>UEXR01000096.1_pt1 | contig 29740 bp, 28 predicted proteins | sample 4301101 | NCBI WGS metagenome assembly UEXR01 (sample SAMEA4773180, study PRJEB27434) | metagenome | biome: 2259; feature: agricultural soil; material: soil | place: USA | collected 2014-09 | depth 0.25 m
AGGGCAACCAGACCCGGGCGGCCCAGCGACTCGGCATCTCCCGTGACACGCTTCGGTATCGCTTGAAGAAGTACGGCATTCAGGCCTAGATCCGAGGTGGGTGATAAGACCCAGTTGGGCGATATCACCCATTGCAATCATCCCCGACCTGGCGTGGCTGTAAATCGCTAAACTATTTTGTTACAAGGCCTTATTGCCGCGATACGGGATTGTATCACACCCGGCACGGCCTCTGCATGAAGGAAGGTGTCGTCGGGTCCCACAGCGATCCGGCTGGGTGATCTCACCCATTGTGTGAACCAGGGCCGAGTCGGCCCACCATTCAATCACGGGAGGCTAGACTATGAAGTGGACGAAGCCCGAGGCCGAGGTCGTGGCCGTCACCATGGAAGTGACCGCCTACGTCGCGACGCTCTAAGGACGAGCAACTAACTCGAGGGGCTCGCGAAAGCGGGCCCCTCGGTGTTTTAGGGTGCAGGTAGTTCTCTTAGGTACTGCGGCAGGAGGCGGGTTCCCCCAGTGGAACTGTTGGTGTCCTTCCTGCCGCGTCGCGCGCTCGGACCCCCGTCGAGCTATTCCGCGGACCCAGTCCTCCGCCGCGATCAGCGTCGACGGTGAGCGGTGGTTCCTCCTTAACGCCTCCCCGGATGTTCATCGGCAGCTCTCCCAGCTCTCGCCGCGGGCACCAGAGGGACTGCGCCACGTGCCCGTCGAAGGGATCGTGGTGACCGATGCAGAGCTGGACCACACGCTCGGAATCGTGCTGCTGCGGGAGGGCCGGGAGTTGCAGCTATGTGCCACAAGTGCCGTCCGGAAAGCCCTGGAGCAGGACTCCAGAATCCTGCCGGTCACCCAGGCGTTCGCGGAGGTGAAGGTGACGGAGTTACGGCTCAACGGGACCCTGACGCTCTGCTACCGAGATGGCGGCGAGACTGGGCTGGAGCTCTCTGCGTTCCCAGTTCCTGCCGGCCCGCCGCGATTCGTGAAAGAGGAGCTCCCGGGCCACACCGTTGGGCTCAGCATACGAGACCGATCCACGGGTGGGGTCTGTGTGTTCGTTCCCGGCTGCGGTGGGCTTGAAGGGGACGTGGTGGCACACTTGGAAGAAGCCGACCTGCTGCTGTTCGACGGTACATTCTGGAGCGATGATGAGCTAATCGCGCTGGGTATTGGGGGGCGGACCGCTCGGCAGATGGACCACCTGCCGATTTCGGGGCCGGATGGAAGCTTGGAGCGTCTGGCCGCCCTCCCTGCTCGCGACCGGGTGTACACCCACATCAACAACACCAACCCGATCCTCATCGAGGACTCTCCCCAGCGCGCCACGGTCGAGCGCCTGGGGGTGAAGGTGGGTGCTGATGCCATGCGGTTCACCCTGTGACCACGGCTGCTGCATCCTCGACTACAGTGCCTTATGGTTGATGCTATGACTGCAACGCTCGCTCCCTCCCAGCTGGCCACGCCGCCGAAACCGCCGTTCCCCCGGTTGGAGCGTCCGCTCTCACCGGCGGGATTGGAAGAGGCGCTTCGCTCGTTCAGCGGGTCGTACTACGTGGAGCATCCGTTTCATCGGCTGATGTACGAGGGGCGGCTGAGTCAGCGTCAGTTTCAGGGATGGGCAGCCAATCGGCTGGCGTACCAACGGGTGGTGCCCCGGAAGGACGCGGCGATTCTCTCCAACTGTCCCGATCCCGATGTGCGGCGGGAATGGATCCAGCGGATCGTGGACCATGATGGTACCGCCCCCGGCACCGGCGGCATCGAGATGTGGATTCGGCTCGGGGTCGCGCTGGGAGTGCCGCGGGAAGAAATGGAAGACGAGCGCCACGTGCTGCCGGCGGTGCGGCTGATCTGCGAGTCCTACGTCACGTTCTGCAAAACCAAGCCCTGGGTCGAGGCGGTCGCCTCGTCACTGACGGAGCTCTTCGCCCCCAAGATCCATCAGCAGCGGATCGAGGCGTTCCCCAAGCACTACCCCTGGATTCCACCCGAGGGGCTGGACTATTTCCGGAGTCGTCTGGTGCAGGCTCCCCGGGACGTTCGCCAGGGATTGTCGATCGTGCAGCAGCACTGCACCACTGTGGAGACCCAGATGCGGGCGTTCGAGGCGCTCGCCTTCAAGCTGGACATGTTATGGGCGATGATCGATACGATTCACCACGCGTACCAGTGACCCTCGACCCGACCGCGAGACCTACGCTGTGGCGTCTGGCGCGCCTGGGATACGATTCGGTTCGGCAGCGCCCCGTGTTGCTCTATCCCGAAGGAGCGGTGCTCCTCAACGACACCGGCGCCGCGATCCTGCAGTTGGTGGACGGTCGCCGCACCGTGGGCGAGATCGCCGCAATACTGGGAGAGCGATACCAGACCGATGTGACCGCCGATGTGGCCGAATACCTGGCCAACCTGGCGGAGAAGGAGCTGATTCGTGACATCTGAGCACCCCACGACCCTGCTGGCAGAGCTCACCCACCGGTGCCCTCTGCACTGTCCGTACTGTTCCAATCCATTGGACATGGTGCGAGCGGAGCGGGAGCTCTCAACCGAGGAGTGGAAGCGAGTGTTCACCCAGGCGCGCGAGCTGGGCGTGCTTCAGCTGGGGCTCTCCGGCGGGGAGCCGCTGGTGCGCAAGGATCTCGAGGAGCTTGCGGCTCATGCTCGCGGCCTGGACCTCTATACCACGCTGGTCACCTCGGGCCTGGGGCTGACCCGCAATCGGGCGGAGCGGCTGCGGCAGATCGGCATGGAGCACATCCAGATCTCCATTCAGGACGCCGATCCCGAGGTAGCGGAGCGCATCGCCGGAGTGAGCTCGGTCAAGCAGAAGCGAGCCGCGGCTGCGATCGTGAAGGAGCTGGGGTTCGCGTTCTCCATCAACGTGGTGCTGCATCGCGCCAACCTCGATCGGATCGAGGAGATCATCGACCTCGCCGGACAGCTTGGCGCCGACCGGCTCGAGTTGGCCAACACCCAGTATTATGGGTGGGGGTTGGAGAATCGTGCGTCACTCATGCCCACGCGGGAGCAAGTGCAGCGCGCCCACGCCGTCGCCAACCAAGCCATACAGCGTTATCGCGGCAAGATGCAGATCATCTTCGTCCTGCCCGACTATTTCGAGCAATACCCCAAGCCGTGCTACGGCGGCTGGGGCAAGAACTATCTGGTGGTCTCGCCCGATGGCCGGGTGCTCCCCTGCCACGGTGCGACGCAGATCACTACCCTCTCCTTTGACAACGTGCGCGATCGGTCGCTCCACTGGATCTGGCAGGAGTCGCCCGCGTTCCAGGCGTTCCGCGGCGACAGCTGGATGAAGGAGCCCTGCCGGACCTGCCCCAGGAAGACGCTCGACTTCGGTGGTTGTCGCTGCCAGGCCTTCGCGCTCACCGGCGACGCGGCTGCAACCGATCCGGTCTGCGTGCTGTCACCCCATCGGGCGATGATCGACAGTGCCATCGCCGAACGCGAAGGCGCACCGGAGTACCGCTACCGCGTGCTCGAGCCCCAGCGCGTGTGAGCGAGCCCCCGCCAGCAATCGCGGCCGAAGGACTGGGGCGCGACTACGGCGGGGTTCGCGCGCTCGATGCACTCAATTTGGCCCTGCCCGTCGGCGCGGTCGCTGGACTGCTCGGCCCCAACGGGGCGGGCAAGACCACCGCAATGCTGCTCCTGGCTACTCTCCTGTCTCCCACCCGCGGCACCGCCAGCATCTTCGGCCACGATGTAACCCGGGAGCGGACGGCTGTGCGTCGCCGGCTCGGCCTGGTATTCCAGGAGACCACCGTCGACGGGCTGCTCACGGTTGAGGAGAACCTTCTCTTTGCGGCCCGGCTCGCCGGCCTGGGCGGGAGACTCGCCCGCGCAGCGGTAGGTGATGCCATGCAGCGCTTTGGCTTGGCCGAGCGGGCTCATCAACCGGCCAGGCAGCTCTCGGGCGGGTTGCGAAGGCTGGTGGATATCGCCCGGGCAATGCTCCATCAGCCTGATCTCCTGATCCTGGATGAGCCGACCGTGGGCCTCGACCCGGAGCACCGGGAGCGCATCTGGGCGGTCCTTTCCGAGGCGCGGAGCGGGTACGGCACCACGATTCTGTTCTCGACCCACTACCTCACCGAAGCCGAGCCGGCGGATAGGGTCATTCTTCTGGCGCGAGGTCGTGTGGTGGGCGACGACACCCCCGACCTGCTTCGTTCGGCATTTGGTGAGGAGGTGGCCGAGATCGAGGGGCCGGGGGCGCAGCGCCTGGTTCGGGCACTACGCGGGCTGGGCGCCGTCAAAACCATTCTGCAAACTGAGCGCGGCTTCCGAGTGGGACTGACCGGTGAGCGCGAGCCTGTGGTAGAACTGGCAGGCGCGGCGACCGGGGTAAACCGATTGAGCCTGCGCCCCGCCACACTGGAAGATGCCTATTTCGCTCGAACTCAGGACGGTACTCAATGGGCGCCCTGAGCGCGGTGCATGGCATCGTGGCCCGCGATCTGGCGCGGACTACCCGGCAGACCAGTCGGTTGCTGGGCGGATTGGCCCGGCCGTTACTCTGGCTGCTTCTCATCGGCACCGGCTACAACGCGATCGCTCGGCTGGAGGGAGGGCTCTCCTACCAGGAGTTCGTCTTCCCCGGTATGGTGGTGATGGCCGCGCTGTTTGGTGGAATGCTCACCGCCATCTCCACGGTCTACGATCGCGAGTTCGGCATGTTGCGGCTCATGCTGGCGAGCCCGGCCGGCGTGCCGGCGTTGCTGAGCGGCAGGGCGTTGGCTGCCACTCTGGTCGGTCTCTTTCAGGGCGGCGTGGTGCTGGTCTTTGCCCCGCTCATCCTGAGGGTAACCGCGCTCCAGATGCTCCAGGCGCTCGGAGCGCTGGCTCTCGCAGCTGCTGCCAGCGGTCTCCTTGGGCTCCTGGTGGCCGCACGCCTCCGGTCGGTAGAGAACTTTGCAGGCATCATCAATGTCGTGCTCTTTCCGCTGCTCTTCCTCAGCGGAGCGCTCTATCCTACGGCGGGCATGCCGTCGCTCTTGCGAACAATCGCAAGAGTCAACCCGGTGACCTATGCCGTGGATCTGATGCGCCACGCGCTCGGACAGCCGGGCGAATTCGGAACCTGGGAAGATGCAGGTGTGCTGCTCGCGGCCTGCGCAATTGCATTCCTGGCCAGCGCGTTGCTCTTCGACCCGGAGCAGCGCTTCATCGGAAGAGGAGCTAGGGGCAGCGCGCTCGAGGAGCAGCCGCCGGCGGGAGCCGAGTGATGCTGATGTGCTGCTCCAGCCGGGAGCGCACCGGGAGGCGGATCTGACCGCGCGGGGGAATGGCGGTCTCAACCACGATCTCTCGCTTCCGGCGCAACAACCCCACTCCGGGCGCCCAGTCGATCTGGCCTGTTTCTACCGTCGTCTGGTGCAGCTCAACCGACGCGGTATCGCCATCCAGGGGAGCGTTCACGGCCACATGTCGGTCGTTGACCTGCAGCCGTACGATCGGGCCCCGCGCCGTCGAGCCGTCGGGCAGTCGGCGAATTTCCAGACTGGCGCTGTCACTCCAGGTCTCGCCCGGCTCGAGACCGTGCGGAGGGAGCTGGGGCAGAAGGTCCTGCAGGGCGCCTGAGAGATCGGCCACTTCTCGCAGCTCGTCGGGGATGAAGGGCCGCGCTAGGATGGTGATGGCGCCGTCCGGGGTGAGCCGCGCCCGGTAGCGGCCGCCGATCAGGCCCTCGGTGTCGCCGGTCAGCTTGCCATCCGATGCGGCCCGCCACACACTGAGCGAGTCATACCAGCCAACCAGCGCGATCGCCTCTCGGTCCTGGGTGGCTCGAAGGGTCCAGATGCCATCGCGCCCCAACCTCTCAACCCGGCGCTTGCCGGCGGTCTGAGTCTGTACCCTGCCCGTGATCACCTCGTGAAACCGGGCACATTCCAGCTGCTTCGCCTGATAGCGCAGCTGCACCGGGGCGAGGAGTCCACCGAGGAGGACGAGCGTCGCGGCATGGAGCCCGCTACGCTCGCCTCTATGACGCCAGAATTCAGGCTTCGGCCATGAAGGGGTAGTGATAGGCCGTCGGTGGGGCAAAGGTTTCCTTGATACTGCGGGGCGACACCCAACGCAACAGGTTCAGAATAGAGCCTGCCTTGTCGTTGGTCCCACTCGCGCGGGCGCCTCCGAACGGCTGTTGTCCTACTACAGCGCCGGTCGGTTTGTCGTTCACGTAATAGTTGCCCGCTGAATACCGCAGGGTCCGGTCGGCCTCGACCAGGGCCGCACGATCCTGGGAGAAGACCGCGCCGGTGAGGCCATAAGGACTGGTGCGATCGACCAGAGCCAGAGTCTCAGACCAGCGCTGTGCCGGGTAGACGTGCACCGTGAGCACCGGTCCAAAGAGCTCTTCGCACATGAGCCGGTACTGGGGATCTTCTGCTTGGAGTAGTGTTGGCTGAACGAAATAGCCCACTGAATCGTCGGCTCCGCCGCCGGCCACTACCTGCACGCCGGGATCGCGCTTGGCTCGTTCGAGATTGCTGCGAATCCGATCGAATGCCTTCCGATCGATCACTGCGCCCATGAAGTTGCGGAAGTCTGCGACGTCGCCCATCCGAATGTCCTGGATCATGGCGACTGCGCGTTCCCGGACCTCGGGCCAGAGGTTATCCGGGATGTAGGCTCGGGAAGCCGCGCTGCACTTCTGGCCCTGGTACTCGTACGCTCCTCGCACCATCGCCACCGCGAGCGCGTCTACGTCGGCACTCGCATGGGCCACGATAAAGTCCTTCCCCCCGGTCTCTCCCACCAAACGGGGATAGGACGCATAGCCCTCCAGGTTCGCGGCGACCGATTTCCAGATGCTCTGAAAGACCTCAGTGGACCCGGTAAAGTGGATCCCGGCCAGGTGGCGGTCGGCGATGAGCGCCTGGCTGATCTCGATGGAATCGCCCGGAAGGAAGTTGATCACGCCCGGCGGCAGCCCGGCCTGCTCCAGCAGCCTGAAGAAGTGCCAATTGCTCAAGATCGCCGTGGCGGCGGGCTTCCAGACCACGGCGTTGCCCATGATGGCGGGCGCAGTCGGGAGGTTGCCGCCGATAGCCGTGAAGTTGAACGGCGTGATGGCGTAGATGAACCCCTCGAGCGGGCGGTGGTCCATCCGGTTCCACGTCCCCGGAGCCGAATTCGGCTGCTCCTGGTAGATCCGTTCAGCGAAATGGACGTTGAAGCGCAGGAAATCGATGAGCTCGCAGGCACTGTCGATCTCCGCCTGGAACGCGGTCTTGCTCTGGCCCAGCATGGTGGACGCGTTGAGCAACTGTCGGTGGGTGGTAGCCAGGAGGTCCGCGGCTTTGAGGAATACGGCGGCGCGGTCCTCGAAGCGCCAGTGGCCCCAATCGCGCTGGGCGTCGACCGCCGCCTTGATCGCCGCGGCGATCGTCCCTCGATCAGCCTGATGGACTCGGGCAAGCACCCGCTGGTGGCAGTGGGGGGACACCACATCGTGGGTTACGCTGCTTCGGACTTCGCGGTCCGCCACCACGGCCGCGATCTCGGGCTGCTCTGCGCCAACCCCTACGAGAGCCGACTTGAGCGCCGAGCGCTCCGGCGATCCCGGGGCATAGCTCAGCACCGGCTCGTTACGTGGCGCTGGAGGGTTGAATGTCCCGCTCATCGTATCACCGTTGGTCGTGAGTCTGGCTCTAAGATAATCGGGCCAGTCGGCTCACTGCCGCTCACGCGGCGCTGGAGGCGACTTGGCCGTCCTCGGCGCGCTCGGTGACGATGCTGAGCGCGAGGCTGGTGCGCTGGGCCTCGCCCCCGGACAAGCGCGCGGTCAATGGTTCTGCCATCGCGCCGATACCCAGGCGAGCGAGCCAGAGCTGCGCCCTGCGGTCACGCTCGCTCCGAGGCAGGCCCTTGCGATAGGCAAATCGTTGCCTATCGCGATCCAGACTGTTTTAGCTGAGCATCGCGCTAGAAGTCTTCGCTCCAGCCCAGGCCCATGCCGCCGCGGGGACCAACCAGCAGTGAAGGAGGACGAAGGTGGAAGATGCGCCACCGTCCGGAGGCCAATTTGGCCGAGGTAATGCCTACTAATGCGCCAGCCGCGACGTCGCTCAGCCAGTGGCGATTGTCGTTGACTCGGGACCAGGCCACGCTCGTCGCCATGGTGTACAGCCCCACGGTGGCCAAAGGCCGGTGAATCTCATCCGCGAGTGATGTGGCCAGCGCGAAGGCCATGGTGCTGTGACCCGAGGGCATCGAGGTCTGGCCGGAGAACGGCACGAAACCGTCGAGATCGAGGCTCTCGTCGGGTCGGGGGCGTCCAAGGGCGAACTTGCCCACTGATGCGGTGGCCCCAGCGAGGAGCAGCGTGGTCATGAGACGACCCCCGGCTCGGGTGATGCCGGGCTTGTGGATCGCGAGACCGGTGACGAGCAAACCCGCGGTGACGGTTCCGTAGACTTCCGGTTGACCGAAATGTCTGACCACGGAGGCCACATGATCGGCGCCGGTGCCGTTATTGTGCTGGGCGAAGCGCTGCACTGGTCGGTCCAGCAGCATGAGCGCTGAGACACCGCCGGCGGCGATCAACCCGTGCCACCACTTGATGGCTGGCGCCTCTTCGGATTTGGCGACCGGTACTTGGACGCGTTGCTGGCCCTCGAGTCGCGCCGGGAGACCCGTCGCCAGCGAAAAGGAGAGCAGCAGAATCGGCAGTGCGGCCCGCGGCGCTCGCGCGGTTTCCCGTGGATGCATCGGCGGTTTCCTTCCCCATTGAGGGAAGTGGCAAATGGCCCGGGACTGGTTACCTTCGGGCGAGGTAATCCCCCCAGGTTTCCAGAGCTCAGAGGGCCAGATGATCGGTCGCTTCGTTTTTCTCGTGCTGTTGCTGCCGCTGGTATCCTGCCGGTCCTACGACTACTACTCGCGGCTCAGCTCTCAACGGGGGCTCACTCCACCCGATCGGTTCGCCCGCTACGGTCGGGAACAGGCCGAGGCCGTAGCCATCGCGCGAGAATTCGGCAGGGCCTACCAGGGGAACACGCCAGAAGCCTTCACCAAACAGGCCCAAGCTGCCGTGAGCTATGCAAAGACCTTGCCTGATGTGGTGGACGTTACGCCTGACCCACTGGGGAATCGACTCACGATCCGCTTCAAGAGCGGATGGCGTGAAGCGGTGAATCCGGTAGATGACGGCAAGAAGGGCAAAGATACGCCCGGCCTTGCACCAGCTCCCGCGCCGGCGGCGCGGTAGGGCCTCCCGAATATAGCGGGCAGCCGAGGTTTGGAAACGTGACCCCGTGCTGCCAGGTAACTACGACCTTTCCCGACCGGGCGTTGGCCGAGCAGGTCGCGCAGCGTCTGGTCGAGGAGCGGCTTGCGGCTTGCGTACAGGTACAGGGGCCCATCGCCAGCACGTACCGCTGGCAGGGTGCGGTCGAGAGCGCGTCCGAATGGTATTGCCATATCAAGACGACGGTACCTCGACTCGCTGATCTCCGCGCGCGTCTTCGCGAGCTGCACCCCTACCAGGTAGCGGAGATCATCGCGGTCCCGATCGTGGATGGGGACCCGGCGTACCTTCAATGGATCGAGGAGTCGGTCCGTAGCGTCACGTGAGCGGAGGCCCCATGACCACGCTGCCTGGCCCACCTTCCCCGGAGCTGCTGTACCTTCTGGCCGGCGACGAGGAAGACCTCCTCGCCGCGTGTGAAAACCTTCGTCCCGCCGATATCGCTGACGCGCTCAATCAGCTTCCCGTCGAAGCCGCCGCCCGGGTAGTCGGCGCGCTGCCGTTCCACCTGGCGGTCCAGCTGCTCGATGAACCCGAGCTCGACCGCCGTGGGGAGATCTTTGGCCGGCTGGACGAGAAGGTCGCCGTTCCGCTGATCGAGGCGATGTCCTCGGACCAGAAGGTGGAGCTCTATCGCGAGCTCGACGAGACAGACCGGATCCGGCTCTTCCATCTCCTGGACGCGCCGACCCGAGACGTCCTCCGTCTCCTTCTCAGCTATCCCCCGACCAGCGCCGGCGGCATCATGACCACCGAGTTCGTCGGGGTGCCCGCCACCTGGACGGTGGAGCAGGTGAAGCGGCATATCAGCGAGGTCGGCAGCGCGAAGGAGACGGTCTACGCCATCTACGTGCTGAACCCGCGGGACCAGCGGCTGGAAACCGTGGTGTCGCTTCGGGAGGTCATGCAGGCCAACCCGGCACATCGGGTGGCCGCGCTCGGCGACGGACGCCGACCGGTGGTGGTACGGCCGCTCACTGACCGGGAAGATGTCGCCCGGCTCATCGGCAAGTACAACCTGCTCGCCATTCCCGTAGTGGACGAAGGGTGGCACGTCCTCGGCATCGTCACGGTCGACGATGTGATCGACGCGCTCATCAGCGAGACGACCGAGGACGTTCAGAAGTTCGGCGGCATGGCCGCGGTAGACGAGCCCTACATGCAGATCGGCTTTCGGGCCATGGTGCGGAAGCGGGCCGGCTGGCTCTGTGCCCTTTTCCTCGGAGAGATGCTGACGGCCGCCGCCATGGGCCACTTCGAGAACGAGATCAGCCGCGCGGTGGTGCTCGCACTCTTCATCCCCCTGATCATCAGCTCAGGCGGAAACTCCGGCTCACAAGCGACCTCTCTCATCATTCGGGCGATGGCGTTGCAGGAAGTGCAGCTGCGTGACTGGTGGCGGGTGGCGCTCCGAGAGCTTCCGGCCGGGGTGACGCTGGGGGCCATTCTCGGCACCATCGGCCTGCTGCGCATTGTCTTGTGGCAGGGATTCGGCTGGTACAATTACGGCTCCCACTACTTCCTGGTCGCCGAAACGGTCGCGTTGGCTCTCGTGGGTGTGGTGACTTTCGGCTCACTGGCGGGATCGATGCTGCCGTTCATTCTGCGCCGGGTGGGCTTCGATCCGGCGAGCGCCTCCGCGCCGTTCGTGGCCACCCTGGTAGACGTCACCGGGCTGGTGATTTACTTCAGCGTGGCATTGCTCGTGTTGCGGGGAACTCTCCTGTAAATCGCTGAAGCGTACCGACGATCTCGGGCAGGGGCAACATCCAGGTCGCGCCGCCCCGCGCGTGCGCCGCTCTGGGCATCCCGTAGACCACACAGGACTCTTCGCTTTCGGCTAGGGTCAGCCCGCCGCTCGCCCGTATCGTCGCCATTCCTTCCGCGCCATCGTCCCCCATCCCGGTCAGCAGAATGCCCAAGGTCCGTCCGGGCCGGGCACGAGCCGCCGATTTCATGGTGATATCGATGCTGGGAACGTGTTTGGCGTCGCTGGGCTCGGGCGAGAGCACCACCGCGAGCGCGGATGTCAGCCTCAGATGGGAGCCGGCTGGCGCAATTCGCACATGACCCGGCAGCAGGCGCTCACCTTCCATCGCTTCAGCCACCTGGAGCGGACTCAGGGCATTGAGCCGCTCGGCAAATGGTTTGGTAAATCCCACCGGCATGTGCTGCACCACGACCATCGGCAGCGGAAAATCGGGGGCAATGCGCTCGAGGATTCGTTGCAAGGCGGCCGGCCCTCCAGTAGAGGCGCCCACCACGCACAGCTCACAGCCTTGCAACACCGCGGGATCGAACCCCGAGCTGTAGGCTACACTCGGACGCGGCGGCATCGTGGCGCTCTTGGCAGGCTGACACGCCTGGACCTTGTCCAGGACCTCACGCCGAAGGCCCTCCAGATCCATCAGGTTGAATCGGGACTTGTCGATGAAATCCACTGCTCCTGCGGCGAGCGCGTCGATGGTGGCCTCGGCTCCCTCGTGAGTATGCGCGGAGAGCATCAGCACCTTGAGCCGGGGCTTCCATCGGAGCAGGGCCCGCAATACCTGAAGACCATCCATCCCGGGCATGGCCACATCCAAGGTCACCAGCTCCGGGTCGAGCCGCGGAATCTTTTCCAGAGCCTCAAGCCCGGTAGCGGCCTCGCCGACCACCCGCACCCCGGGCTGGCCCTCCAGAATCCGGCTGACCGCGCGCCGCACGAAGGCCGAGTCGTCGACCACGAAAACCCGGACCATCAGTTGGACGCTCCCTTTCGGTAGACCACGCCACTACCGAACGAGACCGGCTGGAAAGGACTGGGTCGATCCAACAACGATTCGGAGTGGCCCAGAAGCAGGTACCCGCCGGGGCAGAGCAGGCGGGCGAAGAGTGTGATCAGACTGTCGAACGCTTCGTCGCTGAAGTAGATGAGCAGGTTGCGGCAGAGGACGGCATCGTACGCCCCCCGAGCAAACCTGCCATTGGGAGACGCGAGGTTGGTCTCGAAGAACCGCACCCCCTTCCGGTGTCGCTCCCGCAGCTGGAATCGGCCGCCGGTTTCGGTGAAGTACCGCCGGCGGGTCTCCTCGTCGCAGGCACGAAGCGATGTCAGGTCGTAAGTGGCCGACCGAGCCTGGGCAATCCGCTGCGGGTTCAGGTCGCAGGCGTCCACCTCCCACCGCACCCCGGCCAACTCCAGTCCCGCATTCTGGAAGGCAATGACCGCGGAGTAGGCCTCCTCTCCCGAAGAACACCCCGCGGAGAGCACCCGGAAGGGCCGGGTCTTGAGCGCCTCTCGCTTCTCGGGTATGACGTGGCGGACCAGAATCTCGAACTGGTTCGGCTCGCGAAAGAAATAGGTCTCGTTGTTGGTGATGAGGGGTGGAAGCCGGGCGAACTCGTCCTCACGGTCGGGATGGAAACACAGGTAGTGGTAGTAATCGCGGGTGGAATCCAGATGCAGCTCCCGCAGCCGCGGACGCAGCCGGGATTCCAGAATGCTGCTTCGTACCCCGTCGAAGGTGAGCCCGAACCGTTGCTGGATCAGATCGGTCAGGAGCTTCCACTCGGCCGCGTCTACCTGCATCATCCCGAGACCCGAGACGCGCCCCCAGGCAGCTGATCGAGTGCCCTTCGCGCGGTGCTTGCGACAATCGGCTCCACATCGCGCACCAGAGTGAGCAGGGTCGGTTGAACATCCGCGCCTCCAAGGCGCCCCAGGCCACGGGCGGCCTCGTTTCGGATGTTCCAGTCGGAATCGGCCGCCAGCGCAAGCAACTGCGGCAGCTGATCGCGGCCGGCATGCTCCGCGACTCCGTAGGCGGCCACCCTCCGAACCTCAGTCTCCGAATCCGCCAGTCGGGCGTGGAGGAACTCCCACAGTTCTGGCGGCCCGATTCGGATGAGGGCCCACAAAATCTCCAGCCGCTCGTGAGGGCCGCATTCCTCATAGAGGGACAGGAGCTTGCCGGTAGCCTCCTGTGCCTGCAAGTGTCCCAGCGCCCGGATGACGTGATAACGCAGCGAATCGCCGGTGCCAAGGAGAGCTACCAAAGTGGTGACGGCCTGAGCTCCGCCGCGTCGGACCAGGAGCTCCAGCGCCTCGAGTTGCACCGGCTGATTGCGATCGGCCAGCGCTCGAAGCAGGGCCACCTCGGTACGTGAGCCGGGCAACTGCGCTACGGCCCGAAGCGCCGCCCGGCGCAGGGTGGCCGAGCTGGCCTTGGTGAGCTCCAGGATCTGGCTCTCGAAAATCTCGCTAGGAAGATTTCCCAGCACTTCGAGTGCGCGGACCTTGATGGCCTCGCTCGCGCTCGGAAGCAGACAGCTTTCCAGCTCCTGCAGCGCGGAGGCCGGCAACATCGCGAGTGCCTGCGCCGCCGCAGCCTGCTCGATCGGCTCGCCTCCCCGAAGCCTCTCCACCAGCAGCGGTGCCGCCTCCGTGGCGCCGATGTGGCCCAACGCCCGGCAGGCCGCCGCCCTCACGCCGGGCTGCGGGTCGCTGAGATGCGGCAGAACCAGGCCGAGATCACCGGCCTCGAGCGACGCGCTGAGGAGCGCGCCCCGGCGAACCCGTGGATCGTCGCTAGCCAGTAATTCGTCCAACGAGTTGCGCAGGCCCTTGGGATGCTGTCGAAAGAGCACTTCGGCCCACTCGGCGGCTTCTGCCTCCGCGATCCGGGCCAGCACCAGCGGGTAGAGCTGTTCCAGTCGAGCCACCACAACCAGGGACGCCGTAGCCCGAAGCAAGCCGGCTTCATCCCGTCCGTCCGCACCCACCAGCCCGCCGCCGTACCCGGTAGTGGAGTGCGCCCGGAGCAGCTGCTCCAGGTAGGGACGCAGCCCACTCGGGCCGTCGTCCAGCAGCTCTCGCTGGAACCGGACGGCGATCGGCTCCGGATCAGGATGGAGACCGATGACCACTCCGATCGCCAGAAGCAGCGAGTCGCGCAAGGGGCGCTCCGCGATGATGGGGAGCCGGGCGAGCAGCGGCTCCAGCGACTCGGGCGCCGCCAGTCGCTGCAGCGCCTGGACCGCGGGCTCGGCAACGACGGAGTCGGGCACCAGCGCCACCAGCGGGCCAACCGCGCGGGCATCGCCGATCGCGCCCAGGGCATCGATCGCGGCGAGCTGGAGCCAGAGCTCCCGCTCGAGCAAGCTCAGCAAAGTGGGGACCGCCTCGCGATTGCGAAGCTGACCCAGCGCCTCGACTGCCGACTGCGCGACGTTGAGCTCAGGGTGGTTGACCAGGGGGACCACAGCGGGCGCGGCCGCCGGATCGCCGATCCGGGCGAGGACCTGCAGAGCAAACATGACGACGTCGGTGTTTTCCTGCCGCAACATGACCTGCAGGTGCTGCAACGCGTACGGACCTTGGCGTTCCAGTGCCGCGATCGCGGCGTTTCTCCGTACGGCGTTAGCCTCGTCCGCTACCAGCTCACCGAGGACGGCGGGCTCGAGGTACCGGGTGGCTAGCCGGATGGCCCGCTCGCGGACCGCAGGAGCTTCGTCCTCCAAAGCTGCGAGGATGGCCTCCGCTCGCGCCGGAGTCTCCGGCAGCGCGTTGAGAGCGGCCAGGCGATGAGTGACCGACGGGCGAGCAGTTGGGACCGACATGGCTTCTCCTCTAGGGCGCGCACCACGCCCCCCATCAGATTCGGAACAGCTCTACGCGCTGCTGGAGCGACTCCGACTCGCCGGAAAGGCTCTTGGCGGCCGCGCTCATTTGCTCTACCGCGGCCAAGTTCTGCCGCGAGATGAGCGCGATCGACTCGACCGCTTTGACCACCATCTCTCCACCCCGCTTCTGCTCCCCCACCGCTTCGGACATCTGATGGGTGAGCTGGTTCATCTTCTGGGCGGCGTGACTGATTTCCTCCGCGCCGGAGGCGTTTTCTTTAATCGAAGCGGCGATCTGGCGGGTCAGGTTGGCCATCTCGGCCACCGTTTCCTTTACCGTGCGGGCGTCAGATGCCTGCGAGTCGGCCGACTGGGCTGCCTCCGCAACCAGGGCGGAAGTTTTACCAATCGATTCGACGATCCCGGCCAGGACGTGCTCCATGAGCGAGATGGCGCGCCTGGTGTCCTTCTGCACCGTCTCGATGACTTCCCCGATCTCCTGGGTCGCCTGCACCGAGCGCTCGGCCAGCCGGCGCACTTCGTCGGCGACCACCGCGAAGCCCTTGCCCGCGTCACCCGCGCGAGCGGCCTCGATGGCCGCGTTCAGCGCCAGAAGGTTGGTCTGGTCGGCAATGCCTTCAATGACCTTGACGATCTTCCCGATCTCGTCGGAGCGCTCCCCGATCGAGTTGATCGACTCCTGCAGCCGCTCGCCATGGTGCTTGGCGTCGGTGACCGACCGCTGACTGACCTGGTCCACCATGTGGACCCGTGCCGCGATGCCCGACACGTTTTCGATCATGGTGGCGAGCGTGCCAGTGGCCTCTTCCACCGCTCGGAGGAGCACTTCTCCATTCTGGGCGGTCTGCTGGAGCGTCGCGGTCATCTGCTGAATCGACGCCGAGGTCTGGTCGACATTCGCCGCCAGCGCTTCGGCACCTTTGGCCAGGTGCTGCATCTGGGACGCCATTTCGACCATGGTGGAGGAGGTCTCTTCGGTGGAGCTCGACTGGGTCTCGGCACCTTTGGACATCTGGCCGGAGGAGGCGGAGATCTGTTCTGCCGAGGTCGCTACGGTGCGGGAGGAGACCGTGATCTGGCTGACGATCTGCCGGAGGTTCTTCACCATCTGGCGCATCGAGTGCTCCAGCCAGCCGATCTCGTCGCGTGACTGGCTCCTGATTTCGGCGGTGAGATCGCCCTTGGAGACCTGCTCGGCGAGAATGCCCAGATTGGTGAGCGGATCGGCGATGAGCCGGGCCAGCAGGATGGCGGTCGCCAGACCGAGCAGGACTGTCACCGCCACGGTCGCGAGAAGGGTGACCCGCGAGTCCGCGAAGAGTTGGTCCGCGGCCGTGGCTGGAAGCTGCCCTTGGATGATCCGAGTGGCCGTGGTGTTCATCCGGTCGAGGCTGCGCAGGGCGAGCCAGCCCAGAGCCACGGTCAGCACCAGGATCCCACCGAAACCGGTGAGGATCTTCCGGCGAATCGTCCAGTCCTTGATGGTCTGCTCGAGACGGCCTGCCATGTGAGTACCCGTGGTTGCGTGAGCCGGAACAAGAGCCGCGACAGAGCCGCGACTAGTCGTACAACAGGAGAACCTTTTCCAGGTCCAGTAGGATGATCAGTCGCGAGTTCCAACGCGCCACGCCGCTGATATAGTCAGTCTGAGGCGAAAGGACCTCATCCGGCGCCGCAGTGACGGTTTCGACCGGTACTTTGACTACCTGCAGAACGGCGTCTACCAGAACTCCCAGTACCCGCCCCTGGATCTCCACCACGATGATCCGCGAGCGCGGCGTGAGCACTGCGGCAGGCAGGCCTAGCCGAGTGCGAATCTCCACCACCGCGAGAATTCGGCCTCGCAGGTTGGCCACCCCACGCACATGGGCAGGTGCCTGCGGGACCCGGGTGATCTCCCCCACCCGGATGATCTCGCGCACCTGGTCCACCCGGATCCCGAACTCCTCTCGATCAAGAGCGAAGGTCACCAGGTGCAGCTCGGGGCCGGGGGCGACGGCCGTGGGTGCCCGAGCGGCGTCCTCCTCGACCGCATCGGCGAACCGCAGGAGATCGTCGCGGCTCATGCGACCTTCTGGTCCAGGATGCGCACCGCGTCGAGAATGCAGGCCACCCGACCGTCGCCCAGGATCGTGGTGCCGGATACGACATCGGGACGGCCCAGCGACGGATCCAGGCCCTTCACCACCACGTCCTGATGTCCAACCAGCCGGTCTACCATGAGCCCGCGCCGCCTCGCACCGGAGCTGATGACGATGTAAAACCGCCGGGGAGACTGGGCTCGCTCGGTGGTACCCAGGAGCTCACCGCCATCCGTGACATGGATCAGGTCTCCCCGCCACAGCGTCACGCCCTTGCGGTTGATCTCGTGAATCGTGTTTGCCTCTGCCCGGATCGTCTCGGCCACATGAGAGATCGGGACGGCGAACCGCTCCCGATCCACCTCGATGATCAGCGAGCGCACGATCGCAAGGGTGAGCGGGAGGCTCAGGGTGAAGCTGAGTCCCTGTCCCGGCCGGCTGGTTACCTCTATGGTTCCCCCAAGCCCGTGAATCGAACGGGCGACGACGTCCAGCCCCACACCCCGTCCCGCCAGAGAGGAGACCTGTTCAGCCGTAGAAAATCCCGGCGCGAAAATCACCGCATGACGCTGCGGTGACTCCGGACCCGAGATCTCGAGCCCCAGTGCTTGAGCCTTTGCCTGGATCTTGGCTTCATCCAGACCCCGTCCATCGTCGGCCAGGGTGATGACGACCCGGCCGGACTGCGAAGCCGCCCGGAGCTCGATGATCCCTTCGATTGGCTTGCCGCTTCGGGCGCGTTCGTCGGGCGATTCCAGTCCATGCACCACGGCGTTCGTCAGGAGATGGATCAGCGGTTCGCTCAGTCGGTCGAGGATCGCCTTGTCCATCGGCGTCTCCCCACCCGCCGTCACCAATCGCACCCGCTTCTCCGCGGTATGGGCCAGGTCCCGAACCAGCCGGGGGAAGCGGCCGAAGACGGTTGAGATTGGCAGGAGGCGGGTCCCCATGACTACTGCCTCCATTCGCTTCATCGTTTTCTCCAGCGCGACAACCGCCCGATCCAGATCACTGAGCTCTTCCAGCGCGCCGACCCGGCGCATGAGCCGGCGATAGGCCTCATTCACTGCCGAATGCTCGATCATTCCCTCGCCCAACACCTCCAGCAGAGTATCGAGCTGGCGGAAGTCGACCCGCACCGTGTTCCGTGCCGCTTCGGCGCCATCCTCACGGGCAGAGCCGCGCCGGTCTCCCTTCCGCCGCTCGGCCGGCTCTGCCGCTGCGGCACCATTGCGGCCAGCCTGGGCGAGAAATCCACGGACCCGTTGGGTGAATCCGGCTGCGGCGTCGCCTCCCTGTCCGCCCGCGGCCGTCCGTACCAGCTCCACCAGAAGTCCGCCACCTTCCACCAGAAGCGACGCCGAGGTCTCCCCTCGGGTCTTGGGCTCCCGAGTGAGCAAGGCACACACATCTTCCAGCGCGTGCGCCACCTCCTGCATCGGCGTGAGTCCCATCATGGCCGAATTGCCCTTCACCGTATGGAGCGTGCCTTTGACGACCGGCAAGAGCTCGTCCGCCGGCTCCCCGGCACGCCAGCAATGCTCCAGCTCGACGAAGTGATCGGCGATGCGCTCGGACAGCGGGAGGCACTCGATGATGTAGTCGTCGAGCAGCGCCTTGAAGGCGTTGTCCTCGGAGGTCATTTAGCGGTTGAGACGGCGGCGAGCGCCCGCGCCACCAGCCGTTCGACATCGGCCGGCTGGAACGGCTTGCGGAGGTAGTCCCATGCGCCGGCCGCCCGTCCCCGGGCCTCATCCTCTGGCGTGCTCTCGGTGGTAACCAGCACGACGGGAATGTGCAGGTGCAGCTGCTCCGCCCGCCGTCGAGTCAGCAGCTCGAGGCCGTTCATCTCGGGCATGTTCAGGTCCAACAGGACCAGGGTGAGCTCGGGATGCTCGGCCAGGAGCGTGTAGCCTTCCCGGCCATTGGTCGCGTGGTAGAGGGTACTTCCGGCGAGAGTGCCGCGGGAAAAGACCACTTTGTACATCTGGTGATGCAGCTTCGAGTCATCGACGACCAGGAATGAGTTCGGCATCTCACACACTCGGGCCATGAAGGACGGACTGCACCACTTTCCTGAGCTGCTGTGGCTTCCAGGGCTTCTTGACCACCGCTGCCACGCGGAGGGCCTTGGCTTGCAGCAGCAGGTCGGAGGTGTCGGCTTCTACTGTCGTGAGTACAATGGGTATGCTCGCGAGCCCGGAGGCTCGCCTGACGGAACGGATGAACTCGACGCCGTCCATGTCCGGCATCCGCAGGTCGAGCAGGATCAAGTCATACCGCTGGGACGATGCGGCGAGTGTTTCGAGGCCCTTGCGCCCATCTTCAGCCGTGTCGAGCTCGTGCTCCCGCGGCGAGAAGACCAAGCCGTACATCTTCCGGACTAACGGCGAATCCTCGACGATCAAGATTCTCACGCCCACTCCCTCGGTCGGCGGACTCGGCCTGGGAGACGGCGCGATGACCGGCAGAGCCGCCGCAGGCGCAAAACGCGGACCGGATTGTAACGAGTGGTGTAAGTGCTGGGTGGAACTACGGGTAGGAGGTAACGGGCGGGTCACGCAGAGGAGGGGCGGTTTCTCTAGTTCCAACGGTAACCGGGATCTGCAAGGATGGGCAATCTGGCGGGTCGCGGGAAGTGACCGTACGGGTCGGCGAGGTCACAGAAGGTGAGTGATTCTTTTCAGAAGCGAGGCCGGTGCGCCGGCCCTTGCAAGGTGGCAGTGGGCCAGCCGCTCCAGGAACGCCCTATCGCACTTGTACGCCGGCCAACAACCTCTGCAATCCCCGAGGTGAGCGCAGATCGCACTGGCCTCTTCCGGACTCAGCTCGTCATCCAGATATTCCCAGAGTCGGCGTACGACCTCTGAACACTCCATTCGCTTCCATTCCTCCGTGGGTAGCTCCCGGCGGGACCCTTGCCGCGGACTTCCTGCTCAACAGCCGCCATCGGGATGAGGTTCCCCGTACATGACTGCACGCGCCCGGGTCTTGACGCTGATCGCCGTGCTGGGGTTTGTGGGACTGCTCCTCTGGACCACCCTGGCCTCCCAACGGGTGGAGTGTACAGCGACTGTGGAATTCCGGGGGGCCAGGAGTACGGGCTCCGCGTCGGCGGCCGATAGCACGGACGCCCAGCGCGAGGCGCGCACGGCAGCCTGCGGGCCGCTCACCGCCTCTATGGACGACCGGATTGCCTGCGCCAATACCCGACCCGTCATCCAACGCTGCCGGACCCTGTAAGGGCCGGCCATGCCCCGGTTCCGCTTTCCCCACACCTTGACGCTTCTGGTCGGCTGCATCCTCCTCGCGGCCGCGCTCACCTACGTTGTCCCGGCCGGCGAATTCCAGCGGCGTGACGACCCGGCAACCGGGCGGAGCGTCGTAGTCAGCGGCACCTATGCTCAGGTCGCGGCGACGCCGGTCAGCCCATTCGGCGCGCTCATCGCGATCCCCAAAGGCTTCACCGAGGCGGCCTCGGTGATCGCGCTGGTGTTTCTGGTGGGCGCTGCCTTTGCCGTGGTCGAGCGAGTAGGAACCCTGGGCCGGGTAGTGGAGTGGCTGGTTGCCCGGTTGGCCAATCGCGGGACTCTGGTGATCCCGATCGCCGGTATCGTATTCAGCCTGGGTGGCATGCTGATGCAGACCCAGGAGGAGCTGATCGCGTTCGTTCCGGCACTCCTGCTGCTCTCCCGCCAGCTCGGCTTCAATCCCGTGGCCGTCGTGGCGATGAGCCTCGGAACCGCCGCGGTCGGCGCGTCCTTCAGCCCGGTAGACCCTTTCCAGGTGCTCATTGCCCAGCGGGTGGCCCAACTTCCTCCCGCCTCAGGAGCAACCTTCCGGCTGGCATTCCTGGTTCCCGCCGTACTCATCTGGATCTGGGGCACCTCCCGCTACGCCAAGCGAACTCGCACTCCGCCCGCACCGGCCGGCAGCATGGCCACCGCTCGATTACGCTGGCAGGATCTCACCATCGTGGCTTCGATCTTCCTGGCGCTGGGACTCTACGTCTATGGCGCCCAGCGTCTCGACTGGGAATTCGACCAACTCTCCGCAATGTTCTTTGCCGTGGGCGTATTGGCAGGGATTCTCGGACGGCTCGGGCCGGACGGGACGGCGGAGGCATTCGTTGATGGCTTCCGGTCGATGGCCTACGCCTCACTCCTGATCGGCTTTGCGCGGGCCATCTACGTGGTCCTGAATGAAGGCAAGATCGTGGACACACTGGTGAACGCGCTGTTCTCGCCTATTGCCGGGCTGCCGCCAGCACTCTCCGCAGTCGGTATGATGCTGGCGCATGTCGCGATCCATGTTCCGGTCCCCAGCACCAGCGGGCATGCCGTCCTCACTCTCCCGCTGCTGGTCCCTTTGTCGGATTTGATTGGGCTCTCCCGGCAGGTGACGGTCTTGGCCTACCAGTATGGTGCCGGGCTGTGCGACCTCCTCACACCAACGAACGGCGCCCTAATGGCGATGCTGGCTGCGGCCGGGGTGCGCTATGAAGACTGGCTCAGATTTGCCCTGCCGCTCTATGGCATTCTGTTGGGCCTGGGTGCCCTGGCAATCGCGGTGGGAGTTGCGACAGGACTCCGTTAAGCGGACATAGCAGTGAGCCGCTCGAGGACTTTCAAATCGGACACGCCCACATGGCGGCCGCGCTCCTGCCCATTATGAAACGCGATCAGCGTCGGGATACCCCGGATGCCGAACCGCCCCGCGGTCGCCTGGTTGGCATCGGTGTCCAGCTTGAGCACCAGCACCTCACCGGCCCGTCGGCTGGCGAAGTCGTCGAGGGTAGGCGCCATCATCTTGCAGGGGCCGCACCAGTCGGCGTAGAAGTCCACCAGGACTGGAACGCTGGATCCATTGATGGTCTGCTCGAAGCTGGCGTCGCTGACCTTGAGCGGTCGATCCAGGCGAATCGGCCGGGCGCAGTTGCCGCATTTGGGACCGGCCGCAAGTTTTGCCAGATCCACTCGGTTGGCCGTGTCGCAGAAAGCACACCGGACGACCGCCGGGCGGGTTGCTTCCGCAGAATTAGACATGACTCAAGGTACGCGTTGCGTCGGCCTCAGCAAAGGACACCTGTGCGGGTGATCTGTCGCACCCGCTGGACCGATGAGGCGGAGAGAGCGCGCGCAGGTATGCGTACCGAGGGCGTGACCTTTACTGAGGGAACAGGGCGGTTGGCATCACTGTTGCTATAAGCGCAAGATGTGGGAAGTCCCTTTCGGGAAGGCTGCTAACCAGATGAGCGATCTCACGATTCGGGAAATGGAACAGGACGAGGACTTTGCGGCCTGGTATTCCGAGATCCTGGAACAGGAGGAGGACGCCTCCGGGTCACTGGGTACGTCCGGGGCTATCGACGAGCGCTATCTGGTACTCAGCAACGAGATCGGAGATTGGATCGGGGGCCTCAGGTACTGGCTCCGGGGTGGCGTTGCCCAGCTGGTCAATGTGGTAATTCTGCCTCAGGAGCGGCATCAGGGCCACGCCCACCGACTCCTCGCCGCGTTCGAGCAGCGCGCCACCGAGTCCGGGGCCCATCTGGCCGAGTTCTGGACCGACGACGACCGCTCCGAAGGCCTATTGGCCGCCTTGGGCTGGCGTCGGATCTTCCACCGGCAGAACTATGTGGGCCGGCGGACGTGGTCCCTCATGGAGAAGCAGCTCTCGAAGGAACCGCGCTAGCCTGGGCAGCGCGTCTTAGACAACTCGCGGTTGGCGTAGACCGGACCTGCCACGTTAGTTTAGGTGGCTGGCCCGGTCTCGCATTTTTTGCCCCACCGTATCCCAAGGGACTGAATGGACATCCCCCGCCAACCCACCAACGAGATAGCCTCGAAGATCGAAGTGCTGCGAGATCTGGAAGGCCGAGTCCGGGAGTTGATGGAGGCACACGAACGGAAGCGGGACCTCTGGTATCCCGCCGACCTGCTGCAAGCGGGCCCGGATGCCTGTGCCGACGAGTTCGTCAGTCAGTTGCGGGCGCAAGCAGAGGGCATCCCCGATCCGATCCGGGCTGCGCTGGCACTCAACATGTTGACCGAAGAGGGCCTGCCTCACTTTCACCGGCTCCTCGCGGTTTATCTGGGAGACGAGAGCTACTGGCGACTGTGGAACAATCTCTGGACCGCGGAAGAGGACCGGCATGGACAGGTGCTGCACGACTATGCCCGGGATACCAGACTGTTCGATCAGCGAAAGATCGAGGAGATGCAGTTCGAATACCTGCGGCGGGGCTTTCATCCTGAATGGGACCGCGATCCTTACCGGGTGTTCGCCTATACCACGGTGCAGGAGCGGGCCACCCAGTTCTCTCACGCCGAGACCGGACGCATCGTGGCTGGGTACGAGCCCCGATTGGCCGAAGTGCTGAGCCACGTGGCCAAGGATGAGGCCAGGCATTACGCGTTCTATCGCTCGGTCTTCGAAGAGATCCTCAAGCGGGATCCCGATCAGGCCCTCCACTCGGCGTCCTTCATTCTGCCGGCCATCGACATGCCCGGCGTCACCATGCCCGGATTCAAGGAGCTGGCGGACGTGATCCGGCGGGCGGGGATCTACGGACCCAGGGACTATTTGAGGATCGTGCAGGAGCAGATCCGCTACTGGAAGATCGAGAGCCTCCAGGGACTCAATGAGCTCGGGCGCAAGGCACAGGAAAAGATCATGGGGATCCCAACGCGACTGAAGCGAATCGCGGAGCACATGGAGACCCGAAGCCGATCCAAGACTTTCAGCTTCGAGGTCGTGTTCAACCGCGAATTCGCGATGGAATGAGCCGCCGGACCCTTGCGATCGCCTTGATCTCCGTGGTGTTGACGGGGTGTGCAAGCAAGGACAACTCTCGTCCAGCCGCAGAAGTGGACGAGTCCCAGCTGCCCCCCGAGCAGCGCGATGCGGAGCTCCTGGGTCGTGAGATCTTCGAGCTGGTGGACCGGGCGGTGGACTATCGCGGCTCCCACCGCGGCCGCCCTGCCGCTTCGCTTCGCCAGATGGGTGTGGACAGTCTGACTCCGAGCACCGCTCGCTACATGGTCAGCCTGGAACGAGAGCCGCTGGTCACCACTTCGTTCAGGAAATTGGCTGGTCGGGAGATCACTTCCTGCCGCGGCGACAGTCACATTCTGGAAGAGGCGTCGCTCAACGGCGGGCGCTTCACTGTCATGTGCACCAATCGATCGGGGGTACAGCGCCCGATTCGGGTCGGGCAATCCGACGCTGGCCGCTGAGTAGGGCCCATGGTGCTCCTCGCGCTCGATTACGTGGCTCGCGCTTTGGTCATCCTGGCCTTGGCCTACGCCTCTGTCGTCGCCATGACCTACTGGGCAGTGCGCGCCCGCCGGATCAATCCATTCGGTGCCTGGCCCAGATTCACCCGCCGAATCAGTGAGCCCATCCTCCTGCCGTTGGAGCGCCGCGTCATCCGCGCCGGCGGCAGTCCCCAGGACGCGTCCCTCTGGCTGCTCGGCCTGGTGATTGTCGCAGGTCTCCTGCTGCTGAGCCTGGTACACTGGATCATCGGTATGACAGCCACGATGGCCGTGCTGGCATACGCCGGTCCTCGAGCTTGGCTGCGCTTCGTCTTGAGTGGGGTCTTCACTGTTCTGATGGCCGCCATCTTTGTTCGAGTCGTGGCCTCCTGGCTGGGCGTGTCGCCCTACCGCCGTTGGATGCGGCCGGTCATGGTTCTCAGCGATTGGCTGATCGAGCCCATTCGCCGACTCCTTCCTCCCTTCGGGATGATCGATTTCAGTCCCATGATTGCGTGGCTGGTGTTGTGGGTGGTGAGAGGATTCGTGATGGGGATGATCTGAGAGTCACGGGCCACGGGTCGCGGGTCCGGACTGTTTTGCTCCTCGTGCTATCTACAAACCCCGTCTCGCGACCCGTAGCCCGCGACCCGTAGCCCGTGACCCGATGCGGCTCTTGCTCCGAGCCACCGGGCGATTAGCTTTGTAACTAACAACTGAGTTCGTGGCGATTTGCGCTGCTTGCGGCCACGTTAATCAACAGCTAAAACGCGTCCCCAGAGGCGTTTTGGTTCTGGGGCTTTTTGATATCCGGAGCGTCCGTGCTCACCTATCAACTCCCTGCCGTCGACACCCTCGCAATCCAGCGCAGCCGGGAAGAGCGGCTTGCGGAGCTGGAGTCTCTCCTCGCCCGACGGATCCTCGTGCTGGATGGAGCGATGGGGACGATGATCCAGAGCTACCGGCTGGAGGAACCGGATTACCGGGGCGAGCGCTTCGCCAACTGGCACCGGGACCTCAGGGGACACAACGATCTGCTCTCCCTGACGAAGCCGGACGTGATCAGCGCCATCCACGCCGCGTACCTCGACGCAGGCGCCGACATCATCGAGACCAACTCCTTCAATTCGACGGCGGTCTCGCTCTCGGATTACGGCATGGAGGATCTGGTTTACGAGCTGAACCACGCCTCGGCCCGTCTCGCCCGGGAGGTGGCCGATCAGTTCGAGCGGCGAGGCGACGCACCACGCTACGTGGCGGGTGTCCTGGGGCCAACCAACCGAACCGCTTCGATCTCACCCGACGTCAATGACCCCGGGTTCCGCAACGTCCGGTTCGACGATCTGGTGGAGACCTACGGGGATGCCGCCCGAGGCTTGCTTGACGGCGGTGCCGACCTCCTGCTGGTGGAGACGATTTTCGATACCCTGAACGCCAAGGCGGCGCTCTTCGCCATCGACGCTCTCTTCGAGGCCACCGGCGTTCGGGTGCCCGTGATGATCTCTGGAACGATTACCGATGCGAGTGGCCGGACCCTGTCGGGCCAGACCACCGAGGCGTTCTGGAATTCGGTGGCCCACGGCCGCCCGCTCAGCATCGGGCTCAACTGTGCCTTGGGCGCCAAGGCGCTGCGGCCATATGTCCAGGAGCTCTCCCGGGTTGCCCCCGTGTTCGTGAGCACCCATCCCAATGCCGGACTTCCCAACGAATTCGGACAGTATGACGAGGGCCCAGAGTATATGGCCGGGGTGCTCCAGGAGTTTGCCGAGCACGGTCTGGTCAATCTGGTGGGAGGTTGCTGCGGGACAACTCCGGCCCATATCCGGGCGATCGCCGACGCGGTGCGAGGCGTCCCGCCACGGATCCGTCCGACCATCGAGCCCAAGTGCCGGCTGAGCGGACTGGAGCCGCTGACCATCGGGCCGGAAAGCATCTTCGTCAACGTGGGCGAGCGAACCAACGTGACCGGTTCACGCAAGTTCGCCCGGCTCATTCTGGCCGAAGACTTTGAGGCGGGACTGGAGATCGCCCGCCAGCAGGTGGAGAACGGCGCCCAGATGATCGATGTCAACATGGACGAGGCGATGATCGACTCGCAGGAGGCCATGGTGACATTCCTCAAGCTGCTCGCCGCGGAGCCGGACATCAGTCGGGTGCCCGTCGTGGTGGACTCGTCCAAGTGGTCGGTGATCGAGGCAGGCCTCAAGTGTCTCCAGGGGAAAGGGGTGGTGAACTCCATCAGCCTCAAGGAGGGAGAGGAGGCCTTCGTCCACCAGGCGACCCTGGTGCGGCGATACGGCGCGGCGGTGATCGTGATGGCGTTCGACGAGCAGGGCCAGGCGGACACGGTCCAGCGCAAGCTCGACATCTGCGCCCGGTCGTATCGGATCCTCACGGAGCGCGTGGGCTTCCCCCCGGAAGACATCATCTTCGATCCCAACGTTTTTGCGATCGGCACCGGGATCGAGGAGCACAGCGACTACGCGGTGAACTACATCGAGGCCACTCGCCGGATCAAGGCAAAGCTGCCGCAGGTGCGGATCAGCGGCGGGGTGAGCAACGTGTCGTTCGCTTTCCGGGGAAATGATCCGGTGCGCGAAGCGATCCACTCGGTTTTTCTCTATCATGCCATCGGCGCGGGCATGGACATGGGCATCGTCAATGCCGGCCAGCTCCCGATCTACAGCGACATACCGCCCGAGCTGCTCGAACGGGTGGAAGATCTGGTGCTGAATCGCCGGCCGGATGCCACCGACCGGTTGCTCGAGATCGCCGACTCGGTGAAAGGTCGCGCGGCGACCCTGGTGCCCGATCTCGCCTGGCGTGACGCGCCGGTGGCCGAACGGCTGGCCCATGCGCTGGTCGAGGGCATCGCCGATTACATCGTCGAGGACACTGAAGAAGCGCGTCGCCAGGCGGAGCGACCGATCCAGGTGATCGAGGGACCGCTCATGGACGGCATGAACGTCGTGGGCGATCTCTTCGGGGCGGGGAAGATGTTCCTGCCCCAGGTGGTGAAGAGCGCGCGGGTCATGAAGAAGGCCGTCGCCCACCTGGTGCCCTACATCGAGGCGGTGAAGGACGCGAACACCCGATCCAAGGGTCGCGTGCTGCTCGCCACCGTCAAAGGCGACGTGCACGACATCGGCAAGAACATCGTCGGTGTGGTGCTGCAGTGTAACAACTACGACGTCATCGATCTCGGCGTCATGGTGCCGTGCGCCCGGATTCTGGAGACGGCCAAGCGAGAGAGTGTCGATCTGATCGGATTGAGCGGGCTCATTACTCCTTCGCTGGAGGAGATGTCGTTCGTCGCCAGCGAGCTCCAGCGGGAAGGCTTCCAGGTCCCGCTCCTGATCGGCGGCGCCACCACCTCACGGGTACATACCGCGGTGAAGATCGAGCCCAACTACACCGCACCCACGGTGCATGTGCTGGACGCTTCCCGTGCGGTTGGAGTCGCAGGCAATCTCCTGAGCGACTCGCTGCGCGATCCGTTCGTGGGGGAGATCCGGGCCGAGTATCAGGCCATTCGCGAGCACCGCGCCGACCGTCGGCCGGAGGAACGCCGAGCCACGCTGGGGGAGGCTCGGGGGAACCGTCTGGCCATCGATTGGTCGGCCACGGAGCCGCCGCGGCCGTGTTTCCTAGGGATTCGAGTCCTCGACGGCTATCCTCTCCCGGAGTTGGTGGAGCGAATCGACTGGACTCCGTTTTTCCAGACCTGGGAGCTGGCGGGTCACTATCCTGCGATCCTGGAAGATCCCAAAGTGGGAGAGGCGGCCCGTAATCTGTTCCGTGATGCCCAGGGGTTGCTGGATCGGATCGTCCACGAGGGGCTGCTGCGGGCGCGCGGCGTACTCGGCTTCTTTCCGGCGAATTCGTCGGGTGATGACATCGAGCTCTACGCCGACGATCGGCGCAGCGAGGTGCGGGCAGTGATTCACACGTTGCGGCAGCAGATGCTGAAGCCGCCGGGCCGGCCCAACCTCGCGCTGGCCGATTACGTCGCGCCCGAGGCGTCTGGCGTTGCGGATCATGTGGGTGCCTTTGCGGTCACGGCGGGAGTGGGCCTGGAACAACTGGTCGCCGACTTCGAGGCGCAGCACGATGACTATAGCGCCATCCTCGCCAAGGCCCTGGCCGACCGGCTGGCCGAAGCCTTCGCCGAGCGACTGCACGAGCGGGTCCGAGCCGAGTTCTGGGGCTACGCCCGGGAGGAGCGCTTGGACAATCAGCAGTTGATCCGGGAGGAGTATCAGGGGATTCGGCCGGCACCCGGCTATCCTGCTTGCCCCGACCACACCGAAAAGCGGATCCTGTTCGATCTGCTGGGGGCGGAGTCGAACGCCGGGATGACTCTGACGGAGAGTTTTGCGATGCTGCCCACGGCATCGGTAAGTGGCTACTACTTCTGGCACCCGCAGGCGCGGTACTTCGGAGTTGGCAAGATCGACCGGGATCAGGTCGAGGACTATGCTCGGCGCAAGAGCATGGACGTCACGACCGCGGAGCGCTGGCTGGCGCCAAACTTGAACTATGATCGGTAAGGCGGGAACGGCGCGAACGGCGCGGGTGCTGCGCCCGGCGCGGGTGCTGCGCCCGGCGGGGCTGCGCGGCTGGGTCCCGCCGTTCGCGCCGCTCCCGCCTACCTTCTGCCCTTAAGCCATGTCCACTCTCCGAGATCTCATCACCGACGGCCGAGTCCACGTCCTCGACGGCGCGATGGGGACGATGCTCTACAGCCGCGGTGTGTTCGTCAACGTGTGTTACGACGAGCTCAATCTGACTCAGCCCATGCTGGTGCAGGAGGTGCACGAAGCCTACGTCCAGGCGGGAGCGGAGATCCTGGAGACCAATACCTTCGGCGCCAATCCGGTCAAGCTTTCGAGCTATGGCCTGGAGGAACAGACCGAGGAGATCAATCATGCCTCGGTTGCCATCGCCCGGCGCGCCGCCAATGGACGGGCCTTCGTGGTGGGCGCCATCGGCCCGCTAGGCATCCGGCTCGAGCCCTGGGGCCCAACCGCGAGAGAGGAAGCGATCGCCCTCTTCACCCGGCAAGCGCGAGGACTGTTGGAAGGTGGGGTGGATGGCTTCATCCTCGAGACCTTCAGCGACCTGAATGAGCTGGAGGCCGCCTTCCGCGCGGTCCGGGGATTGGCCGAATTCCCCATCATCGCGCAGATGACGGTGGGGCAGGACGGCAGCACCAGCTACGGCACCGGGGTCGAGACCATCGCGACCAAGCTCACCGAGATGGGCGCTGACGTGGTGGGACTCAACTGCTCGGTCGGCCCAGCCGCCATGTTGGATGCGATCGAGCGGATGGTGGAGCTGACCGACCGGCCACTCTCTGCCCAGCCCAACGCGGGACTGCCCCGTGCGGTTGACGACCGCCGGATTTACCTGGCCAGCCCCGACTATATGGCGCAGTATGCCCGCCGGATGATCCAGTCAGGGGCTCGATTCGTGGGTGGCTGCTGCGGAACGACGCCGGAGCACAT
>UEXR01000094.1_pt1 | contig 28562 bp, 24 predicted proteins | sample 4301101 | NCBI WGS metagenome assembly UEXR01 (sample SAMEA4773180, study PRJEB27434) | metagenome | biome: 2259; feature: agricultural soil; material: soil | place: USA | collected 2014-09 | depth 0.25 m
GGTACGCCTGCTGGGGCGGGCGGGAACCGTGAGTGGTGTGGTGGGCAAGAAAGCCATTCACATCATGGACAAGGACGACAGGGAGAAGATCTCCAAAGTAGAGGATCTCTGGATCGACATCGGGGCGGCCAACAAGGCCGAGGCTCAGGGTCAGCTTCGTATCGGCGACCCGGGGGTGCTCGCGGCCGGGGTGCTGGAGTTTCCCAATGGCCGGCTAGTCAGCCGATGCATCGACAACCGCATCGGGGCCTATGTGGTGCTGGAGGCGCTTCGATTGCTCGCCGCTGAGGCCGGGCGACCCAGAGCGGCGGTCACCGCGGTTGCCACTTCGAGAGAGGAGATCGCGGCCAACGGCGGAGGCGCACGCTCCTCAGCGGTGGCACTGGAGCCGGACGTGGCGATCGTCATCGACGTCACTCACGCCACGGACTACCCCGGGATCGACAAACGCAAGCACGGGGACTATCGCCTGGGCGGCGGCCCGGTCATCTCCCGAGGAGCCTCAGTGAGCGAACTGGTGTTCGAACGGCTGGCTCAGACTGCCGAGGCGGAGAAGATCCCCTACACCATCGAGGCGGCGGCTCGAGACACCCGCACCGACGCGGAGGCCATCTTCAATTCACATCGGGGTATCGCTACCGCCCTGGTGTCGGTTCCAAATCGGTACATGCACAGTCCCAACGAGATGGTTGCCCTCGAAGATCTGGACCGAACCGCGGCGCTGCTCGCGGCCTTCGCCAGGGGGCTCGGTCCGGACACCGATTTCGTACCTCGCTGAGTACTATTTTTCTTCCTGATGCCATCCACTTCCCGGGTCTCTATCCTGGCCATATTGTGGGCCGCGGCCGGCGCGCCCGGTCTGCCGGCCCAGGATTTCGGCACCCAGCCGCATCGGGTAGTGGTTCCGGCTCCGACTCCGATCCAGCCAATCGACGACATCAAATACCTCAGTGACGACCGCCTGGCCGGCCGAATGACCGGTTCACCCGGTGCGGACAGCGCGGCGGCCTATCTGGCGCGACGGTTCAAACAAGTGGGGCTACAGCCCGCAGCCGGTGGGTGGTTTCAATCCTTCGCCCTCGCGAAGGAAGCACCCATGGCCCAGCACGTCCGTCTCGCGGGATTGCAGGGCAAGAACGTGATCGGGATCTTGCCGGGGCGCGATCCGGTCTTGCGCAACCAGACGGTGATCGTCGGAGCCCATTACGACCACCTCGGGCTGGGCGAATTTGGGAGCCTGGATCCGGACAGTACCGGACGGGTACACAACGGGGCCGACGACAACGCCTCGGGGACCGCCATGCTGATCCAGATCGCCGCCCGGCTCCAGTCGTCGCCTCCGGCCCGGTCGGTTGTGTTCATCGGATTCAGCGGTGAGGAGCTGGGGTTGTTGGGCTCATCGTACTACGTGCATCAACCCATCTATCCGTTGGCCACCACCATCGCGATGATCAACCTCGACATGGTGGGGCGGCTGCGGAATAACCGACTGATCGTGTACGGATCGCGCTCGGCCAAGGAATTCCCTGCTCTGCTCGACTCGCTCAACTGGTATGCCGGCTTCGATCTGAAGGCGCGAGGAGACGGCTACGGACCCAGCGACCAGTCGTCCTTCTATGCGGCGGGGCGGCCCGTGCTGCACATCTTTACCGATCTGCACGAGGATTATCACCGCACCACGGACGACTGGGGGAAGATCAACCTCGATGGATTCAACAAGGTGACCGATTTCACGGTGGGCCTGGTCACGGCACTGGCTAACCGCGCAACCCCGTTGACCCAGAACGCCGCGGCGCCTACCACGAGTCAGGAAGCCACTTCCGATGCGCCGGGCTACGGCGCCTATCTCGGCACCGTGCCTGACATGAGTGACAGCCCTGGAGGTGTCCGGCTCCTGGGGGTGCGGGCGGGCAGTCCCGCCGAGAAAGCAGGACTTCGGGGCGATGACATCATCACCAAGATCGGCAACATGGATGTGCCTGACCTGCAGGCGATGACTGCCGCCCTTCGGAGCCACGAGCCCGGGGACACCGTCGATATCGTCATCAGGCGGGGCAGCCAGGTGACTACGCTCCGAGCAACGCTCGGAATCCGAGGAAGCTGACTCATGGCCGTGTTGGATGCCGAGCGGGTGATCGCCGCGTTGCGCGGCACCTTTGCGCGGGAGGCGGGTCGCCAGGAGCTGTTGCGAACGGCGGCGGAGAAGATCCGCGCGGCCGGTGCGCCGTACACTTCCGTCTACCTCTACATGCTCCACGGCGATGAGCTGGTGCTGGAGGCATACGCCGGCCGGGAGACGGATCACACCAGGATCGCGGTAGGCCAGGGTGTGTGCGGCACAGCGGTCGCCAACGGGGAAGACCAGAACGTTCCCGACGTGCGCGCCATCGACAACTACATCGCGTGTAACACCTGGACCCGCTCCGAGCTGGTGGTGCTGATCCGTCGCGGCAGCCTGATACTCGGCCAGATCGATATCGACAGCGACGAGCCCGACCCCTTCACCCCGGCGGAAACGGCCGAGGTGCGGCGGGTGGCCGATGCGTTGGCAGTGTTGTTGTGAGCCCGCTGCGCGGGGGCTAAAGGGCTATAGGCCATAGGCTATAGGCTATAGGCTATAGGCTACACGTGAAGGTGAGACTGGGGCCAGCTACACCCTAAGCTTTGGCCTTTCCCCTTTAGCCTACGACCTATAGCCTTTTAGCCCAGGACCTATAGCCTCTCTCTCATGCCCTCCATCCGGGTTCCCGGTGTCGACCTCTACGTGCGGCGGAATGGTGAGGGGCCGCCCACCCTGGTGCTCCACGGAGGTCCCGGGGCAAGCCACGATTACCTCCTGCCGGGGTTCGATACCCTCGCCCGGGACCGCGAGCTCATCTACTACGATCAGCGGGGCGGCGGACGCTCCCCGGTTGCGCGAGAGATACCGGTCGGATGGCGGGAGCAGGTGGCTGATCTGGAGGCCCTTCGGAGTCTCTGGAACATCGAGCGGCTCACGCTGGCCGGCTACTCCTGGGGAGGGCTGCTGGCGCTGCTCTACGCGCTCGAGCACCCCGGCAAGGTCGGCCGGCTGGCGCTGGTCTCTCCGGCGCCGACCTGGCGGGCCGCAAGAGAGCAGTTCGAGCAGACCTTCTCCCGTCGCACCCTCGATCCGGTCTTCCAAGCTGAGCGACAGCGCCTGCGGGAAAGCGGTCTCCGCGAGCGCGATCCGGAGGCGTTTCAGCGGCGCATTTTCGAGCTTTCGGTGGCGGCCTACTTCTTCGACCCGGGCCGCGCGCGAGACCTGACCCCGTTCCGCATCACTGGTCGCACCCAAGAGGAAGTCTGGGCCAGCCTCGGCGACTACGATCTGCGACCCCGGCTGCCGTCGCTTGCCGGCATACCGGCAATCGTGCTTCATGGGGATTCGGATCCCATTCCCATCGAAGCGGCTCAGACCACTGCCCGGCTGATCAGAGCCGACTTCCATCCGCTGCGCCACTGTGGCCATGTCCCTTACGTCGAGGCGCTGGAAGAGTTTAGCAGTCTACTTAACGGATTCCTCCCCCGGGCCGCGTCCCGGCATGCGCTGGGCCGCTAGATTTCCTCCATGCGCTCCACCCCGTTCGAGCTGGTGTTCGGCTCTTTGGCTAACGACCGCTTTTCCAAGATTCGTGCCGCCCTGGCAGCCGCTGCCACCGATCCCTCCGACCGTGATGCTTTTCTCATGCTGCCCGAGGTGCTCTCCCTCATCCGGGAGATTCGCCCCGACGATGGGGTCGGGGAGGGTATCGATCAGCTGGTCGCCCTGGTGCACCACGCGTATCTGCTCTGGGACTCAGGCCTGCTGACCCTGTCGATCTCGGAGGAGCGGCTGGACGGGTTACTGGGGTCAGCGGCCCCGGCTCTCCCGCATTCTGCCGAAGTGCCCCGGGCATACTATGCCCAGTTTCCGGAACGGCGGATCTGGGCCGAGCTGATCGAAGGTCAGGCGCCGGAACCGATGGACGGAAGCTTCGTGTATCCGGCCAACGGCGGCCAGCTCAGAACCCTGGGGATCTTCGGCTTGCGACCGGATCGGGCCGGCTTCAGCGTTGCGGAGTCGTTCGGCAGGCGCCCCGAGGCAATAGTTCGTCCGGACGGCACCTCGCTCTTTGCCTCGGTGCTAGCCGGGGGCCCGAAAGCAGGGCTCCACTCCTTGGTCAGTGCCGACGAGCTGCTCGAGTTGGGGTGGCGCACGCAGGGGCTCGCTGCGGAAGCGGCGACACAGGCTCGCGGATGAAGCTGCTGAAGGACTACATGGATAAGAAGGCGGTTGCTCAGGTGTTGGAGCAGATCGCCTCATTCCTCGAGCTCAAGGGTGAGAATCCCTTTCGCATTCGCGCGTTCCGAACTGCCGCACGAGCGGTGGGCAGCTTCCCGAATGAGTTGCGCGAAGGATTGGAAGATGGATCGCTGGCCGCAGCCAAGGGGGTTGGTCCGGCCACACTTCAGATCGTGAGCGAGCTGGTCACCACCGGCAAGGCGGGCATGCTGGAGGAGTTGCGGGAACAGATCCCGCCCGGCCTGGTCGAGATGCTCGCCATCTCCGGTCTGGGAGTCGCCAAGATCCGCCAGATCCATGACGTCCTCGGCGTCGATTCCCTTCCCGAGCTGGAAGCGGCCGCGGTCGATGGCAGGCTCGCCAAGCTACCGCGCTTCGGGCAGAAAACCTCCGAAAACATCCTCAAAGGCATCGCCTTCCTGCGCCAAACCGGAACCTATCGCCTCTCGCACCACGCTACCGAAGAGGCCGAGGGGCTCCGAGCCGCGTTGGACCGGCTGCCCGGCGTTACCCACGCGGTGGTTGCGGGAGACGTGCGGCGTCGCACCGAGGTAGTCAAAGACTTGGTGCTCGTTTTGATCGCGGAAGTCGCGCCGGGGGAACTGTTCAAACGGCTCAGCGCGGTGCCGGGAGTGCACGAGTTCGCCGGCCAGGACGAACGCAGGCTGACCTTACGATTCGCCGGCGGCTCCAGCGCCCAGATCATGGTGACCACGCCGGTCAATGCCGGCGCGGTGCTGGTCCATGCCACCGGCAGCGAGGACCATCTCCGGCAACTGGGAGAGTACGCGACCCGGAAGGGCTTTGCCTTGAGCGGCGCGGCGCTTTGGCACGGCAGCGAGTTCGTCGCGACACCGGATGAGGCTCACTTCTACGAGGCCCTCGGGCTCTCGTTCATTCCCCCCGAGCTGCGCGAAGGTCGCGGCGAAATCGAGGCCGCCGAGCGGCACGAGCTTCCCCGGTTGCTCGAGCGAGGCGACCTGACGGGGCTACTGCACTGTCACACCAACTACTCCGATGGATCGCAATCGATAGAGGATCTGGCCATTGCCGCCCGCGAAGCCGGTTACCAGTGGATCGGCATTACCGATCACAGTCAGGCCGCTGCCTATGCCGGCGGCCTCAAGGCTGATGATCTTCTACGCCAAGCCGACGAGATCGACGCCGTCAACGGCCGTCTCGAAGGCATTCGGGTACTGAAAGGCGTCGAGGCTGACATTCTTCAGGACGGCCGGATCGACTACGATGAACCCATTCTGGAGCGGCTCGACTTCGTCATCGCCTCGATTCATAGCCGGTTCAACATGGGCCGGAGCGAGATGACCGCTCGGATGCTCGCCGCGATGGACAATCCCTATCTCAGCATCCTCGGCCATCCCACCGGCCGGCTGCTTCTCTCCCGCGATCCCTATGGCCTGGATCTCGATGCCGTCATGGAGAAGGCGGCGGACTCCGGCGTTGCCCTGGAGATCAATGCCGATCCCCACCGGCTGGACCTGGATTGGCGAGTACTGCGAGCGGCGAGGGATCGCGGTGCCATGATCTCGATCGGTGCCGATGCGCATAATGCGGCGGGTATTCAATACGTCGATTACGGCATCGCGATGGCGCGCAAGGGATGGCTGGGTCCTCAGGATGTGCTGAACGCGCGACCGGTGGCGGAGTTTCTCACCCGGGTCTCCCGGCGGAGAGCGCGGTGAGGAAGGGGACCAGCCTGACCAGGACGAGAGCTCGGAAAACCCTCAGACGCAGAAAGCCGCCCGCCGGCCCCGCGAAGCGGGCGGCCATCACCCTCCAGCGACTCAAGCAGACCTATCCCGACGCAGCCTGCGCGCTGCAACACAGCGATGCCTTCGAGCTGCTCTGTGCGACGATTCTCTCGGCGCAGTGCACTGACGCGCGGGTGAATCTGGTGACTCCAGTCCTGTTTGCTCGATATCCCGATGCGGCAGCCCTGGCTCGAGCGCGACAATCCGAGCTCGAAGAGATCATCAAGTCCACTGGGTTCTTCCGTAACAAGGCCAAGAGTCTGATTGGTATGGCGCAGGCAGTGGTGGCCGACCATGGCGGAGTCGTTCCCCACACCATGGAGCAGCTTCGCGCCCTGCCCGGGGTCGGGCGAAAGACCGCAAATGTAGTCCTGGGAAATGCCTATGGCATTAACGAAGGGATTACGGTCGACACTCACGTCACCCGACTGAGCCGGCGCCTCGGACTCACACGGCATGATGATCCGGCGAAGATCGAACAGGATCTGATGGAGCTGATTCCCCGTGAGGATTGGGCTTTGCTGTCTCACCTCCTCATCTTCCACGGCAGGCAGGTTTGCGTCGCTCGGCGACCTCGGTGCTGGGAGTGCGTCCTGTCGGATTTCTGCCCTTCGGCGGTCCTCTGATTCGATATCTCCTGATATTGACGCTCCAACTGTGGGGCGAGAGTGCCGGTGCGCAGTGGGCTTGGAACGAGGTTCCGGCCGGAGATGCTCACCAGAGCGGCAGCTTCCAAAACCCCAAACTGAGCGAGAGCTCCGGTGTGGCGGTCAGTCGGAAGTACCCGGGTGTGCTCTGGACCCTGAACGACTCCGGCAACCCCGCCTGGCTCTTCGCTACCGACACTCTGGGACGCGACCGAGGGACCTTCGCGGTCACCCGCGCGACCAACGTGGATTGGGAAGCCATCACCATAGCCCCATGCGGCTCCAGCGATTGCCTCTACATCGGCGATACCGGCGACAACTACGAGCAGCGCTCCTCGGTTCGCCTCTATCGAGTGTCTGAGCCAGTGCCGAACGCCGCTGGCGGTGAAGCCAGGCCCACTGCTCCGGCGCAACGACTCGAGGTCCGCTATCCGGATGGTGCGCATGACGTAGAGGCCATCTACGTAGACCAGGCAGGTGACAGTTACCTGATCAGCAAAGGAGGTCGTGCTGGCGTCCACCTCTACCGGGTTCCGGCCGCTGCCTGGAAAACGGGAAAGGCCCTGGCTCAGCCGTTTGGGACCTTGCCGATTCAGACCGGGTGGTTGGGCGGCATGCTGGTCACAGATGCTGCGCTCGCTCCAGGTGGGCAGCGCGTGGCGGTGCGAACCTACCGGAGCATCTTTCTCTTCCGCCGATTCCCTGCCGGCCAGCTCACCCCCGAGCGGGGACGTCCAGCTTGCAGCGTGGCCCAGTTGGAGAGGCAGGGAGAAGGAGCGGCATGGTTGGATCAGCACACGCTGGTGCTGACAAGCGAAAGCGCCCTGGGCTATCCCGGCACGGTTTCCCTGGCGCGGTGCCCACCGAGCTGACCCAAGATTCAAATCCATAGTGGGCAGGGTTTTTGCTCCTGAAGGCGCCTCTGACCCAGTCTAGGGCGGGCCGCGTATCCAGCCCCGAGCCCTGGCGACGAGCCAAATCGTACCGCCCAGACCGTCCACCATCTCTGGCAAATAGCTAAGTTACGTCCGAGTAACGGTTTATCTCTTCGGAGTGGCCGGTGAGATCCAGCGGCAACGTGGACCAATCGAGGGAAGTCGTCATGACGCCGGTGGATCCCGTAGGGGGAGAAGCCAGGTCCAATCGCGGCGTTGTGCCCGGTTTGACCCACCGGCGCATCCTGATGCTGGCCCCCCAGCCCTTCTACGAAGACCGGGGCACCCCGATCGCAGTGCGCCAAGTCCTGGAAGCCTTAGGAGAACTGGGCTACAGGGTTGACCTGCTTACCTTCCCGGTCGGAACGGACGTCTCGATCCCCGGGCTATCAATTTTCCGGACGGCGAATCCCCTGGGTATCCAGAGCGTGCCGGTCGGTTTCTCGCTTCCCAAGCTGCTCCTCGATGTATCACTGAGCGCTGCTCTCCGGCATCAGCTGAGCCTGCAGTCATACACCTGCATCCACGCCGTAGAGGAGGCCGCCTTCCCGGCAGCGGTGCTCGGCCGCATGCACGGAATCCCGGTGCTCTACGACATGCAGTCCAGCCTTCCTGAGCAGATGACTCAGCGGAGGGTATTTCGGTTTCCTCCAATCCGCGCTTTTCTGCATTACATGGAGCGCTGGCTGCTCCATCGGGTCGACTTAGTCGTGAGCAGCGCAGGTCTGGCGGAGCGGGTGCACCGCCTGGCTCCCGGTGTACCGGTGCGGGAGTGGCGCTTCCCCAGCACTCCAATCGAGGCGAGTCCCCGGCAAGTGGATGCGCTGCGGCGAGAGCTCCGGCTCCCGCCAGGAGCCGCTGTAGTGCTCTACAGCGGCACGTTCGAGGCCTATCAGGGACTAGGCGAGTTGCTCGCCGCGATTCCGGCGGTACGCTCGCGGGTGCCTGAGGCGACCTTCGTGCTCGTCGGCGCGGACCCGGCCAATGGTCTGTCCTCCAGCGAAAGCGCTCGAACGCTGATGGAGGCGGGTGCCGTGCGGATCATCGATCGACAGCCCCGGCGGGAGATGGCCGCGTACCTCATGTTGGCGGACGTGCTCGTCTCTCCCCGATCGTACGGGGGGAATCTCCCACTCAAGGTATTCGACTATCTCGCCGCAGGTCGCCCTATCGTCGCGACTGACATTCCGACTCACCGCACCGTGCTGAACGAAGAGCGAGCGCTGTTGGTGTCGCCTCAGACCGAAGCAATCGCCGATGGCATTCTGACCCTGCTTCTCGACCGCGGGCGAGCGCTGCGACTGAGCGGGGCCGCGCGATCCTACGCCAGAGACCATCTTGGCTGGGGGAACTTCACCCACAGGGTCGCAGAGCTGTACGAGGAGATGCACCGCCGTGCCGCCATCGCCCCGTAGTGACCCGCAATCGGGGGCGGGAGGTACGGTTTCGGTCGTCATTCCAGCCCGCAACGAGGCCCAATCGATCGAAAACGTGATCGCCGCGGTTCGATCTCAGCAACCGGCAGGAATCAACCTCGACATAGTTCTGGTAGACGACGGCTCCAGGGATGATACCGTGGCGGTCGCTCGCGCCGCGGGGGCACGGGTGCTGGAGCTGGGCACCTCAGGCGGCGGGAACCCGGCGGTGGCCCGCAACCGCGGCGCGCTCAGCGCGCTGGGCGATCCGATCGTGTTTCTCGATGCTGACTGCAACCCGGCGCCGGGCTGGCTCGAGCGCCTGCTGGTGGTGCACCGGAGCGGCGCCGCCGTGGTGGGAGGGTCACTCGACCTGCCGCCGGGTCTGCCCGCGATGGCGCGCTGCGACTACTACTGCGGCTGGTACCACGTGCACTCCCGTCGGCGCGGCGGCGAGGTCCCCAACCATCCGCCGGGGAACCTGAGCGTTCGGCGGCAAGCTTTCGCCCGCACTGGTGGGTTCACCGAGGAGCAGCCGGTCGCCTACGCGCACGAGGAGCTGGGCTGGCAGGCGGAGATACAGGCCAGCGGCGGCCGAATCGTGTTCGAGCCCCGGGCCATCGTGTACCACTACAATCGTCCCGGATTCAAGAATCTTCTGCGGCGCAACTATCGCTGGGGGTTTAGCGCCATCGAGAGCAAGGCCAGGAGCCGTGCGGCCCGCTTCGCGTGGGTCTATCGCTATCCCAGCCTTCTGATGCTGACCAGCTTGCCTTTGGCAATTGCCAGCGCGGGATACGTCATCGCCTGCTGGCTACAGGCGGGTAAGCTGGAGCCGGTCCTGATGGCCCCACTGGTGCTGGCGGCTCGGCTGGCCTACTCCGCTGGTCTCGTGGCCGGAGGCCTCCGCTGGATGCGCTACGGCCAGGCGGCGGCGCAGGCGCGGCCGCGCTGGGAATGAGCGGCCTCACGGTGGCGGTCTGCACCCGTGATCGTCCCCAGCAGTTGGCGCGCGCCTTGGCGTCGGTAATGGAACAGTCTCCCGGCCCAGCGGAGGTCGTCGTGGTGGACAACGCGCCCACCGAGGATACCACCCGCAAGCTGATCCAGGACCGGTTCCCCGGCGTCCGCTATGTGCGTGAGCCGATTCCCGGACTGGATTTCGCCCGCAATCGCGCCCTCAGCGAAGCGACCCAGGAGGTCGTGGCTTTCCTGGACGATGATGCCGTGGCAGCGCCCGGCTGGTCGGCGGCGATTCATCGGGCTTTCCGAAGCGATCCGCGGGTAATGATCTGCACCGGAAGGGTAGAGCCGCTGAGCCTGGAGACGGCAGGGCAGCGATTGTTCGAGGCCAACGGCGGATTCTCTCGTGGGACCGAGCGGATCCGTTTGCCGGAGGATGCGGCTCGGCGGCTGCACGGCCTCCCTGCCCCACTCATCGCGTGGGCCATGAGCGTGGGATGCGGCTGCAGCTACGCGGTCCGTCGAGACGCGGCTCGTGCGCTGGGAGGCTTCGATCCCGCTCTTGGGGCTGGCACCATCTGCCGAGGCGGAGACGACCTCGATCTGCTGTGGCGCGCGCTGCAGGAGGGTCGGGCAGTGGTGTATGAACCCGCCGCGCTCGCCTGGCACGAGCATCGGCGGGAGCTTCGGGCGGCTCACGATCAGATAGTCGCGCACCAGCGCGGCGTTCTCGCGTTCCTCAGCAAACACCTGGTGAGCGGGGATGGCCGGGCTCGGGGATCGCTCTTGGGCTACTCGGCCTGGCGCCTGGTCAAGCCGGGCGTACGGCTGGTTCGCCGGGCCTTGGGCCAGGATCCGCTGCCCGTCGCTGTCCTGCTGCGCATGTGGTGGAACTGCTGGGCCGGATTGGCAGCCTATCCCCAAGCGAAGAAGTTGGCGCGGGCTCGGCATGAGGAGCACAGCGCGTGACCGCTGCGACCAGTTCGGCCTCGGGGTCTCGCCCATCCCGGCTGGTCCAAGTCTGGCGCTACCGAGAGCTCCTGCGGGGGTTGGTGGTCCGCAACCTCAAGGTGAAGTATCAGCGGTCCCTGCTTGGGTTCGTCTGGACCCTGGTCAACCCGCTGCTCACGGTCTCCATTCTCGTGGTGGTCTTCAGTCACGTCGTCCGGATCGCCGTCCCAGACTACTGGGCCTTTCTGCTCAGCGGCTACTTCGTGTGGAACTTCATGCTGCAGACGCTCAACACCGGCACCTACATCTTCGCGGAGCACTCCCGGCTGACCCGAAGCGTTGCCTTTCCCAGTGAGATCCTGGTCTTTGGAGCGGCCGGTTCCAGGCTGCTGGAGTTCATCGCCGAGATGGGGCTGATCGTGATCGCACTGGTGCTCTTTCACCATCACTTCGTCCCCGCCAGCCTCGCGCTGCTTCCGCTGCTGATCCTGATCCAGCTGCTGATTGCCATCGGGCTCGCACTTCCTATCGCCACGCTCTCGGTCTTCTACTACGACGTCTACCACGCGTTGCCGATCGCGCTCACCACATTGTTCTATCTCTCGCCGGTCTTTTATCCGGCGCAGATGGTTCCCGAAGTGGCCCGCCCGTACTACTTCCTGAATCCCATCGCCGGCTTGCTCACGCTGTATCACGTAGTGGTGTACGCCGGCCAGATGCCCTCGCTGCACCTGCTGGTGGGGATGCTGGTGGCCGCGATCGGGATCTATGCCCTCGGCTATGCCATCTTCAACCGCTACGCAGCCGTCTTCCCTGAGATCGTCTGAGCAGGGAACGGCTCCGGCCGTCGAGCTTCGGCAGGTATCGAAGCGCTTCTACTTTTACGAGCACCGCACCAGCACCTTGCGGGAGTGGTTCATTCGTCGAGTGCTGCACCGGCCCATCCATATTCGTCGGGCGGCGTTCAGCCTGCAGGACGTGGATCTTCAAGTGAGGGCGGGCGAAGCGGTCGCGTTGCTCGGCGCCAACGGCTCCGGCAAGAGCACGGTCCTTCGCCTCATCGCCGGCATCTACCAGCCCTCGCGTGGAACCATCGTCCATCATGGCCGAATCGGTGCGGTGATCGAGCTCGGCGCGGGCTTTCATCCCGAGCTCACCGGGGCGGAGAACATCGCGCTCTATGCCGCAGTGCTCGGGCTCAATCGGCGCGAGCTGGCCGAGCGATACGATGACATCGTCGAGTTCGCGGCTCTCCAGGATTTTCTTGACACCCCGCTCAAATACTTCTCCTCGGGGATGGAAGCCCGGTTGGCCTTCTCGGTTGCCGTCTGCCTCGAGCCAGCGATCCTGCTGCTGGACGAAGTGCTAGCGGTGGGTGACCGCGCATTCCGCGCGCGCTGTCTGGAGCGTCTGCGTTCGTTTCACGCCCGTGGTGGGACGCTGATTCTAGTCTCCCACGAGCTGGACCAGGTGCAGGAGCTATGTACCCGCGGGGTGTGGCTCCAGGGCGGCCGCGTGGTCATGGACGGCGAGATCGGATCCGTGCTGGCGGCGTACCGTGGCGAACTGCGCTGAGTCCCGGCTGGCGCCGGTGAAGCTGATCGATCTCGAGCTGAATAGATCGGTCGAGCCGCTCGAAGGCCTGGCCGACTATGTCGCGGTCCGAGCCTTGGTGCGCCGGGCTGGAGCACCGGTCGCCTGGGTCGAGCTGCCCGTTTCTCGCGGCCGGGTGGAAGCCACGGAGGTAAACCAGGTCTTGGCCGGGCTCACCGTCGAGAAGTCCCGCGAGCAGGCGCAGGCACCGACGCAGTATCCCTTGGTTACGGTCGCGGTATGTACCCGGGATCGGGCTCGCGACTTGGCCCACTGCCTCGATGCGTTGGAGCTAATCACTTACCCCGCGGTCGAGTTATTGGTGGTAGACAATGCCCCTGCCGGCGATGCGACCAAGCGCGTGGTGCAGGCCAGAAAGGGCCGGGTTCGCTACACCGTGGAGCCGCGACCGGGGCTGAGTTTGGCACGCAACCGGGCCATCGCCGAAGCCCAAGGCGAGATCCTCGCGTTCACCGATGACGACGTGTTGGTTGACCCGGGATGGGTTGCAGCGCTGGCCGAGGTTTTCACCGACGATCCGGCAGCCATGGCGGTCACTGGACTGGTGGTGCCCTCCGAGTTGGAGACTGACGCGCAGGTGATGTTCGAGCGTTACCGAAGTTTCGATCGCGGCTTCGACCGGTTGCGGGTGCAAGCCGCCAGTGGGCCATCCATCGCGGCACGTTATGGCGCAACCGGCGCATTCGGCGGTGGGGCGAACATGGCCTTCCGACGCCGGCTGTTCGAGGCGATCGGGCTGTTCGACCCCTGCCTGGGCGCCGGTACCGTGACTCGCGGCGGCGAGGATCTGGACTTGTTTTTTCGCTTGCTCAAGGCCGGACACGCGCTGGTGTATGAGCCCCGTGCGCTGGTGCGCCACGGTCACCGCCGCAGCATGGCCGAGCTCAAGACGCAGATGCGCGATCACGGCGTCGGCTTCGCTGCCTACGCGGTTCGGAGCGCGGCGGCCTACCCGGATGAGTGGGTGGGCTTCGGGCGGCTCGCCGCCTGGTGGCTGGCGAAGATCGCCTACCGCGCCCTCCATCCCCGGCGAACTCCGGTCGGTCCGATGCGCGCCCTGGCGCTGGCGGAGCTCGGGGGCCTCCTTCGCGGACCGGGGCGTTATTGGCATGCGCGAACTGCAGCCCGAGTGGCGGAGCGCAGCGCCACCCGAGCCGTCATGGAGACCGCGTGAGCCAGGGACCGCTCGTCTCGGTGGTGATGCCGTGCCTTAACGAGGAGGAGGCGATCGGCCCCTGCATCGAGAAGATCCAGCGCAGCTTCGCCCAGGCGGGGATCGAGGGCGAGATCGTGGTGTGCGACAATGGGTCCACCGACGCATCGGTGGCGATCGCCGAGCGAATGGGGGCCCGGGTGGTGCACCAGCCGGAGCGCGGTTACGGCAACGCCTATCTCAAGGGATTTGCCAGTGCTCGCGGCCGCTATCTGGTCATGGGCGATGCCGACGACACCTACGACTTCACCATGATCCCCCAGTTTCTCTCCCCCCTGCAGAACGGCCGGTGCGACTTCGTCACCGGCAGCCGGTACCTCAACGGCGGCGACCGCCACATCACCATGCTCCACCGGTATTTCGGGAACCCTGCGCTGACCCGGACGCTGAACCTCCTCTTCGGGACGCGCTATACCGACGTGTATTGCGGCTTCCGCGCCTTCACCCGAAGTGCCTATGACATGATCCGCCCTGTCAGCCCCGGCATGGAATTCAACCTGGAGCTGGCCATCAACGCCGGACTCGCAGGGCTCCGCACGGCAGAGATTCCGATCGTTCTGGCACCCCGAAAGGGAGAGTCCAAGCTCCGCACCTTCCGCGACGGCTGGCGCAGCCTGCGGATGATGCTGCTCTATTCACCCAACAAGCTCTTCTTCGTCCCGGGCTCCATTCTGTTCACCCTTGGCCTGCTGATCCATATCGCGGTCCTGCTCGGCCTGGTCCGATTCGGTGGCCGGCCTGCGGCCGGCGTGACCGCGATCTTCGCGACCATTTCCAGCGTGGTCGGCTTCGAAATTGTGAGTCTCGGCCTGCACGCCAAGACCTACTCCTGGAGCCGCCGCTTCGACCGAAACAACCAGGCCCTGGCGAGCTTCTACTCCCGCTTCAAGCTCGAAGGCGGCCTGCTGCTGGGTGCCGGGCTCATCCTCCTCGGAGGGGGGATCCTGGCCGCCATCGTGGTGGAATGGCTTCGGTCCAACCTCTTGCCGTTGCCTCATCCAGAGTGGGTTTCGTTGGCAGCGACTCTGGTGATCATCGGCTTCAGCACGCTGTTCTCATCCCTGTTCATCTCCGCGATGTCGATGAGCCGGTCGGAGGATCGCTCGTGAGCCTCCCGACCGCTGGCCATTGGACCAGAGCGGACACCCGGCTGCTCATCGTTGTCATGGCCCTGGCAGCGGTAACGTGGCTGCCCCGGCTTCGGGGTCCGATCGACCTCCGCTACGACGCCGGCGTGTACTACACGCTGGGCACGTCATTGGCCCAGGGGAAAGGCTACCGGCTCCTGAACGAGCCCGGTGCCATCCAGGCGATTCAATACCCGCCGCTGCTTCCTGCCTTTGCCGCCATCCATGAACTAGTGCTAGGCAGCAGCGACCCCGTGAAGGTGGGACACTGGCTCCGGATCTCCGCATTCCTGCTGTTCGTCGGCTACGCCGCTGCGGTCTACGGCATGAGTCGTCGATTTCTGACCCAGGGCTACGCGTTTCTGGTCGCGGCGATGTGCGCGGTGCACACGCAGACCGTCTTCATGTCGGACTCGTTCGCCGCAGACGTGCCGTACGGCTTCGTGAGCACGCTGTTCTTTCTGGTAGGCGGTGGATTCGGCGCCGGCCTGCTGGCGGTGGCATCCTACGCCTTGCGGACAGCGGGAGTGGCGCTGCTTGGCGCCTGGATAGCCGAGAGCGCTCTCCGCCTTCGTCTCCGGCAAGCTGCAGTGCGCGCCGCGGTAGCTCTCCTTGTCCTGGGGATGTGGCAGGTCTATACCTCCGGGGTCAAGCACAGCTCCGAGTACCAGCATCCGGCCTACGCCTATCAGCGGGCCGGCTACCAGTTCTATAACGTTGGATACCTGGAGAACATGGCCTACAAGGATCCATTTCGGCCCGAGCTGGGTCAGGCCAGCTCGCGCGATCTCGTCAAACGGGTGCTCGTCAACCTCGGCGACCTTCCCATAGGCCTGGGCGAAGGGGTCAGCGTCCATCGGGGATGGTGGCGATCAGAGGTCGAAAAGCTGAACCAGAAGCTCCCAGCCATCCACGCACCCAAGTGGATTGCCGATGTCGCAATCGTCACCTTGAGCCTTCTGGTGATCGCGGGGACCCTCCTGCTCGCGTGGCACGGCTATTGGATCGTGAGCCTGTATCTGGCCGGCGCAGTGCTGTTGATGGCCCTGACGCCGTGGCCGGGTCAGTTCATCCGCTATCTCGTGCCTCTCACGCCCTTCCTGACGCTGGCCCTGGTCTACGCACTGGCCGCGGCATCTGGGCGTGCGGGGCAGACCGGGCACTGGATCTGGCGAACCGCGCGGGTCGGCCTTCTTGGGGCCATCGGCCTCATTCTGGCCCAACACTGCTACGCACTGTACAAGACCTACACCAAGTATCGCCATCCGGCGGTGTTCGTCGATGCGGCCGGCAAGCGACACGATTATCGGCTGTTGTTCCACGATCGAACCTGGCAGTTGTACGACGACGCGCTTGACTGGCTCGCTCGTCGAGCCAAGCCCGGCGAGATCGTGGCAACCTCGGCCCCCCACTGGGCCTATCTCAAGACCGGCCTTTCCGCCGTGATGCCGCCGTACGTGCCCGACGGAGCCGAGGCGGACCGGCTGGTGAACAGTGTTCCCGTCACGTATTTGATCGTGGACCGATTGGAGTTTGTGGACATCGGCAGGCGCTACACCATGCCCATCGTCACCCACGCCCCGGATCAGTGGAAGTTGATCTACTTTGTGAACGACAGTGGCCCGCGGATCTATCAACGGGAGGTTTCCCCGGTGCCGGCCTCGAAGGTGGCGGCATCACGCGGCGCGAAGTAGGCGATGTGAGCATTGTCCAGCTGCTGCTCACTCAGCAGGGTCGCGTGTTCTCGGAGCCAGGCTGCTTGCGCCGCGGAATCACCGACCTCGTGAATCCGAATCAGCGCCACCCGGCGCCGGCCCTGCACCAGTGTCTCTATGTCCTGGGGCACGCGACGCCGGCCCAATTGTCCCACCCACGCGGCGATTGGCGCGGCGCCATCGTAGTAGCGTGCGATTCCGAGCACGCCCGACGGGATCGAGTGGACGATGACAACATCGGCCGGCCCCGTCTGAGCCCGGACAGCAGCCGCCGCCTCACGATACGGCTCCCACCCGCGGGACGTGCTTCGGGAAATCGTGGCCAAGCCAGGGAGCCACGTGCCGAGTAGCAGGGTGACACCAGTGACTTGCACCACCTTGGAAAGCCGGCTCAGCGTGACGCCAGCGAGAAGCATCGCCGCCGGCACTCCGGCAAGGGCATAACGCGTGATCAATGCGGTGAAGGTTCCCCGCAACAGATCGAACACCACCGGGCCGGTGCTGGCTGCCAACACCCAGAGCCAGAGCAACCCGCGGGGACCGGAAAACAGCCAGCGCGGAGACCGGTAGAGGGCCAGCAAACCCAGAATCAGGAGGACCAGCTCTGCCAGGCGATCTACCCGTTTGATCCCTCCCCAGACGCCGCGTCCCGAGAGCAGACTCCAGGCTAGGTACGCGGGTGCGGTCAGCATCTGGCGCAGAGTCAGGCGGCCCTCCAGCCAGTGGCCGGTGACCCGCCACCGCGCCAGGCTCTCCGGAACGTGCAGGTACCACGGGAGCACAAGGAGTCCGGTCAGGAGGATCGCGCCGAGCAACCAGGAGCGAGAGCAGCGTCCGGGGGAAAACCAGAGCCAGACGGCACAGGCCGCCCAGACGAAGGCGAAGAAGTAGTGGGTAAGAAAACCGGCAGCGCTGACAAGGATCCAGAGGAGCAACAGGCCCGGTCGGGGCCCACGATCGTGCAGTTTGACCGAGAGGCCACCGGTCAAGAGCGCCACAAACCAGAGGAGCGAATACATTCGCCCCTCGAGTGAGTAGTACAGTCCCACCGGCGCCGCTGCAAAGAGCAAGCAGGCAACCAGCCCGGCTCGGCGACCGCCAGCGCGGCGACCGAGATACCAAAGCCAAGGGAAGCAGGCGAGCGCCCAAAGCACCGAGAACAGGTGGAGCGCGCGATCGCTGGTCCCTACAGCTTCGGTCCACCAGCCGAGGAGCACATAATAGAGCGGCGGGCTGGTGTCGGAGAGCAAAACCGCGCGCACTACGCGGGGTAGCAGCGGCGTGCCGGGATCGTGCGATAGGTACCTGCGGAAACTCCCCGCCGGCTGCGCCTCGGCCGGTTCCACGAAGTCGCCGAGATGCGGGTTGGCCTCAGCCGCAGGATGTTCGAGGCTGTGGCCCGTAGCCATGGCCAGGGAGAAGATTTCGTCCGCCCAGAGCTCTTGCCTGTTGGCCAACACGATTCGCAGGACGGCAGCGAGAACGAACACCAGCAGCACCGGCAGGATGCCCCTGCGGCCAACGGCCACGATTCGTCTCCAGGATGGGATGCGGTGCAAATTAACCACGATCCACAACCAGTCGTCGTGGTGCTTGGCGGTGGGCTGTCAGGCGTCGCCTCCGCCTACACCTTGGCGCTGGCCGGACTCAAGCACATCACCCTGATTGAGAGTGGCTCCTCTCTGGGCGGGCTGGCCGGCAGCTTCGAGCGGGAGGGGCACTTCTACCCGCTCGGCTACCATCACATCCTCCACCGCGACCACACCCTGCTGTACTTCCTGGAGCTGATCGGCGCCCTGCCGGAGGTGCGGTGGCGGAGGATCCGGATGCTGTTTCACCTGGGGGGGTCGTTCTACGATCTGGCGAGTCCTGCCGGCTTCCTCCGATTCCCTATGGGCCTGGCGGACAAGATCAGGTTCGCGCGCCTCATGCTGCGGGCCTTTGGAAAACAATCCTGGACCGACTGGCAGGATCGCAGCGCCGCCGAGCTGGTGAATCGATGGGGAGGGTCCGGTGTGCGGGAGGCGATCTTTGAGCGGCTCACCCGGCTCAAGTTCGAGCTGCCGTGCGATGAGGTGAGCGGTGCGTGGTTGGGCGCGAGGCTCTATTTCCGGGAGGGCTCAGCCCCACTGGGATACATTCCCAACCACAACTGGACCAAAGTCCTATGCGATGGGGTGACCCGGCTGTTGGAGCAATCCGGTGTAACCATTCGCTTGCGCTCCAGGGTCACGCGGATTCACGCCCAAGGCGACCGCGTCTGCGACGTGGAGCTGGCCAGCGGCGAGCGGATCGGGGGAGAGCTCTTCGTCAGCAGCATTCCCACAGAAGTCTATCTGCGCCTGCTCCCTTACGACCGCACCTCTCACCTGGAAAGCATTCGTTATTCGGCTCTCATCTCGGTAATCTGCGCCACCCGTCAACCGGTCCGCCCCGATGCTTACTGGATCAATCTGGCCTCGCTGGACCGCACCGCAGGTGCGATTTTCCTGCTCAACTCGCTCAATCCCACGATCGGACAGCCGGGCGACAGCTGCGTCAACTTCGTGAGCCATCTCCAGAGCCGCGACCGGCCTCTCTTTCATGAGTCCGATGAGAAGCTCCTAGCACGGTATTTGAGCGACTTTCGTACAGTCTTCGACTTCGAGCTGACGCCGTTCTGGATCCACGTCACGCGCGTGCCGATGTACTCCCCGGTCTTCGTTCGTGGCTTCCACAACCCTCCTATCCGGAGCGAATCGTTGCGCAACCTGTATTTTGCTGGCAACTATCGCACCTTCCCGACGGTGGCTTCCACTGGGACAGCGTTGGGCTCCGGCGTGGAGACCGCCGCGGCCCTCCTCGGAGAGCTCGGAGCCAAGACCGAGCTTCCCGCCGAGATCACCCGATTCCGCCTGAGCGGGATGCCCCGTGGCTGACGCGACCCAGGTCTCGAGCGGCGCCTCGTCCGTAGCGCCAGCCATCTCCGCCGCGCCGTCCAAGTGGCTGGCGTTGATCCGGGCGCTGCGCATCCACCAGTGGGTCAAGAATCTTTTGCTCTTCGTGCCAACGGTGCTGGCGCACCGCGCGCTCGATCCCCAGGCGGTGGCCCGCGCCGGGATTGGCTTCTTGGCGTTCAGCCTGGCGGCATCGGGCGCCTATGTGTTGAACGACATGCTCGACCGTGAGGCCGACCGGAGGCACCCGGTCAAGCGGACCCGCCCCTTCTCCGCAGGCACGCTGTCGCTCAGTGTCGGCATCGCGCTGCTGCCGCTCCTCATCGGGTGCGCGCTGGCACTCAGTGCCTTTGCCCTCGCCCCGCGTTTCCTGGCGCTGCTCTGCCTGTACGTCCTGACCACGACGGCGTACTCCGCGTATCTCAAACGAATCGCCGTACTGGACGTGTTGGTGCTGGCAGGGCTGTACGCGCTTCGAGTGCTCGCCGGCATCGCTGCCACCGGCGTGCGCTTCTCGACCTGGCTGCTCGCGTTCTCCATGTTCCTGTTCCTGAGCCTCGCCTTCCTCAAGCGGTATGCCGAGCTCAGCGAGTTGGATGAAGGGGTGGAAGCGCCGGCGCGACGGAGGGGATACCTCCGGAGCGATCGCGAGTGGCTGGGGTCCATGGGCGGCGCCTGCGGGTATCTCTCCGTGCTGGTGCTGGCGCTCTACATCGACAGCGAGCAGGTTCGGAACCTCTACCAGCGGCCGCTGCTCCTCTGGCTGATCTGCCCCCTGCTGCTCTTCTGGATCGGACGCATGTGGTTGCAAGCCTACCGCGGGCGAATCCACGAGGATCCCATCGTCGCCACGGTGCGAGACCCTGTTAGCTATGCCGTCGGAGCTCTGGTGGGCGCGGTCATGTTTGTGGCTGCCCTCTAGCGCATGCAGCGGTACTGCTCCTGGGGCCGATACCCCCGGGCCAAGCACACCAGAATCTTGCCGATCGTCTGGCGCTCGGAACCACCGCGCCTGGATCGGATCTCCGAGAGCGTGCTGCCGTATGCTTACGGGCGGAGCTACGGTGACAGTTGCCTGAACGAGGGCGGAGCACTGCTGGACGTCTCGGGATTGGATCGGCTCATCGCATTCGACCAAGGCAACGGTCTGCTGCGCTGTGAGTCAGGCGTCACTCTCGCGGCGATTCTCGCGTTGGTGGTGCCACGGAGATGGTTCCTTCCGGTACTGCCTGGCACCCGCTGGGTATCGGTCGGCGGAGCGATTGCCAACGACATTCATGGCAAGAATCATCACCGGGCAGGCACCTTCGGATGCCACGTCACCCAGTTCGAGCTCTTGCGCTCGACTGGTGAGCGAGTGGTCTGTTCGCCCGAGCGGAACCCCGAGCTTTTCCAAGCCACGATCGGAGGTCTGGGCCTCACTGGCCTCATCATCTGGGCCGAGATCCAGCTCAAGTCAGTTCCCGGAGCCGGCATTGCCCTGGAGCGGATCCGATTCCGTGGACTGGACGAGTTCTTCGAGCTCTCGGTCAGCGATCAGGAGCACGAGTATACCGTTGCCTGGGTAGACTGCCTCGCCCGCGGCCAGCGGTTAGGTCGAGGCATCTTCATGCGAGGCGATCATGTGGCGCTCGAGGGAAAAACCCGGGTGCCATTGCAACCACCTCGGCTGCGAATTCCGTTGGACGCGCCGACCGGCATCCTCAACCGACTCACCATAAAGGCCTTCAACGAGCTGTACTACCGAGGCCAGCTACGCGGTCGCATCCAAAGAACAGTTCCCTACGTTCCCTTCTTCTTCCCCTTGGACGGTGTGGCCGACTGGACTCGTCTGTACGGGTCCCAGGGGATGGTCCAATACCAGTGCGTGGTGGCGGACGACCCTACCGGCAAGGGCTTACGCGCGGTGTTCGACCGGGTGAGCCGCTCGAGTGAAACACCCGCACTTGCTGTACTCAAGCGTTTCGGCTCGGTACCATCGCCTGGATTGCTGTCGTTCCCCCGCCCCGGAATTACCCTCGCCGTAGATTTCCCATTCCGGGGACAGAGCACGCTTACGCTGCTGGAGGAGCTCGATCACGTGGTGCGTGATGCCGGCGGCGCAGTCTATCCGGCCAAGGATGCGCGCATGAGCCCGGAGAGTTTTCGCGCGTTCTTCCCCCAGTGGGGAACCTTCGCTCGCGCAATGGATCCCAAGTTCTCTTCCTCGTTCTGGCGCCGTGTCCAGCAGGCCTGATCGAGCGAAGCCCCGCCGGGTCCTCATCGTGGGCGCCACCTCCGCGATGGCAGCGGCAACGGCTCGGCTCTACGCCGCCCAGGGCGCCCGGCTATATCTCGTCGCGCGCAACCAGGAAAGGCTCACTGCTACGGCAGATGACCTTCGGGTACGAGGTGCGGCCCAGGTTGAGACCGCGGTGCTGGATCTGCTGGAGACTGCGCGGCATGCGGCCGTAATCGAGGATGCAATGCTGAAGCTGGGAGAGCTGGACGTTGCCCTGCTGGCGCACGGCATTCTGCCTGACCAGGCGCGCTGCGAAGCCGACGTGGAGACCTCGCTCAATACGCTGGAGGTGAACTTCAGCTCCACGGTCGCGATGCTGACCCTGGTCGCCAACCGCTTCGAGGCTCAAGGGCACGGCTGCATTGCGGTAATCAGCTCGGTGGCCGGCGATCGGGGCCGGCAGAGCAATTACGTCTATGGGGCGACCAAGGCCGGTCTGAATGTCTTCCTTCAAGGGCTGAGGAATCGACTGTTCCGATCCGGAGTCGCGGTCGTGACGCTCAAGCCCGGTTTCGTGGACACCCCGATGACGGCCCGGATCCCGAAGAACGCGCTGTTCGCCAGCCCTGCCACCGCCGGCCGGGCCATTCATCGGGCGATTGAGGCCGGTCGAGACGTGGCCTACATTCCGGCCTTCTGGCGGCTCATCCTTCTGGTGGCCAAGAGCATACCTGAATCGATCTTCAAGCGGCTCCGACTCTAGGAACTCCCATGCGTCCTATCCTCCTCGCCTCGTGGCTCGGCCTGGCCGGGGCCGCGGTGAGTACCGCTGCTCAGCAGACCGGCGCAGCTGCTTCCGCCGGCTCGCGGGTGGCACACGCGGTGGATCCCCACGTACTTCGCGCTCATCTCGAGTTCCTGGCCGACGACGCTTTGGAAGGACGCAAGCCCGGTACCCGCGGAGGGGTCATGGCTGCGAAGTACATCGCGGCCCAGTTCGAGCGTTTGGGCCTCGAGCCAGCAGGCGAGAGTGGCACGTATTTCCAGAAGGTGCCCATCATCAGCCTCACGCCAGAGCCAACCCTGGCGGTCGCGGGCGGCGACTCGCTTGCCTGGAAGAAGGACTACGTCCTCTGGTCGATGCGGAATGACTCGCTGGTTCAGCTCCGGTCGGATGCTGTCTTCGTGGGATATGGCATCGTGGCGCCGGAGTACCAATGGAACGACTATGCCGACGTGGACGTGAAGGGAAAAATCGTCATCATGCTGGTCAACGATCCCGGCCTGGTCGACTCGACCATCTTTCGGGGCAAGATCCTCACCTATTACGGTCGCTGGACCTACAAGATCGAGGAAGCCCAGCGTCACGGCGCCTCCGGCATACTGCTGATCCATACCGACGAGAGCGCGACGTATCCCTGGACAACTGTGGTGTCGGGCTGGACCGGCCCTCAGGTGCGGCTCGAGCTGCCTCCCAGCTCGCTGGTCGTGGCCGGGTGGCTTCAGCACGATGCGGCGGACCGGCTCTTTCGTTCGGCGGGGGCTGATCTCTCAGCTCTGACCCAGGCGGCTGCTCGTCGAGGGTTTCGAGCCAGCCCCCTCAAGCTGGCGCTTAACGCAACCGTGCGCACCACGATGCGCCGCTCGGCTACGGAAAACGTGCTCGGGCGTTGGCCGGGGCGCGGAAAGCTGAGGGATGAGGCCGTACTGATCGGAGGGCACTACGATCACTTCGGCATCGGGGCGCCGGTGAACGGCGACTCGATTTTCAACGGCGCGGTAGACAACGCCTCGGGAACCGCGGGAGTGATGGCCGCGGCGGAGGCCTTCGTCCGGAGTGGCGTTCGAACAGGCCGGTCAATCGTCTTCATCGCCTTCGCGGCCGAGGAAGCGGGGCTGCTGGGCTCGCAATCGCTCGCTGCCAATCCGCCGTTTCCGCTTCGGGACATGGTGGCGATGTTCAACCTGGACGAGCTCAATCTCTTTGGCCGAACTCGGGATGTCTCCGCTGTCGGTCTGGACCAGTCGTCTCTAGGCAAGCTCTTCAACCAAGCGGCTGCCGCCGAAGGGCTCCGCGTGACGACCAACCAGGAGGCCCTGATCAAAGGTTGGTACTTCCGATCCGACCATTTCTCCCTGGCCCGCGCAGGGGTGCCGGGAATCTACCTGCAGAGTGGGCTGGACTTTGTGGGTCATCCAGCACAGTGGGGCCGGCAGCAATGGGAGGAGTACAACGACAAGCGCTACCACCAGCCCAGCGATAACGTTCTTCCGTCGTTCAACTACGATGGAGCGATCCAGCAGGTTCGGGTCACTGTCAGAACGGCGGTCCTCGCCGCAAACGCTCCAACCCAGCCAACCTGGAACAAGACCTCGGAGTTCAGGCAAGCAGGGGAAGAACGGCTCAGGGCCTTCAGATAGTGGACTATCGCGGGCAGCTCTGCCGCTCCTTCCACCCTACCGGTATACCGCCGTCGCGCCTATCTTTGCGGCCGCTTACGCCGGACCCCTCAATCATCCGGAGCCGTCTCTGGAACTGCCAAACCAGCACCGGATTCCCCTTACCTGGCTGCTCGAGAACGCGGGGCCGACCCTCCGGTACAGGACCTTTACCGAGCTAGCCCCTGCCGGTTTTGCATCGCCCGAAACTATCTCGGCCGCGGAGGCGGCGATTCAGGAATCCAGGATCGCCCTCGCGGTAACCAAGAAGCAGAAGGATACCGGGGTGTGGGGTGGGAACCTGTTGGGGCTGGCTCCTTCGACCGCTCAGGGAATCAAGGACGTCGGCACCATTCCCCAGTATCGCCGGCTCCTCCAGCTGGAATGGCCGCGGACCAGTCGTCCCTTTAAGTTGGCTGATCGACTCCTCTTCCGGCTGCTATCCCGGGACGAGGACCCCTCTCTCCTGTTCGAGTTCCAGAAGCTGGTAAAGTCCGACACTGAAGGTGAGGCGTGGGCTCGGGAGACCATTCGAGAGGCCGCCTCCGCCGCTCTGGCAGAAGCGGGACATGGCGAAGACCCTCGGCTTCGAGGATCAGGCCACAAGATCGCCAACTCCATCTCTCAGTTTCTTCGCAGTCCGCTCGCAGAGAAGCCCTTCATCAAGTCCGGCAAGCAGATCGTGCTGCATCCGGAAGCCCACCCACCCAGTTGGTACTCGGTCGCCATGCTGGCTGCCATGCCCAACTTGCAGCGGGAGCGGGCGGGCTTCACCGAACGGTTGGGCCATTACCTGGCCCAGCCTGCTCCCAAGAAGGCCTTTGTGATTCAGGTGGGTAAGCGAACCGTCAAGCCGCAACATCTCCTGCTGGGCGATCCGATCGAGGCTGATTCCAAGGGGTTCCCAAAGGACCTCCCGCTTGCCCTGCATTACATCCAGTTGTTGGCCCACATGGGGGCGCTGCACTGGGCACCGGTGGCCACCAAGGTCCTCGGCCGACTTCTCAAGGACCTCGACGAGACCGGTATCTGGCACCCCAAGAACCTGCGGTCCCAGCCCAAGGCGCTGAATAAGATTACCTACCACTACTACCCTCTTCATCAGGATGACAAGACCACCGAGGGCCGGGAGGTGGATATCACTTTCAGATTGGCGCTGATAGCCAAGCTCCTTGGCTGGCAACTGGAGTATGTGTGACCGCTTGATAATTCAGGGGTAGTTTCTCATACTACCAGCTCATGGCGCATATTGACCTCACCCGCTTCGGATTCACTCCCACCGAGAGCCTGGTCTACGAAGTCCTGCTTACCGGTGGACCCGGAACCGGATATGCCATCGCTCGCTCCGCCGGTCTGGCTCGGGCTAATGCCTACAGCGCTCTGGAGGGACTGGTCACGAAGGGAGGGGCACGGGTGGACGGCGGGCGGCCACGCCGCTACCGACCAGAGTCTCCTGCGGCCTTGATCGCGCGGATCTCCACGGATCATGGCATGGCGCTCGAGCGACTGAGCAGTGAGCTGCAAGATATCTCCGTTCCCAATACGCCGACGCTGGTCGAGGTCGAGTCCGGTCGCGCTATCCTGCAGCTCATTACCCATGACGTCGCCCGGGCGACGCGCTCGGTCTCTCTGCTCGCGCCGGCCGATGCCTTCCCACTGCTGGCACCCGCTCTCCGGCGTCCACTTTCCGCCGGCGTAGCCTTGGTCCTCTGCTCCACCGCCCCAGTGGATCTTGGGTTTGCCGCAGTCACCGTGGTGTCGAACGGCCACAGCTGGCCGGGGATGCCCATCATCGTGGTGGTGGATGACCGGACCGCCATCCTCGCGTCCCGCGACGGCCATGAGGTTCGCGGCCACTGGAGCACGGCTCCTGCATTCGTGGCAGGGGCTCGACTCGCCTTCGAGAGGTTTCTTGGTCCCGCATGAGCGAACCGCTGGATGAGGCCTTCCTGGAGTTGCAGCGAGAATATCTCTCCGAACTTCCGGCGAGACTGGAAGAGTTGAGAGCAGAAGTCGAAGGCTTTCGGGCAGGAGCGGAGGAGTCTGCCACGGCCTTGCGAACTCGGTTTCACCAACTTGCGGGTTCAGGAGGTTCGTACGGCTTTCCCGAGGTCAGCGCCATCGCTCGGGAGATGGAACGGTGGATCGCAACCGGCCCTCCGAGGGAGGAGGCTGGCAAGGTAGAGGACGCGATCAACCGGCTTGGTCAGGTCATGAGCCGGGCACGGCTTCATTTGGCCGCCGCCGAGCCGGAGCGAGCCCCTGAATGGCGTGCCTTACTGATCCTGCAGCCGGGGCCGGAGCGGGAGCAGGTCGCTCAAGCGTTGCGCAACGCGGGATATGCGGTGCGAATCGGCAATCGCAAGGAGCTCCCCCCCAGCACGCTTTTGGGCGAACGACCGGATCTCATCGTGATCGGCCTCGGGCCCGGCGAGGGGGATCCCTCCGCGGTGGCTTCTGCCTGGACCAATCGGCGGGAGCACCGACCCCGCGCCGTGGTACTGGTCGAGACGCTGCGCGCGGTGGATCGGCTGCGTGCGGTTGCCGCGGGAGTGGATGCCGTCTTCCCCGCAGATCGGCTGGTGGAGGATCTGCCCCGGTACGCGCGCATCCTGGCCCGGACCGGCGCCCCTCCATCCGCGGTTCTTCTGGTCGAGTCCGACCAGGCTCAGGCCCAAGCCGCAGCACGCTGCCTGGAGGAAGCCAATATCCGGGTGGTGCGCTCACCTCTGGCGCAGGCGGTGCAGGAGCTGCTCGATCGGGAAGTGCCCGACCTGTTGCTCACCACGCCACGGCTTTCGGACGGTGATGGTTCTGCGGTGGCCCGAATGGTTCGCCAGGACCCCCGCTTTCATCTGCTACCCATCGTGTTTCTGGGTGCGCCCGACGTCGAACACCAGATCCAGGCGCTCCGTGCCGGCGCGGATGACTATCTCACCGTACCGTTCGATCCCCAGTTGCTGCTCCAGACGGTGATCACCCGGGCGGAGCGGGGCCGTCGGCTGCGGGAAATGCTCCACCGCGACGATCTCACCGGGTTGCTCAATCATGCCACGCTCATGGCCGAGCTGGAGTACGCGGTGGAGTATGCCCGGCGCCATGGCGGGCCACTTGCCTTCGTGGTGTTCGATCTCGATCGCTTTGGTCAGGTGAACGAACGGTTTGGGCAACTGGTGGGCGATCAGGTGCTGCTCCACGTAGCCAATGTTTTCCGCTCCAGCGTTCGGGCCAGTGATGTGATCGGGCGCTTCGGTGGAGAGGAGTTCGCCATGATTCTTCGGGGCGCAGGCGCGGACGGAGCCGCTGTCCTCGCGGCCAAGCTTCGGCGCGTGCTGGGCGAGCAGGCCACCACGACGGCCGAGGGGGTGATCATTCCGCTTCAGGTGAGTGTGGGCTGGGCTTGCTTTCCGCTCGACGGAACCACGGCGGGCGAGCTGGCCCATTCGGCGATGAGGGCGCTGAGGAGCGGCAAGCAGCAGTGAGCAGTGAGCAGTGCAAAAAGTAAGGAGTGAGGAGTAAGGAGTGACTTCGTTGCCACCCCAAAACTTCCCACTCCTTCGTGCTTCTCACTTCTTACTTCTCACTTCTTACTTCTCACTTCTCACTGCAGTCTAGTGTCTGAATCCGCCTGACAACGGCATCACGTCCCTGGGGTTCTTCTCGTCCCCAAAGAGCAGCCGGCCCTCGCGGAAGCTGGCACCACGAAGCGTCAGTGCCAGTACTTCCCCGAGTTCCTGGACCAGGTACACCTCGATCTTGTCCCGGACCTCCTTGGGCAGATCCTCGAGGTCGGGCTCGTTCTCCTTGGGCAGGATGATCCGGGTGATCCCGGCCCGAACCGCGCCCAGGATCTTCTCCTTCACTCCTCCAATCGGCAGTACCCGTCCGCGGAGGGTGATCTCGCCCGTCATCGCAATGTCGTGCCGAACCGGGCGACCCGAGAGCGCGGATACCACCGCCGAAGCCATGGTGACGCCGGCGGACGGACCGTCCTTGGGAATCGCGCCAGCAGGGACATGGATGTGGATGTCGCGATCGAACATGTCGTCCGCGATCTGGAGTCCGGCCGCGTGCGAGCGGGCATACGTCCACGCCGCCCGTGCCGATTCCTTCATCACGTCACCCAGCTGGCCGGTCAGCACCAGCTCACCCTTGCCCCGCATGGTCGAGGCCTCGACGAACATGATGTCTCCGCCGGTGGGGGTGTAGTACATCCCGGTACCCACGCCGACCTCGTCCTGTCGGGCCATCTTTTCGGGATGGACCTTGGGACGGCCGAGCAGATCGTCGACCATCTCGCGATCGACCGTGACG
>UEXR01000447.1_pt1 | contig 28530 bp, 23 predicted proteins | sample 4301101 | NCBI WGS metagenome assembly UEXR01 (sample SAMEA4773180, study PRJEB27434) | metagenome | biome: 2259; feature: agricultural soil; material: soil | place: USA | collected 2014-09 | depth 0.25 m
GGTCCGTATCTCCGGGAGCGGGATTTCCGCCACGATGAGATCTGGACCCTCCACGGGCACGGCCTGACCAACGACCCTCGGGTCCAACCCAATACGCTCCGCATGAGTGAGTCGGAGACGGCCGTCGAGACGCAGGCGATTCGATACGGTCGAGCCGTGGGTGGCGGCTCCATCCACTTTACCGGCAACTACTGGCGCTTCCGGGAAGTCGATTTCATGGAGCGCAGCAAGACCGGAGGGCTCGAGGGGACCGGCCTCGAGGACTGGCCCATCACCTATGCCGAACTGGAGCCGTACTACACCAAGGCGGAATGGGAGCTGGGCATTTCCGGACCGGCAGGCATCACAGTGCCGGGGCAGCCACGGAGCAAGTCCTACCCCTTGCCACCCCTGCCGATCAAGTCCACCGGCGTGCTGGCGGAACGCGCCGCCAAGAAGCTCGGGTGGACTGCGGTACCGTCGCCCATGGCCATCCTGTCCCAGCCCTACCGGGGCCGCGCAGCCTGCGTGCAGTGCGGCTTCTGCGAGAGCTTCGGCTGCGAGGTGGCGGCAAAGTCCAGCACCCTGGCGACGGTCATCCCGGCGGCCGAGCGCACCGGTCGATGCGAGATCCGGCCCAACAGCTACGTGCGCAAGATCGAGATCGATCGCCGGGGGCGAGTGACCGGGGTGGTGTATTTCGACTCGGTGAAGCGGGAGGTGTTCCAGCGAGCGCGGGCCGTGGTGGTCTGCGCCAATGGAGCCGAGACGCCCAGACTGCTACTGCTGTCCCGGTCGAATCTCTTCCCCGACGGCCTGGCCAGTTCCAGCGGACTGGTCGGCCGCTACCTGATGTACAATGGCGGCGCGTTCGCGGGAGGGTTGTTCGAGCACGAGATCAACGGGTATCGCGGCACTCACGTCTCCCGGGTGATCTATGACTTCTACGAGCTCGATCCCTCACTCGGGATCGTCGGCGGCGGCGGCATCGATACCCGGTTCGATTTCTATCCGATTCAATTCTCCCGGGAAGGACTCCCTTCCGACGTTCCGCGATGGGGTCCGCTGTTCAAGCAGGCATTGCGCGAGTACTACACTCGAAGCGTCTATGCCCTGGCACACACCACCGCCTTGCCGGTCGAGAGCAACAGCATCACGCTGGACCCGACGCTGAAAGACGCGTGGGGTTTGCCTGCCATTCGGGTGACCTTTCGAGAGCACGAGAACGACCAGCGGCTCTATCGCTGGTTTATGGACCGGGCGCTCGAGCTGCTGCGCGCCGCGGGTGCGGTGCGGCTGTGGGAGTTTCCGCTCGAGACCTATTACCCCGCGGTCCACCTGCTGGGCACCTGCCGCATGGGCAACGATCCTCGCCGCTCGGTAGTGGATCGGTTCCACCGGACCCACGATGTGCCCAATCTTTTCCTGGTAGACGGCAGCAGCTTCGTCACCGGCGGCCGAGGACAGCCCACTTGCACCATTCAGGCGCTCGCCTTCCGAGCCGGGCACGAGATCGCCCGACTGGCTCGGCAAGGTGAGCTCGGGACGTAGTCGCTTTCACCTTAGAGGCACAGAGGGCAGAGAGGACTCCGATGAATCCTCAGGCTGCTGCGGCCCCTTCACCACGAAGGCACGAAACAGCAGTGAGGAGTGAGGAGTGAGAAGTGAGAGGTAAATGAGTTAATGACCAGTATCGGTGCCATCTCGGTGTGCTGTTGACCACCAGCAGTTCTTCGTGACCTTCGTGACTTTCGTGACCTTCGTGCCTTCGTGGTGAATACGGCAGCGGAGTTCAAACGACGACGGAGACCTCTGTGGCCTCTGTGGTGAAAAACACCCTGGACCTGCACTAGATTGAGCTTTCCTAGGTTTCGCGAGGCCGAGCGTGGAGCAGCGCAAAGCGATTCTCGACATGGAGCCGGATCAGTTCCGCCGGATGGGCCACGAGCTGGTCGATCGGATCGCCGACTTTCTGGGCTCTATCCGACAAGTCCAGCTCACGCCGGGAGAAACGCCGGCCCAGGTTCGCGGGTTGATGGGCCGATCACGCCTGCCGGAACACGGCGCCGATCCCGAAGCGGTGCTGCGCGAGGTCACCGAGCTCCTCCTGCAGCATTCGCTCTTCAATGGGCACCCGCGATTCATGGGCTACATCTCGTCGTCGGCGGCTCCGGTGGGGGCCCTCGGCGATCTGCTCGCCGCCACAGTCAATCCCAACGTCGGTGGCTGGGAACTCTCACCGGTCGCTTCGGAGATCGAGTCCGAGAGCGTGCGCTGGATCGCCGAGCTGGTGGGCTACCCGGTGGACTGCGGCGGATTGCTGGTGAGCGGCGGCAACCTGGCGAACATCGTCTGTTTTCTGGCAGGCCGGCGGGCGATGCTGGGCGAGCCGGTGCGCGCTGCAGGCCTTTCCCGCGCGGGGGCGGCACGGGCCCGAGTGTACGCCTCCACCGCGACCCATACCTGGATTCAGAAGGCGGCCGATGTGTCTGGGTTGGGCACCGAGGCGATTCACTGGATCGAAACCGATGATGCGCAGCGGATGAATGCGGCACTGCTCCGCCGGGCCATACGAGAGGACATCAAGGCGGGCGACCGGCCATTGATGGTGATCGGCACCGCTGGGACTGTGGCTACCGGTGCCGTCGACCCGCTGGGTGAGCTGGCGAAAATCTGCCGTGAGCACCAGCTCTGGTTCCACGTAGACGGCGCGTACGGCGCGCCCGCCGCGGCCCTGCCCGATGCGCCGGAGGACCTCAAAGCCCTTCGGCTGGGCGACTCGCTCGCGGTGGACCCGCACAAGTGGCTCTACGCTCCGATTGAGGCGGGCTGTGTCCTGGTACGGAACGCGGATGCCCTCCGCGACGCCTTCAGCTATTCGCCATCCTACTATCGGTTTCAGGCCGAGGGGGAGGAGCCGCCGATCAATTACTATGAGCTGGGATTGCAGAACACCCGGGGATTCCGCGCGCTCAAGGTCTGGCTGGGTCTCCGCCAGGCGGGGCGGAATGGCTACGTGCGAATGATTTCGGACGATTGTCGCATGGCCGAGGCGCTATACCGCGCAGCCCAAGCCCATCCCGAGATCGAGGCCTGCACTCGCGGGCTCAGCATCGCCACCTTCCGGTTCGTCCCCCGCGATCTCACACCCGGCACACCCGACGTCGAGGGATACCTCAATAGCCTCAACGAGGCCCTGCTCCGCCGGCTCAAGACGGGGGGCGAGCTGTTCGTCACCAACGCCGTCCTCGGGGGGCGGTTCGTGCTGCGGGCGTGCATCGTGAACTTCCGGACCACGATCGCCGACGCCGAATCGATCCCCGGGATCGTCGCCCGTCAGGGCCGCGCGTTGGACGCCGAGCTGCGCCCGGAGCGGCTGCCGAGCACGGTGTGATGCCGCTGCTAAAGCTCGCTGTCGGGACTGCGTCCGCGCCGCTCCTCATCTTCATCGTCACTTACCTCCTCATCGCCGTGCAGCCGGTTCGTTTTCTTCATCTCAACCGGCCGGCGGCGAGCCTCCTGGGCGCGGTCGCAATGGTGGTGCTGGGCGGGCTACCGCTCGACGAGGCCTACGCCGCGATCGATCTCGATGTCCTGGTATTCCTCCTCGGGCTCATGATTCTGGTGGGGTACCTGGAGGAAGGAGGCTTCTTCGAGGTCGCAGCCGAATGGCTGCTCGAGCGGGTGACCACTCCCCGCGCTCTTCGTAAACGATACCATTTGCCTCGTGGTGACCCCGGTTCTGGTCGCGACGCTCGGATCGCTCGGGATCCGCGCCGCACCCTATCTCATCGCGCTCGCGATGGGGGCGAACGTCGGCTCGGTGCTCGCCTTCACCGGGAATCCACAGAACATGCTGATCGGTCTTTGGAGTGGGATTCCCTTCGCCCGCTTCAGCCTCCACATGCTCCCCGTGGTCACTGGCGCACTCCTGCTCACCTGCGGCGTGCTTCTCGTCATCTACTGGCGGGAGCTGGGTGGCCCCTTCCCCCGACGCGCGGAACTGCCCCCGGTGACCTTCGACCGGCCACTGGTGCGCACCGCGTTGCTGCTCTTCGCCGGCGCGGTGGCAGCGTGGCTCCTGGGAGGCAACCTCCCTCTTGTCGCAATCACGGCAGGCGCACTCATGGTGGCGTTCGCGGGACGGGATCCAGCCCCGGCATTGGCCCGGGTCGAATGGTCCCTATTGCTCCTGTTCGGCGCACTTTTCGTCGTGATGCGGGGATTGGAGCGCTCGGGGGCGGTGGGATTCATCAGCACGGAAGGAACTCAGGCCATCTCGCTCGGAGGGCCCTGGAGCTCTGCCCTGGCGGTGAGCGGGGTCATGCTTACCCTCTCGAACTTGATCAGCAATGTTCCCGCAGTGATTCTCTGGCGTCACGTCGTCCCCCGGCTGCCTCACTCGGAGCTGATCTGGCAACTGATGGCTATGAGTGCCACCTTCGCGGGCAATCTGCTGCTGATCGGGTCGGCCGCGAACCTGATAGTGGCCGAGCGCGCCGAAGCGCGGGGAGTGAAGCTGGGCTACGGCGAGTATGCCCGAGCGGGTGTTCCGGTCACGCTCGCCACTATGGCCTGGGGAATCCTGGTGCTGGTCGCGCTGAGGTGACTATGATCCGCCTGGTCAGCTGGCTCTTCATGCTCGGCCTCTTGAGGGCGCCCGTCTGGGCGCAGGACCCCGAGCGGGCCCGAGATCTCGGCATTCCTCTCGAGGGAACTCCCGGGTCCCTCAACGCCATAACGGATGTCCCCGGAGTGACGGTGGGACATACCACGATCATCAGAGGCTCAGGTCGCCTGCGGGTGGGTGTGGGTCCGGTACGGACCGGCGTGACCGCCATCTTCCCCAGAGGCAAGGACGATCTGGCGCCGGTCTTTGCGGGGTGGTTCAGTCTCAATGGGAACGGGGAGATGACTGGGACGGCCTGGATCGATGACTACGGCCTCCTGGTCTATCCCGTCACCATCACCAACACCAATAGTGTCGGCACCGTGCGCGATGCGGTCATCGAGTGGGGCCGCACCCGGCTGGCAGATCCCTCCATCTGCTGCCTTCCCGTGGTGGCGGAGACGTGGGATGGGGATCTCAACGACATCTTCGGCTTTCATGTAAAGAAGGAGCATGTCTTTGCCGCCTTGGCGTCCGCGACATCGGGGCCGGTGGCAGAGGGAAACGTCGGCGGGGGGACCGGGATGATCTGCCTCGGGTTCAAAGGCGGGATCGGGACCGCTAGTCGCACGATCAAGGTGCCCGGTGAGCGCGGCGGATACACTGTGGGGGTGCTGGTGCAGTGCAACTTCGGTGACCGCCGGTTGCTCCGAATTGCCGGCATTCCCGTCGGCCAGGAGATCCTTGAGCCGAAGGAGTGCTACGACGCCGCGGAGCCGTTGGATTCGACCCGTGAATTGGAGCGCTGCCCCAAAGGAATGGTTGGCGCGGAGCGGGGGCACAGCTCCATCATCGTCGTGATCGCGACCGATGCACCGCTTATCCCGAGCCAGCTCCGCCAGGTCGCCCGCCATGCCTCCCTCGGAATTGGGCGGATGGGTGGCATTGCCAGCACCGGATCAGGCGACCTGTTCATTGCCTTCTCGACCGCGAAAATCGGCCCGGCTGATTCGGCGGGAGTGGTGCGCGTCCCGATGCTGAGCACCATGCTCGTGGATCCGGTGTACGAAGCCACCGTCCAGGGCACCGAGGAAGCCATCATAAACGCGATGCTGGCGGCCCGCACCATGAAAGGGGCCGATGATTTCGTGGTCCCTGCCCTCCCGCACGACCGACTGCGCCGGGTGCTGGCCAGCCACAATCGGCTGCGACACTAACCGCCCGCGGCGAGTGGGTGAAACTCTCGCCAGACCTCCTGGTACGGCAGCACCATCAGCGACACAAAGCGATCCAGCGCGGCAGGGAAGGGGAATCGCCCGCGAAATTCGAGCGCGGTGACCCCCAGCATGGCCCGGAGATGCCGGCCAAAGCTCTGGGGTGAGGAATACTCCAGCCGGTAGGCGACGTCAGCCACGGAGAGCCCGGAGGATTCGAACAGGTAGGCTGCATGCAGCAGGCGAATGGCCGCCAGATAGTTCTTGGGCGAGGGCAACCCCGCGCGGGCGAAGCGCGACATCAAGGTGCTGGGCCGCACGAAGAGTCGCTCGCACAGGCCTGCCACCGTAGGTGTGTCCGGGGCCAGTCGGATCATGGCCTCGACGAAGAGCCGCGCGTCGGGCGGCGCCTCGGCGAGCGTCTCGAGAATGGGCGTTTGAATGCGAGCAACCGCTCGCGTGGCGGGCTGTCCCACCACTTGCCGCAGGCGGCTCCAGCCCGCCGGCGAGGTGACATCCACGACCTGCCGAACTCCCGAGGCACCCAGCCGCAGCAGCATTTCGGTCGAGCTGGAATCGTGTTGTGAAATCAGCGCAACCGTTGGAATCCCGGGAAATTCCCGTACCAGGTGACCCAGCACTTCAACTTGGTCAGGGCCACACCGGTGGACCGACACCAAAACAGCGTCCACCGAACGCTCTCGCACTACCCGCATCGCATCAGGAATGCTGTCTCGGTGTAGCACCGAGAAGCAGCCACTGCCGGCGGCATCCACACGAGGGCGCTCCCCCGGCAAGAGCACCGCGGCGACGGTGGTCGAGTCCTGATCTGGGGCGTATACCACTGGGGCTGCTCCGGCTGAAGGTGCAAGAGAATAGGCTTGGTACGTCAACTCGGATTCAACCCGAAACATTTACAATCCCGACGTCTGGCAACCATTTCCGCGAGAGACGCATCTCAAGGTGGCTGGCCGTCTGTAAAAACCGCCGAGGGACCAGGTATATTTTTGGTTCGCCGCCGCCCAGGGCCGGTTGTCGATGAGTCATCCTACAGTTGATCTCTTCTCCGCGCTCCGCACCGCGTTGAGTCCGCAGTACCGGCTCGAGCGAGAGCTCGGCCGCGGCGGTATGGGGGTGGTCTTTCTCGCCACCGATACCGCGCTCGACCGTCGGGTCGCCATCAAGGTCATTCATCCCGACCTCGCCGCTCACCCGTCCATCGCTGGACGTTTTCTCGCCGAAGCGCGCATTATCGCGCGGCTGCGCCATCCGGGACTGGTGGCCGTCCACGCCGCCGGCAACATCGACGGCCTGCTCTACTACGTCATGGACGAGGTGGCGGGAGAAAGCCTGCGCCAGCGGCTCAGTCGGGAGAAGCGGCTGCCCGCGGCTGATGTCGCACGCATCCTCGCCGACGTTGCCGCCGCCCTCGATGCGGCTGCCCGCGCCGGGGTAGTGCATCGCGATGTGAAGCCGGAAAACGTGCTGCTGGACCAGGCCAGCGGTCGCGCGCTGCTGGCTGACTTCGGCATCGCTCGGGCGATGGCGCCCTCTCCTGACGGCTCCAGCACGGGGCAGGGGGTCGCGGTCGGCACCCCGGCCTACATGAGCCCGGAGCAGGCGAGCGGGGAAGAGATCGACAGCCGCAGCGACCTCTACGCCCTCGGGGTCGTGGGCTACGAGATGCTGGCGGGACACCCACCCTTCCAGGGACCCAACCGGGTGGTGGTCTCGAAGCACATCGCCGAGCGGCCCACGCCGATTGATCGGCTGCGACCGGATTGCCCCCGACCTGTCGCAACCGCGGTGATGAAAGCCCTGGAGAAGCAGCCGGGGGAGCGGTGGCAGACCGGCGAGGAGTTCCGCCGGGCGATCCTGGGTGATGCCGTAAGCGACGCTCCGCCCCGCCGCAAATGGCGGCGCCTGGCCGCCGCGGCGGGTGCGCTGCTGGTTGCGATCGCGGCCGTGATTGGCCTGGAGCACCGCTCGCCTGGTCCACCCAGGGGAGTCAACCCGCGTCACTCCATGCTGATCCTGCCCTTCAACAACCTGCGGCAGGACCGCTCGCTCGATTGGCTGCGCGAGGGCAGCGTGAGCATGCTGGGACTCAACCTGTCCCAATGGAACGACCTCACGGTGGTTGACCACGAGCGGCTCCACGACCTCCTGGCTCAGCACCGGCTCAAGGCGGGTGATGACATTGGGTTGGAGCTGGCGCGGCAGATGGCCCGCGAGGCCAGTGTGTGGACCGTGATCCTGGGCGACTTCACCCAGGCGGGCGACTCGCTTCACCTCGCCGCCCGGGTGTATGACGTCGCCAGCGGGAACCGTCTGGATGTCACTCGAGTCGATGACCGCTCCGGCGAAGACGTGCGCCCCCTGTTCGACCAGTTGGCGCTCAAGCTCCTCGATCTGTCCGGCGCACCCAACGAGGTTCCTGTCGGGCTGGCTCGTTCGACCACGGCGTCGTTGGAGGCGTACCGCGCGTACCTGGTCGGGGTGGAGCATCTCAATCAGTGGGATCTCGGTCGCGCCGAGCGGGAGCTGGAGCGCGCGATCTCGATCGACACCACGTTCGGGCTGGCCTACTACAAGCTGGCGCTTACCCGGGGCTGGCTCGTGGGTATGGAAGATTCCGTTGCGGATTGGGCCACCGTCAGGGCAACCGCCTACTCCGGCAATCTCCCGCCGCACGACCGGACGGTGATCAACGCGTATCGGGCATTCCTCAACGACCGTTTCGTCGACGCCCGCGGACTCTACCAGCAGCTGCTCACCCGCGACACGACCGATGTGGATGCCTGGTACGGTCTGGGAGAGGCCTGGTTCCATGACACGGCAGGCACCAATCAGGCTCCGGCATGGACCCGCGCAATGCGCGCGTTCCGTCGCACCTTGACGCTCGACCCGGACTACGCCCTGGCCTATGACCACGTGCAAAGCATGCTGGGCATGGCCGCGAGCTCCCGCCCGTATTACGCGCTCGTGGCGCCGGATTCGTTCACGCTCGCGATCGGGGCCGATGGACGCAGTCTGCTCGACAGCACGACTCGAACTGCCGCGATCCGTCGAGCCCGGAGCGAGGCGACGGCTACGGCACAGAACTGGATAGCCAGCCAGCCCACCACCGTCCGGGCTCACGGCGCCATGGTCGACGCCTACGTCGCGGCCGGGAACTACAGCGCCGCTCTGTCCGAGGTGGACCGGTTCCGCCAGATCTCGCCGGTGCATCCGGAGCTGCCGTTCGTGGAAGCGCGGATCCGCTTCGCGTCGGGAGACGTGGATCGGGCTGCGGCTCAGCTGCGCTCGGCACTGGACACGGTTGCACCGCAGGACTTCGGACCCTACGACGGAGCTCCCTCGGTCGTGTTCGACATCGCGGCCGCCGCGAACGTCTTTGCCTATCAGGGCGACCTCACCCGCGCCGCCAAGGCGCTCGATCTCGCCGACCAGGTATGGCACCAGGTGGCCGATCCGCCCGGCAAGCCGGCAGGACCTCCGGATGAGTCGAGGCGGCGCAGTCAGCTGGGCGATCTCTACGCGGCGACCGGGGTCCCGGCGTCCTCTATGCGGCAAGTCTGGCAGAGCGCTGCCGAGGCCGGGCGGATGGCCTCGGCAGACAGGCGGAAGCACCTGGCGCACTCCGGCGCGTCGGCGGCCATCGGTCTCTTCGTCGGCCCCAGCGCCGATACCACCGCGCTCTCCGAGTATCGGGCGATGTCTGGCGACAGCCTCTCCAAGGAGGTCCGCGCACTTCTGGCTCTAAGTCGGGGAGATTCGACGAGCGCTCGACGGGCATTGGCCGAACCCGACGCCGCGGGGTGGACGCATGAGAAGATGATGTACACCACGTACAGTCGTCCGCTCGCGGCGCAGGCGTATTACCTGTTGGGAGATTATCAAAGCACTATCCGCATCCTTCAGGATTTCGAGCCCGGGCTGCAAACCCACGGGTTCGATTCTCGGTGGGGCATATTGGGCCGGGTACGGCTGCTGCGCGCGGCGGCCTACGAGCAGCTCGGCCGCCGGGCCGAGGCGCGGCAGGAGTACCGCGAGGTGCTGAGTCAGTGGAAGTCGGCCGACCAGGCGCTCCGGCCATTTATTCAGCAGGCGGAGCAGGGGTTGGCGCGGGTGGGGGAGACGGGATGAGTCCTTGTGCTGACTCCTCACTGCTTACTTCTCACAGCTCCCTGCTCACTTCCCTTAACTCCCTGTCCAGATTAGATTTGGCGTGCGTCTGGTCGGGCGCGATGATCGCGGGAGCCCGCAAGGCTCTCGAGGAAAGTCCGAGCTCCACCGGGTAGACTGCCAGGTAACGCCTGGGCGCCGAAAGGCGACGGACAGGGCCACAGAAAACAGACCGCCCCAGGCAGGCGCAAGCCGGCCGGGGTAAGGGTGAAACGGTGGGGTAAGAGCCCACCGCGTCGCTGGTAACAGCGGCGGCACGGCAACCCCCAGTCGGAGCAAGGCCAAATAGGCGGCGAGGTGCGACCCACACCGCCCATCCCGATCCCGAGCGTTCGCGAGGGCGAGGGAAGCCGCGGGTAGGCTGCTAGAGGTGGCCGGCAACGGCCATCCCAGACAGATGATCATCCCTCCGGATTCCACTTCGGGGGAACAGAACTCGGCTTACGGCCCGACCAGTAGACGGCCTCCGGGGAGCAATCTCCGGAGGCCGGCGTTTAAACGGCTAACGGCTAACAGCTAAGAACTCATGGCAAACAGTTGAAAGCTGTTAGCTGATAGCTGTTAGCTGATAGCGGTTAGCTGATAGCTGTTAGCCGTCTCCCGGTTTACCTTCCCCCTGACCCTACGCGGGAATGTCCATGCTTTCATCCTTCGTCGGACTGACCGGCCTCGGCGCTCTCATCTTCGCCATCCCTGGCAAGTGGCTCGCGCCGGTTACCGCCAAGTACCGACTGGATCAGACATTGACCCAGGTGATCGACGGTACCGCGATGGGGAAGGGGAAACAGAGCCTCTCCTTCAGCACCAGTGCTTTTCTTACCGTGACACTGACCGACAGTGCCGGGGGCCGGAGCATGCGCGTCGTAGTCGACTCGATCCAGGCCGATAGCAGCGCGCCTATTCCACCCAGCGTTTTCGACTCTGCTCGCGGAGCCGAGTATCACGGATTCATCACCAAGGCGGGCAAGCCGTCGCGGCTGCAGCCGGTGAGCACCAATCGCGCCGCCATTCAGATCCAAGGTCTTCTGGTGGACTTCTTTCCCTGGGTCCGTGCAGGCATCAAAGTCGGTGAGGCATGGACCGACACCTCCGCCACGACCACCGGCGAGGGAGCCGACTCGGTGACGGTCCAGCGGATCACCGCATACCGAGCCGCGGCCCGCGAGCGTCGCAATGCGCGAAGGGCGATCCGAGTGACCACCGACTACACCTCCAACGTCTCCGGCACTCAACCGACCGAGAACGGTCCGGCCAACGTCCAAGGCTCTGGAACCGGGAAGGGCACGTACTTCGTGAGTCCTGAGGGTCAATACCTGGGCGGCGACTGGCAGCTCGAGTCGGCACTCAAGATCAGCGGTTCCTTTGTCAAGGAGCCGCTTCCGATCACCATCAGTCAGACCACCAAAGTCTCGCCCCTCCGATGAATATTTCCAGGAGTGCGTTCCTCAGCAGCGCAATCGGTTTGCTGGTCATCGCCTGCGCTTCCGGTGGCGGTGCCCCCGAACCGGGGCAGCCGGCCCCGGCCAAGGAGAAGGACCAGGGTCCCTACGCGCCGAGCAGCACCGCCCGCGGTTCGAATGTCACCTATCGACCGATCCGCTCCGCCGCCTTTACCCTCGAGCGGCATGATACCCTCGACCTCCAGCTTCCGGGGGGCGGGTCACAAGTCCAGTTGCTCGACCGCACCGGGTTCCTGCACGTCTCCTTGGCCCAGGCCGCAGACAGCGGCTACACAGCCACGATCACCCTGGACTCGCTGCGGGTCACGGCGAGCGGGGTGCCTGCTGGGTTCGACTCGCTCGCCCGCGCCCAAGGCACCCACTGGACCGCCACTCTGAGCCCGACGGGCGAGCTCTCCCACCTCAAGGCCGACCGGTCGAGCAGCCTCGGCGACCAATTCGCCAGTGGCCTCCGCGCCCTGTTTCCCCGGCTTCCGGCGGGCGGTGTGCGCGCCGGGATGGAATGGTCTGATAGCTCGAGCTTTCCGCTCAGGGCGGACGCCTTCGATGCGACCGAGCAGGCCGTGACCACCTACCACGCCAGCGACGGGACGGCCACGGGCGGGCGCAAGGCCATTCGGGTGGAGAGTGAGGGAAGTTACACTCGTGCCGGGAAGGGAGTTCAGTTCGATCAGGAAATGGAGATGACCGCCTCCGGCAAGCGTCATGCGGTCCATCTCATCAGCACCGATGGCGTGCTGGTGTCGGCTCAAGGCGGAGATGCGGGGGACATGACCATCAGCGTTCCCGCGCAAGGGCAGACCGTGCCGGTGAAGCAGTCGGGAAGCTTCTCCATTACCTCGAGCGCGCAGCCTGCGCGCTAAGCGGGCCCGGAAGAGCCGGCGCCGCCGGCTTCTGCTCCTATTCCTCCTTCCCCCAGCGCTGATCGTCGCCTGGCTCTACAGCGTCTGGCCGCCACCCAGTTGGTATCGCAGCCACTGGCCCAAAGAGACGGCGTTCATGCGCCTGAGATCGGCAGAGGGGAGTCGGATCCGTCTGTATCAGCCGGTTCCGCTCGACTCCATCGCGCCGGTGGTCCAGACCGCGGTGTTGACCGGAGAGGATGCCCGGTTCTGGACTCATAGCGGAGTCGATTTTCAGGAGGTGCGGCGGGCGCTGGGTTACCGGCGGGCCACGTTCGACTGGACCTCAGGACGCGATCGCGCCGAGCTCTGGCGAATCGCCGGGCGAACGGTGATAAGCCGCGACGGGCTGCGCGGCGCCAGCACCATTACCCAACAGGTTGCCAAGAATCTCTACCTGTCTCCCTCGCGCAGCCTGCTGCGTAAGCTGAAAGAGGCAGTGATCGCCTACCGGCTGGAACGTACCCTGGGCAAGAAGCGGATTCTGGAGCTCTACCTCAATATCGCGGAGCTGGGCGATGGGCTCTGGGGCGTCGAGGCGGCCAGCCGCAAATACTTCAACACCTCAGCGGGGCGTCTGAACACCACTCAAGCTGCGGCGCTCGCCGCGACCCTTCCCTTTCCGCTGCGGTCGAACCCGCGATACCATCCCAGCCGGATGCTTCGACGCCAGGACCTCATCCTCCGTCGGATGCGGGGCGAGCCGGTCGTGGTACCGCCGGTGGAGGAGGAGGCCAGACCTCAACCAGGCGACAGCATTCTTTGGTCACCAGGGGTCGACTCGCTGCTCGACTCGTTGCGCGCGCCGATCGAGACCCTGCCTCCACCCACCGCCACTCACTAAATCAGAAGACCTGCTCCGCGCTTCTCCCGGCCTCAGTGGTCGCCGCGCCGGCCGGTTCCTGCTTGTCCGTTCTTCCCAGGCGGTCGGTGATGCGGCGCCGTGCTTCCGGCCCGCTCGTCGGGGTGAGCAAGGCCGTAAGCCCGGCCCCGATTACCAGGCCGGCAATAGCCGCCAGCCGGGCCCGGCGACGATCCTGGGTACGCCGACGCCCTACCTCGCGCTGCAGCCGACCCAGCACTTTGGAGGCATCGCCGCGCAGATCCTTGAGCTCTCCACCCAGGAATTGGCGCGCACGGGACCCCTCGATGGGCGCAAAGAGCAAGGCGGCTCCCGCGCCAATCGCCGCGGCGAGCAAGGCGAGCCCGACCGAACCACCACCCTCGGAGCTCTCTTCAAGTTCGGGGTCGAGGTCGAGGTCCGCGGTATCGAAGGACATATGGGGACTCCTTTGAGGGAGGCTATAGGCTAAGGGACTTAGGCTATAGGCTATAGACTAAACGCTAAAGGCAAACCGTAACGGGCTATCATATAGTACAACGGCGCCCAAGCGTAGTGACGCCGGGCACCGTCTCAGCTTTTCGCCTAAGCCTATGGCCTATGGCCTTTTGTCTAATCTACCAACCGCAGCGGCATCACCAACGTCAAATAGCTCGCCGGATCGTCCCAGCCGACCGGCTCGCAGGTCGCGGCCCGCTCGGGCGCCTTGAAGGTCATGCGAACCTCGTCCGTGGGGATGTACTTGAGAATCTCCAGCAGATACGAGGCGTTGAACCCGATCTCCAATGGATCTCCTTCATAGCTGACCGTCATCTCCTCTTGGGCCTCGCCCAAGTCCGGCGTCTGGACCGAGAGCTTGCACGAGCCGTTGGCGAAGGCCATCCGGATCCGGTGGGTTTGATCGCTGGCGACGATGCTCATCCGGCGAAGCGCGGCGCTGAATGCCGCCTTGTCCGCGGTAGCGGACTTGTCGTTCTCCCGAGGGATCACCTGCTCATAGTTGGGATAGGGTCCCTCGATGAGCCGGGTGAAGATCTGGGTCGAGCTGGACCGAAATCCCAGGTGGTTCTCGCTCCGGGCGATCTCTACCTCATCGTCGGCACCGAACAGGCGGCGAATCTGCTCCAGTGCCTTGGGCGGAACGATGAGATCGGCTTGGGCGGTGCTCCCGGAGGCAGCCACCGGTACATCCATCCGCGCGAGCCGGTGGCCATTGGTCGCCACCATGCGCATCCGCTCGGGCCGGAGCTCCCAGAGGACGCCGTTGAGGATCGGCCGGCTCTCTTCGGTGCTCGCCGCAAAGGCGACGTGGGAGATGAGCTTCTGCAATTGGGCCGAGGAGGTCCGCCACCCGCCCTCGAACTTCACGGCCGGAAACGCCGGAAACTCCTCTCGGGGAAGCCCCAGCAGCCGAAACCGGGAGCGGCCGCATTCGATACTGACTCGCTGCTCACCTGACGCGGTGAGTCGAATGGCGGCACTGGGCAACTCTCGCACGATCTCTACCAGCTTGCGGGCGGGAAGGGTAATCGCTCCTTCCTGGTCCACCGACGCTGAGACCGTCGTGCTGACCGCGATATCGAGATCGGTGCCCGATAGTCGAATCCCGTCTTTGGTCGCCTCCAGAAGGATGTTGGATAGGATCGGCAAAGTCGTCTTGGCCGGCACGCTGGCCGCGACGGCGACGAGGCCTTCCTGCATCTGCTCCCGCGTAATCGTCAGCTTCATGCCGCTCCTCGAGGAGGCTAAAAGCAATACTACTCTTCCATATTTATAAACTAGCAGCAGTAGTAGAGGCTCTGGAAATGTTGGTCGCCGGTGTAAGCCAACCACTGCATCACAGTTAGTTCCCCATCGGCATGTCGAGTCGGTGTTGGCCGTGGGGATGGTGCGCCCCGCTGTCCACCGCTATCCAGAGTTCCCACAGCTCGGTGGAAAGCGCGGGGATTATTCTGCCGACAATTCCTGACGGGCGTGCTCCACTCGCTCCCGAAAATTTCGATCGCGCGACATCTGCCGGCTCACCTTGTCCACGCTGTGGATGACGGTGGAGTGGTCCCGGCCGCCGAATGCCTGTCCGATCTCGACCAGTTGCATCTCCAGTAGCTCCCGCGCGAGATACATCGCGATCTGTCGCGGCACGGTGAGCGTCTTGATCCGGGCCTTGGAGCGGAGTCCCTCAGGGGTCACCCCCCAACGCCGGGCCACGACCTCCTGGACCTTGTTGATCGAGGGCAGCGCGCGCGGCGCAGCCAGCCCCTCTTCGCCGGGGCGGATCCGGTCGGAGAGCGCCTCCCGGGCCAACTCGATGGACACTTCCTTATGCTTGAGCGACGCAAAGAGCAGCAGCTTGATGATGCAGCCTTCCAGCTCGCGCACGTTGGATCGGACGTGCTCGGCGATGAACCGCAGCACGTCGTCTGGTATGGTGAGCTCGAGGTGATCCTGCTCCTGCTTCTTTCGGAGGATCGCGATCCGGTGCTCCAGGTCGGGCTGGCCGATGTCGGCCACCATGCCCCACTCGAATCGGCTCACCAGCCGAGCCTCCAGCCCCGGTATCTCCTTGGGCGGACGGTCGGACGTCAGGACGATCTGCTTGTTGCCTTCGTAGAGCGCATTGAAGGTGTGGAAGAACTCTTCCTGCGTCATCTCCTTGCCTTCCAGGAAATGGACGTCGTCGACCAGGAAGAGGTCCACGTCAGTACGGTAGCGGCGCCGGAACTCCGGCATGGTCCGACTGTGAATGCTCTCAATGACTTCGTTGATGAACTGCTCGGCCCCAACATAGAGGACCCGGGTATCCGGTTGCCGCTCCACCACACTGTGGGCGATGGCTTGCATCAGGTGAGTCTTGCCCAACCCGGTGGCGCCATAGATGAAGAGCGGGTTGTAGGTCTTGCCGGGTGACTCCGCCGCCGCGTGGGCCGCCGCCGCCGCCAGCTCGTTGGACTTGCCGATGACGAAGGTATCGAAAGTGTACCGCTCATTCAGCGGCTGGGTGCTGGGATTGGCCGGAACTGCCACGGTTGGGGGACTCGAGGGCGCGACAAAGAAATCCATCTGGGGCCGCTTCTGCCGATCCTCGTGTACTCGGAACACGACCGAGGTCGGCTGCCCCAGCAGCGGCTCGGCCAATTTCGAGAGCAGCGGCGCGTGCTTGGTTTCATTCCACTCCACGGCGAACTGGTCGGGCGCTCCCACGATGAGACGGCCTTCGTCCAGGGCGATCGCCTCGGTCGGCTCGAGCCAGGTGCGGATGGTGTGGTCAGGTAGTTCGCGGTGCGCCTCGTCGAGGATGCGCTTCCATGCATCTTTAGCGGACAGCTGCATCGGTGCTCGAAGACGGTGGGAGATTTTTCAAGGGCGAGAGATGTTACGAGTCGGGTGTTGAAAAGTCAATGCGGGCTTGACAGGAGAAATAAGGTCTTTCAGTGGGAGGCGGGCGATAGAGAGGCGGACAGTGAGGAGGCGGTCGGAACTGAGGCGGTCGATGAAGAGGCGGTCGATGAAAAGGCGGTCGATGAAGAGGCGGTGGGTGAATGAAGAGGCGATGAATGAAGAGGCGGTGAATGAAGAGGCGGTCAATGAAGAGGCGGTCAATGAAAAGGGGAGTCATACTGTATCAGATCGGCCGCTCGAAGTCGACCGCCACTGAGGCACTTCTGTCCCTCTTCTTAGTCCGGCCTCCGTCTCGTCCGCCTCAGTTCCCTCCGCCTCCTCATCGGCCGCCTTGCTTCGCTTGACCTGCCCCGTCCCTCTAACTACCTTCCCCGGCTCACTTTGGCGGAGAGTATTTGATGAAGCCGTCGTATCGGCCACGGAACAAGCGCCGGATCAACAAGCACGGGTTCCGCGCCCGTATGGCCACGCGCTGGGGACGAGCGGTGCTGTCTCGCCGGCGCAAGAAGGGCCGTAAGCGGCTCGCGATCTCCTTGCCATCGAAGCACGGGGGCTCCTGACGCCAGCGGCGCGACTCCCGCGAGCTCATCGGCTCGCGCGCGCGTCCGACATTCGCCGCTGCCTGCTGGAGGGTCGGCGCCGTCGCTTTGGGCACGTGGACATGATCTGGACAGACAACACAACGGGCCACCCACGGATGGGACTGATCGTTCCCAGGTGTCAGTCCTCCGCGGTGGCCCGTAACCGTTTGCGCCGGCGACTGCGCGAAATCTGGCGCCAGGAGCTGCAGCCGCATCAACCGGCTTGGGACCTGGTCATCAAGGCACGGCGGGAAGCGTATGGGGCAAGCTACGCGGAGCTGCGCGCGGAGCTGCTGGCCTGGCAAGGCTCCGTCGCGCGCGCGGGATGACTGATGAACGCCATCGTACTTCTCCCGCAACGACTACTCACGCTGCTGATCCGGGGCTATCAAAGGTTGCTCTCACCTCTCCTGCCGCCGAGTTGCCGCTTCTATCCCTCCTGCTCCCAGTACGCGCTGGAGGCGATCAACCGTCATGGCGCGCTCAAAGGCAGTTGGCTCACGGTGCGTCGATTGGCCCGCTGTCACCCGTTCAATGCCGGCGGGTTTGATCCCGTTCCCTGACCCCGTGACCTGAACCCATGGACCGTCGTACCGTTTGGGCGATTCTCCTCATGATGGTGATCGCCATAGCCCCGGCCATCTTCATCAAGCGCTCGCCGTCATTGTCCAAGAGCACGGCGCCGCCGGTGCCCCAGAGCGATACCACCAGCGCCCGAGCGCCTTCGGCTCAACCCTCGGACAGCGGGACCCGTACCGTCCAGCCCGGGCCGACGCAGCCTGCGGCAAAGACTGCTACCGATACCGTCCGGGTCTCTTCCCCACTGTACACCTATGGCATCAGTGCGGTGGGAGGCCGGTTGGTGGAAGCCACCCTCCACCGGTACCACTCGATGGCGCCAGCGCAGAAAGGCAAGCTGGCTCAGATTCTGCCGCCGCAGAGCCAGCTGCTCGATCTCACCCTGGTGCTCGGCCGTGACACGATACCCTTGCATGACTTGCACTTCACCGCCTCGGCTGAGAGCCTCACAGTTGAGCGGCCGACTTCGCTGCGTCTCACTGGGTCACAGCGGGGCATCACCGTAGAGCTCGCTTACGAGTTCCGGCCGGACGACTATCAGATTCGCGTCTCGGGGAGGGTAACCGGGGTGGGTCCCAACGGCGGCCTGCTCCTGATCGGGATGGGGCCGACCCTGGCGAACACTGAGGCGAACGAAGTCGAAAACCAGCACGCGCTGGCGCTGGTCACCAAGCGCGGAGAGGCCGAGCGGATGGATTTCGGCGGTCTCAAGCCTGGCGAGCCCAGGACCGTCAGCGGCCCGCTCGAGTGGGCCGCCGTCAAATCGAAATACTTCGTGACCGCGGTTCTCGCATTTGATAGCACGGGAGGCGGCATCAGCGGCGCCACCGCCGTAGCGCAACCGTCGGCGGACAAGCGCCCCACCGCGGCCGATGTTCGTCTCAGCCTCCCGCTCCCGCCCAGTGGCACCTTCGACTACTCGGTCTACGCCGGCCCGATGGCCTACGATCGGCTGAGCCGGATCGGCCACGACTTCGACGACGTCAACCCGTACGGTTGGCCGGGATTCCGGGCGATCATCCGGCCGGTGGCCGTGGCCGTCCGCTGGCTGCTGGTCTGGATGCATGAGCATCTGCTTCTGCCCTACGGCCTGGTCCTGGTCTTCTTCGGGATCCTGGTCCGCCTCCTCCTCTGGCCACTGAACCAGAAGGCGATGAGGGCCAATCTCAAGCTGCAGGAAGTCCAGCCGCTGATGAAAGACATTCAGGAACGCTATAAGAACGACCCTCAACGGATGCAGCAGGAGATGTTCAAGCTGTACAAGGAGTACAACGTCAATCCCCTGGGCGGCTGCTGGCCCATGCTCCTGCCCATGCCGGTGCTGTTTGCGTTGTTCTTCGTGTTCGGCAACACCATCGAATTGCGGGGCGCTTCGTTCCTGTGGCTGCCGGATCTCTCCCGCCCCGATCCGCTATACATCATCCCGGTGATCATGGGGCTTTCCATGTACGGCCTGAGCAAGGTGGGTCAGATCGGGATGGAGCCCAATCCTCAGATGAAGATGATGCTGTACGTCATGCCGATCATGATGACCTTCCTCTTCCTCAACTTCGCGTCCGGGCTCAACCTGTACTACGCTGTGAGTAACATTGCCAGCATCCCGCAGCAGTGGCTGCTCGCACGGGAACGGCAGAAGCGAGCGGCGCGGACCATTGTCGAGGTGAAGACCAAGCCCGAGCCGGTGGGCGACAAGCAGGCACCCCGCAAGAAAAAAGCGTGAACAGGCATCAGCTAGCAGCTAACAGCTACCGGCGTGGACCTCCTAAGCTCCACAGCTCAAGACTGTTAGCTGTTAGCCGTTAGCTCGCGGCGAAGCCGCGATGCTTACCGATCCGATTGCCGCTCTCGCCACTCCGCCCGGACGCTCCGCCCTCGCGGTCGTGCGCCTCAGCGGGCAGGGGGCTTTCGAGGTGGCGGCGCAGGTGATCCAAGGATTTACCACTCGACATCCCCGGGTCGCGCTGCTCGCCAGCTTCCACGACCCCGATGGCGGCCCGATCGACCGCGGCCTCTACACTGTCTTCCCAGCTCCTAACAGCTATACCGGCGAGGACCTGGTCGAGCTCTCCTGTCACGGTGGTCTCCTGGTCCCCACCCGTCTGGTCTCGGCGCTTCACGCCGCCGGCGCTCGACCGGCCGCGCCGGGCGAGTTCACCCGCCGCGCCGTCCTCAATGGAAAGCTCGATCTGGTTCAGGCCGAGGCGGTGGGGGACTTGATCGACGCCATTGCACCCAATCAGGCGCGCGCCGCGCTGCGTCAGCTCGAAGGCGGCCTTTCCCGACGGCTCAGCGAGCTTCGGGAAGCGCTGGTCGAGACTGAGGCCCTCCTGAGCTACGACATCGATTTCCCCGAAGAAGACGACGGGCCCATTTCCCCGGTCCAGATCGCGGGCCGGATCGCGGACGTCGCCGAGCGAATCGAACAGCTCATCGCGACCTCGGCTTCCGCCGAGAGGCTCCGTGAGGGCGCATTGTTGGTGTTGGCGGGCCGCCCCAACGTGGGCAAGTCTTCCCTGTTCAACGCCCTCCTCGGCAACGACCGAGCGCTGGTCACCGATGTCCCCGGCACCACTCGAGATACCATCGAGGGGCACACCGATTTCCTGGGCTGGCCGGTGCGGCTGGCCGACACTGCGGGATTGTGGGACTCGCCCGACCGGATCGATCGCCTCGGCATCGAGGTGAGCCGGCGGTATTTGTCTGCCGCCGATCTGGTGCTGCTCTGCGTGGATGCCGGGAGGGAGGTTGGCGGTGACGAGCGGGCGATTACCCGGCAGCGGGCCAGTCTGCTGGTGCGAACCAAGTCCGACCTCGCGCTCGCGTCCGGTGAAGGACTGCCGGTCTCTGTGGTCACCGGAGCCGGTCTGGGAGAATTACGTCGGGCCGCGGCCGAGCGGGTGTTTGCCGACCGAATCAGCCTGGCCGATCTGGAGCCGGCTCTCACCCGTGACCGCCACCGGATCGCGCTTACTCGAGCGCGTGACGCACTGGCTGAGGCACTCCCTTGTCTGGGCCCTGCGGGGGAGCCTGTTCTCGCGGCACATCATCTGCGCCAGGCTAGCACTGCATTGGAGGAGCTGCTCGGCGTGGTAGATGTTGAGGAGGTGCTGGATAGGGTGTTCGGGAGTTTTTGTGTAGGCAAGTGAGCCCGTCTTCGCCGGGTGCTAAAGGCTATATGCTAAAGGCTCGGGCTATGAGACCTTTAGCCTTTAGCGTACGACCTATAGCCCTCACGCTATAGCCCTCACGCCGTTTGGATCCCCCTCGCCGCATCTTCCGCCACCTGAAAATCGTGCGCCGATGCCCGCATTGCCTCGGCGATGCCCCGCTCGGCCACTAACGCTTCGGTCATCCGGTAGCCGAGGTAGTAGCCCGATCGTTCGGGCAACACCCGGCCCCCCACCAGCCGGGCTGAGGGACTCATGCCCCCGGAGAGGTAGCGCAGGCGGAGGCCGAGCCCGCTCCGCTCCAGGTCGGACTCGACCACCCGACGAAGAAACGCCTCCATTTCGCGGAGGCGGTTGTACTGTCGCCGGGGGTAGCCGAAGTAGTCGGCCGCATCGAACCCTGGGGCGACGGCCTGTGCGGCGTGCACCGCCAAGCCCTCGTTCACCAGTAGCTCGCGGAGCGTCGCGCGACTGCCGGATGACCAGTAGTCGTAATAGCCGCCCTGCTCTGCTACCAGTCGTCGCATCTCGCTGCCGCTGGTGGGAGAGGTGTAGCGAACCGCATGGGCCAGCTCGTGTCCGATCCACAGCGGTATAAGGTCGGGCGGAAGACCCATCCCGTAGGTCTCCGGGTTCACCCGCCCGGTGAAGTGTTCCAGGCAGAGGAAAGCGATCCCGCGTCCACCGACTACCAGCTCGCCCGCGTTGGCTCCTCCAAGTCCCACCATCAGGTAGGTGTCAGTCGGACGGTCGATCTGGAGCACCCGTTCCGCCTTGGCGATGGCCTCCTCGGCAAGCTGCACGAGGTCCACTGATGCCGCGAGGGCATGCAGGTCGCTGCGATCGGCCCTCAGGGCCAGGGCGATGATGTCGGTGGCGTGGGGACTGTCGGGATCGAGGACGTAGTTACGCCAGTAGGCGTCGAGGATGGGACGGTGGGATTCGCGGTACTGCCGATAAGCCGCTTCCCGGTCGTCCGCGTCGATCACCGCGAGGAAATCGGGGAGGAGGTTGATCAGCACGCGGGACGATACGAAACGGCGGCGAGCAATGCAAGAGGTGAAGAGTGAAGAGTGAAGGGTGAAGAAAAAATCAAAGGGGCCCTTCCGAGGACCCCTTCACCTTTCACCCTTCACCGTAGTTCAGTTGTCCTGCTTTTTCTGCTTGGCGACTTCGTCCAGGAAGCGCCGCTCGGCGGGAGTCAGGCTCCCCATGCCCTTCTCGCTGATCTTGTCGAGCACGCGATCCACCTCGGCCGCCACCGGGTCGGCATCCGGACGCCGGCGCGGGCGGAGAGCAGATGGGAGCGGGCTGCGTCGCTCCGACTCCGCTGAGCCGGATTGGACCATCACCACCCGCTCGAGGGTGCGGGGCGGTGCGTGGGGGCGCCGGCGAGCGAGAGTGTTGAGCCGGAAGAAGAGATAGCCAAAGGCCACACCGCCCACGTGGGCCAGGTGCGCAACCCCATCGTGGAAATAGACCGCGCCGATGACATCAAGGCCGACTAGGATCCAAACGAAGGTCCGAGCCCGGATCGGGATCGGAATGGGGAACAGAACCAGCTCTGCATCCGGCCAGAAGGTGGCAAAGGCGAGCGCGATACCCAGCACCGCGCCCGAAGCGCCCACGAACGGTGCGACGTGCATGAGACCGGTGAGCCCCATGGAGAAGATCGCCGCGCCGACGCCGCAGAAGAGGTAATACAAAATGAACGAGCGGCTCCCCATCCGGGCTTCGACCGGTCCGCCGAAGACGAACAGCATCAACATGTTCATGAGCAGATGGAGCAGCCCCGCGTGCACGAACATGTAGGTCACGAACGTCCAGGGACGCTGGAGCGCTCGCGCCGGGTTGAACTGTAGCGCGTCGACCAAGGCAGGCGAGGTGAAGATGGTGAGCAGGAGCAGCAACACCACCGCGTTGGCGATGATGAGGCGAGCCACCCAGGGGGTCAAACGGTTGGAAGGAGACAGATTCATCGAGCTACGCCTTAATCGAGCTACGCCTTAACAGAAAGCCCCTTACATTCGCGGAGGATCCTTTACCCGACCCTGCCTGGCGGTTCTACAGATCCGTTCGCACAGCTCGGGGAAGTCGATGCCCACCGCTCGAGCGGCTTGGGGAAGAAGGCTGGTGGCCGTCATCCCGGGCAACGTATTTACTTCTAAACAGAAGAGTTCAGCCTCAGGTGTCAAGCGAAAATCGACCCGGGAGTACCCCCCTAACTTGAGAGCTTCATGGGCCAGGAGCCCAAGCCGCCGACATTCCTCCGTCACCATGGCCGGAAGGTCGGCCGGAAAGAGCTCTTCTGACATGCCGGGCGTGTATTTGCACTCGTAATCGAAAATTTCATGCCGTGGGATGATTTCACCCACTGCCAGAGCCTGGCCCTCCAGCACCCCGACCGTGAGCTCTCTCCCCGGAATGAACCGCTCGATCATGACCTCATCGTCGTACTGTCGCGCCAATGCCACGGCCGAATCGTAGTCCGCCGGCCTCTTTACCACTGTCAGGCCAACCGTGGACCCCTGCTTGGAGGGTTTCACCACGGCCGGCCATCCAAGCTTGCTCCCAATCCGATCCGCCGCTGCGGGAGCCATCACCCAATCCGGGGTTGGCACCCCCGCCGTGCGAAAGAGACGCTTCGAAATGTCCTTATCCATGGCCATCGCGCTGCCCAGGCGACCGCTCCCGGTGTAGGGGACTCCGATCATCTCGAGCAGCGTCTGGATGGTACCGTCCTCGCCCCGGCCCCCGTGCAGCGCAAGAAAGAGCACATCGGCCTCCCGGACCACCGCCAGATTGGCGAGTCCGGACAGGAGGAGGCCCCGCTCCAAAGCGTGGAGCTGGTCGATCGAGGGCGGCTCAGTACCTACGGTTCCGGAGAGCAGGGAAGATTCATCGGCCCGCGGAATGTACCCCCGCGCCGTGTCCACCACCGCAACGTCGTGGCCCCGGTACCGGAGCGCCCCGATGACTTGTACCGCTGAGGCAATCGCGACATCGCGCTCGCTCGAAGTGCCGCCGGTCAGCACGGTTATGCGCATGGGGGTAGACGTGAAACGTGAAAGGTGAAACGTGAAGGGAAACCGCGTGAAACGTGAATTGTGAAACGCGAGCCGGAAAGTAAAAGGGAGGAGGGGAGCCCTTTCACTTTTCACGTTTCACGTCTTAGCGCGTCCCGATCAACTGTTGAAGCACGTCATATCGGCTCACGATCCCGATCAACTTGCCTTCCTTGCGAACCAGGGCCGCCGGGCTCTCGCGGGTAAGAATGGCGCCCACCCGGTCCGCCGGAGTGTTGGCTTCTACCTCCGGGAACGAAGGCTCCATGACTTCTCGTACCGGACGATCGAGGAGGGCAGGTTGAGCCAGCGCCTTGGCCATGAGAGTGCCCTCTATCAACCCTCCGACAGCCTGGCCGTTGTCCACCACCGGAATCTGGCTCACTCCCCAGGTGCTCATCAGGTTGAGCGCCTGACGGACGGCGGCTGCCGGAGGTACGCTCACCAGCGAGGGCGCGCCCGGCGGCCGACGCTCGAGCAGCTGCTCCACCGTGGTCCGAGGAGCCTCCAGCATCTGGTTCTCCTGCATCCATTCGTCGCTGAATACCTTGGACAGGTATCGCTCACCGGTGTCACAGAGAATCGTGACCACCAGCTTGGTCGGATCGTCCAGCTCCCGCGCCACCTCCAGCGCCAGCCAGACGTTCAGTCCGGAAGACCCTCCGGCCAGGATACCCTCTTCCCGCGCCAGCCGGCGGGTCATCGTAAACGACGTCCGGTCGGGAACTTGTCGGAACTCGTCGATCCAGTCGAACCAGATGGTGGTGGGAATCTTGTCCCCGCCGATCCCTTCCACCTTATAAGGATGCCCTTCGCCCAATGCCTTGGTGCGATGGTAATGGGTGTAGAGTGAGCCGATGGGGTCGCCGGCGATGACCCGGATCGCGGGATTCTTTTCCTTCAGATACTTGCCGGCACCGCTCACGGTCCCGCCCGTCCCGGCTGCAGCCACCAGGTGAGTGACCTTACCCTCGGTTTGCTGCCAGATTTCCGGCCCTGTGGTGGCGTAGTGGGCCTGGGGGTTGATGTCGTTGTAAAACTGGTTCGCGAGTATCGCACCGGGAGTATCGTGGACGATCTGCTTGGCCTTCATCACGTAGTTGTCCGGATGATCCGGCGGGACCGCCGTCGGCGTGATCACAACCTCGGCACCGAACGCCTTGAGCAACTTCACCTTCTCCTGTGACATCTTGTCGGGCATGGTGAAGATGCAGCGGTAGCCCTTGAGGGCGGCCGCGATGGCGAGCCCGACGCCGGTATTACCGCTGGTCCCCTCGACGATGGTTCCGCCCGGCCTCAACTCTCCCCGTTGCTCGGCGTCCTCGATGATCGCAAGACCGATCCGGTCCTTGACCGAACCGCCCGGGTTGGCGTATTCGGCCTTGCCATAGATCGGGGTCCGTATGCCCAAGCCGAGCCGCCCCAACCGGATGAGAGGGGTCCACCCGATGGTGTCGAGCACCGAGTCGTATGGCTGCAGGTGCGCGGGGCTCATTGCGCCGCGCTCCGGTTTCGCGGATTGCGGAATTGCACCGGCTGGAGGAAGGGTCCGGCCACTGGGCGGCCGTGGCGCAGAGCCGGCGAGAACCGAAGCGTGGCCGCCCCGTGCAAGGCCGCCGAATCCAGCGCGGGATAACCGCTCGATTCTGCAATCCGGCTCGAGTCATGCACGATCACACCCATTGAATCGGCGTAGAGTCGCAGCAGCACTCGGCCCTCTATGCCCTGCTCGAGCAGGGCTGACGGGTACACCATTGGTGAAACCGGGTTGATCGCGACCGGTGGCTGGTCCGCCACTCCACTTGCCGGCGTGGTGTCGCGCTCAGCCAATCGAATGGTCCCGTCATCCGCCCGTCCACAGCCGACCAGGAGGCTCGCGAGCAGTGCCGTCGTAGCGGCCGGCCGGCTCATCGGCGATCCTCCGCGCGGCGCTTGAGCTCGGCCAATCGGTTGAGGGCTTGCAGCGGAGTCAAGGTATCCACGTCGAGCGACCGAAGCTCCTCGAACATCGGGTCTGGCGCCGGCTCCGAGAACAGCCCCAGCTGGCCGGGATCGCGAGCCGTCTGCGGCGGTGCGCCGGGCACAACCCGGTGCTCTCCCTCCAGCGTCTCCAGGACTTCACGCGCTCGCCGCACCACTCGCTCGGGGAGCCCGGCGAGTTGGGCGACATGGATGCCATAGGAGCGATCGGTGCCGCCCGGCTCCAACCGATGGAGAAAGATCACCGTGTCGCCGGTCTCTCGAACCACCACATTGTAGTTACGAGCGTGCTGCAGCCGTTCCGGTAGCTGCATCAGCTCGTGATAGTGGGTCGCGAACATGGTCTTGCAGCCGACCCGATCGTGCAGATGTTCCGTGACCGCCCACGCGATGGCGACGCCATCGTAGGTAGAGGTGCCCCGGCCGATCTCGTCGAGCAGGACCAGGCTCCTGGATGAGGCGTTATGCAAGATCGCGCTGGTCTCACTCATCTCTACCATGAATGTGGATTGGCCCTGCACCAGGTTGTCGCTGGCTCCCACCCGAGTGAAGAGACGATCGACCACTCCGATGGACGCCTGAGCCGCAGGGACGAAGGCTCCCATCTGCGCCAGAACCACGCAGAGGCCGATCTGGCGCAGGATGGTGGACTTCCCCGCCATGTTGGGGCCGGTGACCAGAATGACCCGCTCTGCCTCGGAGAAATGCGCGTCGTTGGGGATGAAGGCCTCGCGCGCCATCATCCGCTCGATCACCGGGTGGCGACTCTGCCGTAGGACGAGATTGTATCCGTCGCTCACCTCGGGACGCACGTAACGTCCGGCCACTGCCCGCTCGGCCAGACCAGCCCAGACATCCAGCCGCGCCAGAGCCCGAGCGGTTCGCTGGACGCGCTCAATGGCGTGACCCACCGAAGCCCGGAGTGCACCGAACAGCTCGGCCTCGCGCACTGCGATCCGCTCCTCGGCGCCCAATACTTTGGCTTCGTATTCCTTGAGTTCGGGAGTGACATAGCGCTCAGCTGAGGCGAGCGTCTGGCGCCGCTCGTAGTCCGGCGGAACCCGGCCAGTGTGGCTGTGAGTGACTTCGAGGTAGTAGCCGAACACCTTGTTGAACCCCACCTTGAGCGACGGGATCCCGGTGCGCTGTCGCTCCCGTTGTTGCAGGGCGGCGATGTACTGCCGGCCACCGTCGCGCAAAGAGCGAAGCTCGTCCAGCTCGCGATCGAAGCCGGTGCGGATCACCTGCCCATCGGCCAGCATGGGAGGTGGCCGATCCTCGAGTGCGGCGGTCAGCTCTTCGGTGAGGTCGGTCAGCAGGTCGAGCTCATCGGCTGCTTGAAGCAACGCGGCCGCGTTGGTCCCATCCGGCAGCACCACAGCGGCCAACGCGCTCAAGGCCTCGGCCACATCGGGCAGCCGGCGAAACGAATCGCGGAGCGCGCCGAGCTCCCGTGGGGTGGCTCGCCCCGCGGCGGCCCTTCCCGAGAGCCGCTCCAGGTCGCGCACTCCATCGAGCGCTTCGCGCAGCCGTTCGCGACCGCGGCCATCCCGCACTGCAACCTCCACCGCGTCGAGCCGCCCCCGGATCGCGGCCGGATCGCGCAGGGGAGACAGCAGCCACTGCCGGAGCAGCCGCCCTCCCATGGGCGTGACAGTCGCATCGATCGTCTCGAGCAGAGTGCAGCCCCGCGCTCCAGCCCGGAGCGGCTCGACCAGCTCGAGGTTCCGGCGGGTCATCTCATCCAGCCACAGGAATCCGCTGCTCCGACGCACGCTGGGCCGGGCGAGATGGGGCAGCCCGCCTGGCTGCAGCTCGCCGAGATAGCGCAACAACGCGCCGGCCGCGCCCAGTGCCGCATCATCCTGCCGGTCGATGCCCAGGCCATCGAGCGATGCGAGAACGAAGCGCCGAGCCATTTCCTCTCGGGCGAGCTCCGCGTCGAACTCCCATTTCTCCCGCACGGTGAGCAACGGCTGCGCGACATCCCCGGACGAGGAGAGATTGCTCCCGCTGGGAGTGACAACCTCGGAGGGCTTGAGTCGGGAAAGCGCTTCGCTCAGCTCGGTTCCGTCCAGGGTCTCGAGGGTGAACTCCCCGGTGCTGAGGTCGATAGCTGCGAGCCCGGCGTCGCGCTGCCCCCATGCGACGGAAGCGATCCAATTGTTCCTTCCGCCCGGGATCCAGCCTTCCTGCAGCAGGGCTCCGGGAGTCACGGTCTCGACCACTTCGCGGCGGACCAGCCCGCGAGCGGAGCGAGGGTCCTCCACTTGATCGCAGATCGCTACTCGATGGCCGGCGGCAACCAGCTGGCGGAGGTAATCGGCCGCGGCTTTCACCGGCACGCCGGCCAGCGGCACGCCATCACCGCGGGAGGTGAGGGTAATCTCGAGGACCCGCGAGGCCAGCTCAGCGTCTTCGTGGAACATCTCGAAGAAGTCACCCACGCGGTAAAACAGAATCGTGTGGGGATGCTGCGCCTTGATCTCCCGCCAGTGCTTCAGCATGGGCGGGCTCGAAGGGTCAACTGTCTCGCGGCTCACGGACGCCACGACCAGATGGGGGA
>UEXR01000181.1_pt1 | contig 27737 bp, 25 predicted proteins | sample 4301101 | NCBI WGS metagenome assembly UEXR01 (sample SAMEA4773180, study PRJEB27434) | metagenome | biome: 2259; feature: agricultural soil; material: soil | place: USA | collected 2014-09 | depth 0.25 m
ACTGCCAACACTGAACTGGCACTGGCCGCGTAAGCTGAGCTGAGCTCGCTTGACGCGCCTTCGGCAAGCGGAGCCCGCCCGGAGCGCCGCAGGTCGAATCGCAAAACCGGGCTGGCCGAACGTGCTGCTCCATCGCGCTTGGCGAGAGTCTGCGGAGCTGGGCTGAAGGGAGGTCGGTTTGGCACCGCCCCGAAGCGACGGTAAGAAGCCGAGCCTACGCACGTAGACGCAGTCTTGGACGCTCACTCGGACCAGGGTTCGATTCCCTGCGCCTCCATTTCCAGCGGGACCGCCATCAGGGCGTGTCCCGCTTTTTCTTTCCTGGCGGCGGACCGCAGCTCCGGATCCCTGTTCATGGCTTGTTCATGGTTATGAGCTAAGTAACTTATTGCGAGCATCTTATGCTACTACATATAACCTCCCATGTGAGGTCTACGTGAACCCATCGGTTGCGAGCCCCCGAACTTCTCCGGTCCGATCTATCGACGACATTCGCGCCCGCTTTCCCGCGCTCGGCCGCCGGCAACGAGGGTATCCGGTCGCGTACTTCGACGGGCCTGGTGGCACCCAAGTCCCATACGAGGTCGTCGAGGCGATCTCGGACTATCTCTACCATCACAACGCCAACACCCATTGGCGCTACCCCGCCAGTGAAGAAACCGACGCCATGATCGCCTCGGCTCGAGAGGCGTTGGCGGACTTTCTTGGGGCTCAAGCGAGCGAGGTGGCCTTCGGCGCCAACATGACCACACTCACCTTTCACCTGGCCCGTGCGCTGGGACGCGGCTGGGGAAGCGGTGATGAAGTCGTGGTTACCGAGTTGGACCATCACGCCAACGTAGCACCATGGCGGGCGGTCGAGCGCGAACGAGGGATCACTATTCGGACAGTTCCCTTGGACCCGGACAGCGGGCAATTGCAGTGGGCCGAGCTCGAGCGGGCGATCTCTCCCCGCACTCGACTCCTGGCCCTCGGGGCTGCTTCCAATGCTCTCGGAACCATCACTGACATCGCACGGGCAGCATCCCTCGCGCGTCAGGCGGGCGCACTCACGTTCGTGGACGCGGTGCACTATGCGCCGCACGCGCTGGTGGACGTGGCCTCGCTGGGTTGTGACTTCCTGGCCTGCTCTTCCTACAAGTTCTATGGCCCTCACCTGGGTGTCCTCTACGGGCGGGCGGACCGCCTGCAGGCGCTGGATGTGCCCAAGCTGGCACCGGCACCCGATTCCGCACCCGAGCGGCTCGAAACCGGAACCCAGAACCATGAGGGCATTTCCGGGGCAAAGGCCGCTGTGGAGTTCCTCGCTTCTCTTGCAGCCGGGCACAGCCGTCGGGAACGGCTCGCAGCCGCGTTCCGGGAACTGCATTCGCGAGGACAAGCCCTGGTGACGCGACTCTGGGGTGGCCTGAGCGAAATCGGCGGAGTGCAGCTCTACGGCCCGCCGCCCGGCAAGCCTCGCACACCGACCGTTGCCTTCACCCTGGCCGGCCACGCCCCGGAGGAAGTCGCGGCGGTGCTGGCGGACCGGGGTGTGTTCGTGTCGCACGGTGACTTCTATGCGACCACAGTGGTGGAGCGTCTGGGTCGATCAGACGGCGGCCTGGTTCGGGCAGGGTGTGCCTGCTATACGACCGAGGAGGAGGTGGAGCGGTTGGTCGAGGGAGTGAAGCTCCTCACGAGTTAGTAGTGTCGTTGGTCGTTCGCCATGGGTCTTACCCAGTCTGGCGGCGCCGGTCAGCGCCGCCAGACTGGACCACCACTTGAGACTGGTGGTCAGCGACTGATGAACGTGACCGTCCCTACTGGCCCGCCTTTACTGGGATCCTGACACGAGTCTTCTCCCATTCCAGTATCAGGGCACGCGCGTCACCACTGCCCGGCTCGGCCCGAATCGCAAATGTCTCGATCGGCTGCTGCACCGTCTCGACCGGTACCTTGGCGCGACCGACCTCCTGCGCCTTTACCTTGTCGGTGTATTGGTCCTCCTTACCCCATTGAGTCGTCGAGCGGTTGACGATGATCTCCCACTCCTTTGGCCCAGGCACGCTGTAGAGCGAGTACTTGCCCGGCGGAACCTTCAGGCCCGCCAGATCGAGCCCGACCGGAGTAAAGAAGATGGTGGGCTCGTTGGCTCCAGTCCGCCACAGCTTGCCGTAGGGTATGTCGGCGCCGCCGATCATCGTCCGACCACGGGACGATGGCCGACCATAGCACACCTTTACCGGTTTGCCCTGTACGCTGAAGGTGAGCGAATCCAGGGGACTCTTCCGCCCGGCGACCGGCACCCGGTCCGGGAGGAGCACTTGGCAAGCCGTATCCGGAGAAGTTACCGGTTCACTCATTGAGAGAGTGGATACGATCGTGAGGAGCGAGAGCAACATGTGACGCTCCTGGGAACTCAGGTCAGATCGGGAAGCTGCACCGCGAGAACCCGCTCTTCCTGCTTCCGGCGAAACGCGCGGAGCCGCTCGGACAGCTTGGTGTCCGCGAGAGCAAGCATTGCCACGGCATAGAGCGCCGCGTTGTGGGCTCCGGCGTCTCCGATCGCGAAAGTGGCCACCGGAATGCCGGCGGGCATCTGCACGGTTGAGAGTAATGAGTCGAGCCCCTGCAGGTGCTTGCTCGGCATCGGCACCCCGAGCACTGGCAGGGTGGTCTTGGCGGCAAGCACACCGGCCAGGTGGGCGGCCCCGCCGGCTCCCGCAATGAGGCACTTCATTCCCCGGCCGGCGGCCTCTTCGGCGTAGCGGCTGGCGTGCTCCGGCGTCCGGTGAGCCGAGAGTACCCTGGCCTCGAAGGGCACCTCGAACTCTCGAAGTCGCCGGGCCGCGTGCTGCATGACGGCCCAATCCGAGTCGCTCCCCATGACAATTCCCACCACTGGTTGAGCCATGTGATCCTCGAGGGATAATCCCTTGCCGGTCGTTCACCCGGCAGGAATTAATCCGGGCTCGGGCAGCGGAGGCAAGCTGGTGCGGCAGGGTCAGACGTCACTATCGGAGCCCAGGTGCCGTGCTACCTTGTCGCCGCGCGACAACGGAGAATCAGATGGCTCACGACTACGAGACCGAACGCAGGACGACTGGAGAAGCGACCACGGGCGAACGGCTGGTGTGGGCTATCCTCGAGCACCGCCCGGTCACGTTCGCCTACCATGGCCTTCAGCGAACCGTGGAGCCTTACCTGCTAGGCATTCACGAGGCGGGAGAGCCACTGCTGCTGGGGTATCAGACGGCAGGATTCAGCCACAGTGGGGAGCTGCCGGGATGGCGGACCTTCATCACCACCGAGATCCACCATGTCGAGCTGACCGACTCGCACTTCGAGTGCCGTAAGGTCGATTACGAGTCGGCGGCGCAGCCAATGCTGGAGATTTTTGCCAGAGCCTGATCCCCGGCCGCGTCAGACTGTGGCGCGGGTACGGTCCATCGTGCCGCGGGTGGCCAGCGCTGCCTGGGCCGCGGCCAGCCGGGCGATGGGTACGCGGAAGGGAGAGCAGGAGACGTAGTTCATCCCCAGCCGATCGCAGAATCCCACCGCGCTCGGCTCGCCGCCGTGCTCTCCGCAGATCCCCAGCTTCAGGTCGGGTCGGATGCGCCGGCCCAACTCACAGGCCATCTGAATCAGCTTGCCGACCCCGGCTTGATCGAGGACCTGGAAAGGATCGTTTTCGATGACGCCGTGCTCCAGGTAGAAAGGAAGGAAGTGGCCGGCGTCGTCGCGGGAGAGGCCCCACGTGGTCTGGGTGAGATCGTTGGTGCCGAAGGAGAAGAACTGGGCCTCGCGAGCCAGCTCGTCGGCGGTGAGCGCGGCACGGGGCAGCTCGATCATCGTGCCCAGCAGGAACGGAACTGTGATCTGGCGCTCGCGAAAGACTTCCTCCGCGACCTGGCGCACGATGAGCGCCTGCTTGCGGAACTCGACGACACTGGCCGTCAGGGGGATCATCACCTCCGGCATGACTCGGCCCTTGCGTGCCGCCACCGTGCTCGCCGCCTCGAAGATGGCGCGCACCTGCATCGCCGTGATCTCCGGATAGATGATGCCCAGCCGGCAGCCGCGCAGCCCCAGCATCGGGTTCACTTCCTGAAGCCGATCGATCATCGGCTGGAGGGTCCCGACGTCCATCTTGAGCTCGGCCGCCATGGCGGCGACCTCATCCGGCGTCTTGGGGAGGAACTCGTGCAGTGGGGGGTCGAGCAGGCGGATGGTGACCGGATAGCCCTCCATCGCGCGGAAGATCGCTTCGAAATCGGCGCGCTGCATGGGGAGGAGCTTGCCCAGGGCTCGGCGGCGCCCTGAGGGTGTCTGGGCCACGATCATCTCTCGCATGGCGCTGAGCCGCTCACCGTCGAAGAACATGTGTTCCGTGCGGCAGAGGCCGATCCCCTCGGCGCCGAAATCTCGGCCCTTATGGGCGTCGGCCGGGGTATCGGCGTTGACCCGGACCCGAAGCTGTCGGATCCGATCGGCCCACTGCATCAACCGCTGGAAGTTGTCACTCAAGGTGGGGGCGATGAGAGCGGCCTGGCCGGCGAACACCTTCCCCGTGCTCCCGTCTACCGTGAGCCAATCACCCTCGGCGATGCTCCGGCCATTCACCGAGAATCGGTTGGCCTTCTCATCCACTTCGATTGCCTGCGCGCCCGCTACGCAGGGCTTCCCCATACCGCGCGCGACGACGGCCGCGTGAGACGTCATGCCGCCCCGGGCCGTCAGCACCGCTTTGGCCATGACCATCCCGTGAAAGTCCTCCGGCGAAGTCTCACGACGCACCAGGATGACCGACTGCCCCGTGCGTCCCAACTTCTCCGCTTTGTCGGCGTCGAACACCACCGTTCCGCAGGCTGCGCCGGGTGACGCGGGCAGACCGGTTGTGAGCAGGTCGAGATCGCTGTGGGGATCGATGGTCGGGTGCAGCAGCTGATTGAGATCGTGGGGCGGAATCCGGGCGACGGCTTCCTCTTCGGAGATCAGCCCCTCACCCACCATGTCGCACGCCACCTGCACGGCGGCCTGGCCGGATCGCTGAGCCCGTCGAGTTTGCAGCATGTACATCCGGCCCCGCTCGACGGTGAATTCCATGTCCTGCACGTCGCGGAAGTGCCGTTCCAGGGTGCGGGCCACCCGCTCCAACTCCTGGTACGTGTGCGGGAGCTGGTCCTTGAGGGAGTGGATCGGTTTCGGAGTCCGGCTACCAGACACCACGTCCTCTCCCTGGGCATTCAGCAGGTACTCACCGTAGAGCATCCGCTCGCCCGTGGAGGGATTCCGGCTGAAGGCGACACCCGTGCCGGAGTCTTCTCCCAGGTTGCCGAAGACCATCGCCACAATGTTGACGGCGGTTCCCATGGTGTCGGGAATGTCGTGAAGCTTGCGGTAGTCGATCGCCCGGCGGGTGTTCCAGCTCTCGAACACGGCAGCGATCGCCCCCCAGAGCTGGTCCAGCGGATTGCTGGGGAATTCGCGGCCGGTCTCTGATTTGACGTGATCCTTGAAGCGTTGCACGATCGTCTGCATGTCTTCGACCGGCAGATCGATGTCCCGGTCGACCCCGCAGTTGTGCCGGTGCTCCTCCAGGATCTGCTCGAACGGCTTCCGTGGGACGTCGAATACCACGCTGCCATACATCTGCACGAAGCGGCGATAGGAGTCCCAGGCGAAGCCAGGGTTGCTGCTCTGCTGGGCCAGTCCTTCCACGGTGACGTCGTTCAGTCCGAGATTGAGAATGGTCTCCATCATCCCGGGCATCGACACGGCGGCCCCCGACCGAACCGATACCAGCAGCGGGTTGTCTCCGTCGCCGAAGTGCTTACCGGTCGCGGCCTCCAGCCGCTGCAGCGCGTTCTCCACCTGGACTTGAAGTCGCTTGGGGAACTGCTGGCTCTCCAGGTAGTGGAGGCACAGACTGCTGGCGATGGTAAATCCGGGAGGAACCGGGATCCCGATCGTGGTCATCTCGGCCAGCCCCGCGCCCTTGCCGCCAAGGGTGTCTTTCATGGCGGCCGTGCCATCGGCCCGGCCCTGGCCAAAGAAGTAGACCAGCGGCTGAGTATATGGGCCGCTCATGCGGGCGTGGCGATGAGGGGTGAGACGTGCCGCAACCGGACCAGCTCCTCCGGAATCGGGGTAGGATACTGGCCCGAGAAGCAGGCGTGACAGAAACCGGTGGCTCCGCCGGCAGCGTGCAGCATCCCCTCAAGCGAGAGATAGCCCAAGGAATCCACCCCGAGAAATTGCCGGATCTCCTCGATCGAGTGGGTCGAAGCGATCAACTCCTCCCGGGTGGGTGTATCGATCCCGTAGTGACAGGGCCCGGTGATCGGTGGCGATGCCAGCCGCAGATGCACCTCTTTGGCACCGGCCGACCGGATCATCTGTACCAGGCTCTTGCTGGTATTCCCTCGTACCAGGCTGTCATCCACCACCACCACCTTCTGGTCTCGGATGACGTCGCGAACCGGATTGAACTTGATCTTGACCTTGGCGACCCGATGGTCCTGGGTGGGATTGATGAACGTCCGGCCGACGTAATGGTTCCGGATCAACCCGTACTCCAGCTTGATCCCCGAGATCTCCGAAAAGCCGAGGGCCATCGCGTTGGAACTGTCGGGCACGCTGAACACCACCTCGCATCCCGGGGCCGGCTGCTCCCGCGCGAGCTGGCGCCCGAGCTCGCGGCGCACCCGGTCGACCGATTCTTCAAAGACCGTGCTATCGGGTCGCGCGAAGTACACCAGCTCGAACACGCAGCGGCTGACCGGTCGGGGGGTGAGCCGGGGCAGCTCGATGACCTCGCCGTCCTCGATCCGGAGGAAGTCGCCCGGCTTGAGCTCGCGCACTACCGTGGCACCAAGCAGGTCGAGCGCGCAAGTCTCCGATGCCACGATCACGCCTGGGCCCAGGCGGCCGAGCACCAGAGGGCGAAAGCCGCGGCTGTCCACCACGGCGTACATGGTTCGCCCCACGGTAAGGATCAGGCTGTACGCCCCGTCTACCTGTTCCAGGGCATCGCGAATCTGGCCATCGACGGTCTCGGCTTCGGACCGGGCGATCAGATGGACCAGGACCTCGGTATCGGTGGAGCTGGTGAAGATGGCGCCGCGCTCCACCAGCTCGCGCTTGAGCTCGGCGGCGTTGATCAGGTTCCCGTTGTGCGCTATGGCAAGCGGGCCGCAGCGGGTGTTCACGTTGCATGGCTGGGCATTCGCGAGCACGGTGCTGCCGGTGGTCGAGTACCGGGTGTGACCGACCGTCACGTCACCGGGGAGCCGCTCCAGGAGCGAATCGTCGAACGTCTCCGACACCAGCCCCATCCCCCGGTGTGAGGTCGGGTGACCCTGCTCGTCAATGGCGACGATGCCGGCGCTCTCCTGGCCTCGATGCTGCAGCGCGTACAGACCCAGATATGCGGGCCGGGCCGCTTCGGGAATTCCCGAGACCCCAATGATGCCGCACATGCCTTTATTCCCCCACGGAGCGGTCTACGTCGGGGTGCTGCATCCGACGCGGAATCGCCTCGAAATAGGTCTTGCGTAACGATTTCACGTCCCAAGAAAACATTTGACCGTGGGCCTGCAGTTCCAGCTTATCGCCCGGCTGTCCCACCCGGCCGGCCCGGAAGATCGGGACCTGGTGCTGCTCACAGAGCTGGCGCACGCGGTCGACCTCACTCGTGCCGCAGGAAACCACCGCCCGGGCGCCGTCCTCGGCGAACAGGAGCTGCTCCAGTGTGGTGTGCCCGCCGTAGCCGTCAAGGGAAATGGTGGCGCCGAAGCCCTGCGCGGCATAGCCTGGCCCGATCGCTGCCTCCGCGAGCGCGATCAGAAGGCCGCCCTCGGAACAGTCGTGGGCGGAGTGGAGCAGCAGCTGCGCGGCAGCTGCGATCAGCACCTCCTGTAGCCGGCGCTCAGCCGGGAGATCTACCGCCGGGACCTGGCCTCCCACGAACCCAAGAACCTCCGCCCAGTACGCCGAGCCTCCCAGCTCTCCCAGGGTGCTGCCCAGGATCAGGATCTCGTCCCCGCTGAATCGGAAGTGACTGGGAACACGATGCTCGACCGGCCGCAGCAGCCCCACCATCCCAATGGTGGGGCTGGGATCGACCGCACCGGTGGGACTCTCGTTGTAGAAGGAGACATTGCCACCGGTAACCGGAGTGTCGAATGCCCTGCAGGCATCGGCGATGCCGCGACACGCCTCTCGAAACTGGAAGAAAACCTCGGGCTTGTCCGGATTGCCGAAGTTCAGGCAATCGGTGATTCCCATCGGGCGCGCTCCGGTGCAAGCAATATTGCGAGCCGCCTCCGCCACGCCCGCCTTGCCGCCCTCGTACGGGTCCAGGGCCACCAGCCGCGGGTTGCAATCGACCGTCACCGCCAGACCGAAGTCGCTGCCGGGCACCCGCAGCACACCGGCGTCGCCCCCCGGTCCGATCACGGTGGAGGCTTGGACGGTGGAGTCGTACTGCTCATACACCCAGCGCTTGCTGGCGATGTTGGGGCTGTCGAGCAGTACCGTCAGCGCGCGCTGGACGTCGACCTCCCTGCCCACCGGGGGGCTCGCTGATCGGCGGGACCGCGCCTCCTCGCTCTCCTGGGCCTCGGGATGGTAAATCGGGCAGTCTTCCACCAGCCGCTGACCCGGGATGGCGGCGACCACGCGCGCGTGATGCCGAACCCGGAAGATGCCGTCCTCGGTGACCCGGCCGATCGGGGTCGCGCTCAACTCCCATTTGGCGCAGACCGCCTGAACCTCGGCTACGCGTTCCGGCTGCGCGACAACCAACATCCGCTCCTGTGATTCGGAGAGCAGGATCTCGTAGGGCGTCATCCCCTCTTCGCGGGTCGGGACCAGCCCCGTGTCGATTTCGACTCCTACGCCACCCCGTGCCGCCATCTCCGCGCTCGAGCTGGTGAGCCCGGCTGCTCCCATGTCCTGAATCGCCACGATCAGCCCCGAAGTGATCAGCTCGAGACTGGCCTCGAGCAGCAGCTTCTCGGTGAACGGGTCACCCACCTGCACTTGGGGTCGCCGGCTCTCGCTCTTCTCCGACAGCTCTTCCGAGGCAAAGCTCGCGCCGTGGATGCCGTCGCGACCCGTCCTGGAGCCCACGCAGAGGAGGACATTGCCGACGCCGTGAGCTGCTGCGCGAATCAGATCGGACTCGCGGAGCAGGCCCACGCACATCGCGTTGACCAGGGGATTGCCGCTGTACCCTGGCGCGAAGCCGACCTCGCCTCCGAGGGTCGGAACCCCAACGCAGTTGCCGTAGTCGCCCACGCCGCGTACCACGCCGGCAAACAGGTACCGATTGCGGGGAATCTCCAGGGGACCGAACCGCAGGCTGTTAAGCATGGCCACCGGTCGCGCGCCCATAGTGAACACGTCGCGCAGGATGCCGCCGACACCCGTCGCGGCACCCTGGTAGGGCTCCACGGCGGAGGGGTGATTGTGAGATTCGATCTTGAAGGCGACCGCCCAGCCGTCCGGGAGCCGAAGCACACCGGCATTTTCTCCCGGCCCCTGAACCACCTGGGGACCTGCAGTGGGGAATGTCTTGAGGATGGGCTTGGAATGCTTGTAGCTGCAGTGCTCAGACCAGAGCGCCGAAAAGATGCCGAGCTCGGTCAGCGTTGGAGTGCGGCCCAAGAGCTCGAGGATGCGATCGTACTCGAGCTGATTGAGGTTGTGCTCCCGCACGACTTCGGTGGTGACTTCGCCCTCGCCCGGGAACCGCTGAGCCTGGGTGACCCCGCCACTCAGGGTGGAAACGGTCACTTCACCCGCCTGACGGAGGAGCTTCGCAAGCTGGCAAAGGCATCGGACAACACCCGAGTCAGCAGTGCCGGGCGCTCCTCATGGGCCACGACCTCCAACTCACCGGCGTCGAGCCACATCCCGCCACAATGGACGCAGGTCTCGATCTGGACTCCGTGATACATGCTCGAGGCGAGGTCGTATCCATCCTTGGGACACTTCATGTAGTGGCTCTTGCGCTCGGCGTCGCGGGCAGCGGTTTCGGCCGCCTCCCGCTGCTTGCGCAGCAGCTCGGCATCCTGTTTGACGAAGTACTCGTCTTCGTTGCGGCTGGGTTTGTCAGTAGTCATCGGCTGGAAACCTTCGGCGTGGCAGTGGTAGGCAGCCAAGCGGCGATCGAGGTGAAGAACCCGCGCCCGTCGGGCGAGCCGAGCAGCGCGTCGGCCACCCGTTCGGGGTGGGGCATGATGCCAACCACATTCCCGGCCGCGTTGGATATGCCCGCAATGTGATTGGCGGATCCGTTGGGATTGGGCTGGTAGGGTGAGCCTTCGCTGGAGGGGACATAGCGGAGGACAACACGACCCTCGGCTTCGAGCATGCGGAGCGTGTCTTCCGAAGCGGTGAACCGACCCTCCCCATGTGCGACCGGCAGGCGCAGGCGGCTGCCGATGGAGTAGTCGGAAGTGAATACGGTATCGTTTCGCTCAACCACGACATCCACCGGCTTGGATACGAAGGTCAGGCCTGCGTTCCGCATCAGCGCGCCGGGAAGCAGGTGGGCCTCGCACAGGATCTGAAACCCATTGCAAATGCCGAGCACCGGGCCACCAGCGGCCGCATGGCGCTGGACCGCCGGCATCACGGGGCTGAACCGCGCGATCGCCCCGGATCGGAGGTAATCCCCGTAGCTGAACCCTCCCGGGAGGATGACTACATCCGCGCCTTGCAGATCGGTCTCCCGATGCCAGACGAAGTACGCGTTGGCTCCGGCATCGGCCGCGGCGCGCAGCGTGTCGAAGTCGCAGTTGCTCCCGGGAAACCGAACCACCCCCACGTTGACCATCAGGTGTCCCCCACCTCCAGCAGGTAGTCCTCGGTGACGGGGTTGGCGAGCAGCTTGTCGCACATCTGCCGCGCGCGACTCACGGCTTCATCCCGGCTAGGCGCGCTCACCTCGAGCTCGATCGCCCGGCCGACGCGGACGGAGCCCGCCTCCGAAAAACCCAGCGCGGTGAGGGCGTGTTCCACCGCCAGCCCTTGGGGGTCAAGGAGCCCAGCGCGAGGCATCACTCTGACATGGACGTGAAAGCTCATCATTCCTCTGGCTTCCGGCGCCGGTCGCTCCAGGCGCCGCGGCGCTCATGGGGTAAGGACACACGTTCCTGGTCCTCGCTACGGCGATGCCGTTCATGTGCCAGGGTCTCGGGCCACTCCATCAAGCCGAGAATCATGGCACGAGCGAGGCCGAACACCATGTAGAGGAGACCCAATGGGAACAGAAAATACTCAGGTGCCAGGATTCCGCCGAGCAGAATGGCCACGTAGACGGCAAGACCGAGAAGCCCTTTGACGCTCCGCAGACCAATCGCCGGGAACTTGGGGTACTTCACGTTGCTGACCATCAGCAGCGCCAGCAGGAGAAGCAGGACGACGAGCCCCTGATGCTGGAGGTCGAGATAGGCGAGCGACGCTCGATACCACTCGGTCTGACTGAAGGGATAGTAGACCGCGAGGGTGCATCCTGCCGCCGGCGACGGCATGCCGGTGAACCAGCCGGTGGACGGCTTGCCTGCCGAGACCACATTGAATCGGGCCAACCGCAGCGCCACGGCGGTCACGTAGATGTAGCACAGGATCCAGGCGAATCGCCCCGCGCTTGCGAAATCGAGAAAGTAGATGAGCAGCGCCGGCGCCACGCCGAAGGAGATCACGTCCACCAGCGAGTCGAGCTCGGCTCCGAAGCGGCTGCCGGTGTTCGACAGACGCGCCACTCTTCCGTCGAGCATATCGAGGATAGCGGCGAAGACGATGAACCATCCGGCCCAGCGGAAATTGCCGTTGAAGGCGGAGACGATCGACCAGAATCCGAAGAACAGGTTCCCCAGTGTGAAGGCACTCGGCATGACGATCACGACGTGACGCATGGAAGGGCGCCGCATGCCCTCGCGTCGAGGCATCAATTCCATTCGGCCACCACCGTCACCCCTGCCTTGGTGGTCTCCCCGGCGTGTGCCAGTATCCGAGTTCCCAGCGGCAAGAAAAGGTCAACCCGCGAACCGAAACGAATCATTCCCAAACGATCACCTTGCTGGACCATGGCGCCGACTGGGGGATCGGTAACGATGCGACGCGCAATCAGGCCGGCGATTTGCCGAACCAGCAGCTTTCCATGAGACGTCTCCAGGCCGATCGATGCCTGCTCATTGTCCAGGCTTGACTTCTCGACTCCCGCATGCCCGAACTTGCCGGGGTTGTAGTGGCGATATCGTACAATCCCACTGGTCGGGTATCGATTGACATGACAGTTGAACACGTTCATGAAGATCGAAATCCGCACCGCGCGTCCCTGGAGAAACACCGGCTCGTCACTCTCCACAATGCTCACCACCTTCCCGTCAGCCGGGGCGGTGATCTGCCGTTCTTCCCGGACCCATTGCCGTATCGGATCGCGGAAGAACGCCACCACCCACACTGCGAACGGGAACCAGATCAAGGCCGCGGCCCACCAGAGCAGGCTCCCTGAAGCGCACGCCGCCACGATCAGTCCCACTGCGATTGCCCAGGCGCCCGCAATGAACCAGCGGCCCTCGGGCGCGGTGCGGATCACGCGTCGTCCCCGAGCTCCCCGCCGGTGATCAGCCGGAACGCGTCGAGGTAACGCCGACTGGTGGCCTCGACCACTTCGGCCGGCAATGGTGGCGGCGGAGCTTCGCCGTTCCAGCGCCCTTCCGCCTTCAGCCCCGCGAGGTAGTCCCGAAGCGGTTGTTTGTCGAAGCTCGGCTGACTGCGTCCGGGTTGATACCGTTCGGCCGGCCAGAATCGGGACGAATCCGGAGTGAGCACCTCGTCGATCAACCGGAGAGTCCCGCCCGCGTCGCTGCCAAACTCGAACTTGGTATCCGCAATGATGATCCCGCGAGCCAACGCATGATCCCGGCCGGCGCTGTACACCGCAAAGCTGGCGTCACGCAGCCGGGAGGTGAGCTCGCGGCCGATGGCGCTGGCCATCTGCTCGAAGGTGACGTTTTCGTCGTGTCCGGTCTCCGCTTTGGTGGCTGGAGAGAAGAGTGGCGGATCGAGCCGGTCGCTCTCGACCAGGCCGGCTGGGAGAGGCTCGCGGGCGAGTGTACCCGACTTGCGATACTCAGCCCAGGCGGAACCCGACAGGTACCCCCGCACCACGCACTCGAACGGGACCGGCGTGGCGCGTCGGACGAGCATGGAACGCCCAGCCACCTGGTCGCGATAACGTGCCAGTGCCGGCACGCGCTTCAGGATCTCCTCGGTTTTCGCGCTCACGTAGTGTGACGGGAACACGTCGCTCAGCTGCTCGAACCAGAAGGCGCTGATCTGGGTGAGCACAGCACCTTTGCGCGGAACTGCCTCGCGCATGACCACGTCAAACGCGCTCACCCGATCACTTGCCACCAGGAGCAGATGCTCGGGATCAACCTCGTACACCTCGCGGACCTTCCCCCGGCGCAGCAGTGCCAGAGGGAGGCGGCTCTCGGCCAACGCGGTCATACCTGAACCTCCGCGGTCTCGGCTTCGGCGGCCAGCGGACGGGCGCGCTCCAGCAGTGGGTGAAGGTATTCCTCCAGGAACTCCGGTACCTGGCGTGCAGCTCGGCCGGTGTATTTCGCGGGATCGAGCTCTGCCTGTAGCGCTCCCCCCGGCACGGCCGCAAACGCGGGATCACTCGCGAGGCGTGCCAGGAGGTCATTGGGTGCGCCCCGACCCACCTCCTCCGCGACGGCAAGGCTGTGCCGGCGAATCACCTCGTGCAGGGTCTGCCGATCGCCTCCGGCCGCTACACCCAACATGAGCCACCGCTCGGTGGCCATGAACGGCATCTGATCCGCGACATGGCGACGGATTACGTCTTCGCGGACCTCGAGCCCAGCCGCAATGTTGGTGGCGAGAATCAGAATGGCGTCAGCGCCGAGGAAGGCTTCAGGAAGCGCGAGCCGTCGGTTGGCGCTGTCGTCCAGCGTCCGCTCCAGCCACTGGCTGGCAGCGGTATGGGCTGCGTTGCCAGGGAGAGAGATGACGAAGCGCGCGAGCCCCGCAATTCTCTCCGCCCTCATGGGATTGCGCTTGTAGGCCATGGCGCTCGACCCGATCTGCTCCGACTCGAACGGCTCGAGCAACTCACCCTCGTGTTGCAGCAGGCGGAGGTCGCCGGCCATCTTGCCGGCCGATTGCGCCACCCCGCTCAGCCCATCGAGCACCATGCTGTCCGTCTTCCGGGGATAGGTCTGCCCGGTGACGGCGAACTGCTCACGGAAGCCCAGCTTGGCGGTGACCCGCCGCTCCAATTCTCGCACCTTGGCGTGATCACCCCCGAAGAGCTCGAGGAAGGCGGCTTGAGTGCCCGTAGTGCCCTGACAGCCCCGCAAACGCATGGTTTCGAGCCGATGACAGAACTCCTCCACGTCGAGGGCGAAGTCCTGCATCCAGAGCGTGGCTCGTTTCCCGACCGTGGTAAGCTGCGCCGGCTGGAAGTGGGTGTACGCGAGACAGGGGATGGTTGCCGTGCGACGGGCAAATCCTTCGAGTGCCGAGAGCACGGCGATCAGCCGCCCCAACAGAATCCGCAGCCCCTCACGCATGACGATGAGATCGGCGTTGTCGGTGACGAACGCACTGGTGGCACCCAAATGGAGGTAAGGACGAGCCGCAGGTGCCTGATCGCCAAAGGTGTGAATGTGCGCCATCACATCGTGCCGGAACCGGCGCTCGTATCGCGCGGCTGCGGTGAGATCGACGTCGTCCAGATGGGCTCGCATCTGGGCGATGGCTTCGTCCGGGATGCCGAGTCCCAGCTCTCGCTCAGCCTCGGCGAGCGCCAGCCAGAGCCGGCGCCACAGTCCGAAGCGACGGGGCTCTCCCCAAAGGATCTGCATCGCCGGAGAGGCGTAGCGGGTGCCGAGCGGCGACCGCCACCGATCGTCGGTCATCGGAACACCAGGTCGGTAAAAGTGACCTGGCCGTCGCGCTCGAGGTACACCCGGACCACCTGACCCGGACGGACGTTGAGCAGATCGGCGACCTGCGATGCGCTTCGCACCGCGGTACGGTTAATGGCGAGAATGACGTCGCCGACCTGGAGGCCGGTGGCTCGACCCACTTGAGGAGAGATCCGGAAGATGAGGGCGCCTTTATCGCTTCGGATGCCGCGCTCCGCCTGAATCGCCGGGGTCACATTGATGAGCTGAAGATCCTTGAGGACGGTGTACTTCTCCGCGGTCACCGTCGGCAAGTCACCCGTGACGATGCGCCGTTTGCTGGTGCGGTCCCCGTTTCGGACGGAGAGATCGACGGCGTCGCCCACATGCAGATCCAGCTTGACGGCTTCCCAGTCGAGGTAATTCCGCAAGCGGCGCCCATTGGCTTCGATCAAGACATCGCCGGGCCGAAGTCCAGCCCCCGCGGCCGGCCCATCCGGCGTCACACTGGCAACGGACACGCCGCCGGCACTCTTCCACTCGCGCATGGCTGAGGCACCCTCGACCTCCAGCCCCACCCAGGCCCGGCGGACGGTTCCGTTCTTGATGATTTCGTCGGCCACCCGAAGCGCGCGCTCGATGGGGATGGCGAACCCGAGGCCCACGGAGCCGCCGCTGCTGGAGAAAATGGAGGAGTTAATCCCCACGACTTCCCCCAGCGCGTTGGTGAGCGGTCCCCCGGAATTCCCCGGGTTGATGGCGGCATCGGTCTGGATCATGTCCAGATAGAGCCCCGTCTGATCACCGCTCGGTAGGATGTTTCGATTGGTGGCGCTCACCACGCCGACCGTCACGGTGGGCTCCGAGTTGCCCAGCAGATAGGCATACGGGTTGCCCAACGCGACGACCCACTCACCGATCATGAGATCAGTGCTCCGTCCGGGTACGATGGTGGCGAGTCCTTGCCGGCTCACCTGAAGAACGGCGATATCGGTGATAGGGTCTTCTCCCAGAACCTTCGCCGGCAGATCGCTTCCGTCGGTCAGCGTCACGACCACGCGCTCGGCATTGGCGACCACGTGCTGATTGGTGAGCACGACGCCGTTGGGCCGAATGACAAAACCGGTGCCATAGCCTTGGACCAGCCTGGCGCCCTCGGGCACGAAGAAGAAATCCCACGGCGATCGAGGCGCCTCCTGGCGGGAGGTGACATTGATCGACACTACAGCTCCCGAGGCCCGTTCGGCAGCCGTGACCAGAGCCGTGCGGCGCGACTCGATGGCGAGAGATTGAGCTTCGTCGCGGCGCGCGGTCGCCTGGGCCTGCGAGACACGAGCGTCCGAAGCCTGGGCACCGGAACTCGTGACCCTGACCGGCGGTGAGCCGGCGTCCCGGCAGGCCGTGACGGCCAGCAGCAACACCGCGACGAGACTAGTTCGGCTCGCTCGCGACATGAATCTCCAGCGCAGCGTCCGCATAAGCCTCGAGTGGATAGGTGGCTCCGACGAAGTACAGTCCCTGAGGAGGAGCCGGTGCACTGGTTTCCTGGTTGTCCCCTCGCTCGAGGAGCATCTCCACATCGCTCAGCGGTCGCCGCCCGAGCCCAATATCGACCATGGTACCCACCAACATGCGAACCATGTGATGCAGAAAGCGGTCAGCTTCAACCTCGAAGCTGAGGCCTCGGCCTTCGGGCCGAACTACCCATTCCGACTGGCAGAGATTGCAGCGATAGTGGGGTTTTGGGCTGCCCTTAGCCGCGAATGCGGTGAAATCGTGTTCGCCCTGGAGCAGCGTTGCGGCGGCGCGGAGTGCGACCTCGTCCAACGGCCGGCACAGCTGCCACTCGTAGGGGTGACGGAAAGGCGAGGCCGCGGCGTCGTCCAGACCGAGAATGTATCGATAACGACGAGACAGGGCGCTCTTCCGGGCATGAAACCCCGGCATCATGGGCGACAATGACTGAACCCAGCAGTCCCGCGGCAGAAGGGCATTCAAGGCACGACGTAAGGCAAGCGTCTCCCAGGAATCCGGCCCGGGAAAGCTTACGCCGAGGGCCAAGGCATGCACTCCGGCGTCGGTCCGGCCGGCGGCGTGGGCCCTAGCGGCGCGGCCAAACAGGTGCTCCAAAACCCGCTCGAATTCTGCTTGAACTGAGCGTCCAACCGGTTGGCGCTGCCATCCGACGAAGTCGGTGCCGTCGAATTGCAGCGTGGCGAGGAAGGTCCGGCTCATCGGCCCGGAATCTAGTCTCACGGAGACCCTCGAGCAAGCTACGCAAATCATTGTCGTGATTGACAAAAGGACGCTTCACCGGATACTCTAATTCTCGCTTCCCGGACCCCAAACGACCGCTTCCGGCGATGACTCAAGACGCCCCGCTGCGCGCTGCTATCCAGCACCTCTCCCTGGGAGCCTCTCTGACTGAAGACGAGGCTGCGGCTGCCTTTGGTGTGGTCATGCGGGGCGAAGGCAGCGCGGTGCACACGGCGGCGTTGCTCATGGGGCTTCGGGCCAAGGGAGAGACGGCCGACGAGCTTGCCGGGGCGGCTACCGCGCTGCGCCGGGCGATGCTCCGGCTCGAGGTGGATCATGGCTCGGTGCTGGTGGACACCTGTGGCACTGGAGGGGGCAGGGTTGGGACACTGAATCTGTCGACCGCGGCCGCTTTTGTCGCAGCAGGGGCCAGCGTGCCGGTCGCGAAACACGGTAACCGGAGCTACACCTCCCGGTGCGGCTCCGCGGACGTTATCGAGGCCTTGGGCATCGAGGCGATGCTCCTGCCAGAGGCGGCGGCAGAAGTTCTGCGTCAAGTCGGGATGGTATTTCTCTTCGCGCCGAACTATCACCCCGCCATGCGCCACGTCGCCCCGGTCCGCAGAGAGCTCGGCGTGGCCACAATCATGAACCTGCTGGGCCCACTGGTGAATCCTGCCGGCGTCACCCGCCAGGTCATCGGCGTGGCGGATGGTGATCGGGCCTCGCTGGTTGCTCAGGCGCTCGCGCGACTCGGGGCCGAACACGCACTAGTGCTGCACGCGGCGGTTGGAATGGACGAGATCAGCCCGAGCGGGATCACTCGGATTTGGGAGGTCCGGGATGGGTCAGTCGAGCAGTGGGAGCTGGAGCCCTCGGACTATGGGCTTCGATGCGATGATCTGAAGGGCCTGGCCGGAGGGGAGCCGCTGGAGAACGCGGACCGGATCGAGCGACTGCTCGAGGGACACGCGGAAGAAGCACTCCGCTGTGCGGTCCTGCTCAACACGGCAGCAGCGCTCTATGTTTCCGGAAATGGATGGGCGTTTGGAGAGGCCGCAGAACGTGCGGCATCAGCACTGGATGAAGGGGCCGGAGCCGGGGCCCTCGCGAAGATGCGCGCTGCCGCGCCGCGAGTGACCGCGGCACGAGCTACCGCGCCGTGAGCTGCCGAAGGTCCAGCTGAGCGTGCGATCAATACTTCCGGATCACCCCGACCACCACGCCCTGAATCAGCACATCTCGCTCCTGAAAACGCATCGGCTGCATCGAGGCATTGGCGGGCTGGAGCCGAATCCAGCCGCCTGGTTCCCGGTAGAACTTCTTGACCGTTGCCTCAGTGCCGTTGACCAGCGCGATGACCATCTCGCCATTCTCGGCGGTTTGCTTGCCGTGAACTACGACCACGTCACCATCCACGATATGCTCGTCGATCATGGAAGAGCCCTGCACTTTGAGAGCGTAGTTGGGCCCGCGACGGGGCAGCATCTGATCGGGAACGGGAATGGTCTCCTGGTGCATCAGGGATTCGATGGGAGTACCCGCGGCAACCTTCCCGAGCAGGGGGATCTCGGTGGCTGCGGAGGTGCCTCGCGGGGGGAGGACCTCGATCGATCGGCTCTCGTTGTATGAGCGGCGGATGTATCCCTTGCGCTCGAGGTTGGTCAGATGCTCATGCACCGTGGCGAGCGATTGGAACCCGAACTGCTCCGCAATCTCCTCGAAGCTCGGCGCGTAGCCATGATTCTGGATATGACCCTGCAAGTAGCCGAGAATTTCGCTCTGACGCTTGGTGAGGGGCATGTGGTGGCCTCGAGAGTCGGGTGTCGGGTGGTGGTTGAGAGTCCCTGGTCTCTGGTCGATGGTCTTTGGTCTCGCAGGCGGAGCTTCATCTCGCAGGACTCAAGACCAAGGACCAAATACGCTGTCCCGCGAGCGGAGCTCCGACAGCTTGACCGAACAGAGCCCGAATAACAGTACCCGAAGACTGGCCGAAGGGCAAGATGCCTGTCACTCTGGAAGAAATCCTGACCTCAACCCGCGAGCAGCTCGACGGGCTCCGGAGCCGGGGTGCGGCACTGACCCGAGAGGCGGCAGCCACCCCGCGGCCCGCCTCATTCCGCGCGGCGCTCTGCCAATCGCAACTGGCTGTGATCGCCGAGGTCAAGCGGCGGTCGCCTTCGGCCGGCTCCATTCGTGAGGACCTCGACCCCCCCGAACGGGCCCAGCTGTACGCCAGTCATGGTGCCTCGGCGATCTCGGTACTGACCGACGGACCGTACTTCGGCGGCTCGCTTGCGGACCTCGCCGAGGCGGCCCGCCGGGTGCCCGTGCCGGTCCTCCGCAAGGACTTCATTCTGGATGAGCTTCAGATTCTCGAAGCCCGGGCCGCCGGAGCCGCCGCTGTACTCCTCATCGTGCGCGCGCTAACTCCCGATCGTCTGGGGGAATTGCTCGGTTTTGCGAGGCGATGGGGCCTCGATGCACTGGTCGAAGTACACTCGCCGAATGAGCTGAGCGTGGCGCTGGAGGCCGGCTCGGAGATCATTGGTGTGAACAGCCGAGACCTCGACAGCTTCCGGATCGACATCCAGAAAGCCTGGGAGATCCTGGGTCTGATCCCGCGGGACCAGGTCGCGGTTGCGGAGAGCGGGATGTCAACAGTCGCCGACGTCGAGCTCGCAGCCCAAGGGGGCGCAGATGCCGTGCTGATCGGCACGGCCCTGTCGGCAGCGAGCTCGCCTGGCGATTTGCTGCAGGCGTTTTGCGGGGTGCCTCGCCGTGGGCGTTAGGGTAAAGATCTGCGGGATTACCAGGCCTGAGGATGCCTCTCTGGCCGCCTCAACCGGGGCCTCGTTTCTCGGTGTCGTTTTTGCGGGTGGACCTAGGATGGTGCGGGTCGACCGCGCCGCTGAAATCGTCGCCGCAGCCCAAGGTACCCCTGTCCTGGGCGTGTTCAGCCACCAGCCAATGGACGAAATTGTCCGGGCCTGTGATATGGCCGGTCTTTGGGGTGTCCAACTTCACGGGCCTTACCCAACCGAAATCGCCGGCCAACTCCGGGCGCACGGACTCCGGGTTTGGCGGGTGGCCCGAATCGCGGATCCGGAAGATCTCGACCAACTCGCCGAGACCATCGCCGATTCCGACGCGGTGCTGGTAGAGCGGCGGGTGAGCCATGCGGAAGGTGGAAGTGGGGTCTCGCTCGACCTCGCGGTCGCGCATGAGGCCCGCAATCGTCTTGCCGGTCACATGATGGTGCTCGCGGGGGGGCTCACCCCGGAGAGCGTAGCCGAGGCAGTGGCCCTCGTTCGACCCGAGGTGGTGGATGTAAGTTCAGGGGTCGAGCGCTCGTTCGGCATCAAGGATCCCGACAAGATCGCACGCTTCCTGGAGGCGGTACTTGGCCATAGCGCTTTCCGCTGAGCGGGCCGTGCAGGGACGGTTCGGACCCTACGGGGGTCGTTACGTCCCGGAGACCCTGATCGCCGCCCTGGACGAGCTGACCGCGTTATACGACGCCGCCCGCGACGATCCGGGCTTCTGGGAGCAGTTCGAATCCCTGCTCGCCGAGTTCGTGGGTCGCCCGTCCCCCATGTCCGAAGCGCCGCGCCTCAGTGAGCTGGTGGGCGCCCGGGTTCTCCTCAAGCGGGAAGATTTGAACCACACCGGCGCCCACAAGATCAACAACACGGTGGGTCAGGCCTTGCTGGCCCTGCGCATGGGCAAGCGGCGGATCATTGCGGAGACCGGCGCTGGCCAGCACGGCGTTGCCACCGCGACGGTGTGCGCTCGGTTCGGCCTCGAGTGCGTGGTCTACATGGGCGCGGAGGATGTGGCGCGCCAGCGACTCAACGTCTATCGGATGGAGTTGCTCGGGGCGACGGTCGTCCCGGTTGAATCGGGAACCCGAACCTTGAAGGACGCCACCAACGAAGCGTTGCGCGACTGGGTCACCAACGTTCCCACGACGCACTATATCATCGGGTCGGTGGTCGGCCCCGATCCGTACCCTCGGATGGTCCGCGATTTCCAATCGATCATCGGACGTGAGGCTCGGGGGCAAGTCCTCGCCCGGTGCGCGCGGCTCCCCCATACGGTCGTGGCCTGCGTTGGCGGCGGCTCCAACGCGATCGGGATTTTCGCCGGCTTCCTAGACGATCCTACCGTTGAACTGATCGGCGTCGAGGCGGCGGGCGAGGGGCTGGAGAGCGGCCACCACAGTGCCACCCTGAGCGCGGGGATCCCGGGGGTACTCCACGGGAGCCTGAGCTACCTGCTCCAGGATGCTGATGGGCAGGTGGCCCCGGCGCACTCGGTATCGGCCGGGCTGGACTATCCCGGGGTTGGACCAGAGCACAGCTACCTGCGGGACACGGGCCGAGTGCGATACGAGTCTGCCACCGATGCGGAGGCGTTGGACGCGTTTCAGGAGCTCTGCCGGCTGGAAGGAATCATCCCGGCCCTCGAGCCCGCTCACGCCCTCGCCTGGGTGCGGCGGTCGGCAGGACGCTGGCCGCCCCGCGCACCGGTGCTGGTGTGCCTCAGCGGCCGGGGTGACAAGGACGTCGCTCACGTGGCCGATTTGCTCAGGCAGCCGGTGTGACCAGCGGGCCGCCCGACACCGAGCTGCTTCCCGCCTCCCAGGTTGCAGAGCTGATCCAGGTCCTGGTGAAGGCACTCCGCGCATATCACATGTACCTCCCCAACAATCCGATGTACCAGCGGGCGACCGAGAATCTCCAGATCGCCTTCCAGCGCATCTGGGCGGCTACGGACGAGCTGGTGCTCACGGTGGCAGAAACGGACTTCGTCTGGGAAGACCAGGTCGTCTATCAACAGCTCACCAAGACCGACAGCCTCGCCTGGGGATTGTTCAAGGACGGTATGCGGTCGCTCACGATCAAGCGGGGCGCGGAACAGGAGGAGATCGCCCGACTGTTGGAGACCATCAATCGTGCTCGGTATCTCCCGGCGGACGCCGGCGACGATCTCCTGACTCTCCTGTGGGAGCAGGAGTTCGAGTTCATTCGCTACCACTTCATCGAGTTCTTTGGAGAAAGTGGAGGGATGCCGGAGCAGACCGGCAGCTACGGTCGCGGCGACGAGTCTGCCACGGCGCGCGAGCGACACGCGCAGGCGGCGCAGGAGGCTCCGCCTCGAGCGCAAGGCGTGGTGGACCTCGAGGATTTCGACTCGACGCTCTACTTCCTGGATGAGGCCGAGATCAACCAGCTCGCTCACGAGGTCGAGGAGGAATACCGCAGGGACGTCCGCGGGGCGGCGTTAGACGCGCTGTTCGACCTGGTGGAACTGGAAGGTGCGCCCGCCATCCGAGGCGAGCTGGTAGGCATTCTGGAGCACCTGTTTCCCAATTTCCTCAACGCCCGCGACTTTGGAACGGCCGCGACGGTGTTGCGGGAGTGCAAGCTGCTGTCCCAGCGCGCTGCCGGCCTGGAGCCGGCACTCCGAGAGCGCTTGGAAGGGTTCGTCGCCAAGATGAGCGAGCCCGCCATCGTCAACCAACTGATTCAATCTCTGGACGAGGCGCCGGCGCTGGCCGGCGACACTGAGGTGGCCGAGGTACTGCGTGAGCTTCGCGCCTCGGCGTTGGAGCCGGTGCTGACTTGGATTCCCAATCTTTCGTCTGCCGGCTTCCGTACCTTGCTGGAAGGCGTGGCCGACCGGCTTGCCGCCTCGCACCCGGCGGAGGTGCTTCGGATTCTGCGGAATTCGGAGTCACCCGCGCTCGAGGCGGTGATCACCCTGTGCGGCCGGCTTGGCATTCATCAGGCAGTGCCTGGATTGGGAGAGACCGCGGTGCATAAGGAGCCCGGGATCCGATTGGCTACGGTCCAGGCCCTGGCTCTGCTGGGAACACCCTCGGCTCTAGCTCTCCTGGACAAGGCCATCGAGGATTCCGATCGCGGCGTGCGCCTGGCGGCGGTGCGAGCAGTCGGGGCCCGCGGCTATAAGGGAGCGTTGCGGCGAGTCGAGTCGATGGTGCTGGGCGCGGCGGTCAAGGAGATGGACCTCACCGAGAAGATGGCGTTCTTCGAAGCGTACGGATCGATCTCCGGGGCGGCGGGTCTCAAGCCCCTCAGCGGAATCCTGCTCTCCCGCGGTCTCTTCATGCTCAAGGAACCCTCGGAGGTGCGCGCCTGCGCGGCGATCGCGCTCGGGAAGATTCGCACGCCCGAAGCTCGGGAGACGCTGCAGCGTGCCGCCGAGGACAAAGACCTGGTCGTGCGCAACGCCGTGAGCCGGGCTCTCAGGGAAAGCCCGCCATGACCCAGCCGATCGACGCCGCACCGCGCGCTGCCCCGGATGGCCAGCTCCGCCAGGGAGGGCGGGCACTCCTGCTCACGTTCTACACCGTCCTGCGAAGCCTGAAGCTGTATCCGGTAGAGAACGCGACCGTCCAGAAAGCTCTGGACGATCTGGAGACCGCGAGCCGGGCTCTGCTCGCCCTGGAGAGCGAGCTCGAGATCCGGTTGGCTCGCGAGTTCATCTTCGTCAATGCGACGCGCCTCCGGCTCGAGCTGGATAACTACGCCTCGTTCAGTCACGTCCTCGCGATGCTGCGAGCGTTCGAGATCGGAGCCCTTCGGATTCACCCCTCGGTCGATCGCCGCGAGTGGCAGATCTTTCTGAGCCTACTCTTGAGCCTTTCCGAACGGGGAGAGCCGGACGAACGGTTCGAAGAGTTGCATCAGCGCCTGCAGGGCGCGGAAGTCCACGGGCTCGAGATCGAGCGCGCCAGCCAAGCCGAGTCCGATGCGGAGTCGTTGCAAGCGAAGGAGGCGGCCAAGCGGGTCTACTCTCAAGGAGTCGCCGTTACCCGAGACGTGATCACCGGAGTGCGGCTCGGCCGAGCCACCAGCGTCAAGCGGGTCAAGCGAGCGGTACAGCTCATCGTGGACCAGGTGCTCAACAACGAGACCTCGGTCGTGGGACTCACCACGATTCGGGACTACGACGAGTATACCTTCACCCACTCGGTCAACGTCTGCATTTTTTCCGTCGCGCTGGGGAAGAAGCTGGGGCTGTCTCGGCTGCAGCTCTACGATCTGGGGATGACAGCCCTGCTTCACGATGTGGGCAAGGCGCGGGTTCCGGTGCAGATTCTCAACAAGACGACCGGCCTGGATGAGTCGGAGTGGCGGACCATGCAGGCACACCCGTGGCTTGGCGCGATGACCCTGTTCGGACTCCGATCCTACGAGGAGATTCCCTATCGATCGATTCTGGTGGCCTATGAGCACCACATGAAGACGGACCTCACCGGCTATCCCAGACACATTCGGTCGCGCAACCTGGGCATCTTCTCCCGGATCGTCTCGGTAGCGGATGGCTTTGACGCCGCCACCACCCGCCGAAGCTACCAGACCATCCCGATCGAACCGGATCAGGTACTCCGCGAGATGTGGGAAAACCCCAAGCGTGGCTATGACAGAATCCTGGTCAAGGCGCTCATCAACCTGATCGGGGTCTACCCCGTGGGGACGTGCGTCATTCTGGATACCTTGGAGATCGGCATCGTTGCCGCGCCCAACCCGGAGGGCCAGCAACTCAACCGACCGCTGGTCCGAATCGCGGTAGATGTGGACGGGGCCACTGTTCCCCCGCCGGGGACCACGGTCTCGCTGACCGAGCAGGACGAGACCGGGGCTTACGTAAGATCCATCGTGAAGGTGACTAATCCGTCTCGGTATGGGCTCACGGTCGGCGATTATTTTGTCTGAGTCCCGGCTCGCGCCGGCGTGGGCCGAGCTCAAGGTCCAGAGGCGCACGGCACTCATCCCCTACTTGACAGCGGGGTACCCCGACCCCAGCGCCAGCGCAGAGGCGTTGCGCGCCGCCGACGAGGTGTCTGACATCCTGGAGGTCGGGGTTCCCTTCAGCGATCCGCTGGCGGACGGCCCCACGATCCAGCGTTCCACCTTCAAGGCCCTGCAGCAGGGCATGTCTCTGGGCAAGACCCTGGAGCTCATCGCCGCGACCCGGCTCGATCACCCCATCGTCGTCTTCAGCTACTTCAACCCGATCCTCCGTTATGGCCTGGAGCGGTTCCTCCGGGAGGCTGATGAGTTGGGCGTCGCCGGGTTGCTGCTGACGGACCTGCCGGCGGGCAGCGACCCCACAGTCGAGAGCACCATTCAGCAGAGTCCGATCGATCTCATCCGGTTGATCGCTCCCACCACATCGGCCGAACGGATTGCCACCGCGGTCGCGGGAGCACAGGGGTTTGTGTACCTTGTCGCCCGGTTGGGGGTCACCGGAGCCACGGCTTCCCTCGCGGCCGGACTCGCCGAGTCGGTGGCTCGAGTGCGCCGCGCCACCGATCTGCCAGTTGCCGTGGGGTTCGGCATTTCCACGCCATCGCAAGCGCGAGCCATCGCCCGCATGGCCGACGGGGTTGTCGTGGGCAGCGCCTTGGTGGACCTGCTGGGGAATGAAGGAGTAGCTTCAGCCCGACGGTTTCTGGCGGGCCTGCGCTCCGCGCTCGATAATCAGGACGGTGAGCGGTGAAACTTTCCGTGCCGAGGGCTCTCGATTGGTACGCCCGGTTACTGTGGATCGGGGGCTTCGCCGTCGCAGTGGCGGCCCTCGCAGTCGATCAACGCTGGCTGCGCCAGCCCATCGCCTGCGTGGTCTTGGTCGTGGCGGTACTCATCCTCCGAGCCGCCCCGGTCCGGCTCAGCAAGTATTCCTACTTGACCCAGTCCGGAATCGCCGTCTTGGCGGGTGCCGTTTGTGTGGGGCCGACGCCGGTGGTGATTGGGCTATGGATCGGGGTGTTTGCATCGGACGCGCTGTGGCTCCGCAAGCAGCGGCGTGCCGGCCTGGTCAACGCCGGCCGTGAGGTTCTGGGGTTCGTCGCAGCCTATGGCGTGTACTCGGCGGTGTTGGCGTTAAGTCCGAATCCGGAGCTCTCCCTCGACTTCCTTCCCGCGGCCGCCATTCTGGTCTGCTTCTACTTCTTCGCCTCGCGAACGCTGTTTTACTTCACTCTCCTGGTCCGGGATAAGCTGGAGTATGCCGAAAAGGTTCTGATTCTCCGCTGGGAGATCATTGCCTACCTGCTCACGCTGATCGCGACCGTCGTCGTGGTCGCCTCGCTCCGGGTGCTCGCGCCCGTCGGCTGGATCGCGGTCGCCCTCGCGCTCGGTGTGCTGGGGGCGCTCACCCGCAAGATCCTGGAAGAGGCGATCGGCGCGGAAGACCTCAACAAGGTCCATTTGATGGAGGCCGCGATCGCGAGCAACGCGACGCTGCAGGGTTCCTTCGATCAGATCGAGCGACTGGCGTATCGGCTGTTGGACTGGGGTGACTTCCGGGTGTACCGCATGATTGCCGGCGTTCCGATCCTGACCTACCGCGGCGCGCTGGGCCGGCCTGATCGGGGAGAGCCGCCGCAGGGGCTGGAGATGATCCGCCGAGAGGCGATCAGCCGTGCCGAGCCGGTCATCGTGCGTGACGCACGGCGTGACCCGCGGCTGAATGGGCCCTTGGCCGATGTTGGAAGCATTGTGGTGCATCCGATTCGATTCGGGGAGGAGCTGTTCGGCACCGTTGAAGTCGATCACCCCAAGCGCCACGCATACGGTTCCAAGGATTTGATGGCCTTGGGAACGCTCTCGACCCAGATGGCCACGGCGATTCATATCGCCGAGCTGCGTCGGCCGCTGCTGAGTACCGTGGAACAGATTGGTCAGCAGGTGACCGCGTTGGCCCGGGTGACCGAGTCCCTGCGCACTTCGGCCATAGCACTCGCCGATGCCTCGCAGCGCATGCGCCAGGGGGCCACCGAGCTGGAGAGCTTCGTAGCGGGCGGGCTTCGCGCGACTACGACGCTGTCCACCGCGTCACGCACCATGGCCTCGCAAGGGCAGCAGGCCGCGCAGGCGAGCGGCACCGCAGCCGAGGTCGCGTCCAAGAAACGGGTAGTGATCGGCGACGCGATCGACCGACTCATCGGTCTCAAGGGGTTCGTCTCTACCACGGCGGACCAGGTCGCGGGGCTGGGCGTCCTGACCCGACGAATCACCGGCTTCATCGGCACCATTCGGGAAATCGCCGACCTCACCAACCTGATCGCGCTCAACGCCGCCATCGAGGCCGCCCGTGCGGGGCGAGAAGGACGCGGGTTTGCGGTCGTGGCCGAGGAAGTCCGCGACCTCGCGGCTCAGAGTCTGCACGCGGCGGGCGAGGTGCGGGTGCTGGTGGAGGAAATCGCGGGCCAAGTCGCCGCAGTCTCCGGCCAGATGGAGCGCGGCAGGGAGGTCGTGGCGGGGGTGGAAGAGCTGAGCGCCGATGCGGCGCGGGCGCTGGAGGCTATTGTCGAGGCGACCAGCGAAGCGGGCCGTCACGCGGGAGCCATCGCGGAGACAGCGGCGGAACAGCTCCAGGCGGTCAGTGGGTTGAGCGGTCAGATCGAGCGGGTCGCGATGGGATCGTCCCGCACCCTGAGTGAAACCGACGCACTCGCCCGGCGAGCGGCCGAGGCGGCCTCGGGTCAAGCCGATCTGGAGCGGGCCATTGACG
>UEXR01000527.1_pt1 | contig 27598 bp, 31 predicted proteins | sample 4301101 | NCBI WGS metagenome assembly UEXR01 (sample SAMEA4773180, study PRJEB27434) | metagenome | biome: 2259; feature: agricultural soil; material: soil | place: USA | collected 2014-09 | depth 0.25 m
AGGCGAGATTCGAACTCGCACGGGGTTGCCCCCGGTGGATTTTGAGTCCACTGCGTCTGCCGTTCCGCCACTCGGGCCGCAGCGGAACTTCGCCCTGCCGTCTAGGTGACGCAAGCCGTCGGCTTCCTTGGTAGGTCACCCCATCTAGGCTAGTATTCCGCATGCTTGACAGCCCAACAGCTCATTCGCCGTGACCCACGTTCCCCACTTTCATCCCTGGCACGATATTCCGACTGGAGCCAAACCTCCAGCCGAGATCACCGCGGTTATTGAGATCCCTACCAACGAGCGCAACAAGTACGAGCTGGACAAGGAGCTGGGCATCTTCCGTCTGGACCGGGTGCTGTACAGCGCGGTCCACTACCCCGGCGACTACGGCTTTCTTCCTCGAACCTTGGGGGATGATGGCGATCCCCTGGACGTGCTCGTGCTCATGACCATCCCGGTGTTCACCGGATGCCTCGTAGACGCTCGCCCCATCGGGCTGTTTCATCTGGTGGACCAGGGCGCTGCCGATGAAAAAGTGCTGGCCGTGCCCATGCGGGATCCCTACTCGGACGGTTTGAACGATCTGGACGACATCCCGCCTCACTACCTGAAGGAGATCGAGCACTTCTTCAAAGTGTACAAGGATCTCGAGGGGACGCGCACGGAAACCAGAGGCTTCGAGGGTGCCGCGGCCGCGCGGGCCGCCATCGACCGGGCCATGACAGCGTACCAAGGGCGCTTCGCCCGTGAGCGTTGACGACGCTCAGGTCTCCCGGTCGCTCGGATCGCGCAAGCCCAGCGGCGGTCCCAGGATCTCTCTCCACACCACCGCCTGGCGTAGCTTGGCGGCGCTGAAGGCAGTCGTGGCCGTGTGGTCGGCAGGTTCCTGCCGGATCCGCTGATCTAAGGTGACGTGGTCGACCTCGGTGAGCGGCCCACTTCGGGCCTCCGCCGCCGCAATCCGACGGGCCGCGATCTGCTCCGCCTCATCATCCTGATCGACCGGAAGCCGTTCGTTCCGGGTGACGGGAAGTTCCCGGCTCTCCACCCGTGGCGAGGTCTCCAACGAGGCACCCTCTTCGCTCTCCTCGGCGCTGGGTAGAGGCACGTCCGGGGCCCGGCCCAACGGACCCGAGGACTGATCCAGTGTCTGGGCCAACTCCCGCAAGAGGGTCTCCAGGCGAAGCCCCTCTCGCTGGGTCGGATCGGCGTGGGTGCCGCGACCGACCGCCGGCGGAGGTAATGGCAGAGGCAACTCTGTCTGGCGATGGCTGTCCGATTCCGGGCGGCTCTGAGGTGGTTTACCCCGCGCTTCACGGTGCTTCTTCTTGCCACTGAATAGGCTGAAGAGCAGCCAGAGAAAGCCCAGCGTCAACGCCGTCCCGATGTCCATGGTCAGGTTCCCGAGGCGGGCCCCGAATCGGTCTGACCCGCGATTGCCTGCCGCATCGTGGTGTCCGCCTGCACGTTTCGGTAGCGCTGATAGTCCATCACGCCGAGGTTGCCGCTGCGGAAGGCTTCCGCTATGGCCAGCGGGATCTGAGCCTCGGCAGCAATCACCTTGGCCCGCTGACTCTGGGCCTCGGCCTTGAATTCCTGCTCCATCGCAACCGCGAGGGCTCGGCGCTCTTCCGCCTTGGCCTGCGCAATGCGCTTGTCGGCCTCAGCCTGATCGGTCTGCAGCTCGGCGCCGATGTTCTTGCCCACGTCCACGTCCGCGATATCGATGGACAGGATTTCGAAAGCGGTCCCCGCGTCGAGACCTTTGGAAAGGACGGTCTTGGAAATAAGGTCGGGATTTTCCAGCACTTTCTTATGTGACTCCGCCGAGCCGATGGTACTCACGATGCCTTCGCCAACGCGGGCCAGGATAGTCTCTTCCCCTGCTCCGCCGACCAGTCGGTTGATGTTGGCCCGGACCGTCACCCGGGCAAGGGCCAGGAGCTGAATTCCATCCTTGGCCATCGCGGCGACCTTGGGGGTGGTGATCACCTTGGGATTGACGCTGACCTGAACCGCCTCGAATACGTCTCTGCCAGCGAGATCGATCGCGGTGGCCTGCTTGTAGGTGAGCGCGATGCCGGCCTTGTCGGCGGAGATGAGGGCGTTGACCACGCGGTTGACGTTCCCGCCCGCCAGGTAATGTCCCTCCAGATCGTTTACCCGGAGCTCTATGCCGGCCTTGTGACCGCTGATCAAGGGGATCACGATGGCTCGGGGATCGACCCGCCGAAACCGCATGCCGAATAGGGTAAAGAAGGAGATCCGCACACCGGAGAAGAGCGCGGTCAACCACAGCCCGAACGGAATGAACTGAAAAAAGATGATCAGCAGGATGACGGCGATGAAAACCAGCGCCAGCACCACGCCGAGGCTCAGCGTCGATTGATCCACAGATGGAACCTCGAGTAAGTAGGAAGAGATGGGGAGGCTGAGGCTCAGACGACGCCGCGTACCACGTGCCGGTAGCCCTCGCTCCGGATCACCCGGATTGGGCTGCCCTGATGCACGTATTCCCCCTCGGTAACGACATCGACCCGTTCGGAGCCGATCTGGGCGGTACCGGCGGGGCGAAGGTCGGTGATGGCCACTCCGTCCATGCCTACCAGGTCCAGCCGTGGCACCGCCGAGATGTAGCCCTCGGACTGAGCCACCGCGCCGCGAAGAAAGAGACCGGAGAACCGGCCACTGTGGGGAAGGTGCCGCAGCCAGGCGTAGATCACGGCGGCAGAAATGACGAAGCTGGCGCCCAGGACCGCGAAAGCCTGCATCACGTCATGCGAGGTAGGCCTCGTCCCCATCAGGGCCAGCACGATCGCGGTGGCTACGGCGACAATGCCCAGAATGCCGGCGACACCGAAGCCGGGCAGGATGAAGACCTCGACCGCCAGGGCAACGACCCCGAGGCCCAGCAGCAGAACCTCCTCCCAACCAGCGAGACCGAGGAGGAAACTGGAGCCGAAGAACACGCCGAGAGCGAGCAGACTCAGAAAGCCGCCGACACCCATCACGCCGGTCTTGATCTCCATCAGAATGCCAAGAACCCCAACTGACAGCAGCACGGCCGAAACCAGTGGATTGGTGAGGAAAGTTACGATCGGCTCTAGGGAGGCGGGTTCCAGAGACGGGGCCACGGGCTGTGCGGCAAGACCGAGTGGGACCCCGGCCAGGGCGACAAAAGCAAGCGTGAACCGGCACCACCGGCGCATCGCGAAGTCCTGTTACGTGGAGCATGAAATTTAGCCGCCTGGGGGTCAACGGTCCATAAACGGCCTCCGCCTTCCTCCCCGAATGCCGGCCTGCTCCCGTCTATCCCTCACCTCCTGGACCCGTTGAAGCAGGCGCTCCCGCATCACGTACAGCTGAGCCCGCTGAACCGGGGTAAGGTATTTCGAGTGCTCCCGCATCTCGTCGCGGAAGCTCCGCGCATAAGCCACTCGTAGATCCACCAACTTGCTGGTCAACTCGGCCACCCGATTCTGGTCGGCTGCTACCCCAGGCCGGAGCTGAGCCGCCAGCGCGCTGCGCAGGTCCCGCTCCTCGGCCTCCAGCTCTCGACGGCGAGTGGCGTACTCCCGGGCGGTGCTGCGCAGCTTGGTGGTTTGGTCGTTGCTCAGTCCAAGCTCTTCCTGCACCCTGGCTGTGAAGCGCTCCTCGATCCGCTGGCGCAGGAGATCGGCGCGCGGGCGGGTGGCGCCGGTGTCCTGCGCCGCCAGGGGATGAACCGTCGAGAGCGCCAAGAGCGCGCTCATGAGCACCACTGTACGCATCAACCCTCCCATGTGGCGAGCACTTCCTCGAGCTCGTGATCATTGAGATCACCCATGCTGGGGTCTTCCAGTGTAGACCCGCTGGTCAGCGGTGGGGCGATCGTCTGAAGGAGCGAGTCGAGCTCTGGTTCTTGAAGCTGGTCCAGCTCGGGGAGCGGAATGGCGACGTCGGCGGGCTGGGCCGTCGGCGCAGCCGCCACCGGCATGCCACCAGGAGCATGCACCGTTTGGCCGGTCGGACCTCGGCCGTACCACACCGCGAACGCAATCGTCGCCGCAGCCGCGAGCCCGGCAAGTGACCATCGACGCTGCCGGGCTCGGTTCCGCTCCGCGGCGACTCGCTTAAGCGCCGCCGTGGCGATGGAGGAGGGCTGCAGATCAGCTCCGATCCCCTCCCCGAGATCACCCGCAAGGCGCACCAACCGCCACTCCTGCTGACAGCCGGGGCAAGCCGCCAGGTGCTCCGCTTCCTCCGGAGTCCATTGGGAGCGTCCCAGGGCAACGTCGGGCATTCGATCGGACAATCGATCACAGTCCATTATTCCATCAACTCCTTGAGCCGCTTTACCGCGTGGTGATAATGCACCCGCGCCGCGCCCGGGGTGGTGCCGAGTGCCGCCGCGATCTGCTGATAGTCGACTCCCTCCTGGACTCGGAGGAGGAAGACCTCTCGCTGAAGCCGGGGCAAGCGAGCCAGGCCTTGGCGAAGTCGCTCGCTGGCTTCGTGAGCCATAAGGTCGGCATGAGGGTCGGCCCGGTCGGGAAGATCTCGGTCTTCCAAGGACAACACCTGACGCCCTTTCCGCTTGCGGAACTCATCGCGCAGGAGGTTGCCTGCGATGGTGAAAAGCCAACTCCGGAAGGATGCCTCTGCGCGCCAGCCATCCAATCTGCGGAAGGCTCGGAAGAAGGCCTCCTGCACCAGGTCCTCGATGTCGCCGGAGCCTGCCCCGGAGCTATACAGAAAGCGGCCAACCGCTGCTGCATGCCGACGGACCAACTCGGTGGCCGCCCGTTCGTCCCCGGTGCGGTAGGCTGCGACCAAGTCAAGATCGGTCAGCGGCGTGGGCGTCGTGCTGGCGCTCATCCAGTGCGGGGGGACGTCCGGTGTACGGTTTCGTTAAGCGGAGGTATCTTAGGCTCCATGCTGCGCCCTAGCGTGATCGCCCATCGGGGCGCCTCAGGATATGAGTACGAGAACTCTCGCGCCGCCTTTCGCCGGGCAGTTGTGCTCGACGCGGACGGAGTAGAGCTTGACGTGCATGCCACCTCCGATGGTGGCCTGGTCGTTCATCACGACCCCGAAATCGATGGGGCCGGAGCCATCGGAGGGCTCTCCCTGGCGGACGCCCGTCATATCCGTCTGCGAAACGGTGAAGCGCTCCCACTGCTGTCGGAAGTCTTGGAGATCGTGGGGGATCGCGATGTCTGGGTGGAGATCAAGGGTCTACCCGAGCGGTATGACGAGGCGTTGTTCCAGGTGCTCGATAAGGGCCCCGCACCCCAACGCTACGCGGTGCACAGCTTCGATCACTGCATCATCGGCCGCCTGGGCGGCCTGCGACCGCAGCTGCGACGGGGAATTCTGCTCTCGGAAGCGATCCCGGACCCGGTCGCGGCCATGCGAGCCGTGGGGGCATCCACGCTCTGGCAGGAGTGGAAACAGATCAACCGAGATCTGGTGTGTAGGGTCCACGAGGCGGGGCTGGCCATTATTGCCTGGACGGTGAACGAAATCGCCGACTTGGAGCGTATGGCCCGCCTCGGAGTAGATGGACTCTGCGGCAACTACCCCGATCGCATCCGGGTGGCGATCGCCTCGAGAGCCGAGGAGCCTTCCTGGATCTGACCGGCTCAAGGCCCGGTCGGGGCGCTCGTCCCTGCCGCCGGGGAGGTCGGCGCTGATGCGGCTTGAGTAGCCCGCTGCTGCCGGGCTTCCGCAATCTGCCGCTCCAGCCGGGCGACGTCCGAAGCCAGGTCGTCCATTCGCAACAGCAGGGCTTCAATCCTCCGCGGCTCGACCTCTCCACCGCGCTCCCGCCTATGGACCAGCATCCCCAGGTCGCGCGCCGCGTTGTCCTGCTTGCGACGCATCCTCAGCAGTTCGATCTGCAGCTTTCCCTCATCGAGCGCCGCCTGTGCTCTCCTGCCGATGGTTTCCAGCTCATGGTTCAAGCGATCAAGCAAGGTGGACTTGGACATGTATGCCTCCGTTTAGGTCGCGGGTCGCGACCCGCGACTTCTGTATCATAAACTGAAAAAGGGACGCGGATCGGATCCGCGCCCCTCGATTTACTGCGTCAGCCGGCAGGAGAGCTCAGGACGGAACGCTTTCCGCCGGATAGACCGACACCTTCTGACGGTCCTTGTCCTTGAACTCAAACTTGACCACCCCATCGATCAGAGCGAAGAGGGTATCGTCATTGCCGCGGCGAACGTTCTTGCCAGGATGAAACTTGGTCCCCCGCTGACGCACCAGAATGTTCCCGGCGAGTACGGCCTCGCCTCCAAAGCGCTTGACACCGAGGTATTTGGGGTTGCTGGTCCGGCCGTTCCGGCTGGAGCCGACGCCTTTCTTGTGTGCCATGTCTGCCTCAGCCGAGCTGGAGATCGGTGATGCGGACCTCGGTATAGCCCTGCCGATGTCCGGTCTTGCGACGATAATTCTTCCGCCGCTTGAACTTGAAGACGTAAATCTTGGGCTCCTTGCCGTCCCCTACTACCTCTGCCAGAACCTTGGCTCCGCTGACCAGCGGGGTGCCAGCCCGAATCGTCTCGCCGTCGGACGCCAGCAGGACCTCATCAAAGGTCACCTTGGAGCCTGCCTGTGCGCCCATGAGCGGAAGACGCAACGTCTTGCCCTTCTCCGCCCGAAACTGTTTGCCCAACGCCCTGAAGATCGCGTACATGCCAAGCCCGTTCGACTGAGTGGAAAGGAAGCGAGCCGGCAAACATAGACGGCTGGCAGCCTCTGGGCAAGCCCATGCAGCGCCGAGGCTTGCCGCACCGCCGGGTTCCCTGCGGGCATAGACCGGTGCTAGAGATCGAACCGCAGCTCCGCTCCGATATAGCGGCTCTCCCTCCGGAAGAACTGCCGCTGGGTGGAGAGCCCATCATGGGCGATCAGGGAGATGGTAATCTCGCGCCCGGTGTCAGGCGACCAGAGAGACACCCCGATCTTGCCCGAGCTGCTCACCCTCCAGCTTGTCGCTGCGTTGGCATCGAAAAAGAGCCCGCCCACTGGTCGAAGATTCCCTCCCAGGACCCGCGCCACTTGCCTTCCGTGATAGTCGACCGCCCATGCCCCGCCGGGGCGGTCCAGATCAAGCTGGTCGATCAGCACGTAGCTCAGCCCGCCGGTAAACCGCCACGGCCCCGCCGTGTAGCTGGCCCAACCGGTTGCGACCTCGCGGGTCCAATCGAGTCTTTTGGCACCAAACCGGTCGCTGTACTCGTCGCCAAGGTGGCTGCTCTCGTGCATCACCTCGAACGTGAGGGCCCACCGACTGAGCAGCGCGGTGGTGTTGATGCTCACCACCCAATCGTTGCTGATGAGCGCGCTCTTGGAGTCGCCCAGACTGAACCGTCCGTAGACCTGGGATCCGAAGCCCAGAGTGATGGGACGGCTGCCGCGACGCAACGCGAGGACCGGCAGGTTCTCTCCTAGCGCCGCCTCGGCCTCGGGTTCTGGCCCGAAGTCGCTCTCGCCCCGGCGGACCGAGAGGAGCCGGCCGACGAGACCGTAGACCCGGGGAGAGGCCTCCGGCAACTCGAAGCTGGGAACGCGGGGGAAGATGCGGGCCTGTGCGGTTCCGCTTTCAACCGCGCACAGCAGCAAGGCGAGCACCAGGGTCACCGGTCTCCAGACGCTTGACATTGCTTCCTCGCCTCGGGATGTTCTGCGGGCCAACGGCAGGATATCCTTCGCTGAGAACGCGAAAGTTGGCCGCCGGCCGGCAGTCACGCAATGCCGTGCCGGCTGATGCCACCATGTCCCGGAGCGCGTGTCATGTTGTTCAGTACGATGCTCGCCGCAGTCATCGCCGTTGGGCCAGGCCCCCAGGCTCCTACCCCGAAGGTCATTGTGGCGGTCGACTCGTCCAAGCACGAGCTGCTCATCACGGCTGGGCCGTTCGATCTGCCCAACATGCCGCCGATGGACGAGGCTGCCATGATGAATCTCGGCATGTCACACGACACGCCGGTTCAGCGGTTCGCATGGCCGGTGGACGGATGGTTCCGCGGCTTCCGCGTATCCCTCACGGACACTGAGGGACACGCGGTTCCCCGGCATGTCATGCACCACCTGATCATGGTGAACTTTGGCCGGCGGCAGCTGATTTACCCGGCGGCCGAACGCCTCATGGGAGCGGGAACGGAGACCGACTCGGAGGTGAGCGTACCCAAGACGATCGGGGTCCCGATGAAGCCCGGCATGCCCCTTGGGATGTACGTCGCATGGCACAACGATACTGGTAAGGACCTGAAGGGCGTGATGCTCAAGCTCACCATGCTGTGGACGCCCAGGAATCAAAACCCGCAGCCGGTGAATTCACTGCCCGTCTACATGGACGTGAATCTCACAGTAGGTGGAAGCAACACGTTCGATATCCCACCGGGAAAGTCCACCAAATCCTTCGAGTTCACCCTTCCGGTGGGCGGCCGCCTGCTCGGCGTGGGCGGGCACATGCACGACTACGGTGTCCGGGTCCAGCTGCAGGACGCCGAGACTGGTAAGGTCCTCACCAGCGTCCAGACGACTCGGGACTCCTCAGGCAAGGTACACAAGGTGAGTCGGCGGCTCTTCGGAGTGTCCGGCGAGGGGCTCAAACTCAAGGCGAACCACAAGTATCGGGTGGTCGGCGAGTACGACAATCCGACCAATCAGACGCTGATCAAGGGTGCCATGGCCCACATGGTGGGACTCTTCGTCCCCGACGACATCAGCCAGTGGCCGGCCATTGATCCCAGGGATCCGCAGTATCAGCGTGACCTGGCATCTCTCCAGGTGCGCGGCGAGGATGAAATGGCCGGGATGCACCATCACGGCGGTGAGAAGGGAGCAGTGAGAAGTGAGCAGTAAGCAGTGAGCAGTAAGCAGTGAGAAGTAAGAAGGCCGGAGCCCCCAGTGATGAGCTCCGGCCTTCTTGTTGTTACTCCTCACTCCTTGCTCCTCACACCTCACTTCTTACTTCTCACTTCTTACTTCTCACTGCTTACTGCTCACTGCTGTTCAGGATCCTCCGTGCCCCGACCCACCGCTTGAACCACCATCGCCCGTACGGATCCTTCATGCTCAGCGTGCTTACCTGAACCCCGCGGCCAGCGCTGTGGATGAACAACCGGTCGCCGATGTACATGCCCACATGGGTAACCGGGCCCCCGCGATCTGAGAAGGTGAGCAGGTCGCCCCGAGCGAGCTGGTCCATGCGCCTGCGGATGGGCCGGCCTTCTCGCGCCTGTGCGGCACTGTTTCGCGGCAACGCGATCCCGTGCCGACCATAGGCATACTGAATGAGGCCCGAGCAATCAAAGCCCTCATTGGCCTCACCGGTACCGCCATACTGGTATTTCCTCCCGATCTCATCGATCGCCGAGGCGATGATCGAATCGGCCAGGGCCGCCGACGGCCGACCGGCAGGGATGTCCGCTGGGGAGCGGGTGTCAACCGCAGCCGGAGTGCCCGAGATCGGAGAGCCCGCCGGCTCTTCTGCTGTCATTCCCGGCGGAGGTGGGCTCGGCTCCCGCCTTCCACCGAAACGGATCGCTAACCCGCCCGACAGCTCCAATCCGTTGCGTCCATCGAGCGAGAGGCCGCGCCATCGCCCTTCCGCACTCAGGGAGACAAATGAAGCGGGAAAGAGCTCATACCCTGCGCCCGCGGACCACGATCCCCAACTGCTCCAGGGTAGGTGGGAATTCTCTCGGCCGAGCCCACCGATCACGCCAGCTACGACATAGGGGCCGGGGCGGCCGCCGCGGAACGCCGTGAGGTCGAGTCCGACACCACCGTAGGTTCCCGCGGCTTCGATCTGATCGAGATAGGTGCCGTTGAAGCCGAGACCCAGACTGTGACCGAGAGGGCGAGCGACCGTCAGGCGGAAGACGGTCCACTCAGGGCCCTCGAAGAAGCGACCTATCTGGCCTTCCACCCCTTGCCCGCTGGCAGGGTTCGCGCCTGCTGCCGCGAAGACGATCACCAGCCAGGCGAGCGGAAGTCGAGGCACGCGGCTCAGCGCTCCCGAGTGGGCCGGCCGGTCCGCAGATCCACCAGGTATGCGTCGCCGGGTCTGCATCGGAAGGAGAGCCGCGCCCGGATGGTGCTGTCATTCACCACTTCTGGAGCCGTGGCCGTGTACAGTAGGGGCACCGGCACCCGCGATTCCCCCCGCCGAATCTCGAGGGTGCGATCGATGCAGTGGGAGCCGTCTTCTCCCTGCCCTTCCCTGGCGAGGGTGAACCAGACCTGGACGCCCCCGGGTGCGGTTGCGACGAGCGAGTCGTGAGGTTTCGGGGGAGGCGCAGACGCGGCCGAGTCGCCGGCAGAGCCCTCCCGCTTAACCTCTCGACCGCCGCATGCGATGAGCACACTTATCACCAGAGGCGCTACGTGGAGCATGGGCGTAGACCGGAACTTCGGTACTGGTCTCATGGCAGAGACTCCGGAGAGCCGGTGGTCACCGATTCCGATCTCACGAACTCGGTTGTATCAGGGGTGCCATCCTCCGTCACTGCGAGGACCTCCCGGATTTCGGGAGACTGCCGCAGGTAACCCAGCCAGGCGAGAAGGGCCGCAAACCCGGCGATCGCACCGCAGACCGCCGTGAGGATCAAACCCTGGATCGGATCCGCCACTTTCATTGCGAGAAGCGCGCCAGCCACCGCCCCGAAAAACGACGCTGCCCACGCCAGGAACGGAGTGAGCAGCCATCCGAAGATTCGGAAGAGGAGCCGGAGCCACCGCATACGCTAGGCCCTCTGGGCACCCATGGCGGAGAATAGCGTGGCGAGCGCCAGCCCCGGAAGGAATGCCACCCCAAAGGTGGCAAGATTCCAGTGCGCACCGGGAAAGCCGATCACCACCGCAACCACAGCCGCAATGATCGAGAAGACCACCGCGGTGCCGAAGGCGCCGAGCAACGAGACCCGACCCGTGCGGGAGGCCTGGTTGGCCAGGATCCAGGCTCCCATCCAGGGAATGAAAGTCCCGACCATCCACCAGACCGGATGATACCACCAATTGCTCCGCCCGATCTCGAGCCACCGATTGGTGTAGGTGCCGATGTTTTGCAGCAGCGCCACATCGAGCAGCAGGAAGACCCCTGCTGCAGCGAGACCGATGCCCGCGGCACCGGCGATGCCCTCGATGGTGCGAGCGCGGGTCCAGATACCTGGTAGAAGCGTCACTGCCGCGAGGCCTGGGATCAGCAGAACCGTGAGGACGATGGTCTCCACAGGGCCGTCGAGGTGGCGCGATGCCAGAGAAAACAGAAGGACGAAGACGGCCTCGAAAAGGCCCAGAATGGTGGCGCCCCGCACAATCGAAGGAACGTCCGTGACGTCGTAGTCGCCCTGCAGTTCCACGGCCGGGTGCATGCGATCTCCGAATGAGGTCGGTGAGTCGAAGTATACCGGCCCCGGCACCGCACGGCCAAGCCCGGGCATCATCCCCAGGCGAGGACGACCGCGAGATCGGTTACGGCCCAGGCCCCGAGCGCCAGGTACATCCGCCTCTGGTGCTGGTCGGAACGAAGCGTCGCGAGGTGAGCTTTCCAGGGCAGCAGCACCGTCGCCCACGCCAGCGCCGCGAGTCCCGGGCCAACGACCCGCCAGACCCCGGCCGAACTCAGGAGCAATCCTGCCTTCCACGCGGCGGTGGCGAACAGAACGAAGGCCACGGCGGCCGCGACGATAGCCACATCGAGGCTCCGGCTCGGGCCCAGTACGACCGCCAGAGTACGGTCACCCCGGCGGGCGTCATCCTCCAACTGATAGAGCTGCGTCAGGGGATACAACGCCGCGAACAGGGGGCAGAATGCCAGCAGCACCAGTGCTCCGACCGGGTCGAGTGGAATGCCTGTCGCGCTCCAGGCCGCGTACGGAGTAATAGTGCCGAATCCCCACATGTTGATGAGCCAGTCCGCTCCGGCGACGGCCTTGAGCCGGAACGGTGGCATCGAGTACAACACCGACAGGATGAAGCAAAGGCCATAGGCCGCGACATACCGAAAAGGCAGTTGCAGGGCGAGGACCAGGCCCATCGTCATGAGTGTCAGGCTGAATACTGCGAGACCAGTGGGAGGGGGAGGCGGCCGGCGGAGGTAGGCGATATCACCTTCATCACGATCGAACGCGCTGTTGAGCGCCAGTGTGCCGCCATTGAGGCACACCACCCAGAGCGCGATACCAAGCGCGGCGGGCGCGAGGCGTACGCCAGACCGCGCGCCGGATAATCCGACGGCCAGCAGGTATCCGACCGCAGTGTGCGCCGCCAGGATGGGCCATTCGGCGGGGCGCAGGTGCAGCACGTAGTCGAATCTTCCGCCAAGCAGCCGATACCCCAGCTGGCGAGCGGCACTCACCACTGGAGCCCGAGATGCCCTGCCGCGATCCGCAGTCCTCGAAGCGTGAGATAGGGATCGGTCTGCTCGATAGTCGAGGTGAGCGACGCCACAACGCTGGCCAGGCCTCCGGTTGCCACCACGCCCGGCCTGCGGCCTCCGGGCCACTCGGCCCGAATCCGTCTCACCAGCCCATCCACTGCCTCGACCGTACCGTAGAGAACTCCGGCCTGGATGCACTCCTCGGTACGTCGGCCGATCACCCGACTCGGCGCCTTGAGCTCGGTCGCAGGCAGCTTGGCGGTGCGCCGGGTGAGCTGATCCGCTGCGGTGCGCAAGCCCGGCATGATGACCCCGCCAAGGAAGCGACCGTCTTGGGTTACACAGTCGAAGGTGGTCGCGGTGCCGAAGTCCACCACGATGGTATCTGCTCGGTACAGCTCGATCGCAGCCAGCGCATTCACGATCCGGTCGGCACCCACGCTGAGCGGCTCGTCCACGTCAAGAATGACGGGCAGAGCGGACCGGGAGTCCACCGACAGCGCGGGGCAGCCGGTGGAGCTGGCGATTCCCTCGATGATGCTCTGGGTCACGGCGGGCGCCACTGAGGCCAGGCAGACCGCGCGGACTTCGTTGGGAGAGTGGCCAGCTTGGATCAGGAAGCTGCTGATCGCGCTTCCCCACTCGTCTGGGGTACGATCAGGGTTGGTGGTGAGCCGCCAGTGGGCCTCGAGCTCCTGGCCGCGAAACAGACCAACGGTGATTTCGGTGTTGCCGATGTCGAGGGTCAGCAGCATGGGTCGAAGTTACGTCTGGGAAGAGCGTCGGCCAACTCGACAGTTCCCGTGCGCAGCGGCACGGTGCTGCCATCGGAACGCTGCACCAGTAACGCGCCGTCCTGGGAGATCCCCGCTGCCTGACCCGCGATTGGTTGACGCAGGAGCCGTCCCCGAAGCCAGTCCCGCGTTTGAAGCTCAGCGAGCTCGGCGGAGGAAAGCGTCCCGGTGCCCGGCGCCAGCAATCGAAGCCGGCTCACGATGGGGTCAACCAAGGCTTCCGGTGTAATAGCTTGACCATGTTGCTCGAGGCTGGTGGCCACGTCCTCGAGCTCTGCCGGCACCGGGTTCTGTACGTTGAGCCCGAGTCCTACTACCACCCATCCCAAAACCTCGCCCTGCCAGCGGGCTTCGCAGAGGATGCCACCCACCTTCTTCTCGCCGATCATGAGATCGTTGGGCCATTTGAGCAGCACGGGACGGGATAGCCCCAACCCGTCGAGCCCGCGTACAATCGCGAGGCCAACTCGAAGCCCGAGCAATTCTACGACACCCTCCTCGCCAGGGCGAAGCAGGACGCTGAGCCACAGTCCTCCGGACGGGGAATACCAGGCTTGTCCACGGGACCCCCGCCCGCCGGTCTGCTCCCTGGCGACGACCGCGGTTCCGGTCTCCGCTCCACGCGCTGCCAGCTCGTGGAGCAGATCCATGGTCGAGGCCACCTGTTCGAATCGGTGAACCGGCGGTGCTGGCATCACTAGTGAAGGAACGCCAGGAGGGCCGCGCCAAAGAGGATTCGGTACCAGGCGAAGACGGCGAAACTGTGGTGGGAGACAAAGGCCAGAAAGGCCTTGACCACGATGACCGCCGAGACGAAGGAAACCAGGAATCCGACCGCGAAGACGGGGGCATCCGCCGCCGACAATGCGCCACGGCTCTTCAAGAGGTCGAAGAGCGTTGCAGCAAACATGACCGGGATGGCGAGAAAGAAGGAGAACTCGGTCGCCGCCGTCCGCGAGAGCCCCAGGACATAGCCGCCCATGATGGTCGCTCCGGAGCGTGACGTGCCCGGGATGAGCGAGAGCACCTGGGCGAGGCCGATGCCGAGCGCTGTGGGCGGCGCTACACGGCTTACGTCGGGGACGGTGGTAGGCGGGGACCACCGCTCAATCAACAGGATGATCACGCCGCCCAGGATCAGGGACGCCGCAACCACAGGGATGTTGAAGAGCCGGGCCTTGATCCAATCGTGAAACAGAAAACCAACCAGTGCCGCCGGAAGGAACGCGATGAGCAGGTTGAGCCAGAAGCGCCGGCTCCCCGGATCGTGCCGGGCCCGCGCGACTGCCTGCAGCAGCCGCTCACGGTAGAGCCAGACAATGGCCAGAATGGCGCCGAGCTGGATAAAGATATCGAAGGTCTTGGCCTTCTCGTCTACCTGGCCGAGCCACTGGCTCACGACGATCAGGTGCCCGGTGGAGGAGACAGGGATGAATTCAGTAGCACCCTCGACCAGGCCGAGGATCACAGCTTTGCCGAGTGCCTCACCTCCCATGCGGTCCGCTCATCGCAGCGCCTCGAGATAGAGATCCTCGTACATCGGCACGATCCGGTCGGCCGAGAATTCCTGCGCCTTGGTGATCGCCGCGGCACGCAGGGCTGCGTGGCGTTGGGGATCTCGCAGCAGCTCGACCGCCCGCCGGCCCATCGCCTCGACCGATCCGACCGGCTCCAGAATTCCGTTCACGCCATCATCGACCACTTCCGGCAGGCCTCCTGCTCTGGTGGCCACCACGGGGCAGCCGCAGGCCATCGCCTCCAGTGCGGCCAGCCCAAACGATTCCGTCTGGGAGGGAAGCACAAACAGATCGCTGGACTGGAGCAGAGTGGCTACCGAATCGAGCCGGCCCAGGAAGCGAACGTCCTGGGTGACCCCCAGGTCTTGAGCTTCGTTCTCGGCGTCCAGCCGATCGGGCCCATCACCGATCATGATCAGCGTTGCAGGCATTGCGCGGCGAATCCTGGCGAAGACCCGGACCACATCTTTCACCCGCTTGACCTCGCGGAAATTGGAGACGTGGGTGATGACCTTGCCACCTTCGGGAGCCAAGGGCCGACACACCTCGGTATCACTCGGGTGATACTCCTGGAGATTCACGAAGTTGGGGATGACCCGGATGTCACAACTGACGCAACCAAAGGCCCGGTAGGTCTCGTCCTTCAAGTACGACGATACCGCAGTCACCTGGTCGGATTGCTCGATGGAGAACTTGGTGATCGCGTAGAAGCTCGCCTCCTGCCCTACCAGGGTGATATCGGTTCCGTGAAGCGTGGTGATCACCCGAATGCTGCGCTCTCCGTTCAGCATCTGGCGCGCGAGATAGGCTGTGGTCGCGTGGGGGATGGCGTAGTGAACATGGAGGATGTCGAGTCCCTCCCGGAGCACGACCTCATGCTGCTTGGAGGCCAGCGCCAGGGTATAGGGAAAATGATCAAACAGGGGATACCGCCCCATCCGGGTATCCACCTGATGAAAGAAGACCCGCTCGGTGTACCCTCTGAGCCGGAAAGGGAAGTCATAGGTAATGAAATGGACCTCGTGCCCCCGGCGCGCTAAGGCGAGGCCCAGCTCCGTTGCGACGGCGCCGGAGCCACCATACGTGGGATAGCAGGTGATACCGATCTTCATGAACTCGTCTTCTTCCACGCGTCCGCGATTTCCGCGGCGAGACGTTCGGGGGAACGGCTGGCATCCAGGGTGAGCACGCTCGGGCCGAGCTGATGCCGGAACCAGGTCTGCTGGCGCTTGGCATATTGCCGGGTATTGAGAGCGATCGCTTCAGCTACCTCGGCGCGAGCTCGCTGGCCATGCAGGTACTCGACCGCCTCACGGACTCCGATTCCATCCAGTCCTGGCGCGGTGGGAGGATGCCCTTCGGATAACACCGCGGCCACCTCCTCGATCAGTCCTCGGCGGACCATCTCCTGGGCGCGCTGCAGAATTCGCTGATTGAGGACCGGCCGTGGGGCCGTGAGAACCACGTACCAGGGCTCGATCGCACCGTTCGCTCGGGCAGCTTCTTGCCAGTGAGAAAGCGGACGACCAGTCAGCAAGGCCACCTCGACTGCACGGGCTGCGCGCTGGCGCCCTCCACCTCGGAATCCCGGATCCAGCCGATCAGCCCAGCGGAGCAACTCCAGGGGCTCGAAGCAGGCGGTCCAGGCGTCGAGTGACCGACGCCGGCCCGGATCCAACGGTGGCTCTCGAAAGAGACCCTGGGCCAGCGCACGGACGTAGAGCCCGGTGCCCCCGACCACGACCGGCAGTCGTCCGCGATTGCGAATCTCCTCGATCCACCCGGCGGCATCCCGTGCAAACAGGCCCGCGCTGTACCGGGAGCCAGGATCGATGACGTCGATCCCGTAGTGTGGCAGGCGGGCTCGCTCCTTACGAGTCGGCTTGGCGGTTCCGATGTCGAGCCGGCGATACACCTGCCTCGAGTCGGCGGAGACTACCTCCAGTGGCCAATGGGCCAGCAACGCGAGCGCCACCGCCGTCTTGCCTACTGCCGTCGGCCCCACCAGCACTGGCGTTCTAACGGCGCCCAAACCGGCGCTCCAGCTCCTCGCGTGGCAACTGCACGATGGTTGCTCTTCCGTGAACATCGTGGGGGGGGAGATCGGTAGCGAAGAGCCTCAGGAGAAGCTCTCGGATCTCCCGCTGGTCCATCGGCTGCCCGGCCTTAATGGCCGCCCGACAGGCATAGGTCGCGGCGAATCGCTCGAGTCGGTTGGCCCACCCGCCGAAGCGGCCGCGGGCCAGATCCGCGATCAGCTCCCGGAAGCACTCGGCGGCGTCAAATCGTGGATGCGGTGCCGGCACCGTGTGAAGCACGACGCTCTGTCCCCCGAAGGGCTCGGCCTCGAACCCCACGCGCCGCAATTCCTGAGCATGGGTCTCGACTGCGTCCAGCTCTTCATCGGTCAATTCGAGGGTGATCGGAAGCAGGAGTCGCTGAGCCGGGGCATCGGCTCCGGTGAGCTGGGCCATTACAGCCTCGTACAGCACCCGCTCGTGCGCCGAATGCTGATCCACAATTACCAAGGCATCAGGAGATTGGTAGACGATATAGGTATCGAATACCTGGAGCGGAACCGGCTGCGGTCCGCTGGAGGATCCGTCGGCACCGCCCGCCTCCTGGGTGGCGATAGGGGCGAACAGTTCGGACGGCTCCAGAGCGTCCATCCGGCCGGCGCCAGGGACAACGGGAGCAGCGCGCCAGCTGCCGACGGGCGCAGCGGCCACCAAAGCGCCAAGGGCATGCCGTACGGCTTCCTCGACTACGCGTTCGACGCCGATGCGATCTCGGAAACGGACCTCGAGTTTGGCCGGGTGCACGTTGACATCGACATCTTCCGGGGCAACCTCGATACGGAGGAAGATCGACGGTCGATCACCGGGCGCGATGGCGGAGCGATATCCTGCCTCGGCAGCCCGCACCAGGAAGGGATCCTTGAACGGGCGCCCGTTCACGAAGAGCTGGGTCCGTCGACCGCTCGGCTGCGCATCGCCGGGGCGCTGGACGAATCCGGCCACACGGAACCCGCCCGCCGCGTAGCTCACCGGCACGAGAGTGCCGGCCAGGTCGCGCCCCCACACCGACGCCAGTCGCTCGTCGGGCGATTCCCCGGCGGGCACCGACAGCCGGCAAGTCCCGTCGACGTGCAGCTCGAAAGCGACATCCGGGTGTGCCAGCGCCAGGGTGGCCAAAGCATCGTGGGCAGCGCGAGTCTCGCTGGAAACCGAACGAAGAAATTTCCGCCGGGCGGGCGTGTTGTAGAACAACCCGCGCACGGTCACGGTCGTTCCTCGCTGTCGCACCGCGTCGGTAACCCGGTCAAGGCGGCCGCCGTTGACGCTGAGCTCGGTGCCTTCGCCTTCGCCTTCGTAGGTGAACAAGGTGCAGCGGGAGACGGATGCGATCGCCGGTAGCGCCTCACCGCGGAATCCGAAAGTCGCCACGCCCACCAGATCGGCCGCGCTGCGCACCTTGCTGGTCGCATGGCGATCGAGCGCGAGCACCGCGTCTTCCCGCCCCATGCCGGAACCGTCATCGCTCACTTGGATGAGAGTCTTGCCACCCTGCTCCAGTTCGACCCTTACATGGCGAGCGCCGGCGTCAAGAGCGTTCTCCACCAGCTCCTTGACCACTGAAGCAGGCCGCTCGACCACTTCGCCCGCGGCGATCTGATCGGCGACGGCGTCGGGAAGAATGATGATGCGGCGGGGCATCGGGAGAATTTAGCCGCCGAGCGCGGCGATGGCGTCTTGGGAGAGCCAGCCTTCCCTGGCGCCGGAGGCTCGGACCAGCGCCCAGCCGGGAGAGCGTTTGACGATGCGAACCGTAGTCCCACCCTCGATCGGGGAAACCGTCGGAGCACGTCCATGCGGCGACAAGAGCAAGGAGGTGGATTCCAGCACGACGCCCAGTGGACGTCGGTACCAGGCCTGAAGGCCCAGCCCTCCCACGATGGCGCAGCCGGCGAATACCAGGAGAACCAACCACCGGTCGCGGATCCTGGGTCGAACCACCCAGCCTATCCACCCCGCGAGCCAGCCCAGGCTGCCGAACAGCAGGAGCTCCTCCGGCGTAACCGGCGGAGAAAAATTCCACCGAGCGGAAAGGCCGTCAGCAGGCGGAGTGAGCTGAAGCGCGCGACGAATCACTGACTCCCGGGGCGCAAGCCGTCTGGCCTGAAGCCAGGCCGCCTCTGCCCGTCCCGCAAGCCCCTGGCGGTAATAGGCAGCGCCCAGATTGTACCAGTGGGCAGCGACCGCGGGCTCTTCAGAGACCCGTTGAGCAAACCCTTCGGCGGCGGCGCGCACGGAGCCGTTCTCATAGAGCGCTTCCGGCGCCGGCGACTGCGCCGCGCCGCGCGATGCGATGAGCAGCAACGCAATCATGCCGAGCGCGACACCTCTTCCCTGCCAGCCCCGCACGGAGCCGCCGAGTCGTTGGACCAGCTCGTGGACCTCGAGCGCCAGTGCGGATTCGCCGGATAGACCTGGTCCTGGGCCGTAGCGCCGGGCGAGCAGCCGCTCCCGAGCCGCGGCAATCCGAGCGGCGAGCTCGGCGTCGGCACCGGTGGCGCGTATGGCGCTGGCGAATCCGGGACCAAAGCGGCGGTCCGGATCGGGAATCAGGGCACGCACCAAGGCGTCCAGCTCCTCTTCGGCGCTGCGGAGATCGTCCCGAACTACCGTCTGACGCCGTGGCCGCGCGCGGGGTGCCCATCGACCCCGCAAAGCCAGAACCAGGGGTGGCAGCAGCAAGATCGCGACCCACGCCCATTCCGGCACCCGATGTCCCACCTGCCATGCCAGCGGCGCGCGTTGCGCTCGAATCAGCGATGGCGGGAGAGCCGACGCGGTGGCCGCTTCTCCGGCAGGCGCGACTGGCAACGAGCCCGCGGGAACCTGCAACGTCACATATCGGCCTGACGCGAGGTCGAAATAGGGGTAGCTCACGGCTGGCAGCGCGAGCAGTCCGGCCGAGTCGGCTACCACGAGGAAGCGGAACGTCTTGGTCCCCCCTATCCTGCCTTCCGTACCCGTCAGGCGCTCGTCCACTCGTTCCATGTATGCCCGGCCAGAGCTGGGCCACCGCACCTCGGGTGCGGGCCAGAGCGCCGTGTTGCCCTCTCCTTGCAGGAGAAATTCGATCGGGATGGCGTCGCCCACGTGCGCGTTTGGCAGGGGAAGCCGGCGCTCCAGGGTGAGGCCGGATGCGGTCGCACCGTTGAAGGCAACCGGTCGACCCTGCTCCGGCAACGGTTGCACCGTGAGGGTTTCCGGGTCGCTGGTCAGAGCAAACCGCTCCTCCTGGCTGAAGAACTGCATAGCCAGCGGCGTGCTGTACTTCAGCGTAGCCCGCGGGATGTTGATGGTCCCGGCTACCAAGGGAAATACAATCTGGTGAGCGACGAAGAGATCGTACCAATGACCGCGAATGTTGCGAGTCGCCGCAATCCCGGTCGGCGTGGTCTGGGGATAGCTCCAGACTCCGTCAATCACCGGCGGCTGCAGGGTGGGAGGACGTCGGAGCTGCAATCGGAGCTCACGAGGAAACCAGGCAGCGGTCACCACATCCACCTGCTCGCCGACCCGAACCGAATCGGGTGCGATCAGCAAGTGCACGCCGGGCTGGCCCAGCACCGGCGGCTGAGCGCGATCGACCAGGCGATGCAGCCGGGGACTGAGGCCCGTGGCGGTTGCCGCTCGGCTGGCTGTGACATCGATGACGAGGGGTGCGGCCACTACTGTGTCACCCCCCTGCACCGCCTTCGCCGGCCCCAACTGCCAGCGACCCGGTTTGCCAGCACGCAGCCGGATCTCGAGCACTGTCGTTCGGCTGGGATCGGCTCCGCTCGAAATCTCGGTGCGCTCGCTCCGACCTACGATCTCGAGGCCGAGAAGAGGTGCGACGGAGATCTGCATCTCCACGGGCGAATGACTGACGGCGCGCAGGGTATAGATCAGCTCCTCCCCGACGGAAAGCCGGTCCTGATCGACCGAAGCCTCGAGCACAGGGCGCTCCCCCTGAAGCAGAGCGCCTAGCAACAGGAGCGGAATCACCAATCCTTGGTTCCTCCGCTGGATCCGCTCTGGAGTCGGCGTTGCTGCTCGGCCCGAGTCGTCAGTTCCCGCCGTTCCATGGAGTTGAGGATCTGCTCCGCTTGGCTCTTACTCAGCCCCCGCGGCTGCGGCTGTGGCTGTCCCTGTTGCGGAGACTGGGCCGGCGAGCCTGACGGCGGGGCCTTTCCTCCACCACCGCCGCCGCCACTCGGCGGCGGTGGCGGCTTGCGCCGCTCGGTCAGCTCGAGGTTCCACTTGGCGCGAGCGGAGGAAGGCTGCAGCAGGAGGGCTTGTCGCAGCCGCTCGCCTGCCTCATCCAGGAGCTCGTTACTCCGACTGCTGTCCGCCCTCGCCGCGAGTATTCCGATCAGCCCGAGGTTGTACAGTGCGCGATAGCGCAGCGCGGGATCGAGCGACTTGGCAGCTTCCGCCAAGGCCCCCCGAGCCACATCGAGTCTTCCCGCCTCCAATGCCGCCGTGCCCGCATTGTAGAACGCGGTATCGCGCGCGTGATTGCGGGAAGCATCCCGGAGAAACTCTGCTGCCGCCCGACTTGGATCGCCGGCTGCCAGGGCACGTTCTCCCGCGGTCGGTCGCTGCGCATGGGCTGGCGACCAGAGCAGTAAGCCGGCGAGTCCCACCAGTGCCGGCCCCGGCCGAGCCAGGGTATACGCGAAAAGCAGGAGTACCGCCGCCAGGACGGGGATCCAGGCACGCGGTACCAGATCAGCGGTGCGGGTCTCGGAGGAGGGACTCCGTTTCATGGCGCGCACCAGGTCCCGCACCGCTCCCGCCTGATCGGGAACCTCACTTGGCACCAAGGTGCCCTCGCCGGCATCGGCAACCGCTTTCAGAATGTCATCGCGGCGCTGGGTCTGAACCACTTCACCGTTCTCATCCTGCTTGTATTCCGTGATCGCGCCGGTCGAGTCGCGCAACGGGATCCGGGTAGGGGTTGCACCTCCCTCAGCGACCAGGATCAAGCGCACGCCAGCCTGTTTCAGACCCTGCGCCTGAGCGATGATCTCGGGCAGCGTGTCATGAGCCTCACCATCGGTAAACACGACCAGGACTCTATCAGCCGCTTCGGTTGTGGCCTGAAGCAGCTGGGTCCCCTGGTTAAGGACCGCACCCAGGCTGGTCCCCCCCTCGCTGGCGAGGTCGGGATCGAGCGCGTCGAGGTACATCCGTATGGCGCCGCCATCGACGGTGAGCGGAGACAGAATGTAGCTGCGCCCGGCAAAGGCGATGAGACCAAGGCGGTCGCCCTCGAGATCCTGGATCAGCCGGCGAGCCTCGCGCACCCCACGCTGCAGCCGGTTGGGCTCGACGTCTTCAGCCAGCATCGAGCGGCTGATATCCATGGCAAAGACGAGGCTGAGCGCCCGGGTCTTGGTCTTGACCTCGGTTCGCCCCGCGCGTGGTCCCGCCAGCCCGACCATGCCGAGCAACGCAACCAAGCCGAGGATGAGCGGCGCCCACCCTCCCCGGGCACGTGCCACTCTCGCGAGTGCAGGCGACCAGCGCCGGGCGAGGCGGATCCGGCGACCACGGCCGAGCCACGCGCCGAATCCCACGGCCAGGGCCAGCAGCGGAGCCAGAAAAAGGAGTAGCGGCGCGTCGAAGGTCATGGTACCCGGACCACCAGGGTGCTACCGAGAAGCAACTCGAGGGCCAGCGCACCAAGGCCCAGGAGGATAAGCGGTCGAGTCGCCTCCTCGTATCGGGTATAGCGGGTCACCTGGATAGGGGTCTTTTCCATCGCGTCGATCTGACGAAAGATTCGGCTCAAGGCCTCGCTGTCGCGAGCGCGAAAGTATCGGCCGCCGGTCCGTTGGGCGATCTCCCGCAACAGCGGCTCATCGATCCGAACCGGAAGCAGCTCGTAGCGGAACCCGCCGAGGCCGCGGCCAGTGGGAATTGGCGCCTCACCGATAGTCCCCACACCGATGGTGTACACCCGGATGCCAAAGGCGGCTGCAGTGGCGGCTGCGGTACGAGGGTCGATCAGGCCCTTGTTGTTCTCGCCATCGGTGAGCAGCAGGATCACCTTGGACTTGTCCGGCGCGCGGCGCAGGCGATTCACCGCCGTCGCAAGACCGCTGCCAATGGCTGTGCCGTCCTCCAGGCTGCCGATCTTGAGGTCCATTACCGCCTGCTCGATCACCGGGTAGTCGAGCGTCACCGGTACCTGCGTCAGCGCCTCGCCGGCGAACGCGACCAGCCCAATACGATCAGCGGTTCGGCCACGGATGAAGCCTACCGCTTGGCGCTTGGCTACCTCCAACCGATTGGACGGAGCGAAGTCCTCGGCCAACATGCTGCTGGAGATGTCGATCGTGATGACGATCGCGATCCCTTCCTGCTTCACCTCGATCGTATCACCGCCGACGCGGGGACCGGCCGCGGCGAGAATCATGGCGCAGAGCGCCGCGGAACGGAGTGCGGGCGGCAGCGATACCCACCAGCGCGCGGCGGAGACCGACGCCGGAAGGCTCACGTCGCTGTAGCGCGCCGCCGGAACATCGCGCCGCCTTCGCCGCCACCACCAGAGCGGTAGGAGCAGCAGGAGCAACAGCACCGCAGGCCGGGCGAAGCTCATGCAGCCGTCCGGCGGAGTCGCGGCTCCAGCATCTCGGTGCGACGGGCGAGGGCCAGCACATCGGCCTCGGCGAGGTCACTAAAGCGCGCCTGGTCGAGGTCGCGCAGGAGCGCATGGAGCTCGTCCAGGGGCCATTCCGGATGGGAGCGGCCCAGTTCGGCGATGAGGGCCTCGGTAACGAGCTGATCACTCATATCGCCCGCCTCCGCGACGAGGACGGTTCGGAGCCGCGTGGTCACTGCGGCAGCGACCGACCGGGTCTCGCCGGCCTCAGCCCAGCGCTCGAGCGGCAGGCTCCGCGGGCCCGCTGCATCGGAGGGCTTTCTGCTGACTTGAGGACCTCGCCTCCGCCACCACCAATGGAGTGGCGCCAACAGCAGTGCAGCCGCCACCCATAGGAGGACGAGTGGAAGGAACGTAAGGGCACCTCGAGGAACGAACCCGGCGGCTGGCTGGGGCGGAAGCATGGAGTCGGCCGGAACCGAGGGGAGCACGCTGGCCACGTGAAGCGCTACGGGTTCCGGCGGGAGCGAGTCTTCCCGACCATCGGAGGCGAGCAGAAGCGGCCCGGGCGGACTCAGCGTGTAGTCACCCGGCCGCCAGACCACTATGGGGTACGCGATCTGGGCCGTCTCGCCGCGGGATATGACGCGTCCGGGGCCCAGCAACTCCACCGGGTCAGCCGGGTCCCAGGTGGCGGCGCGAACCACTCGGCCTGGGGGGACCGAGACCTCACGGGTAAGCCAGATGGTGTCTCCGACCGTATTCCCGGTGGAGTCGGCGCGCTGGATCGGACCCTGAGCGACACCGAGCGCGAAGAGGATACGGAGACTGGCGCCTAGTGGAATCATCCTCGATGGATTCGGCGAGCGCGGAGCGCGAAAGCCCGGCGCAAGGGAATGGCGTATGGCGCGTCGGTTTGAAGCGCGACCTGATCGGCGACGCCGGAAGAAGCCAGTGACCGCTGTCGATCCTCCCGCCGCTCGGCAGCGAGCGCGCTTACGCGAGCCCGGACCTCCCGATTCCCGGTGTCGACCAGCACCCGACGGCCCGACTCCGCATCCAGCATTTCGATCCATCCAGCGTCAGGCAGCTCGCGCTCCCGGGGATCCTGAACGGTTATGGCGACAACCTCGTGCCGGGCAGCCAGGCGCCGCAGGGGCCGCTCCCACCCCTCCGCAATGAAGTCCGAGAGCACGACCACGATGCTGCGATGGCGCAGCAACCGGCTGGCGTACGAGAGGCTCGCCGCGAGATTGGTGCGCTGGCCCATGGGCTCGAAGGCCACCAGGTCTCGAATGACTCGGAGCGCATGGCGGCGCCCTTTGCGCGGCGGGATGACCCGCTCCACCTCATCGGCGAAGAGCAGGGCGCCGACGCGATCGTTATGATATGCGGCCGCCAGTGCCAGCACGGCAGCGACCTCGACCGCAAGCCCGGCCTTGCTGATCGGTTCTCCGAAGCGGGTCGACCCCGATTGATCCACGATGAGCATCAGGGTGAGCTCGCGCTCTTCGGTGAAGGTCTTGACGTAGGGGCTCCCCAGCCGGGCAGAGACGTTCCAATCGATGGCACGGAAGTCGTCGCCCTGCTGGTAGGCGCGCACTTCCGCGAATTCCATTCCCTGCCCTCGGAAAGTCGAGCGGTACTCTCCCGCGAACAGCGACCCCACGAGCCCCCGGGTCCGAAGCTCGATGGCCTTGACTTGCTTGAGGATCTCAGGGGAAACAGCAGGCATGGTTGGCGGGTTGGGAGTCTTTGGTCATTGGTCTTTGGTCTCTGGACCTTTACACCGGTCATCCCGGGCGCGGACCCAACCGCGCAGGACCAAAGACTAAAGACCAAAGACAGTGGTCACGGCACTTTCACCGCGCCCAAAACTTTACCGACGACATCGTCGGTGGTCACATCCTCGGCTTCCGCCTCGAAGGTGAGCACGATCCGATGCCGGAGAACGTCCGGTGCGAGGGCACGGACGTCCTCAGGAACCACGTACGCGCGACCACGCAGAAAGGCGTGCGCTCGGGCGGCCTGCGCCAACGAGATCGACGCTCGCGGCGACCCGCCGAACGCGATGAGCGGCTTGAGATCCGTCAGACCCACGGTCGCGGGATCTCGGGTGGCTCGGACCAAATCCACGATGTAGTCGACCACCTTCTGATCCATGTAGAGGTTGGCGATGGCGCTCCGAGCCGACATGATCGCAGCGGGCTCGAGCAGCCGTTCGACCGGAATTTCCTGCCCCGTGCTCATGCGCAGGAGCACTTCCTTCTCTTCATCCCGCGAGGGATAGCCTACTCGCACCTTCAACATGAAGCGGTCGAGCTGCGCCTCAGGCAACGGATAGGTGCCCTCCTGCTCGATCGGGTTCTGCGTGGCGAGCACCAGGAAGGGCTCTTCCAGCGCGAAGGTGGCCCCGCCAATGGTCACCTGGTGTTCCTGCATCGCTTCCAGCAGAGCCGCCTGGACCTTCGCAGGTGCCCGGTTGATCTCGTCGGCAAGAATGATCTGGGCGAACAGGGGCCCATGTTTGACGTGAAATTCCTGAGTTTTCTGGTTGAAGACCATCGTCCCGATCACATCGGCGGGCAACAGGTCAGGGGTAAATTGGATCCGAGAGAACGACGCGTGGATGATTTCCGCAAGCGTCCGCACCGCGAGGGTCTTGGCGAGCCCGGGCACGCCTTCGAGCAGGATATGGCCGCCGGTCAGCAGCCCGACCAGGAGCCGCTCCACCATGGCATCCTGTCCTACGATGCGTCGCGACACTTCCTTGAGGATGCGCGGGACCGGCAGCGTCTCCGCCGGCCGATGGGTCAGCTTCGGCGCGCTCACGCTTATTCGCTCCTGGTTACGATCCGGGAAAGATAGTGGGAGAGGCCCTAGGCTCTAGGCCAAGACGGAGAGCCGATAGCTGCAGTTGGTCAACGCCGACCATCCAAGCCTTTAGCCTTTAGCTTATTGCCTTTAGCCTAGAGCCTAGAGCCCTCTTCAGCCTTCCATTCCCACAGCCCGGTAGAGAACCCTCTCTTCTCTGGGGGTGAGAGGCCGGTACCTGCCCGGAGGCAGGTCGCCGAGCTGCACCGGGCCATAGGAGAGACGAGCCAGGCGATCCACCCTGAGCCCGAGGGCCTCGCACCAGCGACGCACGATTCGATTCCGGCCCTCTTCGAGGGTCAGGTCGAGGATGCTCCGCCCCTCCTTGCCCGGGCGCACTCTGACGTGATGCGGCTGCACCAGCCGCCCATCGATCTCCACTCGGGTGTTCACCGCCTGGGCGATCTCGGCCGTGGGGCGGCCGTGGACCAGGGCGGTATAGCGGCGAGGGACGCGGTACCGGGGGTGGGTCAGGCGATGAACTGCCTCCCCATCGGTGGTGAGCAGCAGGAGCCCGGTGGTCATCACGTCGAGCCGGCCCACATAGGTGAGACCGGCATGATCGGGGATGAAGTCGAAGACGGTGCGGCGGCCGGATTCATCGCTTGCGGTGGTGACCACGCCCAGTGGCTTGTGAAAGGCCAGCCAGCGACGCTGCCGCACTTTCACCGCGCGCCCGCCGACGGTGATCCGCTGCCGCTCCGGGTCCACCTTCATGCCGAGGCTGGCGACCTTGCCGTCCACTCGGACGCGGCCCTGCTCGATCAGTTCTTCGGCGGCTCGGCGGGACGCGACTCCAGCGCGGGCGAGCGCCCGCTGGAGCCGCATCTGGGTCACGACTCGGCCTCTACGTACGCGGCCGCGTCATCGCCTCCCTCCGCGATCGGCCGATGCGGCCGCAAAGCGATGGTGAGCTCCTCGGCGCGCGGCAGATCGGCAAGGTCACGAAGGCCCAGCATCTCGAGGAACATGGGCGTCGTCCCATACAGCATCGGGCGTCCGAGGGCCTCGCTCCGGCCGACCACCTCGATCAACGACCGCTCCTGTAGGGTGCGGAGGACTCCGCCGGCGGACACTCCACGAATCTCTTCGATTTCGGCGCGCCCGACCGGTTGGCGGTAGGCGATGACCGCCAGCGTCTCCAGTGCCGCGGCGGTGAGCTTCGGGGTGCGGACGGAAAACTGAGCCCGTTCGATGGCCGCCGCATGTACCGGGCGGGTGAGGATCTGATAACCACCGCCCAGCTCGGCGAGCTCGATCCCGTGCTGCTCGAAATCGTAGTGCTCTCGAATCTGCTCCAGCGCGACTCGCACATCGGCAATGGTTGCATCGGGCTCCAGGGTACAGAGCTCTTCCGCGGTCAGTGGGCGAGAAGCGCTGAAGAGCGC
>UEXR01000168.1_pt1 | contig 27110 bp, 21 predicted proteins | sample 4301101 | NCBI WGS metagenome assembly UEXR01 (sample SAMEA4773180, study PRJEB27434) | metagenome | biome: 2259; feature: agricultural soil; material: soil | place: USA | collected 2014-09 | depth 0.25 m
ACGCTGTTGCGGGTGATCCAGCGGCGGGAAAGTCTCGGATCCACGGGGATGGGCCGTGGCATTGCCATTCCCCACTGCCGATCCCTGGTGGCGAACCGGCTCCGCCTGGCCTACGGACACCACCGGCAGGGAGTCGAGTTCCAGGCCATCGACGGAAAGCCGGTATTCGATCTCTTCCTCATTGTCGCTCCCCCGCTCGAAGTGTCCAATCTCTACCTTCCGGTACTCGGCAGAATCGCGCAATTTGCCAAGGAAGCCGATGTGCCGACCCGCCTCGCCGGGCTCGGTTCGCCTGACGACTTCTTTCGTTTGCTGGAGGAGAAGGGAGTCTGAACCGCAGTGAGCAGTGAGCAGTGAGCAGTGAGAAGTGAGAGGTGAAGGTGGCCACAGTCTACACTCCACTCAGAGCTGCCGGAATGCGAGCGCGCTGCGTACGCGTCTCTGCACTGCTTTGCCTCCTCACCTCTTACTCCTTACTCCCTACTCCTCACTCGCCACCTCTAGCGGCCCAGTCGCCCGCTGACCGCCTCTCCCTCGACCGGCTCCGCGATTCTCTTCTCACCACCAGCGACACCGGCGAGCTCCGGAGGCTGGGGCGAGCCCTGCCGAATGAAACTGAGCATCACCCCAACCCTGCTCTCCTCCAGCTTCGCGCCGGTTATGTCTTCCTCCGCCTGTGCGAGCTGGGAGCACAGCCTCGCTGCAGCGACGCCGGCGCTCGGTTTCGCTCTGCGGCCAAGCAGACGCCTGAGTGGCCTTACGCCTGGTATGCCCTGGGGCTGACCGAAGAGCGGCGGGCGGAATGGCAGAGGAGTAATCGTCTGGAGCTGGGCAGCCGGGTTGGTGTGGGATCGATGGAGCGCGCCCTTGAGGACCACCGGCGCGCTGTAGCAGTCGATCCCGGGTTCACACCCGCTGCGGTTCACCTCGAAGCTCTCACTTCAGCTCTGCGGGATACCGCGCTGATCCGGCCGGCCCGCGACGCGTTGCGCCGTGCCGTAGCCGCTCTGGCCAACCCACCTCCAGCGTTGCTGCTCGCCTGGGCGCGGTTGGAGCGCGCGGCCGGAGAGTCGGATTCCGCCCTGGCCGGATTCAGCCGTTATCTCTCCGCCGGCGGAAGCCGAGCGCTGGGGTTGCTGGAGACAGCACGCACTCAGCTCGCCATCGGGCGGCTGGTGGGAGACTCGGCCTACTTCGAGGGGGCGGCGATAGACGACTCGCTCGCGGTCGCCGGTTACCGGGCCGACCTGGCTCCGATCGCCACTGAGGCAGAACTGGCAAGCTTCGATCGGCTGCGAGGCACCGCGCGAGCCGCGTTCCTGAATCGCTTCTGGACTGATCGGGACCACTTCGAGCTGCGCCGGCCGGGCGAGCGCATTCGGGAGCACTTCCGTCGGCTGGGGTACGCCCGCCAGCGATTCGCGCTCACCGTGACCCGTCGGTTCTACGGCGATCGGGACGCCTACCGCTCCGGCAACGAGGAGCTGGACGATCGAGGCGTGATCTACGTGCGCCATGGGGAGCCGGCCGAGCGACTCCGGCCCTTTGTGTTCGGGCTCATGCCCCATGAGACCTGGCGCTACGCCCGTGCCGATGGAGACTTGCTCTTCCATTTCAGCTCCGGGGGAGACCAGTCGAGTGGAGGTGACCTGTACGATTACCGGCTGGTCGAGAGCGTGCTCGACCTTCACGGAGCTTCCGGCGCGCCGGTGGATCAGCTGCTGCTCTCCAGGCAGTCGCTGTCCCCGGTATACGGCCGGATGCTGAACTGGGGACGCTATGGCTCCGCCCACGCGCGATCCAGAGAGCGTCGCATCGGTCAGGTCAGCATTGCGGTGGGGACCAGCAGCGACAGCTACGAGCTGCAGTTTGCCCGGCGGCTCGCCGCGGTCGGCAATCTGATTGCGGTAGGACGCGGACCCGCGGGAGGTCTGGGTCAGTTCGTGTTCGCTGTCGGGCAGGCCGGAACTACAGCAACGCGCGAGCCGAGCGGCGTGAGCTACCCGGTGCGGGTGAGGCTCGCAGTGTCGGACCGGTCTCAACACGCAGTTGCCTACCTGGATAGCACGCTCGTGTTTCACCTGAATCGATCCCTCGAGCCAGGGCAGTATCTCATCGGGCGGGTGGAGCTTCCCTTGTCCCCCGGGCGTTGGAGTTGGCGGGCCGCGCTGGAGCAGGATGACTCTCTCGGGGTCGTCCTACCGATCGACAGCACCCGGGCGCCTGCAGCCGGGCCGCCGCTCTCCCTGAGTGAGCTCGCCCTGGGCGTCCGTGAGGCAAGCGTAGCCTGGCTCCCCACGCCGGCCGATACCGTCTACCTGACACCCTTCGATCTCTTCCCCGAAGGTCGGGAGCTCGAGCTGTACTACGAAGTCGGAGCGATCGCCGGCGCCTCTTACCGCCATGAGATCGCGGTGTTCCGCGCCAAGGGGGAGGATCCGGCTATCGTGGAGCGCCGGCCCACGGTAACCCTCGGGTTCCAGGAGGTGGCCGCCACCGAGCTGGTTCGATCCCGCCGCAGACTGCAGCTCGCCCGGCTGAAGCCCGGTCGCTATGTCGTCGAGGTGAGGGTGATTGGCCCGGATGGATTGAACGAAAGCCGGAGACGGGAATTCAGGATCGTCAAGAATCGTAAGTGACCGGCTGATTCACTCCCACTCGATGGTTGCAGGCGGCTTGGAGCTGACGTCGTAGACCACCCGATTGACCCCATCCACCTCATTCGCGATCCGATTGGACACCCGGGCCAGCACTTCCGGCGGGAAGGAGAACCAGTCCGCGGTCATGCCGTCACGGCTGGTTACCGCACGAAGCGCGATGACCTGGTCGTAAGTCCGGAAATCCCCCTGCACCCCGACCGAACGGATCGGCAGCAGGACCGCGAACGCCTGCCAGATATCGTCGTACAGCCCTGCGGCTCGAATCTCCTCAGTGTAGATGTGATCGGCCCGGCGAAGCAGGTCGAGATTCTCCCGGGTGACGTCTCCGATAACGCGGATGGCGAGACCAGGGCCAGGAAACGGATGTCGGCCAAGCATCTCCTCCGGCAGACCGAGCTCCCGCCCGACCTGGCGGACCTCATCCTTGAACAGCTCCCGCAGCGGCTCCAGCAGCTCGAAGGGCAGACGCTCGGGTAGCCCGCCTACGTTGTGATGGGTCTTGATGGTCGCCGACGGCCCCCCGCGCGGGGAGAGTGACTCGATCACATCGGGATAGAGAGTCCCCTGAACCAGGAAGCGGACGTCCTTGCCCACGCTCCCGGCCTCCGCCTCGAAGACCTCGATAAACGTGTGCCCGATCCGCTTGCGTTTCTCCTCGGGATCGCTGATGCCGACGAGGCGCTCCAGGAACAGGTCGCTCGCGTCGACCACGCGAAGATCAATACCGAGATGTCTCCGGAAGGTGGCCTCGACCTGGTCCCGCTCGTGCAGCCGGAGGAGACCGTGGTCGACAAAGATGCAGGTCAGCCAGTCGCCCACCGCCCGATGCACCAGAACAGCCGCAACCGATGAATCGACTCCGCCGGAAAGTCCGCAGATGACCCGACCAGTCGTGCCAACCGTCTCCCGAATGCGCGCAACTTCCGTCTCCACGAAGTGTCCTGGGGTCCAGTCGGGGACGCAGCCACAGATATCGAACAGGAAGTTGCCCAGAATTTCACCGCCGCGCGGCGTGTGGGCCACTTCGGGATGAAACTGGACGCCGAAGAGCGGGCGATCAGCGTGCTCCATGGCGGCGACGGGAGAGTTGTCACTGGACGCGGTCACCTGGTAGCTCGGCGGCGGCACATCCACATGATCGCCATGGCTCATCCATACCGGCGTGTCTTCACCCTTGCCGAAGCCACGAAACAGCCGTCCGCCTTCGATAGTGACATTCGCCCGCCCGTACTCCCGCCGATCCGCGCGCTTCACGTTTCCACCGGACAAGCGGGCCAGGACCTGCATCCCGTAGCACAGCCCGAGCACCGGCGTACCCATGGTGAGCAAGGCTGGATCCGCGGTAGGAACCCCCTCGTCGTACACCGAGCTGGGCCCGCCGGAGAGGATGATCCCCTTGGGACGCCACTCACGGATCCATTCGACTGTGCGGGAGGGAGGGTGAATCTCACAGTAGACGTGAGCTTCGCGGACTCTGCGCGCGATGAGCTGGGTGTACTGCGAACCAAAATCGATGATCAGAATACCGTCGTGGTGCTGCGGAGCGCTCAAGGCTCCATCCTCTCGTTGTGGAAGAGATCCTGGATCTGCTCCCGCGCCCGCGCGACCCACCAGCGCTCGCCGTCCACCAGCACCTCGGCGGGACGTGGTCGGGTATTGTAGTTCGAGGCCATGACAAAGCCGTACGCACCGGCGCCGAGCACCGCAAGCCATTCTCCCGCGACGACGCCGGGCAGGGCACGGTCCAGAGCGAGAAAGTCACCGGTCTCGCACACCGGCCCGACGACGTCCACCCGGGTCTCGGCGCGACCACGATCTTCCAGAGGAACGATTTCGTGATAGGCCTGATAATGACTGGGGCGGACGAGGTCGTTCATTCCCGCATCAACCACCACGAATTCCTTGCCGCCGGAGTGCTTGCGATACAGCACTTGGGTCAGCAGGATCCCGGCGCTCCCCACCAGGAAACGCCCCGGCTCCAGGTAGGTGGTGAGCTTCGATGATGCCAGCAGTGGAACGACCGCCTCGGCGAACCGCCGGGGATCCATCGCCGGCTCATCGGTATAGCGGATGCCGAGTCCGCCGCCGATGTCGAGCACTCGAAGCGTGGTGATTCCAACCTCGCGCAGACGGGCGACCAGCTCGAGGAGCCGGGCGACTCCTTCACGAAAGGGCGCCGGGTGGGCCAGCTGACTGCCGAGGTGCATGGCCAGAGTCGTAAGCTCGAGGCCGGGCGTATGCTGGACGAACTCGGCGGCGGAGACGACCTGATCCACCGGGATTCCAAACTTGATGCCGCTCTTCCCGGTCGAGATGTACGGATGGGTTTCGGTCGTGACATCGGGATTCACCCGGATCCCGACCTGCACCTGCCTGCCCTCGGACGCAGCCAGCGCCGCCAGCAGCTCCAGCTCCTCCCGCGACTCGACGTTGATCTGGCCGAGCCCGGCGCGGATCGCCTGCTGCAGCTCCGCTGACGACTTGCCCACCCCACTGAAGACGATGCGATCCGGTGCGAACCCCGCAGCGAGTGCGCGCGCCATCTCGCCGCCGGATACGATGTCGGCCCCGGCTCCCATGTCGCGCAGCACGCGAAGCACCGCGAGAGTGCTGTTGGCCTTGACCGCGAAGCAGATCCGGTGAGGCACGGCGGCGAGGGCCTGGTCCAGCTCACGATAGCGGGTGCGGATAGCGTCCGCGTTGTACACATATGTCGGGGTTCCCACCCGCGCCGCAATGTCACTCAGGCCGACGGAGCTCATTTGGAGCCCGCCATCGACCCGGCAGAGCCCCGCATCTGCGAACAGCAGGCTGCGAGACGTGGAGCCGCTCTCCCGCGAGGCGGCAGGATCCTTTAGTAGGCCTTCGCCTAGTAGGCCTTCGCCCACACCGCCTCGGTGGTGGCGGGCGAGCCGCACCACATGCATGCCGTGGGAGCCACGGGAGAGCGAAACTCCTGATCCGGCAGAACCCGGATGGTGGCCTTGGTTTGCTCCTTGATTTCCTGCTCGCAGGCGGGCGAGCCGCAGAACCCGGCGTAGACGAATCCGCCGTTGGCCTCCATATGAGCGATGAACTGCTCCTTGGTCGCATTCCGAATGCTCGCAGCCTCCCGGCGCGCCCGTGCGGTCTCCAGCAGATCACGCTGCATCGCGTCCATGGCCCGTTGGATCTGTTCCGCCAGTCCGCTCATGCCGAGGGTCTCTTTCTTTCCGCCAGTGCGCCTGGCAAGGGTCACTGACTGGGAAGCCACATCGCGCGGGCCCACCTCCAACCGTAGTGGGACGCCACGGCCTTCCCACTCGTAGTACTTTGCGCCCGGCTTCATCCCGTCACGGTTGTCGACATGGACCCGGATGCCCGCCGCGGTGAGCTCGCGACGGATCCGGTCCGCGGCCTCACTCACCGTGCTGCGCTCCTCATCCGTCCGGTAGATCGGCACGACCACGACCTGGTATTGCGCCAGACGCGGCGGACAGACCAGGCCGGCATCGTCGCCGTGGGTCATGATCAGAGCGCCCACCAGTCGAGTGGAGACTCCCCACGACGTGTTCCAGACGTGGTCCAAGCCACCGCTGGCGGTCTGGAAAGTGACCTCGAAAGCCCGGGCGAAGTTCTGCCCCAAGTTATGACTGGTGCCCGCCTGCAGCGCCTTGTTGTCCTGCATCAGGGCCTCGCAGCTATAGGTGCGGAGCGCGCCGGCGAACCGTTCGCTGTCGGTCTTTCTCCCGGTGAGCACCGGCATGGCCATCCATTCTTCCATGAAGGTGCGGTAGACCCCGAGCATGCGCAGAGCTTCCTCTTCGGCCTCCGCCTCGGTGGCATGAGCGGTATGACCCTCTTGCCAAAGAAATTCGGTGGTCCGGAGGAAGAGCCGGGTGCGCATTTCCCAGCGAACCACGTTGGCCCATTGGTTGATCAGGACCGGGAGGTCGCGGTAGCTCTGGATCCACTTGGCGTACATCGCGTAGATGATGGTCTCCGACGTGGGGCGGATCACCAGTGGCTCGTCCAGTTCCTTTCCGCCTCCATGGGTCACCACGGCGGTCTCCGGGGCAAATCCTTCGACGTGCTCCGCCTCGCGGGAAAGGAAGCTTTGCGGGATGAACAGCGGGAAATAGGCGTTCTGGTGGCCGGTGTCCTTGAAGAACTGATCCAGGGCGCGCTGCATCTGTTCCCAGATGGCGTAGCCGTTCGGCCGAATGACCATGCAGCCGCGCACCGGGCTGTAGTCGGCCAATTCCGCGCGGGCGATCAGCTCGTTGTACCAGGCACTGAAATCCACTGCCCTGGGAGTCAACGCCTTCGCTTCCGCCATCCTCACTCCTTCCATCTTCAGCATAGTCACACCCGAGAACCTTCCCGCAATTGCCGCGCAATCCCCAACACGTGAGCGCCCACCGCGTCGCGCGGGATGGACTGCTGGCTGTTGGTTTTCAGATCCTTCACCATGACCTCGCCTCGGGCCCGGTCGTCCGGTCCGATGACGATCGCCAGGCGGGCGTTTCGGGCATCGGCGAGATTGAGTTGCTTCTTCAAGCCCTGCTCGCTGAGGCCGTACTCGACCCGTAGATCTGCATCCCGTAGCTCGTGAGCCAGCGCGAGTACATATGAATGATCGTCGGATGTCACTCCCGCCACAAACACCTCAATCGAGTTCTCGTAGGGACGCACCAGCCCATGCTCCTTAAGCAGCTCACCGAGAACGACGTCGCCCATCCCGAAACCCAAAGCCGGAAGATCGACGGCGCCGAGCGACTCCAGGAGGTTGTCGTACCTGCCGCCGCCGCAGATGGCCCGCAGCGACTTCTTGGCGTCGAACAGTTCGAAGACGGTCCCGGTGTAATAGGCCAGCCCTCGAACAATAGTGAGATCCAGATCGACGAACTCGGCAAGCCCTGCTGCCTCGAGTCCATCGAGAACGCTCCGCAGGAATGCCGTGTCGGCATCGCGGAAACGTTGCTCGACCGCATTCAGATCCTTCAACTGACGGAGCGATTCCAGGTCAGCAATCGCCTCCGGGGACGCGCCGGCACCCAGCAATGCCTGCTTTCGGGCGCCATACTCCGACCTCCCCAGCTTGTCGAGCGCCTGATGGGCAAGTGCTTCCCGGTTTCCTCCAAGTCCAAGGCTCGTGAGGATTCCAGCTAGCAGCCGCCGGTCCGAGAGTCGAACCCGAACGTCGCTCGACTCAAGACCGAACTCGCGCATGACGTCGATCGCCAGCGCGATGATCTCGGCATCACCCAGCGGACCGGGTTCGCCGATCAGATCGCAGTTCAGCTGGAAGTGCTCTCGAAGCCGCCCCCGTTGCTGCCGCTCGTAGCGGAACAGCTGAGGGATGGAGAACCAGCGAATCGGCTTCTTGAGTCCATTGGCCCTGGCAGCGACCATGCGGGCCAGCGTGGGGGTCATCTCGGGACGTAGGGCGACTTCCCGTCCTCCCTTGTCGATGAAGGTGTAGAGCTGCCCGACGATCTCCGCGCCGCTCTTGGCGGTGTATAGCTCCAGCGGCTCCAGGGGCGGTCCGTCGTACTCCTCGAACCCGTACCGCGTAGCCACGGTCCGCCAGGTTCGAAAGATGTGGGAGCGCAGCGCGAGGTCGGCAGGATAGAAATCTCGAAAGCCCGGCAGGGCCTTGGTTTGCATGGGGGGGAAAATACAACAGCTAAAGGCTAAAGGCTAAAAGGCTAAAGGCTATAGGCTATCAGTTTAGCCTTTAGCGTAGAGCCTATAGCGTTTAGCGTAGAGCCTATAGCCTTTAGCTCTCTCCCTCCATCCCCAAGGCCACCATCACATCTCCGACTGTGTGAAACGAGCCGGTCACCAACACCGTGCCGGCTCCCTCCTGCACCTCGGCGAGGGCCCGCCGAAAATCCGGCACCAGCGTCCACTGAGCGTGGGCCGGCGGACGAGTCGGATCCCGCAGCCACCGGCGCAGCCACTTGGTGTCCCAGCCGCGTCCCGCCGTCGTGGGAGCTACCGTCAACACCCCTCGATCGATCACCCGATCGAGCTGGACCAGCATCTCGGACCACTCTTTGTCCCCCAAGATCGAGACCAGGGCGTGCAATGGACGTGGTTGTCGGCTCGACTCCAGCGCGCTGGTGAGAGCTCGCATCCCGTCCGGATTGTGGGCCACGTCGAAGAGCCACTTGCCCCGGCGGTCGAGCCGGCCGGGGATATGTGCCTGGCCAAAGCCACGGTCCACCGCCTCCGCCGACGGGCGGTAAGGCGTGGGCAAGGCCATAAGAATGCCATGGGCTACCGCGGCGTTGCGACGCTGGTGCGGACCGGCCAGGCTCAGCGGTCCGCACCACTCGTAGTCGGGCGGCAGAACCCGGACGTCGGCCCGTGCGCGAGCATCCAGGCGTGCCACCGCACGTCGAGCCTCCCGTCGCAGGACCTCGACCAGCGCCGGATCCCGCTCGCCTATGACGAATGGTGCTCCCGGCTTGGCAATGCCGGCCTTCTCGGTGGCGATGCGCTCGAGCGTGTCGCCCAGGTATTTCATGTGGTCCCGCTCGATCTTGGTCACACCACTCACCAGCGGCTGAACTACGTTGGTGCTGTCCAACCGTCCCCCCAGGCCGACCTCTACCACCGCGATTTCCGCCCCGCGCGCGGTGAAATCGGCAAATGCGATGGCAGTACTCGCTTCGAAAAAGGTGGCCTTTCGCTCCAGGATGAGCGGTCGAAGTCGGGCGGTCCACATCGCCACAGCCGCTTCAGAGATGGGAGTGCCATCGACCCGGATGCGCTCCCGGAAGGAGACCAGATGGGGACTGGTATAGAGCGCCACCCGCCACCCGGCCTCCCGAAGCGCCTCCGCCACCAGCGTCGAAACACTACCCTTTCCGTTGGTCCCCCCGATGTGAATCGCCGGCAAAACCCGGTGCGGGTCACCCACTTCCTTGAGCAGGACGCGCGTGGTGGTGAGCCCGAACTTGATGGTCGTGGTTCGAGGAAAGAGAAAATCCAGAGCTTGTTCGTACGAGAGCGCCATCCAGACCTCGTGGGGCCTCAGGCGATCAGCATTTACACCCGCAACGACGACGCCCCACCCAAGGAGGCCGTGGGTGGGGCGCTGAGTGGACTCCGATGAGAATCAGCTCCGCTCAGCCTGCTCCAGTAGCGGGCGACGCCGCTGCATATGCCGGAGAAGTCGCGCGGTAGTATCCCGCAAGGAAGCTCGCGGCACCACGTCATCAATCTGCCCGTGCTCCAGCAGAAACTCAGCCGTCTGGAATCCCTCGGGAAGATCCTGTCCGATGGTCTGCTTGATGACCCGCTGACCGGCGAAACCAATCACCGCGCCGGGTTCGGCCAGGATCACGTCTCCCTGCATCGCGAAGGAGGCCGACACGCCACCGGTGGTCGGGTCGGTCAGGATCGAGATGTAGGGAATCGAGTCGCGATGGAGCTGAGCGATGGCCGCCGACGTTTTGGCCATCTGCATCAGGGAAAGCACGCCTTCCTGCATCCGGGCGCCGCCCGAAGTGGAGATCACCACGAGGGGGATCTTCTTCTCATGGGAACGGCGGGCCAGACGATGAATCTTCTCGCCCACCACCGCGCCCATCGATCCGCCCATGAACGCGAAATTCATCACCCCCAGATTGATGGGACGCCCATCGATCCGCGCGGTACCGGTGTAAATGGCGTCGGCCTCCCCGCCCTTTTTCCGGGCCCCTGTCAGCCGCTCGCTGTAATTCTCGAAGTTGAGCGGATCGACCGAACGGAGTCCTCCGTAGAGCTCTCGCCAGGTGCCCGGATCCACCAGCAGCTCGATGTACTCCTCGGCACTGATCCGGCGGTGGCGGCCGCACTCGGGACAGACGTTCAGCGCCTTCTCGAACTTCTCTCGGATGTCGATGTGCCCGCAGCCGTCACACTTCTCCCACGCATCGGGCGGAATTTCCAGCCGCTCGCGTTGTGAGGTCCGTGGCTTCCGCTCTTTCTTAAACCATGCCATCACAGCCATAGGATGTGGGTATCGGTTGTGGGTGGAAGCGCAAAGTGTGGCATACCGGAGCTATGAAATCTCAATAGTCGGTGCCCCGAGCGCTAGGCCCCAAGAGCTAAGTTATTGCTAAATATCGGGATAGCCTGACTGCCGGGCGTCCCATGCCACCCGGAAGACCAGCCCCAGGCAGAGAGAGCAAATAATGAAGAAGGACCCGCCGTAGGAGAAAAATGGGAGGGGAATTCCAGTAATCGGCATCAAGTTGACAGTCATCCCCACGTTCTCGAACACGTGGGTGAAAAACAGCCCCAGGATCCCAAAGGTGACCAGGCTGCTGAACGGATCCGTGGCTCGGCGCGCGATCCGGAGCAGCGCGAGAAAGAGTGCCAGGAACAGGCTCAGGGCAATGACTACGCCCACGAAGCCGAGCTCTTCGCCGACGATCGGGAAAACGAAGTCGGTGTGCTGTTCGGGAAGGAAGGCCAACCGCTTCTGCGGCCCTTGGGTGAATCCGGTGCCAAACCATCCGCCTGATCCAATGGCCACCCTCGACTGGATGGCGTGATACCCGGCAGCCCGCGGATCGACCTCAGGATTGAGAAAGGTGAGCAGCCGATTCTGCTGATAGGGCGCCAGCCGCTGCCACAACGGGAGCGCTACCGCGCCCATCACCACATTGGCTGCGAGGGGGAGCACCCAATCCCACACGTAGGGGCGCCAGGCGACGAGGATACCCACGAACACCACGATCCACAGTCCCCAGGCGAGGGTATTGAACGCCAGGAGCAGGCTGATCACAGGCGAGGCGAGAAGGAACAACAGCCTGGGCCGCACCCCGGCCCAGAACAACATCGCGAATACGATCCCCACGAAAACGATCGCGCTACCCAGGTCCGGCTGCTTGAGCACCAGGAGGAAGGGGATCCCCACGATGATCCCGGGGACGATCAGGTCATGAAGCGAGCGCGGAGGCTCCCGCCGACTCGAGAGATAGCGGGCCAGCATGAGCACCGTGGCCACCTTGGCCAGCTCCGAAGGTTGACCGATCTGGTGCCCGCCGATGGAGAGCCAGCTATGGCTGCTCTGGGCTGTGCCTGCCCCGGTTCCAATCAGGAGGACCACCACGAGCAGCAGCAGACTGAATCCGTACAGTGCGGGCGCCAGCCACTCCAGCAGCCGAAGCGAGATGTGGAAGACGATCCATCCAGCCACGACGCCGATACCAAACCAGACGAACTGGCGGTACCAGACGCCGGCCGCTCGGGTCGGCACATCGGTTTGACCGGCGGAGTACAGGGTGAGCAGGCCGAACAGCATCAGGCAGGCGCTCACGGCCAACAGCCGCCGGTCAATCGCTGGAGTCCTCATTGCTCGCGCTTCGCCGCCGCCCGGCGGATCGAGTCTGCCACGGCCTGAGCGGCCGCCGAGTCGGGGTCCAACTCGATCGGGCGGGGTGCGGTGTCCTGGGTAGCAGTGGTTTCGTCCAGGAGCACCTTGAGCTTGATGGTACCGACCGTGTCCGGCCCGAGGATATAGCGTCTCAGGACCTGGACCACGTAGGGCGCTACCACAGTGCCGTGCTTGGCGAATTCCATGATTCCACCTACAACCAGCTCGGGCTTATCTGCCGGTGCGAACCCGATGAACCATCCATGGTCCTCGCCGTGCGGGTTCTGGGCCGTACCAGTCTTACCGGCGACCGCAAGATCCGAGCGCCGGGTAGCCGATGCGGTGCCGCGCTCGACCACCGCGATCAGCGCGTGGCGCAGCCCGTCGAGCTGCTCGGGGGTGAGTCCGAGGGAGCGGACCTCGGAGAATCTCGGCCTCACCAGATGGGGAGCCGCAGTCTGGCCGTCTCCCGCCAGGGCTTCGTAGAACCTCATCATGTTGATGAGCGTCTGGGTGTTCTCTCCCTGGCCGATCGAGAAGTTCAGGGTAGTGGCCGGCGGGCTCCAGTTGCGGGGCCCGTACAGCCGATCGAAGTACGCGGTGGACGAGGGGAAGATGGGATTGATCTCGTTCTCCAGATCAATTCCGCTGGGCTCGCGGAAGCCCATCAGGACCCCGTCCTGGATGATCGCCTGGAGACCGAGCCGGAGCCCGACCTGGTAGAAATACACGTCACAGCTCGATGCCACTGCTCCGATCAGATCGAGCGAGCCGTGGCCCTCCTTCTTCCAGCAGCGAAAGACCCGATTTCCCAGCCGCATCCCTCCCCGGCAGGGCTGGGGCATATGGGTATTCAGGTCGATCAGTCCCCGCTTCAGGGCCATGGCCGCAATGGCCAGCTTGAAGGGTGAGGCGGGAGGGTAGCGAGCCTGTATCGCGCGATCGAGCAGTGGGTGGGCCTCATCACTGTTGAGTGCTCGCCACTCCGCGCTGCTGATCCCGCCGACGAAGTCATTGGGATCGTAGCTGGGTGCCGAGTAGAGCGCCCGGATTTCTCCCTGGGGCGTCATCGCGACCATGGCACCACGGACGCCGGCAGGCCAGATGCTGTCGATGTAGCGCTGCAGGTCCAGATCGACAGTGGTGACGATGGGTTTCCCCGGAGTCGGCGGCAAGGTGGCGGCGCTGGCCTCTTCTCGCACCAGTCTGCCGCGCGCATTCACCTCGATGTAGCGGACCCCATCGCTTCCCCGGAGGGTGTCGTCGTACTGCCGCTCTAGCCCGGCCTTCCCCACGATCGAACCGAGGACCGCGCCGGGGAAGCGATCGGCCGTGAGGTCCGACTCGGTGACCTCGGAGACGTAACCCACCAGGTGCGCTACGGCGGCACCGGCGGGGTACAGACGCTTGGGCTCCGACTGAATCACCAAACCCGGCAACACCGCCCGATGTTCCTCCAGTCTCGCCACCGTCTCAAAGGTCGCATCTCCGAAGACCACGGCAGGCTGATAACGTGCTTGAGCGAATCGGCGAATGATCTCACCCATCGCTGCCGTATCCAGCGGCACATAGCGGCCTATCCGGAGCAGCACTGCGCGAAGCGAGTCGGTGGACGGCGCCAACAGCTTGACCGAGTAGCCCGGGACGTTCTCGGCGATGATCTCCCCCCGTCGGTCGAGGATGGCACCACGGGGTGGCGTGAGGGCGATGGGCCTGAGCCGGTTAGTCTCGGCCTTGAGCTGGAACTTCTCGTGCTGAATGATCTGGGTCCGAAAGAAGGCCCCTACCAGAACCAGGAAGGCCCCCACCAACACCAGTCGCGCGATTTCCGCGCGCTCCCGTATGCGATAGGAATCGAAGCCGGTCATGCGTCGAGCCTGATCGCGAACCACTGCCTGAACGCGACCAGAATCAGCAACGTGAAGAGTGCCGTGGTGATCGCTTGCAATGGGGCATATAGCGTCAGCTCGACCAGGAGTTGCCGCCCGTCCGTTCCGCTGGAGATAAGCAGGATGAAGTCTCTGAGCCAGAGTCCCACGGCGACAAAGGCCGCATTCACCAGCAGATTGTCGGCGAAGAAGACCGCTCGACCCCAGGCTGCGAGGTAGCCCACCACAGTGTGAGCCAGGGCGCCGGCCCCGAACTGCGCCGGGGTGAGCGCGTCTTCGGTGAGCCCCACCAGAAATCCGGCGATCGCTCCGGCTCCGGGACCGCTCCGCATGGCATACAGCATCAAGGCGATGAGCAGAAAATCAGGGCTCACCCGAGCACTCCAGAGTCGCGGTCGGATGTAGAAGTGCAGCAAGACCAGGACGGCCATTACTACCGCCAGCTGCAGCCGGTTTGCGCGCCCGATGGTCATCGTGCGCTATCCGCTGGTGCAGGTCGCCCGGTCAGGGGATTGAGCGCGGCGGCCGGCGGCTTCGCCGGCTTGGGGCGGTTGGTGTCGTTGGAGACGGGAGGCGCGGCCGCGGGCTTGGGTTCCGCCGGCTTGGGTTCCGCCGGCTTGGGTTCCGCCGGCTTGGGAGGCACCCTCCGGGTACTGTCAGGTCGCATCGTAGCCGGGCTCGGCTTGGACGCGGTCGCTCGCGCACTGTCGGGCCGGACAGGCTGTCGGGCAGGCTTCCGCCCGACCGTGTCCTTCCGCACCGAGGCGATGGAGTCTGCCCGGGCCGCGCGCGCGAGCTCCGCCGCCCAGGCCAGGGAATCCGCTCGCCGCACCTTGGCGATGGAATCCCGCCGTATGGCGAGGAGCTCCGAGTCGCTGGGGAAGGCGCGGGCCAGATCGGCATTGGGCGGGGTCACCAGAATCAGCACGTGCGCGGCCGATCCGGGATTGGCCGCCGGTCGCAGTCGGTAGACCCGCTCCCAGCCCTCCTGCTCCCGCACCACTCCCGTCACTGTGCCCACCGGAATGCCCTTGGGATATACGCCGCCCAGCCCCGACGAAAGCACCAGCGTGCCGGCGGGCACCGAGTCCCGATAGGGAACGCCCCGAAACTCCAAGGCGCCTTCAACGTTGGTCACCCCGCTGGCCGACGGCGCCACCACGCCGGACGCGTTCCCAGTCACGGTGAACGCGCTGACCCGGAACTCAGGATGGGCCCAGGTCATCACCACGCTGGTCCGGCGAGCGACGCTCAGGACCACGCCGATCAGCCCTTCGGGCGCTACCACCGGATCGAACGGAGCGATCCCCTGGAGCGAGCCCGCGCTCAAGAGGAGGGTACGGCCATCGGTGGCTTGAGCTTGGTGCAGCACTTCGGCGGCAACGTAGGGGGTCGAGAGCCGACGGCTCAGGGCGAGAAGCTGACGCAGGTGCTCATTCTCAGCGAGGAGCGACGGAATTCCTTGGGCCACGTAGGCGGCCGAGTCGCGCTCGGACGTTACCGCCCGGAGGCGCATCCGACTGGTGCGACCCTCTTCGGCCCGGGCCTGAAGCCAGACCAGCGGAGCCAGCACCGTCTCTCGCAGCGCGTCGGCCACGCCGAACCCCCAGGTCGCGGGAGAGACGAGGGCGACCACTGACAGGCCGAGGCAAACGAGGAACATCACGGTGTCCCGGCGCGTGTACGAGCGTTCCGACGCGCTGGTCATGCTTAGACGGAAAGGACGCTGCGGTATTTCTCGTAGTCGTCGAGAATGCGGCCGGTCCCGCGGACGACGCAGGTCAGCGGGTCCTCGTCAACGTGGATGGGCAGGCCGGTCTCCTGGGCCAGGAGCAGATCGAGCCCGCGGATGAGCGCGCCACCTCCAGTCATCACAATCCCACGATCTACGATGTCACTGGCAAGCTCGGGCGGGGTGATCTCGAGAGCTCGTCGCACGGCGTCCACGATCTGCTGGATGGGCTCCTGGACCGCCTCCCGAATTTCGGCGGAGTGTACCCGTACCGTCTTGGGGATACCGGAGACCAAATCCCGCCCTTTGACCTCCATCTCGCGCTCGTCTCCCGTGGGCGCGGCCGAGCCGATCTTGATCTTGATGGCTTCGGCGGTCGGCTCACCGACCAGGAGGTTGTAGTTCTTGCGCATGAATTGGACAATGGCCTGGTCCAGCTCATCGCCCCCGGTGCGGATCGAGGTGTCGGACACGATGCCGGAAAGAGCGATGACCGCGATTTCCGTGGTGCCGCCGCCGATATCGATCACCATATTGCCGGTCGGCGTCTCCACCGGCAGGCCCACGCCAATCGCAGCAGCCATGGGCTCAGCCACCATGAGCACCTGCTTCGCGCCGGCGGTCTCGGCCGAATCCCGCACTGCCCGGCGCTCTACCTCGGTGATGCCGGATGGGACACAGACGATCACCTTGGGTTTCACTCGGAAGACGTGCTTGTCGATGATGGTCTTGAGGAAGTACCGCAGCATCTTCTCGGTGACGTCGAAATCGGCGATCACTCCGTCCTTGAGCGGCCGCACGGCCACAATGCCATCCGGCGTACGGCCCAACATGCGTTTGGCCTCGAGCCCGATGCCCTTGATCTTTCCAGTGCTCTTTTCGAGCGCTACGACGGACGGCTCATTGAGAACGATGCCTTCCCCTTTGACGTACACCAGCGTATTGGCGGTACCGAGGTCCACCGCGATTTCATTCGCGGGCAGCCAGGACGTCAGATTCAAAGAAGGAAGCTTCATCCGATGGCCGTTAGGCGCATGGTTGACAAGGTAACGGTGTTCGCGTGGCCCGTTCAAGTCAGACGGCGCGGTCTGATTCTTCGGCGGTAGAGACTCCGACATCGGCTTTGCCTCCGGAACGATGGGGGCCGACCTTACCGCCCGGTACTTCCGAACCCTCCGTCCCCGCGGGTCGTTGTGGGGAGTTGTTGCACCGGGCGAAAGGCGACCCGCTCGATTCGGGCGATCACCAGCTGCGCGATCCGCATTCCTCGCGTGACCTCGAAGGTCTCGCCACTCAAGTTGACCAACATGATCATCAGCTCGCCGCGATAATCGCTGTCGATCGTAGCCGGAGTATTGAGAAGCGTGATGCCGTGACGCAGCGCCAGACCCGACCGGGGTCGGACCTGGCATTCGTAACCTTCAGGAACGGCGATCGCGAGCCCGGTGCAAAACAGCTTCCGCTCGTGCGGCGCCAGCGAGCCGTCTTCGGCGCTGACGACGTCGTACCCAGCCGAGCCCGGAGTGGCCAGACTGGGGAGTGGGAGCCCCTCCCCGTGGGGAAGCCGGGTGATCAGGATCTCGATCAGTGAGGGAGCCCGCTCCAGCCCCTCATAGGACCGTGGCGACGTCGGTCAGGGGCAGGCGGAAGGCTTCGGCCACCCCCGGGTAGACCACCTTCCCTTCGACCACGTTCAGCCCCAGCCGCAGCGCCGGATCCGCGTTGCAGGCGGCACGCCAACCGTGTTTGGCCAGCTTAAGTCCATATGGCAGCGTAGCATTAGTGAGGGCGAGGGTAGAGGTTCGGGGGACCCCGCCAGGCATATTCGCGACCGCATAGTGCAGAATACCATCCACGAAATAGGTGGGATTCTCGTGGGTGGTGGCCTTGATGGTCTCCACGCACCCCCCCTGGTCCACCGCCACGTCCACGATCACCGAGCCCGGTTTCATGAGCTTCAGGTCGGCCCGCTTGACCAGGTGGGGAGCCTTGGCGCCGGGCAAGAGGACCGCCCCGATGACCAGATCGGCCCGCCGGATGGCGTCGAGGATGTTGTGGCGGTTGGAGTAAGCGGTATCGACGTTGGCAGGCAGCACGTCATCCAGGTAGCGGAGCCGGTCCAGGGAGATGTCCAGGATGATGACATGGGCGCCGAGCCCCGCGGCCATCTTGGCGGCATTGATGCCGACGACGCCACCTCCGATGATGACCACTTCCCCTGGAGCCACACCAGGCACCCCACCCAGGAGAATGCCACTTCCCCCGAACACCTTCTCCAGATACTTGGCGCCTTCCTGCACGGCCATTCGCCCGGCGACCTCGGACATCGGGGTGAGAAGAGGCAATTCGCCACTGGCGAGCTGGACCGTCTCGTAGGCCACGGCGATGGCACCCGAGTCGATGACTGCGCGAGTCAGATCTTCTGCCGCGGCAAAGTGGAAATAGGTGTAGATCACCTGCCCTCGCCGCATGCGGGTCCACTCGGGGGCAATGGGTTCCTTCACCTTCATGATCATCTCGGCTTGCTGCCACACGTCGGCCGCGGTGAAGCCGGTTTTGGCGCCCACCGCCTGATAGGCCTCATCCGCGAATCCGCTTCCCTCTCCAGCGCCCTTCTCGATCAGGACCGCGTGTCCCGCCGCGACCAGCGCCTCGGCTCCCGCGGGGACAAGGGCGATGCGATTCTCGTTCGTCTTGATCTCCTTCGGAACGCCGATGATCATGAGAACCCAGAAAGTGAGAAGTAAGAAGTGAGAAGTGAGAAGTAAGGAGTGAGGAGGGACGAGTAGATCCCGCAGCGGGCCACTCCTCACTCCTTACTCCTCACTGTGCTTCGGTCCCAGCCGCAGGACCGTCTGCCGGTCCGGGGCGAAGAACTCCGCCGCCACTCCCGCCACCTCGCCAACGCTGACAGCATCGATCTCGGCCAACATTTCGTCGAGTGGGCGGTACTCGTCATCGTGCAGTATGAAGCCGGCCAGCCGCCCCATCCGGGCAACAGGACTCTCCAGAGAGAGCATGATCTGTCCCTTGAGCTGCTGCTTGCCATGAGCCAACTCGTCCGCCGGCAGGCCCTCTTCCGCCAATCTTGCGTATTCCGTCCGAATGGCCTCCAACGCCTGATCCGCCGCCGAGGTCTGGGTGCCGACGTAGACCCCAAGCAGGCCGGAGCTCTGATAGAAGTGCTTGAACGCGAACACGGCGTAGGCCAGCCCAAGCTCCTCCCGAACCCGCTGAAACAGCCGGCTCGACATCCCCCCGCCGAACAGGTTGGTGAGAATGGCCAGTGGGAACCTGCGGGGATCTCGCAGTGGGAAGGTGTCGGTCCCGAACACGATATGGGTCTGGGCGGTGTCCCGATCCTCCCAGCGGGAAGCCCCGCGCACTCCGGCGGTGGCACGGACCGGAGGCCGGGCCAGCTCAGCGACGGAGCCCTCGAACCATCCCTCCCGCTCCAGCACCGTCAGCAGCTGGTCATGGCTCACATTCCCGGCGGCCGCGATGACGCAGTTGCCGCGATAGTAACCAGTCGCATGCAGACAGCGGAGGTCATCGGCCGACAGGCCGGCAAGGGTATCAGCCGTGCCGAGGATGGAGAAGCCGTACGAGTGCTCGGGCCAGAGGGCCGACGCGTGGAGCTCGAACACGAGATCATCGGGAGTGTCTGCCACTCCGTTGATCTCTTCCAGAATGACGTTCCGCTCGGGCTCGAGATCGCTCACTCGCAGCAGCGGCCGGCGTACCAGATCAGTGAGGATCTCCACGGCAAGCGGGAGATCGGCATCGAGCGTGTGGGCCTGGTAGCTGGTGTAATCCCGGCCGGTGAAGGCGTCGAGGCTGCCGCCCCGCACTTCGAGGTCCATCGCGAGCTGCTTGGCGGTGCGGCGTTCCGTGCCCTTGAACACCATGTGCTCGAGCAGGTGGGAGATTCCCATCTGTTCCCGCCGCTCGTGCGCGCTCGCCGTCCGGACGTAGAGTCCCACCGCCGCCGACCGAATTCCCGGCAAGTGCTCGGAAAGGACGACCAACCCGTTCGGCAGCGTGGTTCGGAGCAGCCCGTGGTCGAGGCGAACCGTTTCCACGAAGCTAATCCTTGGGCAACAACGCCTTCCGGGAAAGCTTCATGCGTCCACGATCGTCCACCTCGAGCAACTTCACCTGGACGATGTCGCCCTTCTTGACGACGTCCTCGGTCTTTTCGGTTCGGCCGTGTTGCAGTTCGCTGATGTGGAGCAGCCCCTCGACACCAGGCAGAATCTCTACGAAGGCGCCAAACGCGGTGGTGCTCTTTACCGGCCCCTCATAGGTGCGGCCCACCTCGGGCTCGGTGGTGATGGCCGCGATCATGGCGCGAGCCTTTTCCCCAGCCTCGCCACCGACAGCAGAGATGGTGACCACGCCGTTGTCCTCGATGCTGATCTTGGCCCCGGTCGCGTCCTGAATGCCGCGTATGGTCTTGCCCTTGGGCCCGATGACGTCGCCGATCTTGTCCGGCTTGATCTGCATGGTGAAGATGCGGGGCGCGTACTTGGAGAGCTCGGGCCGCGCCATCGGTAGTGCCTTCGCCATCTCCTTGAGGATGAAGAGGCGTCCCTTCTTGGCCTTCTCGAGGGCCTGCTCCATGATCCTGAGGTCGAGGCCCTCGATCTTGATGTCCATCTGAATCGAGGTGATCCCCTTCTCGGTGCCGGCGACCTTGAAGTCCATGTCGCCCAGGTGGTCCTCCGAGCCCAGGATGTCGGTCAAAATGGCGACCTTGTCCCCCTCCTTAATGAGGCCCATCGCTACACCAGCACAGGCAGCCTTCATCGGTACGCCGGCATCCATCAAGGCGAGTGAGCCGCCGCACACCGTGGCCATGGAAGAGGAGCCGTTCGACTCCAGGATCTCCGACACCACCCGCAACGTGTAGGGAAAGTCCTCGTATTGGGGCAACAGCGGCTGGAGCGCCCGCTCGGCGAGTGCACCATGACCGATTTCGCGGCGGCTGGTGCCGCGGATCATCTTGACCTCGCCGGTCGCAAACGGCGGGAAGTTGTAGTGCAGCATGAACGACTTGGTGGTCTCGCCGGCGACGTCGATGCTGTCGATCCGTTGCTCATCCTCCGTCGTCCCCAGGGTCACCGAGACCAGCGCCTGAGTCTGCCCGCGGGTGAACAGAGCAGATCCGTGGGTTCGAGGCAGTACACCAGTCTCGATGGAGATGGGCCGGATGGTATCCAGGTTCCGCCCATCCACCCGCTCACCCCGCTCGAGGACCTGACGGCGCATGACCCGGTATTCGATGTCCTCCAGCTCGTTGGCGATCTCCCGCGCCTTTTCCGGAAAGTCGGCCTGGAGCGTGGCAAGGGTCTGTTCCTTCACCGCCTTTACGCCCAGCGAACGGGTCGCCTTGTCGGCCGCGTTGATCGCCTCCGCCATGGCGTTCTCGGCAGCGTCCGCCACCCTGCCCTGCAGCTCGCGGTCGACCTCCGCCTTGGTCCAGGCCAGCCTCGGGAGGTCACCTACTTTGGCAAGCAGCTGCTTCTCCAGACCGATCAGGTCCCGGATGCCCTTCTGCGCCACCTTCAACGCCTCCAGCATTTCCGCTTCGGAGATCTCCAGCGAGCCACCTTCCACCATCACGATGGAGTCTTGAGAGCCGCTGACCACCAGATCGATGGTGGAGAACTCCAGCTGCTGGAAAGTGGGATTGAGGATCCAATTCCCCTCGACTCGACCCACGCGCACGGCCCCGAGCGGCCCGTTCCAAGGCACCGTGGAGAGGCTCAACGCGGCGGAGGCCGCGATGACGCCGAGGATGTCGGCATCGTTTTCCTGGTCCGCCGACAACACCGTGACGAAGACCTGGACCTCGTTCTTGAACCCTTCCGGGAAGAGCGGCCGAATCGAACGATCGATCAGCCGGCTGGCGAGAATCTCCTTGTCGGAAGGCCGACCCTCACGCTTGAGAAAGCCGCCCGGGATTTTCCCGGCAGCGTAGGTCTTCTCGCGATATTCGACGGTAAGGGGGAAGAACGGGAGGGCGGAGATGGTGGGTGACACGGTCACTGCTGCCAGCACCATCGTATCGCCGAATCGCAGGACGCTGGAACCGGCGGCCTGCTTCGCCAGGCGGCCGTTCTCCAGCAGGAACGGACGGCCGGCGAACTGGGTCTCGATACGTTGCACGATCGCTACCTTCTCTCTCGGGTCTCGGGTCTCGGGTGTCGGGTGTCGGGTGTCGGGTCGCGGGTCGCGGGTAGGAGTCCTGGTGCGCAAGACCCGTGACCCGTAGCCCGCGACCCTTCAGTTACGCGCGACCTCTTCAAACAGAAAGGGCGTCCCGACTCGTCGCATCAGGACGCCCCCATTGGCGCGCAGCGGCTAGTGCCGGAGTCCGAGCTGCTCGATGAGGGCTCGGTAGGTCTCCAAGTCGCTTCGCTTGAGGTATGTCAGGAGTCGCCGGCGGGTGCCGACCATCTTGAGCAGCCCCCGGCGGCCATGATGATCCTTGGGGTGGGTGCGGAAGTGATCGGTGAGGGAGTTGATCCGCTCGGTGAGGAGGGCTACCTGCACCTTGGTTGAGCCGGTGTCCCCGGCGTGGGCCTGGTGCTGGACCATCACCGCCTGCTTGTCGAAGCTCATGCTGCCAGTTACCTCAGTCTCTTTGCGCGTCGTAATCCATTGTAGCCGAAAAGAATAACCGGTTTCCCGGTGCCAAGGCAAGGGGAGCGACGGTGAGGGTGAAGGGTGACAGGTGAGACGTGACAGGTGGGTGGAGGCCCGCTCACTTGTCACCTTTCACCTGTCACCTTTCAGCCCCCAAACACCCTTCGCAAATCGTTGGAGAAGGCCAGGCCCATCAACAGCACGATCAGCAGCAAGCCTACGGCGGTGAGCCGCTCCCTGAGCTTCATCGGCAGCGGACGCCGGATCACTGCCTCGGCCAGCAGGAAGAGGAATTGCCCACCGTCCAACACCGGAACCGGCAACAAGTTGAGAACCGCCAGGTTGATGGAGATCAGCGCCATGAAGCCGAGGAAGGGATCCAACCCCATGCGAGCGCTCTCCCCGGCAAGCTGGCCGATCAGGATCGGTCCACCCACCTCCCGGCGGGATATACGACCACTGAAAAGTCCCCGCACGGTTCGCACGATTTGGGTGGAGGCATCCACCGTTGCCTGAGCCCCTTCAACGATGGCCTGTCCCAGGGTCAGCGGCTCGGAGCGAAAGGCACCCCCCACACCCACGCCGATCCGGCCTACGGCGTGTGGTTTGCCATCGTCACCTTTGATGGTGTCCACGTAGGGAGTGATCGGCAGCGTCAGGCGTTTTCCGCCCCTTGCCACCTCCAGGTTCACCTGCCGTCCCGGGTTACTCTGCAACACGGTGAGCAAGTCATACCATTGCTCGATCGGGCGGCGGTCCACTGCGGTGATTGTGTCCCCGACCTGAATGCCTGCCCTCGCGGCGGGCCGATCTGGCAAGACCTGCCCCACGACCGGCACGCGATAGGGCTGGAGCGCCTGGGAGGCCTTGAGGCGGCTTTCCAGGGCGTCCGGATGGATCGGGAGCGTCACCGATGAACCATCGGCAAAGTCGATCTTTACTTCAGGATTGGGAGTGTTGACCATCTGGTCCACGATCTCATTCCACGACGCGACCGGCACTCCAGCCACCCGAATGATGCGGGCGCCCGGCTTCACTGACCGGAGCGTCTGCCCGTCGGGTGGAATCATCTCCTCGATGACCTTTCCGACAGTCGTCACCGGATCGACCGTCCGGCCGTTCTTCACCGCCAGGAAGCTGTAGACACCCCAGGCGAAGAGCGCGTTCATGGTCACGCCCGCCAGAATCACCACCATGCGGACCCAGATCGGCTTGGCCTCGAACATCCGGTTCGGAGGAACCTCCTCTGCCGGCCGGCCGCCCTCCAGGGCGCTGGAGCTGATGTCTTCCTCCTGGCTGGCCATTTTCACGTAGCCACCGAGCGGGAGCCAGGAAATCGAGTACTCCGTCTCGCCCCGCCGGAAGGTGAGCCAGGGGATGGGAGCCCCGAGGCCAAGGGAGAAGCGGTGGACGTAGATGCCCGCCCACTTGGCTGCTACGAAATGCCCAAGCTCGTGAACGAAGACCAGCACGCCCAGCACTACGATGAGGGCCAGTACCGTCGTCACCACGTTGACCTCACAGACTCTCGCGCTCGCGCCCGAGCCCAGCGATCCGCTTCGCGCACCACCTCGACGGAAGTGGCCGGCCCGGGACTGTGGGATTCGAGCACCCGAGCGATGATTTCACCGATGCGCCCGAACGAAATGGCTCCATCGAGAAAGGCCGCCACCGCCACCTCATTGGCAGCGTTGTACACCGCCGGAGCCGTACCGGCCGCGCGGCCGGCTGTCACACCCAGATCCAGTGCTCGAAACACCTCACGGCGAACCGGCTCGAAGGTGAGTGGAGCTGCCGCGACCGGATCGAAGCGCCGCACACCCGTGTCGGGCAGGCGAGCGGGATGAGTGAGCGCGTACAGAATCGGGAGCTCCATCGAAGGAAAGCCAAGCTGAGCGATCACGCTGCCGTCGCAGAATTCGACGAAGGCGTGGATGATGCTTTGCGGATGGACCACGACCTCGAGCGCGTCGTAGCGCAGGCGGAACAGATAATGTGCTTCGATGAGCTCCAGGGCCTTATTGGCCAGTGTAGCGCTATCCACTGAGATCTTCTGGCCCATGCGCCAGGTGGGATGCCGCAGCGCTTCCTCCACCGTGGCCTGCCGCACTCGCTCCTCCGGCCACTCCCGGAAGGGACCGCCGGAACAGGTGAGGATCAACCGACCCAGTCCCGTGTCTCTCCCGGTAACGCACTGGAGCACCGCGCTGTGCTCCGAATCCACCGGCACGATCTCGCCCCCCCCGGCGCAAGCCGCCTGGGCCACCAGATCGCCTGCCATGACCAGACTTTCCTTATTCGCCAGCGCCACCCGCTTGCCTGCCCGCAGAGCCGCCAAGGTGGCGTCCAACCCCGCCGCGCCTACCACGGCGTTCACCACGATGTCGGCGTCGGCAAGGGTCGCGGCCTCGATCAAGACGTCGGGACCGCAGGGCCACGGATCGTCCCCGTTACCGGCCAGGGCCAGTCCCGCGTAGACCGGCCGCCACTCGGCGACCTGGGCAGCGAACTCCTCGCGGTTGCGCCCGCAGGTCAGCGCCACCACCCGGAAGTGCTCCCGCTGCCGGCGCAGCACATCGAGCGTGCTGCGGCCGATGGAACCGGTCGAGCCAAGGATCGCGACACCACGCGGGGATTGGGTCGGGCTCATCAGATCGCCCCGAACAGTCGGTAGAGCGCAGCGGCGGAGGGCACGACGAAGTACAGGGAATCCAGTCGGTCGAGCACGCCGCCGTGGCCCGGAATGAGGCTACTGGAATCTTTCACTCCGGCTTCGCGCTTGAACAGCGATTCGGCGAGATCACCCACCTGTCCTACCACGCCCAGCACTCCGGCAATCGTGAGCAGATGCCAGAGGGGAATTGAAATCCCGACCCTGGGGAAGATGATTACCCCGAAGAGCGGGGCCACCGCGAGCGCGCCGATCAGGCCGAAAACCCCGCCGGACCGCGTCTTTCCGGGGCTCACCTTGGGAGCCAGCTTCGACCCGCCGAAGGCTTGCCCGCCGAACATGGCTGCGGTGTCCCCGACCCAAGTCACCACCAGAGGAAAGAAGACCAGCCACGCGCCCGCCCAGCTCCGCTCGGGATACCCCCCGTGGCGAATGGCGAGGAGAAACGCAGGGAGCGCTCCGGTATAGGCCACCGCGAAGACGGTGACCGCTACCGCGGCGAGAGGGTGTTCGGCCGGCGACCTCGCCGCCAGCGCCCAGGTGAGCACCAACATCAGCCAGATAGCGGCCGCGTAGGGCCAGCAGGCCAGGATGACGCTGCGCACTTCGTTCGCCGCAATGGTGGCGTAGGTGATGGGCGCGATCGCCGCCGCACTGATCAAACCGATCCCATAGGCTGGTCTCACCGCGTGCCGTTCGGCCAGGCCGAAGAGCTCGCGAGTGCCCAGAGCCGCGGCCACAGCCAGGAAGAGCGCCAGGGGTGGTCCACCATACCATACCAGGAACAGGGCGACCGGAATGGCGGCGATCGCGAAGCCAACCCGCCGGGCCAGATTGGAATCCATCAGGCCGAGACGCGGCCAAACCGCCGGTCGCGCCGTTGAAACTCCAGAATGGCCTCGAACAGGTGGCGCCGGTTGAAGTCCGGCCAGAGAACCGGGGTGACGTAGAGCTCTGCGTACGCGAGCTGCCAGAGAAGAAAGTTGGAGATCCGCATCTCTCCCGAGGTGCGAATCAGCAGGTCGGGATCGGGCCAGGGCGCGGTATAGAGCTGGCTCGCCACTGCCGCTTCGTCGATGGACGAGGGATCAAGTCGGCCGGCGGCGGCTTCTTCGGCGAGCAGGCGTGCCGCCCGGGCCAGCTCTGCCCGGGCGCTGTAGGAGATGCACAGATTGAGAGCCAGGCGCTGCCCGGAGGCCGTGTCGACCATGACCCGGTCCACCGCTCGCCGGGCGGCAGGTCCCAGACGCTCGAGGTTGCCGAGGATCCGAACCGCGACGCCCTGCATGCGCAGCTCCTCGGCCTCCCGCGCGATGTATTCCTCCAGCAGGCTCATCAAGGCTTCGATCTCACCTGGGGGCCGGTGCCAGTTCTCCTGGCTGAAGGCGAAAAGAGTGAGCACCTCCACTCCCGCTTCCAGGCAGCCTTCGACCACCTCGCGCACGGCCTTCATGCCGGCGTGGTGGCCGAGGGACCGCGGCAGCGAGCGGCGCTTGGCCCAACGCCCGTTGCCATCCATGATAACGGCGACGTGGCCCGGAACTAGTCCGTGCACTTGGATTCGCTGCAGGAGATCGTCACCCATGGAGTCAGACTTCCATGATCTCGGCTTCTTTGGAGTGGATCAGCCCGTCGATCTGCTTGATGTGCTCATCGGTGTGCTTCTGAATTTCCTTCTCCGCCCGGGTTTTGTCGTCCTCCGAGACCTTTTCGAGCTTCTTGATCTTCGAGATCGCGTCGGTGCGGGCGTGTCGTACAGAGATTCTCCCTTCCTCCGCCAGCTTGTGCACCAGCTTGACCAGCTCCTTGCGTCGTTCCTCGGACAGCGCCGGCAGCGGCACCCGGATCAGATTGCCTTGGGTAGCGGGATTCAGGCCGAGGTCGGAGTCGCGGATGGCCTTCTCAACTGCGTGGGCCAGGGATTTGTCGAACGGCTGGACGGTGAGCAGTCGCGGCTCCGGGGCCGCGACCATCGCGACCTGGTTCAACGGAACCGAGCTCCCGTAGGCCTCCACTCGAACGAGATCCAGGAGCGAGGTGCTGGCCTTGCCGCTTCGGATGGTGGTGAACTCCCGCTTGGTGCTCTCGACCGCCTTGTGCATCAGCTCCCGGGCGTGCTTGGTCAATTCGGGAATGGTGCTCATCGGACGAT
>UEXR01000045.1_pt1 | contig 27088 bp, 24 predicted proteins | sample 4301101 | NCBI WGS metagenome assembly UEXR01 (sample SAMEA4773180, study PRJEB27434) | metagenome | biome: 2259; feature: agricultural soil; material: soil | place: USA | collected 2014-09 | depth 0.25 m
CCGTGAGGGAGAATCCACCGAATCCCTAGCCGCGACGTGGAAAGCTCGCATCCGCCAGCCCGAGTTTTCTAGCCACGGTGTCCGGCCATGTCCCGCGAAAACGCATCCGGCGCGGCTCATCGTCGCGCCGGATACGTGGCTTACCCTGGCTTCTCCCGCACCTTGAGCACGTTCGCGTCACTCTGGACGATTTCCAGGATCCGGGGCGGGCGCGCGCCTCCCTCGAACGAGACGCGCACGCGCGCCGGACCGTCTGCCTGCCAACGTCCCATGACCCCCCGTCGCGCATCTGCGGCGCCGACGACGTAGTCGACGAACGTCCCGTCCGGCCTGAGCTCGATCGCCGCCCGTCCACGGGCACGGGGGAAATCGTACTCGGCCGGCCGATACACCTTCACGTCGCCGCTATCCTCCTCGAATGAGTGCCCCCATTTCCGGAAGATTTCCTTCGGCAGCGCGTTCACGTACTCTGCCACGCTCTCGGCCGATCCGATGGCGAGAACGCCGGAATCCTGGCGGCTCGTGCGGCCGCCTCAGGCTGCCAGGTTGCCGTGGTGCGGAAGTCGATGACCACGCCACCAAGGCGCTCCCAACCGGTGACCGACGGACCCCAGGCCGAGCCGTCCCACCATTTGTGGTACATCGCCGAGTCCGTGCCGACCACGAAGATGTCCAGCCGGTCCGGACCCCACGCCACCGCCTCGGGCTGGCTGATGCAGGTCCCGCCGAGGCTCTCCCAGTCGGTCGCCGAGGGCCCCCACGCCGACCCATCCCACCACTTGTGGTACAACGCCGCGTCGGTGCCGAGCACGAAGAGATCCAGCCGGTTGGGCCCCCATGCGACGGCGCGCGGCGGGGTGGTGCATATGCCTCCCAGCCGCTCCCAGTCGGTCACCGAGGGTCCCCACGCCGAGCCGTCCCACCACTTGTGATACAACGCGGCGTCGGTGCCCAGGACGAACACGTCCAACCGCTGTGGTCCCCAGGCCACGACCTCGGGCGGGCTGATGCACGTGCCGCCGAGGCTCTCCCAGTCGGTCACCGACGGGCCCCATGCGGAGCCGTCCCACCACTTGTGAAAAACCGCTGAATTGGCGCCGAGCACGAAGGCGTCCAGCCGGTTGGCGCCCCACGAGACCACCCGCGGCGGGGTGATGCAGATGCCGCCCAGCCGCTCCCAGTCGGTTACCGAAGGGCCCCACCCCGAGCCATCCCACCACTTGTGATACGTCGCCGCGTCGCTCCCGAGGACGAAAAGATCCAGCCGGTTTGGCCCCCAGGATGCGACCTCGGGTCGACTGAGGCACACGCCCCCCAAGCTCTCCCAATCGGTGACTGACGGACCCCACGCCGAGCCGTCCCACCACTTGTGGAAGCACGCGGAGTTGGTGCCGAGCACGAAGCTGTCGAGTCGATTCGGGCCCCACGCGATCGCCCGCGGTGGGGTGATGCAGATGCCGCCCAGCCGCTGCCAGTCGGTGATCGATGGGCCCCACGCCGACCCGTCCCACCACTTGTGATAAGTCGCCGAGTCGGTTCCGAGGACGAAGAGATCCAGCCGGTTCGGCCCCCACGACACAACGGGCCCCGAGGTCGCGATCGTGCTCACGCCGGCCGAAACCACGGACGCGCGCGGGCCGTCGAGACAGGCCCGCATCCGAGCGACCTGGCCAGCGGTGAACATCATCATGCAGCGGTCGTCGGTGTAGTCCATGTAGTCCATGAACATGTCGCCATTCGGCCCGTTGCCGCAGCTCACGTGGGGGAAGCTCGGGCAGCCGAAGTTATGCCCGGCCTGATTGGGCGTGTCGTCGACCTGGTCGCTCCCGGTACAGCCCGTCCCATCATCGCCCCAGATGTGGAACAGGTTCAGCCAGTGGCCGATCTCGTGGGTGGCGCTCCGCCCGAGGTCGAACGGCGCCGCGGCGGTGCCGGTGGTGCCGAAGCCGGTATGGGTGATCACCACGCCATCGGTCTCTGGCGGTCCGCCGGGGAACTGGGCGTAGCCCAGGAGGCCGCCGCTGAGCTGGCACACCCACATGTTGAGGTACCGGTCGGACGGCCACGCATCCGCCCCTCCGGTGGCGTTCGACTTCACGCTGTCGTCGTCGCTGAACGATGTCGCGGAGGTCCGAGTGCGGGTGATCCCCGTAGTCGGGTTGCCGTCCGGATCGCGGTTCGCGAGAAAGAACTCGATCTCCGCGTCGCCGATGAGGCTTTGCCAGACAGGCGGAACCTGAGCGACATCGGGGTTCAAGCGCTGGAAGTCCCGGTTGAGCACGTCGATCTGGCTCTGGATCTGGGCATCAGAGATGTTTTCTGACTGCGCGTTCCAGACGACGTGCACCGCGACGGGAATCCGGACCAGGCCTGTCCTGGCCGCTTCGGGAGCCTGCGTGAACTCCTGGGTCCAACTCTCGATTCGGGCGCGCTCCGCCGCATAGGAGGGGAAGCGGCTTAAGAGTCTCCGATGAACGTCCATGGTGGCGCAGGTGCGCCTGGTCGGCAATTCGGGCTCGTCGGGCCGATTCATGCCGCCACCCATGCCGCCACCGCCACCCATGCCGCCACCGCCACCCATGCCGCCACCGCCCATCCCCATTCCGCTTCCCGTGTTGGGACCCGGCATCCCCGAGCTCATGCCGAATCCGACGCCATTAGACCTACCCCTGGGACCGCTGGTGCCCGACTTCATGCCCGATCCCCTTATCTCCGACCCGGCGCCTGTCCTGCCCATGGTAGAACCACTCTGGATCTGCTCGGACGCCCCTCGTTTGGGGCTGCCTCGTTTGTTCGCCATATAGTTCCTCCTCGTTCAACTGAATCGCTCGCCCGGTCGCTCAGCCACTTGCCCTCACCTGGTGCGGCGACTGCGGGAAGCTCCAAGCAGCCGCGCCGGCTCAGCGTGACCACCGGGGATCGCCGCCGCGGGGCATGCCTGAAGACGCCGCGGAGCCGGCTGCTTGTCTGGATGAGATCTGAATGGAAGGCGTGCCCACCGGCGGACACTACTGAGGGCAGGGAGACCGGCATGCGGAGGTGGGGTGTGCCGGCCTGCAGTAGCTGCGCAACCTTCTCCCCTGGCCCACGAGCGCGGCCGCGAGAGACGACAGGGGTCTGGCCCTACATCGATGTATTGCCGCATGCAGCCTGGAACTGACTGCGACAGAGAGTGTTTGTCGGGTGAGCAACAGCCGGTCGAAATACAACACGCGCTGTGGCGCCCAATGATGGGAACGGCCCGAGAAAAGTCAAGTAGGACCTTCGGGCTGTCACTATCCTATCATCGGCCGTCGCGTTGGAAGGACCTTTGGTAACAGAAGCGCCTCCAACTACGTTCGCGCTGTCGCATCCGACATGGCTCACGGTTTAGTCGCGACATAGACTCTTGTTGAGGTCCCGCTGCCGCCCTTTTGGGGAGGGTATCGGGTGGTGCCGGACACGATCGAATCCTGGCAGGGGCGGGAGAGCCGGCTGCATGATCGGTCGGTATGTGAGGGAGGACGGAGGGAAGGGGTGGATGGTGGGGCGGTTGTCGCCGTGAGGGAGAATCCGCCAGCTCCCGCCTGCCTCCCTTTCGGTTTGTGGATCAATGAGCTGACCGAGCGCGCAACCGGGCTTGCACGGGCGAGCCCTGCCCGCGCGGCGGCGACATGGGCCCGAAACTCAGAATCAGCGCGGGCCCACGCGTCCGCGACGAAACGGTAGCTGTGCTCGGCCTCCTCGCGCTCGCCGAGGCGTTCAGCCACCCGTCCCCGCTCCAATGCAAACACCACCTCGAGCGGCGTGAGAAAGGCATCGAGTGGCTCGGCCAGATCGACGAGTGCCTCCCGGTCACGGCCCCTCGCCGCCATCAGCTGAGCTCGGATCAGTCGGTCGATGTAGCACGCCGAGCATAACGTGTCAGGCAGACTACGGAATCGGCCAAGCGCCGCTGCGGTATCGCCACGGGCGAGTAGCAGGTGCGCTCGGGCGGCCGCTGTGTCGTATTCCGCCCGGGCGCGGGTGTCCGCATCCAGGCTTGCATTCGCGCGGCGGCTAGCCTGCTGATGGAAGGCCTTAATCGCCGCGGTGTCGCGGCGAGCCGACCACCATGGCAGCGCGAGTCTCGCGTGATCCGATCCGGCCTTGGTCCAGCGACGAAAGACTCCTGCGGCGTTTTCAGATGGAACTGCTCCGAGGTAGGCAAGTTCGGCGAAGATCGGCAGCTCTCGATTTCCCAACACCGTATACGCCTCATGCACATGACCGCGGAAGGCGAGTTGCTGGGCAAGCCGCTTGCGCATGAAGCTCGTGTCCGAGAACAGGGGATATGGGCTCGGGCGACCCTGGGCCAGAACCCGGCCGAGGAGGATGGCCGTCTCGGCCGAGTCAGGCCACCGCCTCAGGATGGTGCGGGCCGAAACCAGCGCCTCGGTTGCCGCGGTATCCAGCAGGCGGTTTATGTCGGCTGTGCCTCGGTCGCTAGGGTCGGTGAGGGCCACAGCAAGCCGCACCCCGCGATGCGCGGGCTCCTGAGGGCCCAACGAGAGATAGGTCCGTGCGTATCGCAGCCCCAGATTCCGCCCGCCCAGGTTGAAACCGAGCTCGACAGAATGGATGTAGGCGGGAGCGAAGCCCGGGTCGAGCGTTATGGCACGGCCAAAAGCGGCGAGCACGTCGCGGTCGGACACGCCGACTCCGGGTCCGCGGCCGAAGTGGTATCGGGCTTCGCCAAGGGCGAGCCAGACGCCAGGGCTCTCCGGATAGCGCCGGGCGGCTTCTTCTAGGGTAGCGAAGAGGCGCCGAGTATAATGCCACTGCTCGATCGAGCTCGGAGCCAAGTTTGCCGCAGCTAAGAGCGAATCCGACGTGACGAGCAGGCTCTCGCGAGGGCTCAGGCCATGGTTCAGGGCCCCAGCGCGTAGCAAGTACGAGAGCGCCAGCGAGTCCACAGTCAGGCGCTGCCATGAGAGGACATTCCCCACTCGTTGGAGCGCCAGGGCAAAGGTGCTGTCGTGTTCGAGGGCGTGTTGGTAGTGCGCTCGTGCTGAGTCCCACTGGGCGCGGCGATAGAATTGCTCGCCTTGCAGGAAGGCTTTTAGCGCCTCAAGGGAGTGCGTGACGCCTATCGCCGCGGGCTGAGCGGCACCGAGTGAATAGCGCGGCTCTAATTCGCGAAGAATCGCCAAGGTCAGTGAGTCGGCGAGGCGGCCCATATCCGCCAAAGCCCCCTGGCGCGTGACCTCGCCGAGAACCCGTCCACTAGCGACCTCCACCACCATCGCGGTCACCCGAAGCGAGTCTCGTCCAGCCCGCACGAGACTACCGGAGACGGCGAGCCCCGCTCCGGTCTTACGTCCCAGGTTGGCGGTCGATTCCGGGTCGGGATGGCCGCGCCAAAGCTGGACGGCCACGCTGGGGGCCACGGTGCGGATCGAGCCTACCCCATCGAGACTGCGCGAGAGCACGTCTACGAGTCCCTCGCGCCAGAGCTGCAGCCCCGGATCCAGCACCTGGTATGGAGCTACCACCAGCAGGTCGGGGTCGAGCTGCCGTCGAGTTTGCTGATGATGAACGTACCGACCCACCCCAGCCAAGGCGAGCGCAAGTACAACTGTTACGGCGGGCAGCCACCAGGCGAGAGTGCGCCAGCGTGGCAGGCCCGTTTTGATCGATCTGGCCGCGCGCCTTGGCCCCGCCTGTATCGGTGTCGACCTGGCAGGGCGGTCGGCGGCTGCAGGCCTCCGCTCTCCGGTGCTGGCCATCGGCGGCTCGGCCAGGGTCACCGGCTGAGGGCCAGAGGATCGCAGCAGGGTTGTGCGAAAGTACTCGGCAAGAGCGCTGACTCTGGGGTCGGGTTCTCCCGCACGCCCCTCGCCCACGAGGGCCTTGTACACCCGCGCATGCTGGATCGCTCCGGCCGGATCCCCAGTGACCGCAAGAGCGTTCATCAGCCCTAGCGTCGTATCCACATTCAGAGGATCTGCTGCGGCGAGCCGCCGCCAGAGCCGAATGGCGCACTGGCAGTCCCCCCTCTGAGTCGCCTCGGCCGCAAGGGACGCCGCCGCCTCGGAGAACCGGAGCAGGAGCCGCGCGCCCTCGTGTTTCCGCCACTGCTCGAATTCGGGCGACTCCCGCAGGTGGAACCCTTCCAGAAAGGGGCCGCAATACAGCTCGACCGCCCGAGCCCGGTCACCTCGTTCGAGCGCATTCTCGAACTCCGCGATGTCGCTCGTAATGATGGCAGGGTTGAGCCGGAGCTCGCCGCTCCCTATAAAGAGGTCAGGAGCCCTGAGGTCGCGCCGGAGTGCGTAGAGGGTCTGCTTGAGGACGTGACGGGCCCGGTCGGGGGTGCTCTCGGGCCAGAGATACAGAAGGAGGTCGTCTCGGTTGCAGCGCCGCTCGCACGCGACCGCCAAGAGCGCTAGAAGTGCCAGCGGGCGGCGTTGGGTTGCCGCGCCCGTGAGAGCCCCGGCCTCACCCTCGATCGAGAGCCCACCGAACGTCCTGAGCCTCAGCATGCCTGTAGAAACCTTCTCAGGAAAATCTGCTACTCAGCCAGCCGCGCTGGCCGACCAGGCGATGGGTCAGCGCGCCCGTGGACCCTGAGGTTGGCCACACGCCGGCTGTTCCTACTCTCACCCAGATGATGGTCGTTTACCGCCTCCGTTCTCGACCGCGGTGGTTAAGGCCAGTGCTCCGTCTACTGATTGCCGCAAGCGGAGGCAAGCCAAGAGGGCGGCCGATGAGCCGGGTGGGGTCGCTGGTTGCACGGAGAGATCCACGTCGCACTCTGCGCCCCGCGGGCGAACCCTTATACAGCGGAAGCGGTTCGACCTGCGGGAGTCTGCCTGACTGTCTCGGGGAGGCCCGTGGTGGCGGTCTTGGACTGCGCCCCGAGCGCGGTTTGGTCTGTTCTAGGCACAACTAGGTCTGATTTGACCGGGTTTTGACCGCAATTTGACCGGGAATGCCAGTGTACGCGACCAAAAACTCTGGCGCAAGAGTTCCACCTTTCATAGATACCCCACGCCGATGTGGAGTACTCCCCAACTCCCACAGGTAACGAGCCAAGCCCGTGTGCGCCTTAGGTCAGGGTGGCGCACAGCACCGGTCACTCGGGGAGGGCACCTTCATGGTATCCCATCCGGAGGTGCATGGCGAAGCTTTGGACCCTGAGACGCCGACAATTCCTAACCCCGCCTGCACCCACCCGCGCGGCTGCCGCTGTAGCTGGCTCTGAGTCACGGGCCACCGACGACGTTCGAGGTTGTGAGCGCACAGTGCCAGGACTGACCGTGCGGTGTCATTAACAAGCGAAAGATTCCAAGACGGCCGAGCCCCCGGCTGTCGGCGTCCGCCTGCTCCCATCGTTACTCGCGACCTCTCCTCGTAGGAGGCGACTATGCGCTCTCTCCCTATCAGTTGCCTGCTCACCGCCGCGGCCTTCGCCCTGGCATGCGAGGGCGGCCCTGAAGCGGCTTCGCCCACGACCGACACCCGCGCTTTTGCTGGAGTGCCTGCGAATGGGAACGGTACCAAGCTCGTGATCCCGACTGATGAGGACCTCCCCGCTGTTGACTGCGGCAATGGTGAGTTCCTCGACGCTCATGCTGAGGGCTGGATTCAGCTACGGCTCTTTCCCCAGCCCAAGAACCCGAACATTGAGCTGGACATCTTCCATACGGTTTTCACGTTCACGAACTCGGCCGGCGAGACCTTCAAGTTCAATGACCTGGGGCCAGACCGCATCTTTGTTGACGATGGAAACGTCTTCCTCGCAATTATTGGACGCACAAGTGGCGGGCACATCGGTCAATTTGTGATCGATCTGGCCACCGGTGAAGTCGTGTTCGTCGCTGGGAGGGACTTCGCAGACTCTTTTACCCAAGCGTGTGAAGCTCTCACCTGAGCGGCGCTAGACGAGGGATCCCGGCTGGTGTTGGGCGCAACCGAAGAGCAACCCAGTCAGAGAAGGAGAGGAAGAAATGAACTCCTCGCTAAGGGCGATTGCCGTGACGCTGCTGTCCGGTGGCATGACTGTGTGGATGACCGCGTGCTCGGAAGATCTCCCCACCAGAACGTCCGACGAACCGAGCGTCGGTGCACCCCAGGCCGATGTGTCTATCCAACAAATCCCGGCAAACGACGACTTCGACAACGCCGTCGAGATCACCGCGCTCCCCTTCACCGACAACCTGAACACCAGCGAGGCGACGGCCCCTCCCGAGGAGCCGGCGGACCCCAACGATCCGGGGGTTTGCTTCGTCGGTTCGCACACGGTGTGGTACCAGTTCACCCCCTCCCAGAACATGAGGATCAATGCCAACACGTTCGGCAGCGACTACGACACCGGCATCGCAGTCTTCACGGGCAGCGCGATCGACGCGCTGAGTCTCGTTATCTGCAACGACGACGCCATAACCGGGCAATTCGTGCAATCCAACGTGAACTTCGACGCGGTCGCCGGAGAAACCTACTTCTTCATGGTCGGCTCATTCGGGGACTCCCCGGGCGGCAATCTGATATTCCGGGTGGACGTGTCGCTGGAGCTCGGCTTGACGATCGACCCTTCCGGCAGCGTGGACGCAAAGACCGGTGTGGCGACAATCAGGGGGACGGTCAGCTGCGCAGAACCGGCGTCTGGTACGCTGGACGGAGAGGTCCAACAGCGGATCGGTAGAGCTCTCGTCAATGGCTCGTTCTTCACCTTCTTCGAGTGCGATGGGGTGACCCCTTGGCAGGCCGAGGTGTCCGCGCCCAACGGATTGTTTACAGGAGGTCGGGCCCAAGTCAGTGTCAGGGCCTTCGCCTTCGACCGCGACTTCACCGACCTGGCCGCGACCGTGCGCCTGAAGGGCAAGGGAAAGTAGGAGCGACAGCAAAGCCCAGCGTTGTTGACGCTGGGCTTTGCCCCTCCCCCCGGCATGGCCACTCGGCTTAGGCATCGACAAGGCGCACTCGCCCATAACCCGGGTTCGCCCAAATCACAGTCAGATCACGGCTAGGGAACGCGACCCCGGTAGTTTGGGCAAACTGGTGTTCGCAATACCTCGACAAAGGCACACCCGGCGAAAGCCGGGGCCGCAAAGCCACGGGTCCTCGCCTCCTCCGCGACGCCACACTCCCGACGCCCGAAGGACCCACGACCGCCGAGCTGCCGACGGGTTCGCGCTTTCCGCAACCCTCGCGACTGGAAGGTCTGTATGCATCCCTCCCTGGTTCGCCTTGCAATGGCCGCGGCGGTCGCCGTCCTCACCGCCTCCTTGACAGCATGCTCGAACGATCTTCCCACGGACGCAGCAGAAAACCCCCGGGCAGGTCCCGTCCAGGCCGATGTTATTGTCGCAGCTGTCCCGGTGAACGATGATTTCGACAACGCCACTGCGATCACGGCGCTTCCTTTCACTGAGAGCTTCAGTACCGTCGACGCGACAGGCGATCCCGACGATACGGGGGATTGCGGCATCGGCGGCCACACGGTCTGGTACCAGTTCACGCCGACTGCGGACATCCGGATCAACATCAACACTGTCGGCAGCGACTACGACACCGGCATCGCGGTGTACACGGGCACACGCGACGCCCTGAACTTCATCACCTGCAACGACGACGCGTTCGGGGTGCAGTCCAGCGTGTCGTTCGATGCCGCGGCCGGAGAGACCTACCGGATCATGGTCGGAGGATTCGGGGACGCGAGTGGCAACTTGGTCTTGAAAGTGGACGTGGCGCTGCAGCTTGTGCTGACCGTCGAGAGTTTCGGCAGCGTCAATCCCGCCACCGGTGTGGCTACTGTCCGTGGGACGGTCACCTGCTCGACCCAGGAGAACGTCTCGCTGGAAGGTGGGGTCACACAGCAGATCGGCAGGCTCCGCACCCAGGGATCCTTCTTCACCTCCGTTGAGTGCGATGGGGTGACCCCCTGGGAAGCGCAGGTGTTTCCGGAGAACGGCCCTTTCGCCGGCGGTCGGGCCGCGATCTCTGCCTTCGCTTCATTCAGGGATGAAGCGGCCGGGCAGTTCGCTGCCGACGAAGTGAACGCGACCGTGCGACTGAGGGGAAAAGGGAGATAACCAAAAGGTGGCCGCCATATCATCGCAATAGCGGAGTGCTGCCATGAGATACTGCAATATCTCCAATTTTCCCACCGCCGCGCTCATCACCGCCGTCTTCGTCGTGGGTTGCGACAGGTCGGCAGATCCGACGGCCCCGAACCCGTGCGCGAGTGCGCGACACGTTTGAGGTGGTCTGCAGGTAAGCACCTGGTCCCAGTTGTGAACGCCGTGAGAAGTCGGGGAGGCGGGGTGACTCACTTCGCCTCCCCTCTCGCAGTCTCTCGAGCCCCACCGAATGACGCCTCTGGCACCGCGCCGGCGGTTCGCCTCGACTGGCAGAATCGCAACTGGTAATTTCACGATCTTGCAAGAGATCAGCAAAAAGACGATCGTGTGATAGACAGGGGGCGAGAGCACGGAAATGCCCAGGGACCGCAAAAGCCGTCAAACTAGAGTGGAACGGGTAGAATCTTCGGGACCTGATGTCATAGTCGATTTCGTGTTCGATGATGGCTTGTTCTTTATCTCAATAAGGAACATCACTGACACACCGGCTTATAGAGTTTCTGTCAAGTTCGAGCCCACAATCTGTCGGCTAGACGGTAAGGACCTGGCAACGCTGCCGCTCTTCCAGAACATTGAGTTCCTTGCACCGCACAAAGAGATCGTAATGTTCCTGGATAGCAGTGGCTCATATTTTCGCCAAGGGCCAACCAAGGTTTCCGCGCGCATCACCTATCAAGACGCCCAGGGAGCCAAGAAGGTCACGACCATCAATCACGATCTGGAGATCTATAAGGCGATCGGATTCATAAGCCGAGTCCGGGATGAGGGTTAGAAATTCGTAGAGCGAAGGAGAACCAACATGGCGCGGGTGGACCCGTACAAGAATTTCCGCTTTCTGGTGGAGATCGAGGGCCTAGCGCAGGCGGCCTTTTCCGAGTGCGGTGGCTTGGCGTCGGAGGTTGACGTGATCGAATACCGCGAGGGCGGCGAGCCGGCGACGGTGCGAAAGCTCCCAGGTCGGGTGAGCTATCCGGACATTACGCTCAAGTGGGGGGTTACCGATTCGAGAGAGCTCTACGACTGGCACCGGGCAGTGATACGGGGGGAAATTCAGCGCAAGCGCTGCTCCATTATTCTGCTGGATGATTCCGGAAATCAGAGGGTCAGATGGAATTTGTTCAATGCCTGGCCCCGCAAATGGGAAGGTCCGGCTTTCAACGCAAAGGGCAGCGACGTCGCCATCGAGACGCTGACAATTACCTGTGAGGGAGTTGAGCAGGCGGACTAGAGATAAACTGCGACATCCTATCCGATATCATGCCCGTTAAACTCCGAGCGTCCATCCAGGGTCCCGGGCCCTGCTGCCGGCCTGCGGCAACGCCATATTGACGCCCTACCACTAGCACATTCTTGACGCACCACTCGCTGCGGATGTTGATCCTGCTGAGCCTCCTCGCGGCGGTGTTCCTTGCTATCTGGTTCCTCACCATCGGGATGCCGGGCCGCGCGTTTGCCGGCCCGCTCCCTCCACTCACCCCTGACCAACAAGCGCTCAGTGACCGCCTCAAGCGCCATGTGCTGCGGCTGGCTGGTGAGATCGGCGAACGGGGCGTGGCGAAGCCGGGCGCCGCGCTCCGAGCCGCGGCGTATGTTGAGGCCGAGCTCAAAGCGATGGGCTATACCGTCGCCGCCCAGGAGTACCAGGCGCAGGGACAGAGCTGGCGGAACTTGGAGGCGACGGTGCGCGGCTCGACCCAGCCCGACGAGATCGTCGTCGTGGGCGGGCACTACGACACGGCCGAAGGCGCGCCCGGCGCGGACGACAACGGGAGCGGGGTCGCGGGCGTGCTCGAGCTGGCGCGGAGCTTCGCCGGGAAGCCGGCCACCCGCACCATCCGCTTCGTCTTCTTCGGCACGGAGGAACCGCCGTCGTTCCCCACCAGCGCGATGGGAAGCCGGCACTACGCCGATGCGGCCCGGGCCCGCGGCGACCGCATCGTGGCGATGCTGTCCATCGAGTCCATCGGCTACTATGACAGCCACCCCGGCACTCAGCGCTACCCCTTTCCGCTGAGCCTCGCCTACCCCGATGTCGGCGACTTCATCGGCTTTGTGGGCAATCTGAAGTCAGGGCCGCTCGTGCGCCGGACAATCGCCACATTCCGCAGCGCCACCCGGTTCCCCTCCCAGGGCGCCTCGCTCCCTTCCTGGGTGCCGGGCGTCTGGTGGTCCGATCACTGGTCGTTCTGGCGACAGGGATACCAGGCGATCATGATCACTGACACGGCGCCATTCCGAAATCCGTTCTACCATACCGCGCAGGATACGCCCGACAAGCTCGACTACGGCCGGATGGCGCGCGTCGTGGACGGGCTCGAGGCCGTGGTCCCGGACCTGGCCGGCCGCTAGCTCAACCTCCGGCGAAGCTAGACCGATCCAAGCCGGCTATCCCTTTGCAAGACCCGGCGCGTATGATTTACTAGCGTGCGAAGCAAGAACTCCGTACCCTGCGCTCTGTCTCCCCAGGAGGCTGCAATGAACCGGTTCCGCTTTCTCGAGATTGCCGTCGGGGCCCTGCTTCCAGTGGCTGCCGGCTGCGGTGATAACGGACCGTCCGGCCCGGCGACCAACTTCACAGCTACGTTGTCCGGTGCCAACGAGGTTCCGCCGGTGACGACGACCGCGACGGGGACTGCGACCCTTTCCGTGAACGGCCAGCAGATTACCTACACGGTCAACGTGACGAACCTGCAGAATGCCGTGGTCGCCCACATTCACATTGCCCCGGTAGGCGAGAATGGCCCCGTGCGGCTGAACCTGTGTGGCACCGGCGCTCCTCAGCCGGACTGCACCAGCGGCACGGGCGTGCTGGCCACCGGCACCAACGGCACGACCGTCGGCACTCCGCCAATCACCTTCGACTCACTGCTCGCCGCGATGCGCACCGGTGGCGCGTACGTAAACGTGCACACTAGCGCGCCGGGTTGCACGGCTGGTCAGCCCGGCTGTAACGCGGGCGGCGAGATTCGCGGGCAGGTTGCCGCAGACTAAGAGTCACCAAGGCCGGAGCGTTCAGCTCCGGCCTTGGTTTTTCAGCACTCCGCGACTAGCCCATTTCCATCCGCACGACATATTACCGGCACTATCCCCCCTCTTCGTCTTCGGTCCACCGCATTCCCGAAAGGGAGGTTGTATGCAGCGACTATATCTCGCGGCGCTCGTGTCGTGTCTCATCGCGCCTGTAGCCCTGGCGCAGGAGCATTATACCGAAGGGCCGGTCTGGGAGTGCAGTTCCTACCGGGTCAAGCAGGGCCATTTCGATGACTACATGAAGTACCTGCGGCAGAACTTTCTGCCCCAGAGCCAGGAGGCAAAGAAGGCCGGCCTTGTGGTGGATCAGAAGATCTACCTACACGTACCAGAGACCCCTACTGATCCCGACGTTGTGCTTTGCACGCTGCACAGCAGCTACGCCAAGGCCCTGGACTACAGCGCCAGTGATGAAGCTAAGACTAAGGAAATCGCGGCCAAGCACTGGAAGACGCCTGATGAGCAAAAGCAACGGGACCTGTCGGCGAGGCGGTTCGAGTTCCGGGACTTCCTCGGCACGAGCTACTACCGGGAAGTCAACCTGAAGCCGTTGCCTTAGACTGGAGCCCTCACCCGGAAGCGCTCTGATCCATGAAGTGAAGGGGCCGGAAGCACCTCGCCTCCGGCCCTCATTTGCCGCACTTCGCCGACCTCACGCCGCGGGCCTTACCTCACCCTCGGCCTTCGGTGCCTCCACCTGGGGCTCCTCCGCCGTGCGCGGTCCAACAACCACCTTCCGCGCACTCTCCCACGCCGCCAGCAGCTCAGCTTTCCCGCTGAACCGGTAGCGGTTGAGCCCATCCAGCATATCGACCAGCTTCATGACTTCATCGCTCACTGCCTTGAGGTCGGCGCGGGCACCGACATGGTCCCGCCGGCCTTGATTGGATTCCTCAACCGATGCATCCAGGTCGCGCACCGCGGTGGCCAGGTCCTCCAGCAGTTTGTCTGCCAGGCCATGCTTACTCAGGAGGTCTTTCTGAACCTGGGCCTGCTCCAGCAGTTTGTGGGCGTGGGTGCGGAAGGCTTCATTGCTGGCGTTTGCCGGCGCCAGCCCGAAGTGCTCGGTGATTCCCGGCTGCTCCGTGGCCGCTAGCGCGGCGACCGTGACCAGGTGCCGGAGCAGCTTGTGGTGCAGCTGCCGCCTGAGCTCGCGGCGGCGGACCGCCGACGCATGGGTCGTGAAGAATCCACCCTGCTCCTGCATGGCCAGCGCCTCCAGGCGCGCGATCAACTCCTCCAGCTTCGTCAGCGCCGCCACGAAGCTGGCGTCGGTGGAAGGATGGGCTCGGCAGTAGTCCCGCACGCGCGCGGCCATCTCCAGTCTTCGACGGACGATCCGATCCATACGACACTCCTCTCTCTTCCTTCGCACCAAACGGTGATCGGGCGCGGTCAGGTTGATGTTGAATGACTCGGCTCCGACGCGGCTCCCGATCACCGGCCGGACGATTGACCGGTAGAAGCGAAGGGCGTGCCACGTGGAGCATGAGAGTGAGGTCGTGTGATATGATCGCGACATGATGAGGGGGATGGTGGACCGGCCGCCTCGGATGAGTCATAGAAGTGTGAGGTCGTGTGGCCCTGCGGACCGGCTCGCTACTTCTCGTGACTCGCCAGGAATCCGAAGCGAATCATGACCGAGGCGCCGCCCGAACGACCGGTTTGTCGATAGCCGCTCATGACGCACTGTGGCGGATATTTGTCGGGATGCGACAGACTGGGCGGAGGACGTGACGCGTCCGCCGAGCGATCGAGCCCTTAGGATGGCCCGCTGCAGCAGTCGCGAGAGCTGATGTGCGCCCGGAAAGGTGGCTGACAAGATCGCGAGATCGGATGCGACGACGGCTCAGCGTTCGATAGCCGCGAGTTATGCGCCGGCTTGCGCGAAGGATGCATTTCCTCGAGCGAGGAACGCGATGCGCTGGACGGGCGAGTCGAAGACGAAAACGTACGACTTGATGCTCGACTCGAAGAGGTCGTTGTGGCTGCCGGAAAGGCTACCGACTGTCTTACAATAGAAACCCGCTGTCCTCTGAAAAGGTCACTCGCTCAGCGCTGCCGGTTCGCGAGCCACTCGCCGGTCCAGACGAAGTGGGTTCCCTGATCGGTGTACTCACACCGCGCAGTGCCGTCGATATGCGAATTATCGTCCGACATGACCCCCTCGTAGGTGCACAGGGGAGTCCGGAACGAGACGTTAGACCCCTGCTGCACTCCCTCATCTATATGGAACAATGCCTCCGAGGCCAGCGGACCTTCGTAGTCCCCGCTCGCGGCATGACACAAACCGCTCTGCTGGCCGGTTCCGGAGAATCCACCGCCCTTCTGATCGAAGGCGAAGTACCCCGTATGAATGTGAGTCTGCCCATTGCCAGCATCTTCCAGGCGCGCTCCCTGATCCCAAGTGCCGACGATGCTGAGAGACGGAGCCTCTGGCTGCGAGGAGCAGGCGAGCATTCCAATGATGAGACCAGGTGTTAGCGCCACAGCCATTCTAGAGAACACAGGATCCCCCACATGAATGCGGTGTTCAGGCTAAGGTGTACTCTTATCCCGCAACCCACAAGGTTATGGGCCACCTTCTGTGGTCTGGACTCGGCGGGCGGTTCCCAGGATTACCGCACCGTGCACGCGCAACTATTTCATGGATGTAATCGTCTCATATATTCCACCGTCACGCCCACTGGTTTCGTCATAGTGTGAGGAATCTCAATGAATTGGCTTGGCCCATCGTTGCCCGTGCTCTTCGCTGCCCTGATTCGGGCTGCCGTGTTGCCGATCGCTGTCTCCGCCCAGACCGACGAAGCTGCCATTCCACACGGCATCGACACCGCGGGCATGGACCGCTCGGTCAAGCCCGGCGACGACTTCTTCGACTACGCCAACGGCACCTGGATCAAGAACACCGAGATCCCGGCTGACCGGAGCAACTACGGCACCAGTAGCATTCTGCTCGACCTCACTGACAAGCGGGTCGCCGATCTGATCCAGGAGACCACCAAGGCCAACGCGCCCGCCGGCTCCGAGGCTCGCATGATCGGCGATTACTACGCCAGCTTCATGGACTCGACCGCCATTGATGCGGCCGGCCTCAAGCCATTGCAGCCCACGCTCGACTCCATCGCAGCCATCCGCGATCGAAAGGGTCTGGCCCACTACCTCGGCAGCACCCTCCGAGCCGACGTGGACGCGCTCAACGCCACCAACTTCTACACCGAGAACCTGCTCGGCCTCTGGGTGGCGCAGGATTTGGAAGACCCAACCCACTACTCGCCCTTTCTGCTCCAGGGCGGTCTGGGCATGCCCGACCGGAGCTACTACGTCGACACCTCATCTGCCATGGCTACGATCCGCGACAAGTACAAACAACATGTCACCGCCATGCTCACCTTGGCCAGGATTCCCGATGCCGACACCAAGGCCGCGGGGATCGCCCAGCTCGAGAGCAAGATCGCCAACGCCCATTGGAGCAGAGAGAAATCGGGCGACGTCAGCAAGGGCAACAATCCCTGGACGCGAGCCGACTTCGGCTCCAAAGCCCCGGGCCTGGATTGGGAGACCTACTTGGCCGCAGCCGGCCTCGAGAAACCGAAACGATTCGTGGTCTGGCAACCCAGTGCGATCACCGGCATCTCCGCCCTCGTGGCGAGCGAGCCGATCGATGCCTGGAAGGACTACCTCACCTTCCATGCGATTCAAACGCGTGCGGCAGTGCTGCCGGTCAGCTTTGGCAAGGAGTCGTTCGCCTTCTTCGGCCCGGTGCTGAGCGGCGCCCAGAAGCAGCGGGACCGCTGGAGGCGCGCCGTCGCAGCCACCAACGACGCGCTCGGGTTCGCCGTGGGCCGGCTCTACGCTACCCGCTACTTCCCGCCCGCGGAGAAGAAGCGAGCCCAGGCAATGGTCGCCAACCTCATCGCCGCCTTCCGGGAGCGGATTGACCGGCTCGATTGGATGGCGCCGGCGACCAAGAAGGAAGCCAAGGCCAAGCTGGCCGTGCTCAAGGTGAGCGTCGGCTACCCGGACATATGGCCCGAGTACTCCGGTCTCCAGATCGTGAAGGGTGACGCCTACGGCAACTTCGAGCGAGCCCATCTCTTCCAGTACCGGCAGAGCCTCGCCAAGCTGAGCCAGCCGGTCGACCGGGCCGAATGGGTCATGACCCCGCAGCTGGTCAATGCGGTCAACCTGCCGGCGATGAACGCGCTCAACTTCCCCGCCGCCATTCTGCAGCCGCCGTACTTCGACCCCAAGCGGCCGACGGTCATGGATTACGGCGCCATCGGCTCGATCATCGGCCACGAGGTGAGTCACAGCTTCGATAACCAGGGCGCGCTGTTCGACTCCAAGGGCCGATTGCACAATTGGTGGACCCCGGAAGACTTCAAGCACTTCGAGGCGTCGTCGAAGCAGCTGGTCGCCCAGTACAACGGGTACAAGCCCTTCCCCGACCTGGCCGTGAACGGCCAGCAGACCCTGGGCGAAAACATCGCCGATGTCGCCGGGCTGGCCGCGTCTTACGACGCCTACCGCAAATCCCTCGGCGGCAAGGAAGCGCCCACGACGCAGGGATTGAGGGGCGACGAGCAGTTCTTCGTGAGCTTCGCCCAGAGTTGGCGAAGGAAGGCCCGCGATCCCGCCCTGCGCAATCAGATCCTCACCGACGGACACGCGCCTGCCCGGTACCGCGCGTCCACCGTCCGGAATATCGATGCCTGGTACGAAGCGTTTGATGTGAAGCCGGGGGAGAAGCTCTACCTGAGTCCGGCGGACCGGGTGCGGGTCTGGTGACGTTCAAGCCCGGCATGACCTTGACCCATGCGAGGAGGAAGTGTGCTTGCAGCTCTCCTGACCTTTCGTTTTGACGAAAACTTCAATGAGGCGGCAGTTCGGAAGATCGCCCAGGGCGCACAGACCAAGTTTGTAGGAATGCCGGGCCTGCGCTCCAAGACCTTCTCGCTCGATGCCAAACGGGGCGAGGCTATCAACTTCTACGTTTGGGAGTCGGAGGAGGCAGCGCGGGCGTTCCTGACGAAAGATCTCATCGACCGGGTGACCGAGTTATACGGCGTGCGCCCGAGCGTGCAGTTCCTCCAGGTTGCCGCTTTAGTGGAGAACACGCCTAGCCGGAATCCCGCCGCACTATAGCTGGGTGCTGGTGCGACTCAGAAGCGCTTGGGGATAGTGCAGCGCTTTGCACTGTTTCCAGGCACGAGGGTTGCCATGTCCCCCCGGCGGTGGCGTGCAAGCCAAGCCACCATACCCAGATCAAGGCAAACCCGTCCGCAAGGCGGGGACGCAAAGCCAGGAGTCTCGCAGCCTGCGAGACCGTCCGGTTGCCTAAGCACGGACGGCACCACCACAGCCGGGAGTCAGACATGCGGCGCATTCTCACCCTCTCGTTGGTTCTACCGTTCTACCTGACCGCGCAGGCGGCGGCGCAGACGTGCGTCGGCATGCCCTCATTCACCAGCGGTCAGATGCAGGTCACCGGCGGCGCCCAGTTCGCCGACGGTGCGAACAGCTTCGGGGGCACCTTTGGGTACGGCGTGCCCAAGGGCCTGTACGGCAAGGTCGGTCTCGGGACCACCTCGTATGATGGTCTCGACGGCTCGTCCCTAGACCTCAGCCTCGGCGGCGGCTATCAGGTTCCGCTCCACCGCAGCCGGGTGGCCGAGCTCTGCCCGGTTGCCAGCCTGAGCATCGGGTCCGGCCCCAATGACATCCTCGGGACCGGCGCGGATATGTCGAGCCGTACTTTCGCCTTCGGCGCGTCGGTGGGCGCTCTGGTGAACCGTAACCCGCAGGTCCGGATCCTCCCCAACGCGGGTTTCCAGTTGGCCAACAGCCGGATCAAGCTGGATGACGGGACCAACTCGGCGTCGGACTCGCAGACCTATGGTCTGCTCAGCCTGGGGACCGGCTTCGTGTTCAACTCGCGGTTCAGCCTGAGCCCGAGTATCAGCATTCCGGTCGGGCTCGACGGCGGGGACGCGTCGTTCGGGCTGATTGGTGCGATGAACTTCGGACGCTAAGCTGCTTACATGAAGGGGCAGGGGGCAGGGCGCGAGAACACCGCGTCCTGCCCCCTCGCATTTCCGCTGCTCCCATCCGCGAACGCCAGGGTCTGCTACGCGTCCCGCATCGCCCGAATGCCCGCGAGCGAAAAGGCCAGCACGTGCTCGGCCGTCGCGTCGATGTCGAGCGCATCGGGCCAGGGCTCTTCCGTGATCGCCGCCCGCATGGGCTCCGGCATCTCCCCGAAGCGGGCATAGATCAGACAGAGCCCGTGCACGCTGCCGACGCACCGCATCACTCGCGGGTCGTTCGGCGGGCTGCTCAGCAGCTCCCCGATAATTCCCGCGAGGTACCGAATCCTGGGCGCGATGGCCTGTCGGCCGATCCTGGGCGCGGCCGCGGTCGGTCGCCTGATCTCGTGCTGCATGAGCTGATGCACCCACGCGTCGTTCCCGACCGGTCGAAGCACCCGGCCGAGAAAGACCCGCACGAAGTGGTGGAGCTTCTCCTCCGCGGAGCTGCCTGGCGGCGCATCCATGGTCTTGGCGTTGAAGCCGCGGATGAGCCGGATGGCCTCTTCCATCACCACCTCATAGAGTCCCAGCTTGTCCCCGAAGTGATAGTTGACCAGCGCCAGGCTGGCGTTGGCCTCGCGACAGATATCCCGGACCGTCACGTCATCGAACCCATGCTCGGCGAAGAGGATCTTCGCTGCTTCAATTAATCGCTCGCGGGTGTCGCCGTCGGTGCGCGTCCGCCCCCGGCGTCTCTGGTGCGCGGGTCGCAGAAGCCGCCGAGTCATAGCTCGCGCTTAAACAGCAGCGTAGCTGCCGCCATGGTGACCGCGGAAAAGGCGAGCAGAAAGACGAGGTCCGGAGCGATCGCCGCAAACCCGGTGTTCTTGAGCAGCAGGCTCTTGAGGGCGTGCACCGCGTAGCTGAAGGGGTCGACCGTCGCGATCCCCCGCATCCATCCGGGAAAGGCCTGTTGGGGATAGACCGCGCCGCTGGGGAAATACAGCACGGTGTTGAGCACGCCGAAAATCGCCCTGGGCATCAGGGGGTCGTTCATGCGGACCACCAGCAGAAACATCATGCTGACCAGGGCCACCGCGGTCGTGGTGATGACCACGAACATCCGCAGCAGCTTGAGCGGGGCGAAGGCATCCGGAACCCCCGCGATCAGCGACCCCACCGTCATCAGCACCAGGCCAGCGATCACCGCCTTGATCGCGCCCGAAACGTTGAAGCCCAGGATCAGCTCGAAGCGCGAGATCGGGGTGACGAGGTAGCCCTCGTGGAGCCCGCGGGCTTTGTCATCCATGTAGATGATCCCCCCGCCGATCATCACCATCATGAAGATCGACATCACGATGGATCCCGGAAGGAGATACTGGATGTAGGGGACGTAGGGATAGACCTCCACCAGCTCGAGCGTGGGCTCGGACGCGATCCGCCGGGTGCTGGGCGCGTGCTGGTTGTAGGCCTGGAGCACGCCAGAGACGGTTGCCCCCAGGGTGGCGCTGACGAAGTTGTCGGTGTTGTCCTCGATCAGGGCGATGTGGGGCGCTTCCCCGGCCAGCACGCGGCGGGAGAACCCCGGAGGGATCGTCAGGACCCCGTTGAGACGGCCGTTGCGAAGCGCGGCCAGCGCCAGTCCCGGGTCGCTGTAGGGCACCAGCTCGTAGGTAGCCGCATTGGCGGCGATGGCGTTGGACAGCTCGCGCAGCCGGACCGCGGGAACACCCTGGTCCTGATCCACCAGCCCCACTCGGAGGTGCTTGACCTTTCCCCCGAACGCATAGCCCAGAATGATGAGCTGGACGATCGGGAGCACGAGCGACATGACGATGAGCATCGGGCTGCGACGAAACCGGCGCAGCTCTCGTTCGATAATCGCGAGAGCCCGTTGCATGAACCATCTCCCTCAGCGCCGAGTGAGCAGAACCCGCCGGTCCTGCATCGAGGGCTCCTGCAGCGCGTCGCGGAGGTCGCGACCGGTAAAATGGACGAAAACGTCATCCAGCGTGGTACTGCGCACCGCGAGGGAACGCACCGGAACACCGGCTTGTTGGGCCGTGTCCAGGAGGGCCGCAGTGGTGACGGGGCCGGCATCCGATGTGATCCGGAAGCTGGTCCCTTCGCCGGTCACGCTGCTCACCCCCGGCAAGCCTTCCAGGCGTGCGCGCCAATCCGCCGGCGCGTCGCTGAAGCTCGCCTCGAGCGCACTCTGGCCCGAGATGGCGGCCTTGAGGTTGAGGGGAGAATCCAGCGCCACCAGCCGGCCGTGGTCCACGATGGCGATGCGATCGCAGAGCTGATCGGCCTCGTCCATGTAGTGGGTCGTCATCAACACGGTCAGGTTCCGGTCCGCCTTGATCCTGCCGAGCATCTCCCAGACGGCGGTGCGGGAGACGGGGTCGAGACCGGTGGTGGGCTCGTCCAGAAAGAAGATCCGCGGCTCGTGCACCAGCCCGCGGGCGATCTCCACCCGGCGACGCATGCCGCCAGAGAGGAACTTGACCGGCTTGTCACGCCACTCCGTCAGGCTCACCGCATCCAGCAACTCCGGGATGAGGCGACGGCGCCGCTCCCGGGGCACGCCATAGAGCTTGGCGAAGATGACCAGGTTCTCTTCGACGCTGAGCTCGGGATCGCTGGTCAGCGCCTGCGGGATCACGCCAATGGCGCGGCGCACGGCGTCGGACTGCCGCACGATGTCCGCTCCCGCAATGATTGCGGTACCAGCGGTGGGCGCGATGAGAGTGGTGAGCATGCGAACCAGGGTGGACTTGCCGGCGCCGTTCGGTCCCAGAAGCCCGAAGATTTCTCCCTCCTCCACCGCAAAGGAGATCTGGTTCACCGCCGTGAGGTCGCCGAAGCGCTTGGTGAGCCCGCGGACATCGATCGCGCCGCTCACGATCGGGCCACCGGTAACAGGACGTACGCCGTCATGCCCACCGCCAGACGGCGGTCACGGTTGTTCACCCGCAGGCGGATCTCGAAGGTCTTGATGTCCCGCTTGGTGCGGCTCACGTCCCGCTGGGTCGCGAAGTCCGCGTCCACCCCGCGGTAGAACACCGTGCCGTATCGTTCCTCACCCGAGGGCAGCCGCACGGTCAACCGATCGCCCAGACGCACCCGGTCGATGTAGGTCTCTTCCACATCGGCGCGGACCCAGAGGCTATCGGGGTTGATCAGCGTCACGACGGGCTGGCCCGCGGTCACCACCTCGCCCTGGCGAACGGCCCGCACATCCACGATGCCCGACATGGGAGCAGGGATGTCGCTGTAGCCCAATCGCACCGCGGCTTTGTCGGTCTGGGCAGTGGCGGCAGCCTGCTGCTTGCGGCTGGCCATCCAGGCGTTCCGCTTGGTGGCCACCTCACGCTCGGCTGCGACCGCACGGGCTTGCGCAACGCGATAGGCCATCGTGGCCGCATCGACGTCCTCCTGTGAGACGCCCCCGGACTTCAACAGAGCCTGGTTGCGCTGCAGCACTTGGTTGGCATTGACGAGGCTGGCCTGGGCCTCGCTGTCCTGCGCCTCGCTCGCCGCGAGCTCTGCCTTGCTGGCCTCCACCTGCGAGGCCATCGCCTCTGCGCTCTGAGCATAGTAGGCCTGGTCGGCGCGGAGCTCACCCGGCTCCAGCAGTGCGATCACCTGATCGGCCGTCACGGAGTCCCCCTCGGCCACCCGCAGTTGGCTCACCCGGCCGCCTACCTGTGGGCTCACAATGACCTCGTTGGTGGTAACGATTCCGGTCAGCACCAGGTTGGCCGGCCTCCGGTGGGTAAGGCCAGCGGCTCCAGCCGCTAAGCCCAGCGTGCCGATAAGGATGAGGAGTCGTTTCTTCGCCATGGCACCGCCTTCTGAGATCAAATCTGCGACAGATTGAACGCATGTATAGAACAGATGTTCAAATCTGTCAACTGCCGCCCCGCGACTATACCTCGATCAGAGGAATCCTTCTTTGGTTGTTCCAGGTCGTGTCGCCAGGGGGGTCCCAATGTCCCGTCAGGCAACCATGGCACTTCTTTCCGGCATCGCGCTGATCGCTGCATGTGGAAGGCATGCGGCGCCAGCACCTCGCGCCGAGGCGCGCCGGCACCCGGACTGCGCCGACAGCCTCGCCCAGCGCGACAGCGGCATCGCCCTGAGCAAGGACGTTCGTCGTGGTCCGCGTTACAGGGTGGACAGCGCCGGGCGGGTCGAGACGCTGCCTCCGATCCCTACCGTTGGCGCCGATACCACAAGACCCGGTTGCCCCTCTCTGTCCGATACCTCCAGCACCCATAGACAGCCATGAGTCTTCCCCGAGTCCGGGCCTGGCCCCTCCGAATCTGCAGTACTCTGATCCTGATCGGCTTGATTGGCGGCTGTGGCGACTCCACCGCGCCGACTCTCCCGAACAGCTCGAGCGCGCAGTTCACCATTACGGTTCGTTTCGTCGACCCCGGACAGCCCACTCCCACACTGAGCGCTGCGTTCAATCTGGCTGTAACCAAGTGGCAAAGCGTGATCGTTGATTCGGTCGGCTCGATTCCCATCAAGCTGGCGGCTGGAGCCTGCGACTCGGCTCAGCCCGCGCTCAACGAGACGGTGAAGGACCTCCTGGTTCTGGTCCACATCCGTCCAATCCTCGATACGGTGCCCGGCCGGGCGACCCTGGGCGAGTCCGGGCCCTGCCTCGTGCGCCAACCAGGCAACCTCCCCATTCTCGGCGTCATGTCGTTGAACGACAGCACGCTCGCATCGCTGGCCACCAGCGGCTTGTTGGACGACGTAATCAAACACGAGATGGGCCATCTGCTCGGGTTCGGCACGGTCTGGGATCTGGATAACTTGGTGCGCGATACAACGACTAATGATCCGTGGTTCAGCGGACCGGATGCCCAGGCGGCGTTTCGAATGGCGCTGCCGAGCTACAACGATAAGATCGTCCCGGTAGAGGCGAATGGTGGCACCGGGACCACGCTGAGCCATTGGCGGGAATCGGTGATGACCAACGAGCTCATGACCGGCTTCATCAACAACGGCCCCAATCCCCTCAGCGCGATCACCGTCGAGTCGATGGCGGACCTGGGTTATACGGTAAACGTGGGCGCGGCAGACCCCTGGCCCACTCCATCCAGCGGAGCCGCCGTCGCCGCGGCCGCAATCCCCCAAGCTTCCTTCTCCGTCACCGGCTCGCCTACCCACACGGTGCTCCGCTCACCCCGCTTCTGGGTGACGCGTTCCGGCGCGATCGGCCCGATCTCAACGCCCTAGATCGATCGCTGGAACCTGGGCGCCCCGTCCGATGTTTGGTCGAACATTGGGAGGAGCCCCAGGCATGACTGATCAACGAGTCGCAATCGTAGCCGGCACCCGTACGCCCTTCGTCAAAGCCGGCCAGGCCTTTTCATCGCTCGGCCCCCTCGCGCTGGCGAAACCCGCGGTGTGTGGTCTGCTTGAGCGACATCAGGTGGATCCGACTGGCATCGGTGCGATGGCGTTCGGCGCGGTGGTCGCCGAGCGGGGCAAACCGAACCTCGCGCGGGAGATCGTACTGGAAACCGGGCTGCCGGCGGGAATCGAGGCGCAGACGGTCTCGTCGTACTGCATCACCGGCCTCCGAACCACGACCATCATCGCGGACGCCATCGCGCGGGGACGCATCGACGCGGGCATCGCCGGAGGCGTGGAGTGGCTCAGCGGGGCAGACCCGGCGACCTTCCGCGAGCCCACCACCGGCCTCTCGATGGGCGAGCACATGGAGCTCACCCGGGCCAAGTGGAACATCCCTCGCAGCCGACAGGACGAGATCGCTCTCGCGAGCCACCGCAACGCCGTAGCTGCGCGAGATCACCTGGCGCGGGAGATTGTGCCACTCGAGGGGGTCCAGCAGGACACCGGACCGCGACCTGATACCTCGCTGGAGCGGCTGGCTGCTCTGAAGCCGGTGTTCGACCAGGGCGGGACGATTACTGCCGGCAATGCGTCCCCGGTGACAGACGGGGCTTCGGCGGTGCTGCTCATGAGCGAGCGCCAGGCCGAGAAGCAGAAGCGAGAGCCGCTCGCGTTCATCGAGGCCATGGACTACGCGGCCATCCATCCGGATCAGGGGTTGCTCATGGCCCCGGCGATCACCGTGCCTCGATTGCTCGAGCGAGCCGGCTTGCAGCTCTCCGATATCGACCTGATCGAGATTCACGAGGCCTTCGCCGCGCAGGTGCTGGCCAACGTCGCGGCGTGGGAGTCCGGTTGGAAGGGTCGGGCCACCGGACCGATCGATTGGAACCGGGTGAACGTGAACGGCAGCTCCATCGCCGTGGGTCACCCCTGGGCGGCGACGGGCGGGCGGATTCTCATCACCTTGGCTAACGAGATGGCCCGGCGTGGCGCGCGTCGCGGGCTGATCAGCATCTGTGCCGCCGGTGCGATGGCGGGAGCGGTGCTGCTCACAAGAGCGTGAAAAAAAGCACGGCCCCGTCGAGGCCTACGGGGCCGTGGAGCTGCTCAGCGAGGGTTAGCGACCAGCGCGCGATGAGGGCGACGCTCTGAACGTCCCGTGTACCACCAGCTCACGGGTCTCGTTGCTCGCGTCTGTTGCATCAAACCCCACTGCGGCGAGATCGAAGCGCCCCTCGATCAGATAACCGCTCGAGCGAGTGATCGTCAGGTTGCCGCCCCGGGCACGGTACACTCCGGTCGGCCGTTCCGGCGAGCCGGTGACGACCAGTGCCTGAATGCCCTTCTCGGGATCCGGGCTCAGCGGGTAGACGCCCGGGCGGGGCTGGACGTCGTCCACCCGAGTGAACAGGACTGCCCCGGCGGGCGAGTGGGCGCCGAGCGCCAGGACGAACGGGCCCGAGCCGTTGGTTCCGCGCACCGAGCCGAACTCCGCCGGACCGGCTAGGGTGAGCTTCTTGGCGCCGCTGGTGTGAGCCTCGAACCGGGAGCGGCTCCCGGCAGCGGCGGCAATCGTCACCGCGAGCAGGCATATCCCAAGAGGGTAGAACATCGGCTTAGCGGACATCGGGCTGCTCCTCCGTTCGTAGTGCGGTCTCATTCCACCACGCACATCTCAGAGCTCGTGGCGGTCCCGTTGTGAGGGTATACGCAACCCGGCTGGCGGCCGTCTCACCGGCACAGACCTCCCATCGCCTCGCTGCGAACCTCCGAAAGACTTTTTGCATTGAACTCATGCGGGCTGGCCCTTGAGCCCCCGTCTCGCCGCCCCCGCCTGGGCCGGCGTGCCTGCCAGCTTCCAGCTTGGGAGATCGTATGCGGATCGTCATGCCCTTTCTCGCGGCCGCCCTGCTCCTGCCGCTCACCACCACCAGGCCGATGGCCCAGACCACCATCAAGCGGGTAATCTCCCTCGCGGCCGCCGACCGGATCGCGTCGGCCGCCGAGGCTGAGGCGAAAAAGCGAGGCTCGACAGTGGTAATCGTGGTGGTGGACGACGGCGGTTACCCGATCGTGTTGCGTCGGCTGGACGACACCCAGGTCGCGAGCGTGGAGGTAGGGATCGCCAAAGCCAGGACCGCGGCCATCTTCCGCCGTCCGAGCGCGGTGTTCGAGCAGCAGATCAAGAACGGTCGCCTGGCGACGCTGGTGCTGCCCGGCGCGACCCCGCTTCAGGGCGGCGTACCGCTGGAATTCGAGGGGAAGGTCATCGGCGCCATCGGAGTGAGCGGTAACTCGCCGCAGGAGGACGAGGAGATTGCACTGGCGGGAGCCGCCGTGGCCAAGGCCGCGCTGGCCATAGAGCGGTGAACCGGCTGGCACCGAGGATCTCGGCGCTCTGCCCCTGCGAGTCCGGAACGCGGAGTGCGACTTAGCGGAGCGGGGCCGCCGGCGCCTGTTGGCCTGCGTCGTGCCGGAGCAGGTCTCGGATGTTTGGGTGGTCGATGGGTTCGATCCGGACCGGTGATCTTCCCGGCGTAAGCC
>UEXR01000288.1_pt1 | contig 26798 bp, 20 predicted proteins | sample 4301101 | NCBI WGS metagenome assembly UEXR01 (sample SAMEA4773180, study PRJEB27434) | metagenome | biome: 2259; feature: agricultural soil; material: soil | place: USA | collected 2014-09 | depth 0.25 m
CAGTAGTGGGTGACTAAACCCAGGCTGAACTAGTGGGAATGCCCGAAGTGAGAATGGCTTGCGTGGGGAACATGGACCGCCGGCGCCTCCTCGGCGCACCCGTGCGCGACCTCCAGCTGGATCGTCACGTGTCCGATTCCCAGTCGCGCCATCTCGCTCCTGATGCCCTCCAGAACGCCCGGATGAGATCCCAGTTCGGGGACCACCGCGTGGCCGCTCATTGCCACCATGCCGTTGGTCACGGTCCACACATGGAGGTCGTGAACCGCTGACACGCCGGGAACGCCAAGCATCCGGCGATGCACTTCAGGCATCGAGACGTGACGGGGCACTGCCTCCAACAGGATGTCGGTGCTTTCCCGCATCAGCCGCCAGGCGCCCACGAGAATCAGGAGCGACAGAACCATGGATGCAATCGGGTCGGCGACAGTCCAGCCGGTGAGGGCGATGATCGCGGCCGCACTCAGGGCAGCTACCGAGCCCAGGGCGTCACCCATCACGTGCAGGTAGGCGCCTCGGGCGTTGAGATTTCCACTCTGACTCCCGTGAAGCAGGCCCAGGCTCAGGAGATTGACCAGGAGGCCGGCCGCAGCCACGCCCAGGAACAGGCCTGTCCGAATAGGCCCGGGATGCTGGATCCGCTCCAGCGCCTCGAGTACTACCCACCCGGCGATCCCAAACAGTAGCGCGGCGTTTACCAGCGTGGCGAGGATCTCCCAGCGGAGATATCCATAGGTCTTGCTGTCATTCGCGGGACGCTGGGCGATCCAGGCAGTGAGCAACGAGAGGGAGAGCGCCCCGACATCGGTAAACATGTGGGCGGCGTCAGCCAGGAGAGCCAGCGAGCCGGACAGCCATCCACCGATCAGCTCCACCACCATGAAAATGCCGGTGAGCGCGAGAACCACGGCCAGGCGGCGGGTCGCGGGCCGTCCGCGCCTCCGCTCGGTATCGAGATGGATACAGTCTGCGCTCGCCGAGGTCGATGCCATATGAAGAAACTTAGCGGTGTTCCAGGCCCGCGCTCCCGCTGCTCCCACCTCTGCCCTCGCGCGCGCGCACCGCGTCCGCATGCCCATGAAGCCCTTCCGCTTCCGCCAGTGCGATAATCGCGGCCGCATCCGCCGCGAGCCGATCGCGAGTATAGCGGATGACGCTGGTCCGTTTGACGAAGTCATAGACGCCAAGGGGCGAGGCATAGCGGGCAGTGCCGCCGGTGGGAAGGACGTGACTCGGCCCGGCGAGGTAATCCCCGACTGACTCGGGGGTATCATCTCCCAGGAAAATGGCCCCGGCGTGCCGGACTGAGCTCGCGATCCGCTCGGCGCCTTCCGCAACGACTTCCAAATGCTCCGGGGCCCGGCGGTTAGCGACTTCGATCGCCTCCCGCATGGTGGGGACCAGCACGATCAGGCCATTGCGCTCTAACGCGGCCCGCGCAATCGCAGCTCGGGGAGCTCGCGCGAGAGCTTCCTCGATCGCGCCGGGGAGCGCCTCTGCCAACGCCGGATCGGTAGTGACGCACCAGCCGGTAGCGTCCTCGTCATGCTCGGCCTGGGCGATGAGATCCGCGGCTATCCGTGAGGGACTCCCCGTCGCATCGGCGATCACCAGCAGCTCCGTGGGGCCGGCGATCATGTCGATCCCCACCTGACCGTGAACCTGGCGCTTGGCTTCCGCAACCCAGCGGTTTCCCGGCCCCACGATCTTGTCGACTCGGGGAACGGTTTTGGTGCCGAAGGCAAGCGCGGCGATCGCCTGCGCGCCGCCGATGCGGAAGACCCGGGTCACGCCGGAGAGCGCACATGCCGCGAGCACTACATCGGTGATACCCTGAGGCGGCACCACAGCGATGATCTCGCAGACCCCCGCCACCACGGCCGGGACAGCGTTCATGACCACTGATGAGGGATACGATGCCTTGCCACCCGGGATGTAGAGCCCGACCCGATCCAGCGGTGTCACCTTCATCCCGACCACGCTCCCGTCGGGTTGGCTCAGGTGGAATCCGGTCTCCCGCTGCTGCTCGTGATACTCGGTGACTCGATCCACCGCGCGGACCAATGCGTTTCGGAGTCCAGCGTCGATCCGAGCGAGTGCTCCCTGCCAGCTCCCGGGGTCGAGGTTCCACTGGTCCGGCGCCAGATCGATCCCGTCGAACCGGCGAGTGTACTCCCGCACTGCCTCGTCGCCCCGAACCATCACGTCATCGATGATCCCCGCGACCAACTCCCGGGTGGCGGCATCGGCGCCGGCCCGCCGTGGCAGCAATGGGTCGATCGCCTCGAAGGGCGGAACCACGAGTCGGCGAATCACCCGCGACCCTCCCAGTAAAACCGCACCAATATTACACTTGAGCGATATGGAAGACCCATCGAGTACCTCGTGGGTAGTGCGCGCATTCGCGGTTGTCCTGCTGGTCGCCGCCAATGCGTTTTTCGTCGCAGCCGAGTTCGCGCTGGTTTCCGCTCGTCGCACCAGGATCGAGGCGCTGGTCCGGAAGGGAGACCGAAAGGCTAAGGCAGCGCAAGTAGCCCAACAAGACCTTTACCGCCAGCTCTCCGCCGCCCAGCTCGGGATCACGGTCGCCTCGATCATGCTGGGTTACGTCGCCGAGGAATCGGTGGCCGACCTGTTTCGGCAGTGGTTCTCGATGCTGCCCGGGTGGCTCGCGTTCCTGGGACGCGCGGGCGTTGCATCGACCGTCGCGCTGGGCATCATCTCCTTTCTCCACGTCGTCTTCGGTGAGCAGGCCCCGAAAGCGCTGGCCATTACCTACCCGGAGGAGACCAGCCGATGGGTAGCGGGCCCGCTCCTGTTGTTCTCCTGGGTCACCCGCCCGCTCACCGGTCTACTCAACTCCAGTGCCAACCGACTGATCCGGTTGCTCGGAATCCAGAGTCAGTCGGCCGAGCTGGAGCGGGTGCACTCGCCTGAGGAGATCCGCATGCTGGTGGAGCAGAGCACCGAGAGCGGAGAGCTCCTCAAGGAAGACGCCCGTCTGCTGGAGGGAGTGTTCGAGTTCAGCGAGAAGACGGCCCAGGAGGTCATGACCCCCAGGACTCAGATGATCGCCCTGGATGCGGACATGACAGTCGAGCAAGCCGCCGATCAGGTTGCGGTGGCCCGGCGTTCCCGCTACCCGGTCTATACCGATTCGCTGGATGAGATCGTGGGTGTGGTGCATGCCAAGGACATCCTCACCGCCGTCCGTTCGACGCCCGGACAGAAGATCAGGGCCATCCTGCGGCCGCCCCTATTCGTGCCTGGCACCCGCGAGGTCGAGGATGTCCTGGCCGATATGAAGCGGCTCAAGACCCACTTAGCGGTGGTTCTCGACGAATACGGTGGCACCGCCGGCCTGGTCACCATGGAAGATCTGCTGGAAGAGATCGTGGGTCCGATCTACGACGAGTACGACCGGCAGGAGAAAACCAGCGTCAGCGATGGTGCCGCTCGACTGGACGGCGCAATGCCGATCAGCGAGTTCAATGCGGAGTACGATGCCGCGCTGGACGACACCGACTACACCACCTTGGGCGGCTATGTCTTCGGCCAGCTTGGACGCCTTCCCAAGCCGGGCGATCGAGTGACCGCCGGGCCGCACGTCTTCGAGGTGGTGGAGATGGACGGCCGCAGAGTGAAGTCGTTGCGGCTGCACCAGGCCGAGCCGGCGGCACAGCCGGGCGGGGGCGGCGGCGCGCCCGGCCAATAGCGCATGACCCGACCGCTCATTGCGGCGATCCCGCCGGGAGCCCTCGACCTGACCGGCGCGGCAGTCCGTCGCCGTCGTCTGCTCCAGCGCGCCGGCCTCGAGGTCCTCGAGCGCGCGGGCTACCAAGAGCTGCTTCCTCCAACCTTCGAGTACGAGGACACTTTCCTCCGCGCCGGCGGCCAGGGTGTGGCCGAGCGGCTGGTTCGGTTTCCCGACCGCGACGGTAGAATTCTCGCCCTGCGCTACGATTTCACCTCCAGCGTTGCGCGGGTGGCATCCACCACCTTCGCCGGTGAGCAGCACCCATTGCGCCTGAGCTACTCCGGAAAGGTCTTTCGCCAGGATCCTGAGCGAGGCGGGCGGCCGCGGGAAATGCTGCAGGTCGGCGCCGAGCTGCTGGGCCAGACTGATCTCGCCGCGGACGTCGAGATCGTCCGTCTGGCCCTGGAGTTGGTCCGCACCGCGGGTCTCAGAGACTTCCAGGTAAATCTGGGCCACGCAGGCGTGCTGGCACCCGGGCTCCTGGCTCTGGACGACCCGCTCCGCGTCGAGGCTCGGCGGTGGATCGATCGCAAGGACCGGGGCAGTCTCTGTCGGGCCCTCGTGGGATTGGGTGGCGATGCAAGCACGCTCACCACGCTCCCCTTCGTCATGGGTCGGCGGGACGCGCTCGAGGCGGCGCTGGGGAGCGCCCCGCGAGGCGCAATAGCTGGCCTCGAACACCTCCTTGCCCTGGACACCGCGCTCACCCCCGAGGAGCGGAGTCACGTGGTATACGACCTGGGCGAAGTCCGGGGCCTCGACTACTACACCGGGGTGCATTTCGAGCTGTATATCGCCGGGGCAGGGCGGGCGGCCGGCGCAGGCGGGCGGTACGACGATTTGATGGCTCGCTTCGGCCGACCCATGCCCGCCGTTGGCCTTTCCCTCGACCTCGACACCATCGCCGAGGTGCCGGTGTGAACCGGCTCCGGGTAGCGCTGGCCAAGGGTCGGCTCTATGAGCCCTCGGTGGAACGGTTCCGCCGCGCTGGAGCCGAGCCGGTCGATGGAGGCCGTCGGCTACTCATTCCCTCGAGCGATCCCACCATCGAGTTCCTAGCGGTGAAACCAGCGGATGTGCCGGTGTATGTCGAATCCGGCGCGGCTGACCTGGGTGTGACCGGCACCGACGTGCTGCGAGAGACCGGCGCCGACGTGCTCGAGCCGCTGGAGCTGGGGTTTGGGTATTGTCGCCTGGTGGTCGCCTCTCCGGCGGAGTCGCCCTATCCCGCGCTGCCCGGCGGGATCACCGCCCGAGTGGCTACCAAGTATCCCCGCCTGGCGCAGGCTTACTTCGCGGGTGCGGGAAGACCAGTGGACATCATCCAGGTGAACGGCTCGGTCGAGGTGGCTCCCTTGCTCAATCTGTCGCACTGGATCGTGGATCTGGTGGATACGGGAAACACCTTACGGGCCAACGGGCTGCTGGAACGGGAGACGATACTGCAGTGCGGCGCGGTTCTGGTGGCAAACCGGGCGAGTCAGAAGCTGAAACTGGAGGCGTATCTCGATCTGATGGAGCGGCTGGAGAGGACGGAAAAGCGTGAAACGTAAAATATGAAATGTAAAACGTGAAAGGACCCGGCAGTCAACTTCACGTTTCACTCTTCACGTTTGACTCTTCACGTTTCACGCGCCTCGCCAGCTCCGTGGCCAACTCCAGCGCCGCCCGCATGCTCGAGGCGTCGGCCTTTCCCATGCCTGCGATATCCAACGCCGTCCCATGATCGGGAGAGGTCCGCGGAAACGGCAGCCCCAATGTCACGTTTACCGCCCGTCCGAACGCTGCCACCTTGATCGCCGTCATCCCCACGTCGTGATACGGCGCCAACACCGCGTCGAACTCTCCCCGCATTGCCCGCACGAAGACCGTGTCGGCCGGCAACGGCCCAGCCGCACCCAAGGCCTCCGCGGCCGGCTGCAGCACCCGGGCTTCTTCGTCCCCGAAAAGGCCCGACTCGCCCGCATGAGGATTCACCGCGCAGATGGCGATCCTCGGCTGCGGCAGGCCCCACCACCCTTGCAGCGCGCGTTGGGTGACGCGGCCGGTGCGAACCACCCGTTCGAGCGTGAGTAAGGCCGGAACGTCGCGAAAGGGGACGTGGGTCGTGATCAACACCACGCGGAGCGACTCGGAGGCGAGCATCATCGCGACATCCACATCTCCAGCGAGATGCGCCAGCCACTCGGTATGTCCAGGATAGGGGAAGCCGGCGAGATGCAGCGCGTGCTTGTGTGCCGGAGCGGTGACGATCGCGTCTACCTCGCCCTGCAGCGCCAGCTTAACCGCGGTCTCGACCGCGTGCCCCGCGAGGCGGCCGGCTCGGATCGCACGGCCACGATCTTCCCCTCGCTCGCCGGACCCGAGTCCCCAGGCGCCAACCGACAGCCGTTGCCCACCGGTCAGCTCGGCGAGCTGGTCTTCCGCGCCGACCAGCGTGAGCTCCGCGTCCAACGGCTCGGCCAGCGCGCGGGCGACGATCTCCGGACCGATGCCTCGAGGATCGCCCAGCGTGACCGCCAGTCGAGGTCGCGTGCGACTAGCTCCTGATGTCTACGTAGGTCGAAGCCCGCAGCTGATCGAGATACCGCCGAATGGCCAATTGCTGGCCGAGCTGCTGGCGAATCTTGTCCTTCACATCGTCGAAGCGGATATCTCCCTCGGGGCGACGCGAGGTCACCTTCAATACGACGAACTGCTGCCGTCCACTCTCACTCGGGAGCGTGAACACGGGAGCAACGGTTCCCGAATCCGCCTGACCGATGACTTTGCTGTACACCTCTGGCAGCTTGTCGAGAGGCACGTTCTCGGCCTGCCGTTCGGCAGAGGGGTCATGATGAGCCCGCTGGAGCGAGTCGAACGAGGTGCCGGCAAGTACCAGTCGTTGCACCGAATCCGCGAGTGCCCGGGCGCTGTCCACGTGGGCGGAGTCGACCTCGGGGATGAGGAGGATGTGACGTGCTTGAACTTCGCCTGGCTGGACCCGCTCCACCTGAATGATGTGGAAGCCGAATGGGCTCTCAACCGGATCGGAGATCGTGCCCGGCTTGAGACTGAAGGCCACCCGCTCGAATTCCGGCACCATGACGCCGCGCCGGAACCAGTTGAGCGACCCCCCCTGATCCTTTGACCCGGGATCCTGGGAGAACCGCTTGGCTGCGACCGCAAAGTCGGCCCCGCGGCGGAGCTCTAGGACGATCGAATCGGCGCGGGCCCGGGTTTTGGCTTTGGCCGCCGGCGACGGCTTCGGGGTGATGACGATCTGGCGGAAGGAGATGGTCGGTGGCCGCTTACCCAGGCTTCCCTTCTGCTCATTGAAATAGTCCTTCATCTCTTGCTCGGTCGGGGCCACCGGCTTGAGCTTCCCGTCGTTGCGGAGCTTATCGATGAGGCGGTTCTGCAGCGCCGCTCGACGTTGCTGATCGGTGAGCCAGCGCCGGTACTCTTCCGGGGTCTCGAACCCAGCCTTCCGCAGCTCGGAGCGATAGTCCAGCTCGGAGGAAAAGTTTGCTCGAACCTTCCGCACCTGCTGTTCCACTCCGTCGGCGATTTCCTCATCCGTGATTTTGATCGAAGTGTCCCGCTGGGCCTGCTGCACCAACAATTCCTCATCCACGATCGAGGAAACCACCTGCTTGCGTAGCGCGTCCAACGAATCCGGCGCGGTCGGTAGTCGCGCTCCCTGCGACTGACGGGAGAAGATCTCCTCATCAACCTGGGAAGCGAGGACCGGTCGGTTGCCCACGACGGCTACCACCCGATCCACTACCACGGTTGTGTCCCTGCCGAGCGACACTGCCGGTACCGAACTGCTATCCTGGCTCATCGGGAGCGCTGCTGCGGTGGAGTCCTCTGGGCCCAAAATCGAGTCTTGCGAGCCCAAGGTGGAATCCAGCGGAGCCGCGGTCGAATCCTGGGCGACGAGGCGCCTGCTCCATGCGCTGCTCATTGTAAGGAGCAGGAGCAGGGCGAACTGGCGAATCCTGCGATGGCGCATCGCTACTTTGCCTTGGATGACTTGGTACTATCCGGTTTGACCGGCGTGCTCTCCGGCTTGGCCGGCGTGGTCTGAGGTGCGGGACCCGGAATAGGCGGACCACCCGGGGCGGGTTGCATGCCGCCCTTGTTTGCGGCCGAATCGGACTTGGCCTTCAGCCCCAGGGCGATCTCGACTGCGCGATTGACTCCGGCGTCGTACACCCGATAGGGAAAGCGTTGGCGCAGCAGCGTGGACAGCGCGGAGGGAAGCGGTCGCAACCGGGCTTTACCCTGGGTCAGGCGATCGAAGTACTGGTCCACCTTCAGTTCCGCCAGTTTCTGCCGCTCGGGCAGCGGGGTGGACGCCTCGGTGAGGTCGGATGCATTGAGTCCCACCTCGGCACGGATCGTGTCCAGCTGAATTCGATAGCGCCCGGTCAAGGTGTCCCACTCCTGAGGTGTGATCCTGATCCGGGCCGAGTCGGCTTCCCGAAGCAGCAGCGTATTCTGGGTCAGGATCCGGGCGAACCGGATCATCATGCTGTCGTTGCCACCCTTCAACTGCATGGCGTATTGGGGAGGAAGCGCCCGCACCCAGCGAAGGTAGTCCTTGACCGTCAACTCGCCGCCGGTGTAGCGAACCAGCGTTCTTTTCGAATCCTTGGAATCCTCCGGTGACTGGACCGCGGCCCGCATCGCCGCCGGTGCACCGGAAACCACTTCGATCTTGTTGGTAGTGGCCAGACTGTCCATGTACAACGAGTCGAGATGCGCCCCGGCGCGTCCCGCGAGGTAGTCGATCAGTCGGCCGCGGACTTCATTGAGTGTGGGACGCTTGATGATGTGAAACCCGAAAGGAGTCCGGACCAAGCCGCTCATCTGACCCGGCTCCAATGCCCAACCGGCACTGTCGAACGCGGGGACGAAGCGTCCCTTCGGGCTGGGTGGCAGGAAGCCGCTGTCGGCCTTGCTCCCAGGATCCTCGGAAATCTGGGCCGCGAGCTGCCCGAAATTGGCGCCTCCCTTAAGCCGCACCAGGGTGGCCTCGGCCTTCTTGCGCGCCTTAAGCTGGGTTGCCGAGTCGGTGTTCGGACGAAGCCCGATCAGAATGTGCTGGAGTACGCGCACGTCAGCGTCGCGGTAGACACTGTCCGCCGCAGCCTCCGGCACCTTGGCCCGGCGCTCCATCAGGGTATCGTGCCAATGGCTGCCCTTGAGCTCCGCGATATCGGGCCATACCGCCTCGGCGATGCTGGCCGAATCCATCGGCAGCCGGCCGGTGACTACCGCTTGACCGAGCAGCGTGTAGTCGACCCAGGCATTCACCACGAAGTCCGCCGTCTCACGGTTGACCCGCACGGACTTGCCCGCGGGCGTCATGATCGCGGCCAGCCGGTCGGCGGCAAGTTGCTGGCCGCTCGCCTCGGCGGCAACATCCGCATGCGCCGAGAACAGTTCCCGGAAGTTCGAACAACCGACGAGGCCCGCGACCAGGACGACCAGCGACAACCGCAGCATTCGTTGCATCAGATCTCCACTTGAGGAAAGTAAGCAGAGAGAAGTGAGCAGTGAGCAGGAAGGGGACCTCCAGCCGCACCTGCCTGCCTTACTCTTACCTGTCACCTGTCACCTCTAGACTGCTCACTGCTCACTGCTCACTGCCCTTCACTGCCGTCTTCACTGCCCTCACCAGCGCCGGCACGATCGGCTCACCGCCCAGGCGCAGGAGCCGAAGCGAGAGCGGCGTCGTACGGCGGACCTCCGCGGCCAGCTGCACGTCATCGAGAGCCGAGGTGAGACCGGCGAGTCGGGGGGTAGTACCCGAACGGAAGGTGAGGCGGGCTTCATCGCCCCGGACCAGCACGTGCTGCAGGCCCAGAATGGCTCCCATCACCCGGAGCCGAGCCATGTCCAGCAGCGTGACGGCCTCGGAGGGCAGCGGTCCGAAGCGCTCTCGTAGTTCATCTCGTAGCCTATCAATGTCGCCGGGCGAGCCGGCCCGCGCCAGTCTGCGGTACAGGTCCAACTTGACGTCATCATCCGGAACATAGCCGTCCGGCAGATGGGCCGGCCGGTCGAGCACCACGTCCGGCGGAGAGGGCTGCTCCGTGGTGCCCTGACCCCGAAGGGCCCGCACAGTCTCTTCCAACCATCGCAGGTAGAGATCGAAGCCCACCGCGTGGGCATGCCCCGACTGCTCCGCGCCAAGCAGGCTCCCGGCGCCCCGCAGTTCCAGGTCCCGAAGCGCGATCCGATAGCCTGCTCCCAGATCAGTATGATGCTCCAGTACCTTGAGCCGTTCCTCCGCATCGAGATCGATGACATCGGGAACGAGCAAGTAGCAGTAGGCCCGGCGGTGACTCCGCCCGACCCGTCCGCGCAGCTGGTACAACTGGGCCAGGCCAAACCGATGCGCGTCCTGGACCACCATCGTGTTGGCGTTGGGGACGTCCAGACCTGATTCGACGATCATCGTCGACACCAGGAGATCCACCTCGCCGCCGACGAATCCACGCATCACCGTCTCCAGCTCCTCGGCGGGCATCTGTCCGTGGGCCACGCCGATCCGCGCGCGCGGAGCCAGCGACCGGACCCGGGCGGCGATCGTGTCGATGGTCTCGATCCGATTGTGCACCATGAACACCTGCCCACCGCGATCGATCTCCCGGGCAAAAGCCTCCTCCAGCAGGGCATCATCCCAGGGCTCGACGAAAGTGAGAATGGGAGACCGATCCCGGGGGGCAGTCTCGATCAGCGTGAGGTCGCGCAGTCCGGCCAGGGAGAGATGCAAGGTGCGAGGAATGGGAGTGGCGGTGAGCGTAAGGACATCGACCGAGAGACGGAGCGCCTTGAGCCGTTCCTTGTGGCGCACGCCAAATCGATGTTCCTCGTCTACGATCAACAAGCCGAGATCGCGAAAGGTCACGTCCTTTGAGAGCAGCCGGTGGGTGCCGATCACGATATCCGTCTGTCCCTGGGTCAGGCGATCGATGGCCGCCTTCTGTTCTTTGGGGGTGCGGAAGCGGGACAGGACCTCGGTGTTCACCGGAAAGTCGGCCAGGCGTTCCATGAAGGTGCGGCCATGTTGCTCTGCGAGAATCGTCGTAGGCACCAGCACCGCGACCTGCTTTCCACCCTGGACCGCTTTGAACGCCGCCCTGACGGCCACCTCGGTTTTCCCGTAGCCGACGTCACCCACCAGCAGCCGGTCCATGGGCCGGGGCCGCTCCATGTCGGCCTTGACCTCCTCGGTTGCGCGGCGCTGGTCCGGGGTGTCCTCGTAGAGGAAGCTCGATTCCAGTTCTCTCTGCCATTTGGTGTCCGGCGGAAAGGCGTAACCGGCCGTCACCGTGCGCCGCGCATAGAGATCGAGCAGTTCCGCCGCCATCTGATGAATGGCCTGCCGGGTCTTCTCCCGAACCCGTTGCCAGCTGGATCCCCCGAGTCGATGAAGCCGAGGCGGCGGACGATCGCCGTCTTCCCCGGCAGCGCGATAGCGCTCGAGCTGATCCAGGCGGTAAAGCGGGACGTTCAGCCGATCTCCGCCCTCATACTCGACGATGGCCACTTCCAGGGTGGCCTCGCCCGCAGTGATGGTCTGAATGCCGCGGTAGATCCCGATACCGTGGTCGAGGTGGACGACGTAGTCGCCCTCGGTCAGGGCGCCGGTGGCCAGCGAGGGCGCCGCCTGTCGGTAGCGCCTCGGCCGCCTCAGTCGGCGGGCCCGCCGAAAGATCTCGTGATCGGTGAGGACTCGCAGCGACGGCATGATGAAGCCACCATCCAACGCACCGATGGCGAGCGTTGCCCTGGCCGCGTGTCGACCTTCGTCTAGCAGCTCCTCCATGCGTTCGAGCTGGCCCTCGTTGTCACAGAGGATCAGGGTCGGAGGCGCACCCGCGAGGAGCGCCCGCACCCGGTTGAGGTCACGATCGATGCGATCAGGGGAAAAGAACCCGAACTGGAGATCAGTCACTTGGTCGCGGAGCAGCAGCCGGGGAAAGCTCTCTACTCGCCCGCGCCACTCGTCCGGGGGCTCCAGAATGGCCTGCCGGCTGGGCACCTCCTCACCCAGGCGGCGAGCCACATCGAGATGGTGTTCCGCCTCCTTCCAAGCTCGCTGAACCTCGTCGAGATCCGGCCCGAAGGCCTCCTCAATGAGGAGGGTGTCGCTGGGCAGGAGATCAAGGAGAGTGCGACGCTGGAGGGCGGACGGTACTGAGGCGGACGGTACTGAGGCGGACGAGGCGGACATGGCACCTTCGGTGCCGGTGGAAATGGGACCGGGTTCCGCCTCTTCCGCCCGCGCTCGCGCGGAGTCCGCCCTGGTTCCGTCCGCCTCGGTTCTGTCCGCCCGCACCACAGGTGCCATGTCCGCCGCCTCGGCCTCTTCTCTCACCGCCCGGGTGCTGATCGGCAAGACCGTGATCTCGACCAGCTCCTCCAATGACCGCTGGGTGGTCAGGTCGAATCCCCGGATGGACGAGATGTCATCGCCCCACCACTCCAACCGTGCCGGGGCCGCCATCCCGAAGCCATAGACATCGACGATGCCGCCCCGGACGCTGAACTCGGCGACCTCGGTGACAGTCGGTACTCGGCTATACCCCATCCGCTCGAGCGCGGCGGCGACCTCACCGGGAGGGCGCCGGTCGCCAGGTGCGAGTCGTAGTCTGAGTCGTTCGAGTGCCGCCGGAACGAGGGTGCGCTCCGAGGTTGCGCGAGCGGTCGTGACCAGCATCCGCAGTTTGCCCTGGAGCAGTGCCTCGATGGTTTCGGCGCGTTCGCCGGCGATTTCGTAGTGAGGTTCGTCCTCGCCGAGCGCCTCACGCTGCGGGTAAAGCGCAACCCCGCCATCCATCAGATAGGCGAGGTCGTTCAACCAGCGCTCCGCGTCTCCTGGCGTGGGAGCGACAATGGCGAGGAGTCGTTGAGGGAATTGCCGAGCCAGCCACGCTGCCACGACCGCGCCACTCGAGCCGGGAAGACCGCCAAGTCGTAGCGTGCTGCCACGCGCTGGAAGCCGGCTGGCCAATTCGGATGCGGCCGGTGCCCGCTCGAATGCGTCTAAGATCGGCTTCAACTTCATTGCGCCCGACGCCACCCGCTTGCCATCCCGAGCTCGAAAAGGCCAAGGACCAGAGCGGACCAGAGCAGTGCTCCCCGAAGATCACCTCGAGATGCCGAGGAGAACGCGTATTCCCCAGCCTCGGGCAGGTCAACCACCCGGGCGCCCTTCCACAGCCTGCGAATCTCAGAATCGCTTGCCGGGGCCAACAACGACTCCCGCGGATCCGGATTCACGCTCAAGGCGCCGATGGTGTCCTTCCCTGATAAGAGGTAATACTCGCCCAGGTCTGAAGGCCGGAACTTTCCGCCGCCTTCGACTCGCCACTCGCGCTCACCCTGTCGGACGGTTGACACCAGGTCGGGCAGATCTACCGCGTCTCCAGGAGCACTGCTGGCGATCGTCAGCTCCCCTCGAGCGAGGCGGTTGAGCAGTACGTCGATGAACGGCATGAAGCCGGCCGAGACCGGAAGATCAGTCCAGGTTGGATCCAGCCGACTGCCCAGAAGGAGCACATCGCCGCTCCGGACCAGCCAGGGGCTCCCCCCCACAGTAACCAGCACTCCGGTGCGCCCACTGGCAGTAGGGCGAAGCTGATAGCGACGCAGCACACGCGTTCGGCCGACGATGCCGTTGGAATCAGTGGCTCCCGGCGTGACCACGAGCGCCCCGAAGGTCCACCCAACGCCACGGGCCGCGAGCGAGCGATTGAGCGCGCCCAGCTCCGCCGGATCGGCTGGGGGCATGACGATGGAGCCCGCGCGACCGAGGCGACCCAAGGTGATCTCGTCCCCCCGCGCGAGCCGCCGATTCGCTTCCAGCACTTGGCAGGCCGCGGTGACAAACCGGTCCTGAGGATCCCATGTGACCCTGGCGACCGGAGCCACTCGCACCACGCCCACCCGGCGATCGTCCATTCGCAATTCGTCCGGGTCGAGCTGAACCCGAACGACCCACCAGCCGGATGGAACGCCCGGAAGGTTCAGGCTCGCGGTGCCACCGACCCGAAGTAGTGCCTGTCGGGCAGGGCGATTTCCTATGGACGCGCTCAAGGGCAGCGGCGGCCCGGAGTCACCCACGAGAGCAACCGCGATCCGCCCTCCGTCCGAGGACCATGGCTGGGGGCCGAGGTCCAGACGGGCGACTCCGGTGTTGCGCGGCGGTGGAACGGTGGACCGGGCCACCAGGAGAGGGGTGGCAACCTCGGCGGGGGACACGGCGCTGGCCTGCAGGTCACTTAACAGGACGATCTCTCCCGGGCGGTTATCGGAGGCGAGAACGTCCCGAGCGAGCCTCAGGGCACTGCCGAGATCCAGGCGTTGGGGTGACACACTGAGGCGGCCGACCTGCTCACTGAGAGTCGCCGGCTCGCCCCGCCTCGGGATGCCATCCGCACTGATGAGCCAGAGCGCGTCGCCTGGGGTAGCCCCGGCAAGGACCGCTCGGGCAGCCGCCTGCAGCTGAGCTAGCCGAGCCGTGCCCGACACCACGACGCCGCTGCTGGGTGAGTTGTCCACGACAAGCACCAAGGCGCTGGCGGCGTGTCCAGCTACTCCCTTGAGCGGCATGGTCGGCCCCGCAGCCGCCAGTACCAGCGCAACGACCAGGAGTGTCCGCAGGACGAGCAGGAGCAGATTCTGGAGCTTGAGGCGCCGCTGGTGCTCGCGAGTGGTGGTGATCAGGTAGCGGACCGCAGGGAAAACGACGGTCGGCGGCTCCCGCCGGGCCAACAGGTGCAGCAGCACCGGGATGCTCGCCGCGGCGAGTCCCAGAAGCACCCACGGGTGGAGAAATCCGATCATCCCGGTCGGGAGGCCGGGGCCAAAGCCTCGCGCAGCACCATCCCGAAGGGAGTATCCGTCGTGACCCGATGGTACTTGATCCCGTGACGCCGGCAAGCCAGGCGCCACTCGCCCACCACCGAACGAACCGTGTCGCGGTACGCACCAGCCCAGTCGCGGGGCCGAAGCACCACCGCCGCTCTCGTCTCCGGATCCTCGAATCGCGCCTCGGCCGGTCCTCCGAGGGTCACCTCGCCGGGGTCCATGATGTGCAACACCAGCACCTGGTGGCCGCGGTGCCTGAGGAATCGGAGAGCTTTCAGAGCCAACGCCCGGTCCAGGAGAAGGTCGGAGACGAATACGACCAGCCCGCGCCGACGGAGCTGGTCGACTACACGGCGGAGGGCCGGCTCAGCCGCGGTCCCGGCCCCGGCCTCCAGCTCAGCCAGAGTATGGAGGAGCTGCCGCCAGTGACTGAGTCGAGCCCGGGGCGGGACTACGGCACGCACCTCATCATCGAAGATGATCAGCCCAGTAGCATCCCTCTGGCGCAGGAGCACGAGGGAGAGGGCGGCGATGAGACGTTGAGCATAGGCGAGCTTTGGGAGGGTCGTATCGGGGGAACCGGTCCAGGCCATCGACCGGCTCACGTCGCAGACGATCATGGCGCGGAGGTTGGTCTCCTCTTCGAACTGCTTAACATACAGACGGTCGTTGCGACCCAGAATCTTCCAATCCACATAGCGCAACTCGTCGCCCGGCTGGTACATCCGATGCTCGGCGAACTCGACCGAGAAGCCCCGTCGGGGCGAGCGGTGCAAGCCGCTGAGGAAGCCCTCCACGACACCTTCGGTGATGACCTCGATTCCACCGAGTTGGGAGACTTCGAGAGGATCGAGCAGGTCGAGTCGAGCACGCCGAAGAGAACCAGCGGGACGATTCATCGAGGCGGCAAACCTATCCGGTGGCGCAGGGCGAAGTCAACGAAGGTCACTGTCTGAGTCCTCCTGTCACCAACCAGTGACGCGAATGCCGGGTATCCATTGGGGCAGCGAAGCCCAAGGCTTTACCGTCAAGCATGTTAAGTCGTTCGCCTTCGGTGGCATGTTGCCTGCTGTCAAGCGGTGAACACTCCCGGACCAGCCGGAGGGTTCATGTTCGTCAGTTTGGGCTGGGTGCTCCTCACCAGCCTGCCACTCCCTAACCCAACGACGTTCCACCACGTCGAACCGCCACCCTCGATCGGATCTCATGGTTCGAGCCGCGGGAGAGTCACGGTGTGGACCGACCGGGAAGATCCTTACCGCCGGGGGGAAGGGGCTCGGATCTTTCTCGACCTGAATGAGCCGGCGTACGTGACAGTCCTCCGGGTAGATACCGATGGTCGCATCCACATGCTCTTCCCCCGCGAACCCTGGGGCGATACCTACATACAAGACGAGCGCAGCTTCGAGGTGACGAGATCAGGCGGGGGACGCTCCTTCATCGTGGATGACTACCCCGGTGTGGGTTACCTCTTCGCGATCGCCTCGCCCGACCCCTTCGACTTCAACGCAATCACCCGGGGGGACTACTGGGACTACCGCCTGGTAGAGGGCGGCCGGATTCAAGGTGATCCCTATGTTGCCTTGACCGATCTTGCTGAGCGGATTGCACCCGACGGGGATTACGACTACGACATCACTCCCTACTACGTCGATAACCACTACGACTATCCCCGGTTCGTCTGCTACGACTGCCATGCCTATGCCAGCTACCAGGAGTGGGATCCCTATCGGGCGGCGTGCACCCAATTCAGAATCGTGGTCTACGACGATCCCAGGTACTACCCCTATCGGTACGGACGAGGGCGAAACGTGGTCACCCCGCGCCCGCTTCACCTTGGACCGCGCTATGTCTTCCGGGACGCCGATCCCTCCAGCGAATACCTGACCCGAGTTCCCAGACGCGCCGGCGACGATCGCCGCCGGAGCACTCTCGATCGGGATCGCACCAGCGAAGACATCGGGGGCGCGGGGACCGTGCCCGCGCCTGGGGTCTCATCGCTTCGGCGTCTCAGAGAGCAACTTCCTCGGGTCTCCCCTGCCCGCCCGCTGGCCGAGGAGCGGCGCCGGGTCGAGCGGCGGCGGGAGCAGGACAGCGCCGCGGAAGCGCCGGAGGGTCTCCAGCCGGCTCCTGAACGGCGGCGCTACGCACCGGCTCCTCGCGCCAATCCGGCTCCCCAGAGCACCGGCGAACCCGAGCTTCGCCGCCGGAGGCCCTGACGCCAGCACTCCCCTCGACTATCATCCGCCGACAACTTCGCACGACCGACTTGAACCTACCACTCATACCAAGGCAGCTCTGCATGCGCGGCATCGGCGTTCTGGTCCTCTTCCTCGCGGGCGCTCCGCTCTCGGCCCAAACCGCTGCGCCGTTCCACCGGGCTGCGGCCAGCATCACCGAAGCTGATGTGAAGCGCCGGATAGGCGTCATCGCAGACGATTCCATGATGGGTCGGGACACTCCGAGCCGAGGGCTGGAGCTGACGGCGCGGTACGTGGCCGATCAGTTTCGCCACTTTGGTCTCAAGCCGGCAGGAGACGATGGTACCTGGTTCGTGCGCTATCCCGTGACCCGGCGACGTCTGGAACTGGCTGCCTCCAAGATCGTGTTTCGGGTGGGAAGCGACTCCGTGCTCACGAGATTCGATCGTAAGGCCCGTCTCGAGCGCGGGACGGTACCGGATGCCCCGGTGAGCGCGCCCACGGTCCTGGTGGGTGGGAGTCTTACCCCCGAGGGGGTGAAGCAGCTCCCGGTCCGGGACAAGATCGTGCTGCTCGCATTGGACTATGCCCGCCAGAATCCCGAGACCCTGTCGCAGGTTGGCCGAGCGCTCCGTCGGGCGGCACCCAAGGCCGTGGTCCAGCTGCTGGGTACCGATTCCACGACGTTCGCCTCACGCATCCCCGGGAGCTCGACGGTACACACCGGGGTCGACTTGAATCTGGTCAGCCCACCCTTCGTTTCCGTGCCTCAATCCGTGCTCGCGTCCCTGCTTCCCAAGGCCGGCGTAAATCCGGTCGAGGTGGCTGCATCCCGGAGCCCGGTCTTCCGGGAGCTGCCCTCACTCGGGATCCGGCTCGAAATGAAGGATTCGGTTCTGTCGCGGGTCATGGCCCCACTCACGGTCGGTCTTCTCGAAGGAACCGATCCCGGCCTCAAACACGAGTATCTGCTCTTCTCGGCCCACATGGACCACATCGGGATCACCCCGGGCAAGCCGGACAGCATCAACAACGGAGCGGATGACGACGGCTCCGGCACGGTCGGCGTGATCGAGCTGGCGGAGGCGTTCAGCCGCGCGGGCGCGCGCCCGAAGCGCTCACTTCTGTTTCTGACGGTGAGCGGAGAGGAGAAAGGGCTTTGGGGCAGCCGCTACTTCAGTGAGCACCCGACCGTTCCGCTCTCGCAGATCGTGGCCGATATCAACATGGACATGATCGGCCGGAACTGGCCTGATACCATTGTCGCCATCGGCAAGGAGCACTCCGATCTCGGCGCAACCCTCAACCGGGTGAACGCGGCTCACCCTGAGTTGGGTATGACCGCGATCGATGACATCTGGCCTGAAGAGCAATTCTACTTCCGGTCGGATCACTACAATTTCGCTCGCAAGGGCGTGCCAATCCTCTTTTTCTTCAATGGAGTTCATCCCGACTACCATCAGGTCACCGATTCGCCGGACAAGATCAACGGCGAGAAGGAAGCCCGGGTGCTCCGATTGATTTTCTATTTGGGGCAGGAGGTCGCCAACGCACCTGAGCGGCCGAAATGGAATCCGGAGAGCTACAAGGAGATCGTGGAGGAAAGTGAATGAGGTGAAACGTGGGAGTGAGGAGTAAGGAGTGAGGAGTAAGAAGTACGGAGTGGTTGTCATCCCGAGCGCAGCGTTGCTCCCTCGGGGTGACGATCTCCAATCCTCCTTCTCACTTCTCACTTTTCACTTCTTACTTCTTACTTTTCACTGCGGTCTAGCCTTCCGGCACGATGGACTCGGCCTCCTCGCGCCCTCCCAGTCGAGTCAAAACGACTCCCGAGATGATCAGAAGCGCACCGATTCCTTGAAGCGGGCGGGGACGCTCGCCCAGGAGCACAGCGGCCGCCGCCACCGCGAAGAGCGGGGTCAGGCACATGTATACCACCGTACGGCTGGGCCCCACCACCTGGACGCTGCGGTTCCAGATCAGATAGGCCACCACGAGCGAGAGCACGGTGGAATAGGCCAGCGCGCCCCACCCGACCGAACCAACCGCACTCCAATCCATCCGGGCGATCTCCGGCAATCCCGCCAATACCAGGCCGGGGGCCCCGGCCACGGTGGTCACCAGAGTGATGCGAAGAGAAGAAACGCCGGTCGGGAGAAGCCGAAGTGCCAGCGTGTAGCCGGCCCAGCAGAGAACAGCCGCGACAGTGAGCAGGTCGCCGGCAAGGGTCGCCCGACCAAACCCGGTCCCCCGTGCCGCAACGACCAGGACTACACCGACGGTCGCTACCAGCACACCGCCCATGACACGCGGACGTACCGGCTCCAGCCGAAGCCCGGCAGCGATGAACGCCACAACCGAAGGCATCGATGCCAGAATGAGGGCACTGTTGGAGGCGGTGGTGCGAGCCAGACCGGAGATGAACCCGAGTTGGTACAAGGTGTTCCCCACGACGCCGAGCAGTACCAGCCGCTGCAGCGCGCCACGGGGGAGCGGTTCGCTGCCTTCGAGGCGACGGGTGAGCACCAGCAGCAGGGCGCTGGCGAGCACAAAGCGTACCCCCGTGAACGCCAGCGGCGGGAACGTCGGGAATGCGCTCTTGGTCACGCTGAAGTTGATGCCCCAGATGAGAGCCACTAACAGCATCCCCAGATCGTGAATCGACGGAGAAGACGGAAAAGACGGGGAGGACTGAGAAGACCGATAGGCTCCGGAGGCGGGTTTGGTCACGAGGGAACACTAACACCCCCAGGCCAGCCCTTCCCGCGACCCGTCCGTCCTCCCCGTCCTTTCCGTCTTATATTTTCGCCATGTCCCAGTCCCGCATCCGCAACTTCTGCATCGTCGCCCACATCGATCACGGCAAGTCCACCCTCGCCGATCGGCTCATCGAGGCCACCGGCGCGGTGGAGAAGCGCCAGATGCGAGACCAGTTGCTGGATACCATGGACCTGGAGCGCGAGCGGGGCATCACGATCAAGCTGAATGCCGTGCGCATGAGCTACACCGGGAGAGACGGTGGACCTTATGAGCTCAATCTGATCGACACCCCAGGGCACGTCGATTTCACCTACGAGGTCTCTCGTTCCCTGGCTGCCTGCGAGGGCGCCATTCTGGTCGTGGACGCGTCCCAGGGTGTTCAGGCGCAGACCCTCAGCAATTTGTTTCTCGCGATGGACGCAGGGCTGGAGATCATCCCGGTACTCAATAAGATCGACCTGCCTGGTGCGGAGCCAGAGCGTCGGGCGGAGGAAATCATCGATCTCATCGGCGCCAAGCGAGAGGAGATCCTCTCGGTTTCAGCCAAGGAAGGCACCGGCATACCGGAGTTGCTGGAAGCGATCGTCACCCGGGTGCCTCCGCCTCGCGGACGGGAGGACGCTCCGCTCCGCGCTCTCATCTTCGATTCCTATTACGATCGTTATCGCGGTGCGATCCCGAGCATTCGGGTGGTGGACGGGGTCGTGCGCGAGGGAATGGAGATCACCTTCGGCTCCCATCCCGATGACGTGTACCATGTCGACGAGGTGGGGTATCTCCAGCTGGGCCAGCACCCGGCCCACGAGCTCGAGGCGGGCGAGGTAGGCTATCTGGTGGCGAGCCTGCGGGACGTGAGGGACGCCCGTGTCGGGGACACCATTCTGGACGCGCACGACCGCGCTTCGGAACTGCTGCCGGGCTACCGCGACGTCAAATCCATGGTGTTCGCGGGAGTCTACCCCACCGACTCGGACCAGTATGAAGGCCTGCGCGATGCGCTGGAGAAGCTTCGCCTCAATGACGCGAGCCTACATTACGAGCCGGAGTCATCGACCGCGCTCGGCTTCGGTTTTCGCTGCGGCTTTCTCGGCCTGCTCCACATGGAAATCGTTCAGGAGCGATTGGAGCGGGAATTCGACCTGAACCTGATCACCACCGTGCCGACGGTGGAGTATCACATCTACCGCACCGACGGCGAGATGCTCCTGCTGGAGAACCCCTCCAACCTGCCCGATCCAGCCAGCATCGACCACATCGACGAACCCTACGTGAAGGCGCGTATCATGGCGCCGGCGGAGTACATCGGCGGGATCATGAAGCTGGGCCAGGACCGCCGCGGGATCTACAACGGCATGCATTATGTCGATCCCACGAGAGTGGAGTTCGATTTCCAGTTCCCCCTAGGCGAGATCGTGTTGGACTTCTACGACAAGCTGAAGTCGCTGAGCCGCGGCTATGCGTCTCTCGACTATGAGGTGGCGAATTACCGGGAGTCAGACCTGGTGAAGTTGGACATGCTCATCAATGGCGACCCGATCGACGCGTTCAGCGTCATCATCCACCGCGACAAGGCCCAGGAGTACGGCCGCAAGGTAGCCGAGAAGCTGAAGGAGCTGATTCCGCGGCAGCTGTACCAGGTGGCCATCCAGGCGGCGATCGGCAACAAGATCATCGCCCGTGAGACGATCTCTGCGTTCCGCAAGGACGTGCTGGCCAAGTGCTACGGCGGCGACGTCACTCGCAAACGCAAGCTGCTGGAGAAGCAGAAAGAGGGAAAGAAGCGGATGAAGCAGATCGGCGCGGTGGAGATCCCGCAGGAAGCCTTTCTGGCAGTACTGCAGGTCGAGTGAGGCCGGTATGGCGGTAGGGCGGTATGGCGGTACGGCGCTACGGCCTGCCGTAGGCGCGACAGGAGAGCGATAAGACCGCATGAGCTCTTCTACCGCCATACCGCCTTCCCGCCCTACCGTCCTGGTCATCCAAACCGCCTTCCTGGGTGACGCAGTCCTCACCACGCCTCTGCTCGCCGCGCTGGCGCAGAAGCATGGCCCGGTCGACGTGGTCACCACCCCCGCTGCGGCCCCGCTTCTGGAGACGCACCCGGCAGTCGCCACAGTGATCAGGTATGACAAACGGGGTGCAGATCGGGGGTGGCGAGGCTTTCGCCGACTGGCTACGCAACTCCGAGAGCGGCGCTACGCCCGGGCCTATCTGCCTCATCGTTCGTGGCGATCCGCCGCTCTCGCGCTGGCGGCGGGGATCCGGCAACGGACGGGCTTCGCCCACAGCCCCGCAGCGATTACTTATACCACGCGCATTCCGCGGGTGGGCACCGGACACGAGGTTGAACGGCTGCTGGCGCTGGCCGGTGACGACGTCCACACTGTGCCGGCTGTGAGCCTGCGGCTGACTCCTGACGATGACGCGGCGGTGGACGAGTGGCTGCGGCAACGAGCGCTCAGCTCCGGATTCGTCGCTATGGCGCCCGGGTCGATTTGGGGAACCAAGCGGTGGCCCTGGTACGCGGAGCTCGCCGCCGCCCTGGACGGACCCGTGGTGGTGGTCGGAAGCAAGGAAGACGTCGTGCTGGCCCAGGCGGTGACTGCGGCGGCGCCAGGGCGGATTCACTCGGCGGCTGGAGCGCTAAGCTTGCGCAGCTCGGCGGCGCTGATCCGGCGCGCGGCCGTGCTGGTGACCAACGACTCGGCCCCACTGCACTTCGCCACAGCAGTCGGGACGCCGGTGGTGGCGCTCTTCGGCCCAACCACACCTATGTTCGGGTTCGGACCGAGAGACCCCCGAGATCGGGTGCTGGAACTCGAGGGTCTCAGCTGCCGGCCTTGTTCCGCCCACGGCCCGCAGGTCTGTCCCCTAGGCCATCACCACTGCTTACAGCACTTGTCGGTGGACGAGGTCCGGAAGGCGGTGGAGGCCATCCTGGGCCTGGAGGAACGACGTGCGATTCATCCTGGGCGTTGATATCGGTGGGACGAATCTGGTTGTCGGGAGCGTGGCCGAGGATGGCCGCTCGCTCCTGGCGCTGGGCAGCGAACCCACCCACGCCGAGGCGGGCGCCAGCGACGTTCTGGACCGGCTGATTGCCCTCGCACGCCGGACTATCGACCAGACCCGGCGGGAGCAGCCGAAGGCCGAGATCGTCGGGGTCGGCGTCGGCGCGCCGGGACCACTGGACACCAAAAGTGGCGTGGTGCTGCTCACGCCCAACCTGGGATGGGTCAACCTTCCTCTCCGCCAGATCATTCACGACCGATTGGGGCTGCCCGCGGCACTCGACAACGACGCCAACTGCGCGGTCCTCGGCGAGTGGTGGGTGGGCGCCGCACAGGGTGCGCGAAACGCTATCGGGATCACGATCGGGACGGGCATTGGTGGCGGTCTGATCCTCGACGGCCGGCTCTATCACGGCGCTTCGGATGTCGCCGGCGAGATCGGGCATTCCACTATCGACACCGAGGGTCGTCGCTGCAAGTGCGGGAACTACGGCTGCCTGGAAGCCTACGCCTCGGGCCCCAACATCGCGCTGCGCGCCATCGAGGCGATCGAAGCCGGCGCGGAGAGCCGGCTCCCGGAGCACGTGGACGGTGACTTGAGCCAGATCACGGCGCAGACCGTGTACGAAGCGGCCCAAGCCGGGGATGAGCTCGCGTTGGAGGTCGTCAACGACACCGCCAGGTTCCTCGGTGCCGGGCTCGCGAATCTGCTCAACGTCTTCAATCCGGAAGTCGTCGTCATCTGCGGTGGAGTCACACTCGCCGGCGACCACCTGTTCCTCCCGCTCCGTCGAGAGGTGGCGCGGCGCGCGTTCAAGCCCGCGGTCAACGCCTGCCGGATCGTGCCGGGCGCCCTGGCCGGAACGGCGGGCGTGTACGGCGCGGCGAAGGTCTTTCTGGATCAACCGAGTTCGGGTGCCTAAAGTCGGGATCATCGGGTCGCTGGTTTGGGACCTGATCTATGGGCGTGACCCCATGGCCCCACCAGTCGAAGAGTGGGGCGGGATCGCATACGCGCTCGCGAGCCTCGACGCGAGCCTCCCTCCAGACTGGGAGCTGGTGCCGCTGATCAAGGTCGGTCGGGACCTGGCCCCGCGCGCCCAAGACCTCATGCGCGAGCTGGTCCGGCTGACACCCGGCGCCCGGTGCGTCGAGGTTCCCGCGCCTAACAACCGGGTGGTGCTCCATTACGAATCCAGCGAGCGCCGCTGTGAGCGGATGTCCGGCGGTGTCCCGGCATGGACCTGGCCCGAGCTCGGGCCGATGGTACACGACCTCGATGCCATTTACCTCAACTTCATTTCCGGCTTCGAGCTGGTTCTGGGCACAGCACAGGCGCTGCGCCAGGGGTTTCGGGGGCCGATCTACGCCGACTTCCACAGCCTCTTCCTCGGCATGCAGCACGACGGCGTTCGGGTACTCCGCCCCCTACCCGACGCGTCCGCCTGGTTCGCCTGCTTCGACGTCGTGCAGCTCAACGAGGACGAGATGCGACAGCTCTCTCCCGATCCTTTGAGTCTTTCGGCCGACGCGCTGGGCGTCGGAGTCGGCCTGCTGCTGGTGACGTTGGGACCGAGGGGAGTGGCCTACGTGGCGGCACCGGGATTCGGTACGGCGGTATGGCGGTACGGCGGTAAGGGCCTCGACTCCGGCGTGAACCCTGGTACCGCCCTACCGCCATACCGCCTTACCGGCGACCGCTCTACCGCCTTACCGCGCACGGCGCTCATTGCCGCACCGCGAGTGGAGACGCTCGACCCAACTGGTTGCGGGGACGTGTTCGGTGCGGCGGCATTTGCGCGACTGCTCGCCGGCGACCCGCTGGAGTCCGCCCTACGACAGGCGAACGAGATGGCGGCGAGAAACGCGGCCTTCAGAGGTGCTGGTGGCCTGGCGCGGCATCTCCGTGGCGAGTTGGTTACCCCGTGACCCGGGTCATCGAAGTCCCCCCCTACTTCGACGATCGCAATTTCGATCAGTTCGCCAGCAGCTTCGGCACCTGGCCGCCGGAGGAGCGGATCCTGGTGGATGCGCGCGGCGCACAGTGGGCCTCCCCCTACGGCCTCCTCGGCATGATCACGGCAGGGCAGGCGCTGGCCGAAGCGAAGCGGGAACGGCCCCTGCTCACCGTACCGCTCAACGAAGAGGTCAAACGCTACTGGGTCCGGGCGGGCTTCTTTCGCTATGCGGCGGAGCTGTTTGAGCTGCACGGTCGGGTGCCGAAGCCCGTCGCCACGGGGCCATCGGATGTGCTGCTGGATGTGACGCCGGTGCGTGCGTCGGAGGACGTGCATGCCGTGGTCGACAAGATCTCCGAGAGCGCCTCGCGGATCCTGCATGGCGAGCTCGGCCTGGAGCTCAAGGCCACGTTGCGATTCAGTATGGCGCTTTCCGAGGCGTGCCAGAATATTGTGGAGCACGCCGGCACGAGTGGCTGGGTGGCGGTTCAGGCGTACACCTTCCGCCGCCGGCTCGGCCGGCGTGTCGTCGTGATCGCGGTGAGTGATGCGGGGATCGGCTTCCTCCGCTCCCTGGAGAGCACCCACGCCAAGCGATTCGGCGAGCGCTGGGGTGACGGCGCCGCGCTGGAAGCTGCCTTGATTCAGGGTGTGAGTCGATTTCGCGATCCAGGTCGAGGACAGGGCCTGGCATTCATCAAGCGGTTTCTGGATCAATGGAAGGGCAAGATCTCGATCCGGAGTGGCACCGCGAGGCTGGCCATCGTTCCCCCGTGGGATGAAGATGTCCCCTTAAGCGAACATCTTCCCTTCTTTCCCGGAGCCCAGGTGCAGATCATCATCCCAGCCCAGGACGCCGAGGCCTGATGGTCGAAACGATTCGGGTCGGACACCTCCTTCGTGAGACTGTCGCAGCGCCCTACCGCAATCTGGTCACCCGCCCTACCGGTGCCGCCGTCCGCACCCGGATCGAAGCCGCTCTCGCCGCCTCCAATTGCCTCACCGCCCTCCTGGACTTCTCCGAGATCGAGCTGCTCGACCTCAGCTGTGCCGATGAGATCGTCGCCAAGCTGCTGCTGGCCGATGCCGACCGGCCGGTCCGTTGCGTCGTGCTCCAGGGACTGAGGGAAGACCAGCACGAGGCTATCGACCACGTGCTCACCCATCACCGCCTGATGGCGGCGGTGCTTCCTGGCAACGGCGGGCCCCGACTCTTGGGGTGGGCGAGCGGCGACGCGCGGGAGGCGTTCGCCTGCATCTGCGATCGCGGACAACTCAGCGCGATTGATCTGGCCATCGCCCTGGGTTGGCCGGAGCAGCGGGCTCGTGAGGCCCTCGACGATCTCGCGGGACATCGGCTGGTCCGCGCCGATGGGGATTTGTACCACCCGCTGCCCATCACATGACCTCACGGCGGTTGGGCCTTTCCACCACCGTCGTCCATGGCCTTCCTCGGCGGCGACCTGATTGGAGTCCCGTCGCCCCGCCCATTCTCCAAAGCAGCACCTTTACCAATCCGGTCGGCTCTGCCGATGAAGTGCTCTACAGTCGCTACGGCAACAACCCCACCCAGGTCGCACTCGCCCGCAAGTACGCGCTGCTCGAAGGAGCGGAGGACGCCATCTTCGTCGCCAGCGGCATGGGGGCCACCGCGCTCGCCCATCTCGCCGTGCTGCGGCCGGGCGATCACCTCGTGAGCAGTGCCTGGATCTACGGAGGAACGCGGCGGCTGTTCGACCAGGAGCTCTCTCGGCTGGGGATGGACGTGACCTACGTGATCCCCGAGCAGCCCCGGGTCTGGCGCAAGTCGGTTCGAAAGGCCACCCGCGCGATCTTCGTGGAGGTTCCGACCAACCCGGTCATGCGGGTCATCGACCTCGGCTTCATCGCGCAGGTGGCCCGGGAATTCGGGCTGGCGCTGCTGGTGGACGGGACCTTCGCGAGCCCGATCAACTTCCGTCCCCTGGAGCACGGCGCAGACGTCGTCATCACCAGTGCCACTAAGTATTTGAACGGACACAGCGATGTGATCGCCGGCGCGGTCGCCGGCTCGGCCTCGCTCATCGAGGAGGTCACTCGGCTCATGCGGCTCTGGGGACAGGCGATTGATCCTCATGCCGCATGGTTGGTGGATCGGGGGATGCGTACCCTCGCGCTCCGAATGCAGCGCCACAACAGCAACGGGCTCGCGGTCGCGCAGTGGGCGGAATCCCATCCCGCGATCGCGCGGGTGCATTAC
>UEXR01000121.1_pt1 | contig 26441 bp, 21 predicted proteins | sample 4301101 | NCBI WGS metagenome assembly UEXR01 (sample SAMEA4773180, study PRJEB27434) | metagenome | biome: 2259; feature: agricultural soil; material: soil | place: USA | collected 2014-09 | depth 0.25 m
GGTGAGGGGTGAACGTGAAGGGTGAAAGGCCGCCGCTCCATCCGTCCCTTCACTCTTCACTCTTCACTCTTCACACTACACCTCTCCGCCCCCCACTCCTTCGTTAATTTTCAGTCATGACCACCCCCGCGCTCCCCGACGCGCTCCAGCGTAAGCTGGATACTCTCCCCGACGGACCCGGCGTGTATATCTGGCGCGACGCCGGCGGGGAGGTGCTCTACGTCGGAAAAGCCAAGCGGCTTCGGAGCCGGGTTCGGAGCTACTTCGCCACCGACTTCGACAGCAGCCCCAGAAACCAGGTGCTGCAACGGCTCATCGCCGATGTGGAAACCATCGTGGTGCCGAGCGAGGCGCAATCCCTGCTGCTCGAGAACAATCTGATCAAGGAGTACCGGCCTCGGTTCAACGTGAGGCTCAAGGACGACAAAAGCTATCCCTCCATCGCCGTCACCCTCGCCGATCCTTTTCCCCGAGTTCTGGTCACCCGAAAACGCGACATTGCCGGGGCTCGCTACTTCGGCCCCTACACCGACGTGGCCCAGCTCCGCCGGACGTTGGCGATCATTCGTCGGCTCTATACCGTCCGCAGCTGTCAGGACGATCTCCCCAGGGAGCGGCGGGAGCGACCCTGCCTCGACTACTACATCGGCCGGTGCAAGGCGCCTTGCGTCGGGTGGCAGGATCTGGCGGATTACCGCGAGATGGTGAACGACGTCCTCCAGTTTCTCGAGGGCCGCACGCAGGATGTGCGGATCAAAGTGCGTGAGGCAATGCAGCAGGCGAGTGACCAGGAGAATTACGAGCGCGCTCGCGAGCTGCGCGATGCCCTTCGCTGGTTGGAGCGGCTGGAAGAGCCGGCCGCCGTCGAGGTCATGGGCACCGGGGATGCCGACGTGGTGGGCTACGCCAGGGATGGCGACGACGCGGTTGGTGTCCTGCTCCGGGTCCGTGAAGGGAGAGTCGTAGGGCGGGAGCATCGCTTTCTCGAGGGTCTCGAGGAGGAAGAAGATGCGGCCGTCCTGAGTGCCTTCCTGGTTCGTTACTACGTTCCCATCGAGGGGCGGGTGAAGCGGGTAGTGGTTCCGTTTCCCCCGCAGGACTGGGACGCCTTGCGAGAAGTCCTGCCGAACACCGATTGGTCGATTCCCCAACGGGGAACAGCCCTACGTTGGCTCGAGCTCGCCGACAACAACGCGCGTCACCTGCTGGAGAGTCTACGCATCGAGTCGTTCGAGACGGAGGAGCGGGCGGAGGATCCGGTCTATGCCCTGGGGCGCGACCTCGGGCTGAGTGCGGTACCTCGGAGTCTGGTCTGCGTCGACATCTCCCACAACCAGGGGAAGGACACCGTCGGCTCCTTGATCTGGTTCGAGGCGGGGCGTCCGCGAAAGAGCGAGTACCGCAAGTTCAAGATCCAGGGACTGGGGCAGCAGGATGATTTCGCCGCGATTGAGGAAGTCATCATCCGGTATCTCACGCGCCGGGTAGACGAGCAGTTGCTGCTCCCCGACCTCATCGTGATCGACGGCGGCAAGGGCCAGCTCAACGCCGCAGTCGAAGCGGCAGCGAAACTAGGGCTGGGCAACATTCCCATCATCAGTCTGGCCAAGCGGGAGGAGGAGGTTTTTCTCCCGGGACGACCCGAGAGCCTGCATCTCTCCCGGCGGAGCCCGTCGCTTCGCCTGCTCCAGCGAGCTCGCGACGAGGCCCACCGATTCGGTCTGGCCTACAACCGCAAGCGGCGAACCCAGCGCACCATCACCTCGGAGCTGCTCAATATTCCCGGTGTCGGCCCCAGAAGACGACGTCTGCTGCTGGAGCGATTCGGCAGTTTGGCTGGGGTCAAGTCGGCATCGGTTTCCGAGCTGGCGACCGTCCCCGGCTTCTCTACTCGACTCGCCGAAAGGATCCTCTCCCACCTGCACGAACACCAGTGACCTCTCAGCCGACCGCAGATTGGATTCTGGAATGCTCGGGATGTGGCGTACGCCGAGCACCTGAGGGGCTGCCGACCACCTGCGAGCGTTGCGGCCAACCCTGGCTGGTCCGGTACCCCGAGAGGCGGTGGCCGCTCACCGGCCGCTCGCCTCTCGCGGATCATGCAGGAATGTGGCGCTTCCGAGCGTTCCTGCCTCTGACCTCTGACGAACAGCCGGTAACCCTCGGAGAAGGTGGCACACCGCTGCTGCGGATTCGCCGCATCGCCTCCCGGCTTGGCCTCTCGGACCTATGGCTCAAGGACGAGAGCACCAATCCCACTGGGTCGTTCAAGGCCCGGGGACTGAGCGCCGCCATCACCCGCGCCGTTAGGGCAGGCGCGGAGCGTTTCGTGGTTCCAACTGCGGGCAACGCCGGCATTGCCGCGTCGGCATACGGTGCCCGGGCCGGCGCGCCGGTGCGGGTGTATGCGCCGAGGTCAACCCCGCGAACCATTCTTGCCCAGATCGTCGCCTTCGGTGGCGAGCTCATTCTGCTGGAAGGCCACATCGGCGATTGCGGCAGGGCTTCCCGAGAGTACGCCAAGCAGTGTGGCGCCTTCGATCTCTCCACCCTGCGGGAGCCGTATCGAATCGAAGGCAAGAAGACCCTCGGCCTGGAGCTCGCGATGCAGCTGGGCTGGCAGTTGCCTGACGCCATCATCTACCCCACCGGAGGTGGCACCGGACTCATTGGCATGTGGAAAGCGTTCGAGGAGCTGCGCGGGGCAGGGTGGACCACCGATCGGGTACCCCGCATGTACAGCGTCCAGTCCAGCGGGTGCGCGCCCGTCGTCCGGGCATTCCAGGCCAGCGCGGTTGAGTGTCAGCCTTGGGAGGAGCCCTGGACGGTCGCTAGCGGCCTTCGAGTGCCTGCCCCCCTTGGCGGCCGGCTGATGCTCCGGATTCTTCGAGAGACAGGCGGGGGAGCGGTCTCCGTGAGCGATGATCAGCTGGTCTCAGAGGCACGCCGAGGCTCACGAGAGGAGGGTGTGGATTTGTCTCCTGAAGGCGGAGCCGCCCTGGCCGCGGCTGTGGCCTTGAGGCACTCGGGAGAGCTCCTTCCGGACGAGCGGATCGTGGTGTTCAATACCGGAGCGGGTTGGCTCTATCGGGACCCGGCGGATTTGCCTCTCGGCTAAGCCTTGGCAATATTTATAAGTCTATGTCTGATGGACGTTTTGCCATTCTCGATCCGGCCGCTGGCATCAGCGGCGACATGGTGCTCGGCGCGCTCGTGGCTGCCGGGGCGCCAAGGGAGTGGCTGAACGAGTTGCCGGCTCGATTGGGATGCCCCGAAGTGACCATTCAGCTCGCGCCAACCACCCGCTGCGGCGTGCGGGCCACCAAAGTGAACGTCGTCCTCCCAGGTGGACACCAGGAGTTGCCCTCCGTACCGATCCACGATCATCACGAGCACCACCAGGAGGAGCACGGCGAGTTGGCTTCGGATTGGTCGCATCAGGGCGATCACGGGCATGACCCACACCGGCACATCGGGGAGCTGATTGCTAGGGTCGAAGCGGCGCCGGTCTCCGCGTGGGTGAGGGAACGCGCCGTCCGGGCCCTGCGGCTACTGGGCGAAGCCGAAGGGCGAGTGCATGGAGTTCCGGCAGAGCAGGTGGCCTTGCACGAGGTGGGAGCGCTCGACGCGTTGATCGATATCGTGGGATCGATCGAGGGTTTCGAGCGACTTGGCATCACTCGGATCTACAATCGACCGGTCGCGGTCGGGCATGGTTGGGTGCGCGCCGCGCACGGGACCATGCCGGTGCCCGCGCCCGCCACGGCGATTCTGCTCGAAGGAATCGAGATCGGACCGGATGGTCCGGTCACGGGCGAGGCTATAACCCCCACCGGTGCGGTTCTGCTCCGAGTGCTCTCCAGCGGGCCGCCACCCACGCACTGGCGCGCGATCTCTGCTGGAGCCTGGGGGGCGGGCGGGCGCAATCCCAAGACCTACGCCAACGCGCTTCGGATGATCATCGCCGAGCCCGTGCGCGAGGCCGGAGAGGTCGTGCTGCTGTCCACGGACTTGGACGATTTGAATCCGGAGTACCTCGAGCCGCTCAGGGAGGCGGTGGTAGCGGCCGGTGCGCTCGATGTCCAGATCTGGGCCAGTCAGATGAAAAAGGGAAGGACGGGATTCCGGGTCGAGGTCACCGCGCCGTCATCCGACAGCGACCGCGTGACCGAGGCCCTCTTCCGCCATAGCACGACCGCGGGAATCCGTCGCCAGGTAGCAGAGCGAGTGACGCTGGCTCGTCGAGAGGTGCAGGTGGACGCGGGCGATGGGACTCGCGTCCGAGTCAAGGTACTCGAGGGCCCCGACGGTCCTCGGGCAAAGCCGGAGTTCGATGATGTGGCGGCAGTTGCCCGACGCACGGGCCGACCCGTCCATGAGGTGGCAAGAGACTTGCAATCCCGAGCGCTTCGTCTGATGAATACCGAGAGCAGCGCTCGGCCTCTGACCTCGAACAAGGAGTCGTGACGAGTGAGACGCAACCTTGTGATGACCGCGATGCTGATGGCCAGTGCCGCGTCATCTGCCGCAGCCCAAGGTCAGCCGACGGTGATCAGCGACCGAGTGGCGAAGTCCCAGCCCAGCAAGTACGAGCCCGCCAACTGCGGAATCAAACCGAGCCACTTCAAGGTCGGGAGCGCGGCGGGCTACCTGAAGTCTGCCATCGAGACCGATGTGCCGGAGAGCAAGCACCGGATTCTGGGCCAAGGTGTGAAGGTCCTGCTCGAGGCGATCCAGCAGAACGGCCAGGAAAAGAATCCGGCGGCGTGGTATTACCTTGGCCGCATCAATCTGGAGCAGGGCGACATCTATGGGGCCGACAGCGCGCTGACCAAAGCCCAACAGCTCGCGCCGGCGTGCCAAAAAGACATCGCCGGCTATCGCCGCAATGCTTGGGTTTCGTTGATCAATGGCGGAACCAAATTCGACAAGGAGAAGAACACCGATTCCGCGCTGGCGCTCTATCGTCAGGCCGCGGTGGTCTATCATGACTCGCCGGTGACCTACTACCAGATCGCGAGCGGCCTGAACGACAAGGGTCAGACCGATAGCGCGGCCTACTATTTCGGCCAGGCGGTCAACTCGGCGCAAGGCGTTACCGACACTGCCGAGCTCAAGTACCGCGATCGGTCGGCCTTCAACGAGGCCGTCCTGCAGCTCAATGCCAAGAAGTATCCGGCGGCGGTCAGCGCATTTCAGCGCTATCTCAGCTGGGTTCCCAATGACATCGAGGCCAAGCGCGGTTTGGCTACGGCGTACCGGGGTGCGGGGCAGGCCGACAAAGCCCAAGCGCTGGAGAAGGAAGTGGCTGCCGCGGGCGGTGGGGGACCGGCCGGCGGCGAAGCCACTGGAGGCGCGGGAGCCCAGGATCTCATGAGCGTCGGAGTGAATCTCTACAACGAGAAGAAGTACGCCGACGCGGCCGCGGCGTTTGAGAAGGCGGTAGCGGCAGAGCCGTACAATCGAGATGCGCTCTACAACCTGAGCAACACCTATCTGGCCCTGAAGGATGGACCCAAGCTGCTCGCGACGGCGCAGCGGCTGGTAGCGATCGAACCCGCCAGCGAGAACGCACTCAAGCTGGTGGGTGAAGGGTACAAGGAAAGCAACAAGGTGAACGATGCGGTAAAGACCGCGGAGAAGGTGCTGGCTCTCCCGGCCGACGTCAAAGTCACCGACTTCTCGACCACCGGATCCGGCGGGAGTCTTCAGGCTACTGCGACCGGCAGAAAGGCGCAGACCGCGTCGGGCACCGCCATCAAGCCGACCGATCTGAACCTGACCTTCGAGTTCCTGGATGCCAAAGGCAATGTGGTTGCCACCCAGGAGGTGAAGGTGCCCGCTCTCGCGCCGGGAGCTACCCAGAACCTCAAGGTGGACGCTCAGGGAGCCGGCATCACCGCGTGGCGCTACAAGGTGAAGTAGGCGGATATCTTTCATCCTGGGGCGCTGGTGTTGCGCCCAGGAGCTGCGCATGGCGGGAGTGCAGACGGAACCCACGGCGGGCAGTGGTCTCACGACCACCAAGGCTCCCTTTATCGAGCAGGCCCAACAGGAAGGCCGGCTGTACATCCATCAGCCGTACGAGCTCTACTCGGAAGCCAATCACGATGCCTGGCGCTGGCTGTTCACTCGGATGGAGGACCGGTGGCGCCGCTACGCCAATCCCCGATTTCTCCAGGGCATCGACAATCTCTGTCTCGACCCCAACCGGGTGCCGAGGCTGGACAATGTGAATCGCTTTCTCAGCCCGCTCACCGGATTCAAAGCCAAGCCGGTGAGCGGGTACGTTCCTTCCTTCCTGTTTTTCGATTGCCTCCGAAACCGCGAGTTCCCCACTACGATCACGATCCGCGACGGCGCGACGCTCGACTACCTTCCCGAGCCCGACATCTTCCACGATATCGCGGGACACGTGCCGATGCACACCGATCGGGCCTTCGCCGATACGCTGGTGCGCTTCGGCGACTGCGCGCACACGGCGGCGGAGATCGTGGCGGGAATCCCCGACGAGAAGGACAAGATCCGCCGGGTGAGCAGCATCTTCAAGGCGCTGTCGCGGTTTTTCTGGTTCACGATCGAGTTCGGGTTGATGCGAGGGCAAGGAGGCCTCAAGGTGTACGGCAGTGGGCTCCTCAGCTCGTATGGGGAGATTGCCCATTGCATCGATTCGCCGGAAGTACAGCGCTATCCCATCCAGCTCGAATGGGTGATCAACCAGTATTTCGAGATCGACCACTACCAGCCGCTGCTCTTCATTGTGGACTCCTTCGATCACCTCTTCGATCTCGTGGGCGAGCTGGAGCGGTGGATGCGTCACGGTCGGTTGGACAACGTCTCGCCGGGGGAGCCCACAGTAAGTGACCCCGATCTGCGAAGCTTCCTGGAAGCATCTCGCGGCAAGTGACCCGGTCCTGACTCTTGGGGAGGAAGACGCGGCGGAGCCGGCGCAGGAAGCTGCTTGGTGCCGTCGTCGGCCTCGTGCTGTTCGGGGGAGCCGTCTACGTTCTCCGTTCCGAGCTTCAGACTCATTCGGTTGATGAGATCGTAGCCGAGCTGCGAGCACTGCCCCGGCTCCGCCTGGTGCTCGCCCTACTCGCGACCATCCTCGGCTACGCCGCTCTCGCGGGCTACGATGCCATCTCCCTCCGATTTCTGGGGCACGATCTCCCGCCTCACCGTATCATCTACGCTGCGTTTCTGGCGTATGCCTTTGCCAACAGCCTCCCGCTCTCGGTAGTCACGGGGAGCTCGGTTCGCTATCGGCTCTATTCGAGCTGGGGACTGTCCTCGGGTGACGCGGCGCGGGTCGTCACTCTGAATACGGTGACCTACATGGTGGGTCTGCTCGCAGCGGCCGGGGTGGCCTTCGCCATCCAACCGGTGCTGCTGCCCGGGTTCCTCCGCTTGCCGCTACGGAGCGCGCGACCGCTGGGCTTCTTCTGCCTGGTGCTGGTGGCGTTGTACCTGGGATGGAGCGCCAAGAAAGACGGGCCGCTTCATATCTTCTCCTGGGAGCTGCCGCGTCCCACCGTCGGTCGGGCGCTGGCGCAGATTGGGGTCTCGGGGCTCGACTGGGTGTTCTCGGGTGCCGCGCTATATGTCCTCCTTCCGCACGTCATCCCGTTTCACGTCTTCTTCGCGGTGTTCCTTCTGGGTCAAATCGCTTCGCTGGTCGCGCAAGTGCCCGCGGGGCTCGGCGTCTTCGAAGCCGTGGTGCTCTGGTCGCTTGGGCCCACGCACCGTGCTCCCGCCATCATCGTGGCGCTGGTCGCCTATCGGGTGATCTATTTCTTTCTGCCCCTCGCGCTGGCGACAGGAATATGGCTGGTGCAGGAGGTGTGGCACTGGGGCAAGGTTGCTCGTTAGGTCTTGATGCGCTCGGCACCTGGCCCCATATTTCCGGCCGTCGCAACTTCGCCATAGAAGCGCACTGCGGGCGTAATTCAGTGGTAGAATGCCAGCTTCCCAAGCTGGACGTCGCCGGTTCGAGTCCGGTCGCCCGCTCTCTGAAAGCTCCTCCCCGCTTCGACTTCGGTCCCAGCGGGGTTTTTCATGCTCTCAGCATCCCCGTCCTCATTAACGTTCCCACTAACAAACCGTCCCGTGAGGCCCAGCCGATGTAAGCGATCGCCGAGCCGCTGAAGGTGCTGCTCTACCCGGTAATCGACCACCTCGGCACAGTGCCGAACGACGCCTAGAGGTGGGTAGATGCACGAGCGGAGATGTAGCGTCGCTCGATCATGACGCGAAGTGACCAGCATGCAAGCGTGGCAGCGCCGGATCGCCGACGCGCGCTGCAAGAAAATTAGATCCGATGAAATCTTCATCGTTCAAATCATATTCCCGAAATTCGACGTAGTCGGGAAATATCTTTCCTACGATGTAGCCGTACGCCGCAAGCAGCAGGTAGAAATCCCTAAGCAGAAAGTGCGTAAAGATGTCTTTCTGCCCGTATTCGAATTGGACGAAGCGGACGTTCTGCCTACGTAGAGTCGCTTCGAGGCCCTGGAGGACAAGGTGCTCGGCGCCTTCCACGTCGAGCTTCAAGAAATCGACGTCGCTAATTCCTTCCTGGGCAAGAAACTCGTCCCCGCGCATCACTGGGCAGTCAAGCCACTCACCGGCCCAGCTGCGTGGAAAGTCAATAAACGTCGCGTGGCGGCTTGCAGGTTGATAGTACCGAATGGGGAGCTTACCGGTGTGCGCCGCCAGCCCAAACTCAAAGGGCTTGATCCGGGCGTGGGACCCCACCCGTGCTCGGAGGGCTGCAGCAGTGGCCGGCACGATTTCGAGGGCGTAGATGGTCGCATTGGGAAGTAAGCCCGCTGCCATAAGGGACCATGTCCCGTCGTTGGCTCCAACATCAAGCACGGTACGGATTGGTTCGCTACCAAGCGCAGCCAACAGCCAGCGCTCCCCATTTCGATCGAACTTATAACTCGAATTGCCGAACCATTTGAGGTATTGACGGCAGAGCTTCGCGGTAGTCCGGAGAACGGCGTTCCGGCGGACTCGAGCGGTAGGTCTCATCAAGAACTTTGCATCCCAGAGGGCCTGGTGTTCACTCGCGCTTCTCCTCGGGCCGTCTTCTGATGGATGAAGTCACCGTGGGTGCTTCAGGGACACCGTCGAGCATTTGCATTCGAGAGCAAATCTTAACGGAGTGACCAGTGTCGCGCGTGGGAGGAGCATCCAAGAAGTCCCCAACCCTCCCGGCCTTCGGACTCTTCCCCTAGCGGAACGGTAGAACCCCGCGACAAATAGAGTTGCGACGCTTCTCGGGGTGGGTAACTCGTTAACGAGGTTTTGGCCGCTGCTCAGGCGTTTATCGTCTTTGGGCTGCGGATGGCGAAAAGACAACGAAATCGACGCAGGGTGGCGCGTGGGGGAGACAGATCCCGAATCCAGCCCGAAGCCCGGATCCTGTTCCCCTGAGGTATTGTGATGTAAGTCATAGCGCTCCAAGCGATTACGAGATTAACCTCAGCCGGACGTGGGCGCTGGTCCGGCATAGAATTAGCGGACCTGATTATTCTTTCTTCGCCGACCATCTGAGAACCTCGGTTCTGGGCCCGAAATGACCTGGTCTCCCCGCTTTGTGTCCCGCATCTGTGTTACCCTCCTCGTGGTGGGCTCCCTCACCTGTAGTGGGGACAACCCGGTAGAGCCCTCGACTCCGACTAAGCTTGCCGTGGCCACCCAGCCCTCCAGCACAGCGAGCAACGGAGAGCCTCTGAACGTCCAACCGGCTGTCCAGGTACAGGACGCCGAGGGAAACAATGTTCCAGCGGCGAGCGGAGCATCGGTCACTGCGGCTTTGGCCGGCGGTTCGGGCACGTTGAGTGGAACGCTGACCCAGCCGATCGATGCGTCAGGCAAGGCGACCTTCACCGATCTTAGCCTCAAGGGCCCCAGTGGGACCTATCAAATCCAGTTCACCTCCTCCGGACTTACCAGCGTCACCTCGAGCAATGTCGTACTGGATGGCGGCCTGCCGGCCAACATCACCGTCAACACCCAGCCGTCCAGCGCGTTCGACGAGGAGGTCTTTGACCCCGCGCAACAGCCGGTCGTCACCGTCAAGGACGCCGGCGGCAACGTGGTCCCCAACGTGCTGGTCACGGCCTCGATCGCGTCGGGTACCGGAACTCTGCAGGGACGGGACACCGCTACCACAGATGCGAACGGTGTAGCCCGGTTCACCGATCTCGGCATCAGTGGAGCCGGCTCCCAGACCCTGGGGTTCGCGGCGAATCCGGCTACCGGGACGTCCTCACCCATCAACATTTCGACTCTTCCCGCTGAAGCCACCTCAGGCAAGTGGGACCCGCCGGTGAATTGGCCCATCGTGCCGTTGCACATCCATCTGCTGCCGACCGGCAAGGTTCTGGCCTGGGGTAAGTTCGAGCTCGGTACCGCCGTCATGTCAGAGCCTCGGCTGTGGGATCCCTCCGCAGGTGATCCCATGACCTCGAGGGAGGTAGCGGCTGACACTATGCTCTTCTGTGCGGGTCATTCGTTCATGGCCGACGGCAAGCTGCTCGTGTCCGGCGGGCACAAGTCGGATGACCACGGATTGGACGTCACCAACATCTTTGATCCGATCACCGAAACCTGGGCGACCGGCCTCCCCAAAATGGCAAAGGGCCGTTGGTATCCCACGGTCACTGAGCTGCCTGATGGTCGGCTGGTCACCGTTGCGGGCCGGGATACGACCGGCACGGGTGAAGTTGTCGCCATTCCCGAGATCTGGGAGGGCAGCAGCTGGAGACAGCTCACCGGGGCCAGCAAAATTCTGCCGTACTATCCCCGCGACTTCGTCGCGCCCAACGGGAAGATCTTCTACGCCGGCGAGTTGATTCAATCGCAGTGGCTGGACGTGGATGCGAACAACGGGAACGGACAGTGGACGGCAGGCCCGTCGCACACAAGTCAGTTCCCGTTCAACCGGGAATACGGCTCGGCGGTGATGTACCAGGCGGGCAAGATCCTGTATGTGGGCGGCGGCGGAGACCCCAACTGGACGACTCCTGGGATTTCATATCCCAGAGCCAGCGCACCCACCAAGACTGCCGAGATCATCGACCTTAACGCCGCCAACCCCCAGTGGCAGCCCACCGGGTCGATGGCCTTCCAGCGCCGCCACCTGAACGCTACCGTGCTGCCTGATGGAGAGGTCGTGGTCACCGGGGGTACCCGGAACGGCGGCTTCAACGATCTCTCCGGTGCGGTTCACCAGGCGGAGATCTGGAATCCAGCGACTGATGACTGGACCACCTTGGCCAGCAACACGATCGACCGCGCCTATCACTCGGTGTCGTTGCTGATGCCCGACGCCACCGTCCTCCATGGCGCGAGCGGCAATGCGGACAACTCCAACGGGCAGCCGTTCCCGGACCAGAACAACCACGAAATCTTCCATCCGCCGTATCTCTTCAAGGGCGCGCGACCGACCATCACCAGCGTACCAGCCACCGTGGGAGCCGGGGCAACCTTTACCGTGGCGACGCCCAATGGCGCTCAGATCACCACGGTCCGCATCATTCGCCTCGGCTCGGTGACTCACGCGTTCGACCAGAACGGCCGGGCGCTGACCTTGCCGTTTGTGGTGTCGAGCGGCGGTATCGACGTCACCGCTGAGGGGGACCACAATCTCGCGCCCCCAGGCCACTACATGCTGTTTATCCTGAACCGCAACGGAGTCCCCTCTAACGGCGCCGTCATCCAGTTCCAATAGCCGCCCGCCCAGGCCGGGAAGAGGCACCTTGACGGGCCTCTACGGCCCGGCCTTTTTTCAGAGACCGACTCACCCGCGTGTCTCCATGCCCTCGCACGCTGCCCAATACCGAGCGTGCGTCCTGTTGGACGCCTCACTACTCAGCACCCGTCATTCAGGAGGGCAGACGTGAACGGATCGGTTTCGAGCCGCCTGGCCCGGCTAAGCGAAGATCCGGTCGCCCGCGTCGCCGCCTACTACGTGTTGCTGGCGGCCGGCACGGCGCTCCTGTGGCAGATCTTCCCCGGGCTGCGAACCGTCTTTTCCGCCGAACGCCTCGATGCCCTCAGCGCCGGACGCTCGGGGTCTTCTCTGGTGTCGGATCCTCTGTTCGAGTCGCTGCAGACCGGCGCCGGTGGCCAGCTCCCCGCGCCTGTCGCCCTCGGTATCACCACGGCCCTCTGTATGACGGGGGCGTTCCTGCTGATGCTCCCTGTGGCCTGGGTGTACATCCTGACGCGGCAGAAAAAGGGCTACCGGCAATCGGTGGTGCAGACCTTAATCATTTTGCCGATCGTAGTGGCCGGGGTGGTCCTCCTGGTCAAGAACAGCATCGCACTGGCCTTCAGCCTGGGCGGGATCGTCGCGGCGGTAAGCTTCCGCAATACGCTGCGAGACACCAAGGACGCTGTCAGCATCTTTCTCGCCACCGGGGTAGGGCTCGCCGCCGGCGTTCAGGTCATGTCCGCGGCGGCGGTGATGTCCTTCCTGTTCAACGTGGTGATTCTGGCCTTCTGGTATACCGATTTCGGCCGGGCGCCGGCCCACCTCGAGGGACCCAGAGCGGCGCGACGGCTGGAGCGGGCCCGGGCGCTGGCCAACAGGACCCAGGCATTCGTGAACCAGATCGATCGGGAGATCCTGAAGTCAATGTCACCGGAGCAACTCGAGGCGCTCGCCTCGCGGGCCCGCAAGCGGATCAATGGCCCGCCGGCTCTTGCCAAGCCGAACAAGCCGCTCGACACGTCGCTCCGCATTCGAACGCCTCAGCCTGAGACCGCGCAGCGCGCGGTAGAGGCGGTGTTGGGCACCCACGTCAAGGATTGGAAATACGTCGGCACCACTCGAGAGCTCGGAGGAAACGCGACCTTGGAGTATCGGGTTCGGCTCCGCAAGAGCGTTCCGGCCGACGCCCTCCATCAGGAACTTCGCGCCCGGCTCGGCTCCCAGTTGGTTGGGGTCGAGTCCAAGTAATCGTCGGGCCTCGTGCCGGATCTCCTCCACCAACTTCAGCAGGCGCTTCGGGATCGGTACGTGGTCGAGCGCGAGCTGGGCCAGGGTGGAATGGCCTATGTCTTTCTGGGCCGCGAGCGAAGATACGAACGCCCCGTCGCGATCAAGGTGCTGGATCCCAGCATAGCAACCGCTGTCGGCGCTGAACGATTCCTCCGCGAAATCCAAATCACCGCCCAACTGCAACACACCCACATCGTCCCACTCCTCGACTCGGGGGAGGCGAACGGTCTGCTCTACTCGGTCATGACCTATGTCGAAGGGGAGACGCTGCGGGACCGGTTGATCGAGCGGGGCCGGCTCCCGGTTGGGGAGGCTGTGACTCTGGCCTTGGAAGTGGCCGACGCCCTGGACTATGCCCACCGGCGTGGGGTCATCCACCGTGATGTCAAGCCGGAGAACATCCTTATCTCCAACGGCCACGCGGTGGTGACCGATTTCGGTATCGCCAGGGCGATCGGTTTGGCTGGTGGGGCTACCCTCACCGGGGCGGGATTTCCTATCGGTACGGCGGCCTACATGAGCCCGGAGCAGGCCACCGCCGTTTCACCGGTCGACGGCAGAAGCGACCTCTACAGCCTCGGGTGCGTACTGTACGAAATGCTGGCCGGCCGAATGGCGTTCAGCGGTCCCAACCTCAAGAGCATTCTGACCCAGCAAGTCACGACCGATCCACCGCTGGTGCACATCACCCGGCCAGACGTGCCCCTCTCGGTGGTGTCGGTCGTGCGCCGCGCGCTGGCGAAGAAACCGGAGGACCGGTTTCAGACAGCAGCCGAGATGGGCGACGCGCTTCGTGAGTCACTTCCGGAGCTGCCTCGGGTATCCACCGGGCCCCAGCCGGCTCTCCCCGCGCACTCCGCAACCGATGGCCCCGGCCGTTGGGCCAACGCCGGTCGCTGGATCATTCCCGCAGCGGCGGTTGCCTTGCTGGCCCTGGCGTTCACGTTGGTAGTTCCCTCACGCCGGGTGACCCCGAGCCGCCTTGCCGCTGAAGGGCCGTACACGGCCTCGGTCGCCGTGCTTCCTTTCCAGAATCTCACCGGTGACTCGTCCGACGAGTACTTCAGCGAAGGACTGACCGATGAGATCATCGCCCAGCTCGCCCAGGTCGATAGCCTCAAGGTGATCTCTCGTACCTCGGTGATGGCGCTCAAAGGCAGCAACCTGACACTTCCGCAAATCGCTGAGACGCTAGGCGTACGACATGTGGTCGAAGGATCAGTACGCCGTCTGGGTACCAAGGTACGAGTTTCCGCAGAGCTGATCGAGGCTCGGACCGATGCCCATCTCTGGGCCGGCACCGTCGAAGGCAACCTGGCCGACAGTTTCCGGGTGCAGGAGGAAATCGCGAGGAAGGTGAGCGGACAACTGGTCAGCAGCATTCGGGGTGTGCGCCCGTTGACGGCTGGCGCAATGCCCACCCAGAGCGCCGCCTTCGATGCGGTACTGCGAGGAAGGTACCTGCTTGATCGGCGCACGGCCGAGTCCCTGGCCGGCGCACTGAGCGCCTTCGAGGATGCTATCCGGTTGGATTCGGCATATGCGGCGGCGTTCGCCGGCTTTTCGGAGGCCAACTCGGTCTGGGTCTACTATGGCTACCGCGGAGCGCCCAATCCGTACCTGGCCAGTGCCCGGGCCTTGGCATCGGCCGAGCGGGCCATCGCACTGGACCCGCAGCTGGCGGCGGCGCACCACGCGTACGCCGACGCGCTGGAACTGGCGAAGGCGCCGGACGAGCAGGTCCTGGAAGAATTGCGTGATGCCCAACGCCTGCAGCCCGGGTCTGCTCCAGTGCAGGTGAGCCTCGCCTTCGCCCTCGCTAAGTCGGGACGCTACGACCAGGCCGTCGCCCAGGCGCAGCGGGCGCTCGCGCTGGACCCGCTGTCCACACCGATACGCCACAGCCTGATCGTCCTCGCTCTGGGCGGCCGGCAGTACGATCTCGCCTTCAGCGAAGCCAGACGGGCGCGATCCTTTTCCCCGGGGGACCCCATCCCGGTCGTGCTCCAGGCTTATGCTCTTCTGCTGAAGGGTGACCCGGCACGGTGCGCCACCCTGGAGCTGGGGCCGTGGGCTGCGGTCAGGGCCATGTGCCTCGGTGCCATGGGACGCAGCGCCGAGTCCAAGGCCTTGAGCGACTCGCTTGCCGAACGGCTTCGCGCCGGTGAGTATCGCCTGACCCATCAGTACGCCGACATGGCGGCCTACTACGCCTGGCAGGGCGATGTGGATCACGCGCTCGAGTGGCTGGATCGGTCCGCCCATGTCACCCCCACCGTGAACTTCTGGCAGATCGAGTCCGGGCTCTTCGACCGAGTGCAAAAGGATCCGCGGTTCAACGACGGACTCAAGCGCCTGGATGACTACTCCCGCGCTCGCGTAGCCGAGGAGCGTCGCAAGTTAGGCCGCGGCGTGCGATGATCGCGCCGCCTCCGCTGGAGCTGAAGTGGGACGTGCCCACACCCCAGCGGCTTCGTGAGCTTCTCACCGTGCCGCTCCCGTTCAATCTGCGATCCGGTCCACTCAGTCAGGGCTTTCATCGCGACATCTACTATGACACCATCGATGCCGCTCTGGACCGGCGGGGAATCCGCTGCAGGGTGCGCCTCGGAGCGGACGATCGTCGCACCCTGCGGCTGACCCTGCCACAAACCCCGGGGAGCGAGGAAAAGGCGCAGCGTTTCGAGGTCGATTTCGACGACTTGGACCCGAGGGCGGCGCTCAGCGGGGCCAGCGAGCCTGCCCGCCGGCTGAACGGAATCGTGAACCCAGCGGAGCTGCAGGTGCTGGCCGAGCTGGAGACCGAGCGCTACGTGCGGGAGGCGGAGCGAGGCTGGTTTTGGGGAGGTCGATTTCTCCTCCGGTACGATCTCGTGGTGGTGCGTCGTGGGACCCTGGTCCGGGGCTTTCAGGAGATCAAGCTGCGCCGGCTGCGGAAAGGTCCGCCTAGCCTGGACCAGCTGAGCGGGGCGATGGCCCGCGAGCACGGACTGCGACCCATCCTCGAAACCAAACTCGCGAGGGCGCAACGGCTGCTGGCGGCCCTCGAACGGGAAGCGGTGGTGCGCTCGCTCGGTTCCGGACGCATCGTCACCCTGATCGCAGTGGATCAGGGGCGGATCGCACTGTTCTGGGACCAGCAGGTGTTGCGCCTGCCCCGATCCGAGGGCCAGGGGGAGGCAGCTTGCCGCCATCTTCTGCAAGAGACCTTTGGCAGCACGGTGGCGGATCTGGCGCAGATCGGAACCGCGCCGGGGGAGGGACCATTCGGCCTGCAGGAAATCTGGCTGGCCCGGCGGATCCGCCGTGAGGGCTCCGCGCCGAGAGGAAATGAGCTGGTCTGGCTCCCGCCGACCGAGGTAATGGCGCTGGCCGGAAGTCCCGGACTGAGTGACCCGGCAACCCTCGCCGCCCTGGCAATCGGATTGCGATCGGAGCTCATGCGGGATGGCGGAGCGACCGAGGCCGATGACCGCCCGCATGCGGCAGCGGCGTTGCCCGAGCCTGCCAATCCCGCGCTCTTCCTTGATGCCGATATCAGCCTCCTGGAATTCAACCTCCGGGTCCTGGCGCTGGCGGAGGATGTCACCACACCTCTGGTCGAGCGGCTCTTCTTTCTCTCGATCGTGAGCAGCAATCTCGACGAGTTCTTCATGGTGAACGTCGGGAGCCTGAAACGCGATCCGGATACCAGGCCGCAGGGATGGGCCGGGCGGCTGGAGGCGATCGCCCTTCGCATCGCTCCCTTGCGAATCCGCGAGCAACGTTGTCTCGAACGCTGTCTGGCGGAGCTCCAGTCTCAGGGGATCCGGCTGCGCCGCTGGGCCGATCTGAATTCGGACGACCGCAAACGGTTGGAGCAGCGCTTCCGGCGAGAAATCTTTCCGCTGTTGGCCCCACGGGCTATCACGCTGAGCCCGGGTTTTCCCGTGCCGGTCATGCCTCAGCTCACACTTTGCCTCGCTGTCGTGCTGCAAGATTCGGAAACCGGGCCGGTGCACTTCGCCTTTCTCCGCATACCCGAGCGCCTGCCACGCTTCATCCCGCTGAACGGACACAGGGATCTGGTCCTGACCGAGGAAGTGATCCGGGCGAACCTGCATTACGTCTATCCTGACCGCCAGGTCGAGGGTGCCTTCCTGTTTCGGGTCACCCGCGCGGGCGATCTCGAGCTGCAGGATGAGGAGACCGGAGACCTGCTGCAGGCTGTGGAGGAGGCGGTCGGGCGGCGGCGCTTCAATCCAATCGTGCGGGTCGAGGTCGAGACTGCCATGCCCGCCTTCGTGCGGGAGCGTCTGCTCTGGGAGCTGCGCTTCGAGCGGGGCGCGGCCGCTGCCTCGCTCGGAGAGCTCGACGTGTACGATGTCGACGGGATGCTCGATCTGCGAAGCCTTCCTCAGCTGGCCGAGATCGCAAGGGCGGAGGGACGATTTCCGCCGTTCGAGGGGCGTGATCCCTTGCCATCGGATCGACCGCTCTGGCCGATGCTGCAGGAGCAGGATGTCCTGCTGCACCACCCCTATGACGCCTTCGGGTCCACTGTGGTGCGATTCTTCTCCGACGCAGCTGCCGACCCCGAAGTCGCGGCGATCCGCGTCACGCTGTATCGGGTGGGGGCGGGTTCACCCATCGTCGAAGCGCTGCTCCGAGCGGCTGCCGCCGGCAAGCAGATCTCCGTCTTCGTCGAACTGAAGGCGCGCTTCGACGAAGCCCGTAATATCGACTGGGTCCGTCGGCTGGAAGACGCCGGGGTACAGGTGGTGTATGGAATAGAAGGGCTCAAGAATCACGCGAAGGTGGGACTGGTGGTACGCCGAGAGGGCGAAGGCCTCCGGCAGTACGTGCACATTGGAACCGGGAACTACAACGCGAGCACGGCGCGGTTCTACACCGACCTGGGATTGCTCTCTGCCGAGCCGAAGCTTGGGGCCGACGTGAACGACCTGTTCAACGAGCTCACCGGCTCGAGTCAGCAGCCGGGAGGAGAATACCGGCGGCTGGTCGTCGCGCCTAAGGGCCTGCTTCCCTGGCTGCTCGATCGCATCGCCCGGGAGACCGATCTTGCCAAGGCGGGCCAACCGGCTCGGATTCGCGCCAAGCTGAACGGACTGGCCGATGCGGAGGTGATCCAGGCGCTCTACCGGGCATCCCAAGCCGGTGTCGAGATCGATCTGGTGATCCGTGGTCTCTGCACCCTGCGACCAGGAGTCCCGGGCCTGTCCGAGCGGATCCGGGTGATCAGCATCCTCGGCCAATTTCTGGAGCACGCGCGCGTGTACCACTTCGGCAATGGTGGAGACGATCGCTTTTACATCGGCTCGGCTGACTGGCGCCCCCGGAACCTGAGAAGACGGGTGGAGGTGGTGGCGCCGATCACCGATGAGAGCGCCTGCCGCCGGCTCGACGCATTGCTCGATCTGGAGCTCGCCGATCCCGGCGCCTGGCTGCTTCAATCAGATGGCAGCTACTTGCGCCGGGCGCCTGCAGAAGGCATCGACTTGAGTGGCAGCCAGGGCAGACTCATTGCCGAGACCCAGGAACGCCCCGTGCCAACCCCCAACCCAAGCTGAGAAAGTACTTCGGCGTAGCACAGGAAGTGATTTCGGGTCTTGAATTTAGCCGCTGACAGGCGCATTTTCCTCGGCTTCGGCAGGAAGTCACTCGCGCCTGGCAGGCAAGCATGATCAAGGTCACCCAAGTTCAACCCGAGTCCATTGCGGAAGAGCTGGGGCTCCAGCCCGGCAGTCAATTGGTCTCGGTGAATGGGCGAGAGCTGGAAGACTTCCTCGACTGGGAGTTCCTCACTGCCGAAGAGGAGTTCCTGCTTTTCGTTCGCCAGCCCGATGGTGAGGAGATCGAGTTCGAGATCGCCCGTCCTCTGGGCGAGCCGATGGGCGTCTCATTGGAGCCCGTGCGGATCCGGCGGTGCGCCAACCGCTGTGATTTCTGCTTCGTCGACGGACTTCCCGATGGATTGCGGGAGGTGCTCTATATTCGGGACGACGACTACCGCCTCTCGTTCCGTTTCGGCAATTTCGCCACCCTCACCAATCTGAAGCCGCGCGACATTGAGCGGATCATCGAGTATAGGCTTTCGCCGCTTTACGTCTCGGTCCATGCCACCGATCCAACCATTCGCCGTTACCTCCTCAGGAATCCGACCGCACCCGAGATTCTGCCGCAGCTGCGTCACTTTGCCGAGCATGGGATCGAGTTTCATACCCAGGTGGTGCTGTCACCCGGAGTGAACGATGGTGTGGTGCTACGCCAAACGCTGGACGATCTGTATGCGTTTGGACCGGCGATCCTCACCTGCTCCGTAGTGCCGGTGGGGCTCACAGAATACAGCAAACACCACCTGGTGCGGGAGCCGACGGTCGATGAATGTCGGGCAGCGGTTCGGCTGGTCGAGGAACAGGCCACGGTCGCGCGTACCCAACGCCAGATGAGTTGGGCCTTCGGCGCCGACGAACTCTATCTCCGCGCGAACTTGCCCTTGCCGCCAGCCGAGATCTACGGGGACTTCGAGCAGGTGGAGAATGGCGTGGGATCGGTTCGCTGGCTGCAGCAGCGGATCGCGCGGGCGGCCGATACCCTTCGGAGCTGGGAGGGCGGACGGATCGGCGTGGTGACCGGTACGGCGATGGGGCAGCTCATGCCTATGGTGCTCGAGCCGCTCACACGACTGACCGCGGCACACTTCGAGCTGATCCCAGTGGTCAACTCGCTGTTCGGTTCATCGGTGACGACGGCGGGTCTTTTGCCTGGTGCGGCCGTGCAGCAGGCGCTGGGCGGCCGGCACGACCTCGACCTGGTCCTGGTGCCGGGCGAGTCGCTCAACGATGACAACCTCTTTATCGACAGTATGCCGCTGGAGTCGCTCTCGGCAGGCCTCTCTCGGGAGGTGCGACCCTCCTGGGACTTCGCCGATGCGCTGCAGGAGCCGGCCTTGCGATGAGCAGGCCTACTGTCGCGATCGTCGGCCGGCCCAACGTGGGCAAGTCTACCCTCTTCAACCGGATTCTTGGCGGCAGGCCGGCGATCGTCTCCGATCGTCCCGGGACCACGCGCGACCGACATTTCGGCGACGCCGAGTGGCAGGGTAGACGATTCTGGCTGGTGGACACCGGCGGGCTGGTGCCCGAGTCCCCCGATTCGATGGATCGGGCCATCCGGCGACAAGTCGAGTTCGCCGTCGCGGAGTCTGATGTGATCCTGTTCCTGGTGGACGGACGGGAAGGCGTGACTCCGCTGGACCAGCAGATCGCGGAACGACTGCGCCGCGCCGGCCGTCCAGTACTCTTGGCAGTCAACAAGCTGGATGATCTCGAGCGCAGCACGGCGCACTTCGACTTCTTCGAGCTCGGCTTCGGCGATCCGGTTGGCGTGAGCGCGGCGGTGGGGAAAGGCAGCGGCGATCTGCTGGATGCTCTGGTAGAGCGTCTTCCTCCGTTCGACCCAGCTGAGACGGAAGACACCATCGAAGTGGCTGTCGTGGGCCGCCCCAACGTGGGCAAGTCCTCCCTGATCAATCGCCTGCTGGGGCAGGAGCGTCACCTGGTGACCCCTGAGGCTGGCACCACCAGGGATGCGATAGACTCCCTCTTGCGCTACGACGGCAAAAATCTCAACTTCATCGATACCGCAGGGTTACGTCGCCGAGCTAAAGTAGAAGATGATCTGGAGTTCTACTCCACTTTGCGGACGGAGCGCGCCATCGAGCGAGCTCAGGTCTGCATTCTGGTGGTCGACGCCGCGGTCGGGCTCCACAATCAGGACCTCCGAATCGCGACCGCCGCGTGGGACCGGGGTTGTGGGCTGATTATAGTGGTCAACAAGTGGGACCTGATTGACGAGAAGAATGCCAACACCGCGCGCCGAGGACAGGAGGAGTTGATCGAGAAGGCGCCGTTCCTTCGCTACGTGCCTTTCGTCTATGTCTCGGCGCTAACAGGCCAACGGGTACGCAAGATTCTCGATCTGATTGTCGAGGTCGCAGCCGAGCGTGAACGTCGGATCCCGACGGCAGAGGTGAACAAAGTTCTCAACCATCTGTTGGAGCGGAACAGTCCTCCGCAGCAACCTGGTGAAGAGGTGAAGCTGCTTTACGCCTCGCAGATCGGCACCGCACCTCCGACCATTGCCATCGTCAGCAACCGGCCGGACGAGGTCCCCGAGTCCTACCAGCGGTATCTGGTGCACGGGTTTCGCAGCGTCTGGCCGTTTTCGGGATCGCCGTTGCGCCTCCGATTTACCAGCCGAGGATCGCGGCGGTGACGGCGGGGCAGGTACTCTGCCTGGTGGTTTCCTATCTGGTCGGGGCGATTCCCACCAGCTATATCGCGGCCCGAATCTTCGCGGGGATCGATCTTCGGGAACACGGCAGCAAGAATCTCGGGGCTACCAACCTCTATCGGGTGCTGGGTTGGCGTTTCGCTCTGCCGGTAGGGTTGATTGACGCCGCCAAAGGTGCCGTTCCGGTGCTGCTGTTCGCGCCCATGGTTTCCTCCTCAGAGCTCTTCGCGCTGGTCTCGGGTATCACTGCCGTACTCGGTCATGTGTACTCGGTGTTCGTGGGCTTCAGGGGCGGGAAGGGCGTGGCCACGGCTGCTGGTGTGATGCTGGCCCTCACACCTATCGCCCTAGGCGTGTCGCTCGTGGTGTGGGTCGGGCTGGTGTTCCTCACCGGCTACGTGTCGGTGGGAAGCATTGCGGCGGCGGCGATCTTCCCGCTTGCGGTTCTGCTGCTGGAGCATCCGAGCGTGCCGGAGATCCTCTGGCTGGATGTCGGCGTGGCGGCCGGCATCATCTGGCTGCACCGCGGCAACATCCAGCGGTTACTCAAGGGCACGGAGAACCGCTTTGGTCGGCGAGCCGCGAGCACGCCTCGCGCATGAGTCGCATTGCCGTCGTGGGGGCCGGCAGCTGGGGAACCACTCTGGCCAATCTGCTGGCCTGTAAGGGCGAGGACGTTCGGGTCTGGGCCTACGAGGCAGAGGTGGTGGATGCCATCAATGCCCGGCACGAGAATCCGGTGTTCCTTCCCGGCGTGGAGCTGATGCCGGCCATCAGGGCGTCGGGTGACATTGGGGAGACGGTCTCGGACGCTGAGCTGATCCTCTCGGCCGCACCCAGTCATGCGGTGCGAGCCGTCGCTCGGAGCATGGCTGGAGCGGTAGCCCCGAGGACCCTGGTGGTGAGTGCCACCAAAGGGATCGAGAACGAGACCCTCGCGCTGATGTCGCAGATCTTCACGGAAGTGCTGCCGGACACCCGCTTCGCGGTACTCTCGGGGCCGAGCTTTGCCGTCGAGGTCTGTCAGGGGCAGCCGACCGCGGTGGTGGCTGCCTCGCGAGACCAGGGGAGCGCGAACGAAGTGCAGCGGATTTTCGCCACCCGGACCTTCCGGGTGTATTCCCACGGCGACGTCATCGGCGTGGAGCTGGCCGGAGCGCTGAAGAATGTGATCGCAATCGCCGCCGGCATCCTGGAAGGTTTGGGATTGGGCCACAATCCTCGGGCGGCGGTGATCACCCGCGGCCTGGCCGAGATCACCCGGCTCGGCATGAGCATGGGGGCCGATCCGCTGACCTTTGCGGGACTCGCCGGCATGGGCGACCTGGTGCTCACCACGACGGGAAGCCTCAGTCGCAATCGGGCGTTGGGGGTCGCAGTGGCGCAGGGAGAGACCCTGGAGCAACACCGCATGGCGCATCGCACGGTGGCCGAGGGCGCGAATACTTCGCGCGCCGGCGCCGCACTGGGAGCTCGCATGAGGGTGGAGCTTCCGATCATCGAGAAAGTCTGCCAAGTCCTTTTCAATGGGAAATCGGCCCGCGAGGCGGTAGGAGAATTGATGGGACGGGAACTCAAGTCGGAGCAGTGGAGATGACCACCACTCGACCGGTACAGGAATTTTATTCCATCGGCGAGGTCTGCGCGTTGACCGACCTCAAGCCCCACGTATTGCGCTATTGGGAAAGCCAGTTCCGCTTTCTCAATCCGGCGAAGAATCGGTCCGGCAACCGGGTCTACAAGAGCAGGGAAGTCGAGCTGATAATGCTGGTGAAGCATCTGCTCTATACGGAGAAGTTCACCATAGATGGGGCCCGGCAGCGGATCGATCAGTATCGCCGAACCGGCGAGCTCCGCACCTCCGCCCGGCGCGCCTTCGAGGCTGAGCTGGCGCAGGAGCTGCGCGCGAGTATCGAAGAGGTGGTGGCGATTCTGGACGGGAAGATCGTGAAACAGGAAGGCTCGGATGGAGAAAACAGCGTGAAGCGTGAAAACCAGAAGCGTGAAAAGTGAAGCGTGAAAAGTGAAGCGTGAAAAGTGAAAAGGGTGTCATGGCCGCCTGCCGTTTAGGGTTCACGTTTCCCCCAGTTCCGGTTCACGTCTCACCTTTCACGTTTTACGCTGTTCGTTTGTATCTTCCCCCGCCATGAACATTCTGGTCACCAACGATGACGGCATCCTGGCTCCCGGGCTGGCGCTGCTGGCCGACGTGTGTCAGGGTGTAGGCAACGTGACGGTGGTCGCTCCCGATCGGGAGCAAAGCGGAACCTCGCATTCACTCACCCTGCATCGGCCGCTGCGTCCCACCAGGAGGCCTGACGGCGCGTGGCAGATCGATGGCACCCCCACTGATTGCGTCATGCTCGCGATTCAGGCCCTGATGCCGGAGCGCCCGGATTTCGTGTTCTCCGGGATCAATCAAGGACCTAACATGGGCGAAGATGTGCTGTACTCCGGCACCGTCGCGGCAGCGATGGAAGCAGTCACGCTGGGGGTGCCGGGAATCGGCATCTCTTTCTCGGGCAACCAACCCGAAACCATGGCCACCTACCGCGACCTGCTGACCCAATTGATCAGACAGATCACTGCGGTTCCCGACTTTCCGGAGCAGACCCTGCTCAACATCAACTTGCCGAAGGTTCCCGCATCCGAAGTGCAGGGCGTTCAAGTCACCAAGCTGGGCAGCCGGTTCTTCTCCGAGTCGCTCACCCGGATGAAGGATCCCTGGGGGAAGGAGATCTACTGGATCGGCGGCGGGACCATCACCTGGACGGGTGGTGAAAACTCCGATCACCTCGCGGTTGCGGAAGGGTTCATCTCGGTCACGCCGCTCCACATGGATCTCACCAACTACTCGCTTATCGAGACGGTCAAGAGATGGTCGCTGGAAGGGTAGGCGAGGGGGACGGGTTTGGCGGGTATCGCGCACGCCTGGTCGAGGGTCTGCGGCAGAAGGGTGTGCGCGAGCTCAGCGTCCTGCGGGCGGTGCAACTGGTGCCACGGCACCTGTTCGTACCCGAGAGCGTGCGCCACCGTGCCTACGACGACGTGGCGCTGCCGATCGGGAATGGCCAGACGATCTCCCAGCCGTTCGTCCAGGCGCGGTATCTGGAGTTGATCGGGCTCACCGGACGAGAGCGGGTGCTCGAGGTTGGCACCGGATCGGGCTATCAGACGGCGCTGCTCGCCCTGTTGGCTGATTGCGTCTTCAGCGTCGAGCGGATCGCCGGGCTGGCACAGCGTGCCCGCGCCGCCCTGGAGGAGTCCGGCGTCCGGAACGTGACCGTGCTGACCGGCGACGGAACATTGGGATGGCGGCCCTTCGCGCCGTACGATGCCATCCTGGTCGCAGCGGCGTCGCCCGAGGTTCCCGCGCCCCTCACCGAGCAGCTCGCCCCTGGCGGACGAATGGTCATTCCCTTGGGAGATCGCACCGGTCAGACCCTGACTGTAGTGGAGCGTCGTGAGGATGCTTTCACCACCCGGACGGTCAGTGACGTCCGCTTCGTCCCGCTGCTCGGCGAGTTCGGCTTCTCACAGTGAGCGAGGCATGCTGAACCAGTTCTTCCACTGGCTGGCCGACACCGTGCTGGCGTTGGGGTACCCCGGCATCCTGATTCTCATGGCGATCGAGTCTTCGCTCCTGCCGCTGCCAAGTGAGCTGGTGATGCCACCCGCCGGGTATCTCGCCGCCAAGGGGCATATGAACGGATGGGTCGCGGTCGCCGCGGGCACGGTCGGCAGCGTGATCGGTGCGTTGGTCAATTACGCGCTGGCCGTGTTCGTGGGGGAGCCGGTGCTGCGCCGCTACGGGAAGTACATCCTGCTCTCCTCGCGGTCGCTGGACCGGGCGGAGGCGTTCTTCCGTCGTCATGGGGAGATCAGCACCTTGATCGGACGGCTCCTGCCGGTGATCCGGCACCTGATCTCCATCCCTGCCGGTATGTCTCGGATGAGACTGACGCACTTCGTCGGCTTCACCGCATTCGGGGCGGCGGTCTGGTGTGGAATTCTCACCTACCTGGGCTGGCTGATCGGGCGCCACGGAGAGGAAGTGCAGGCGGTGATCGGCCCGTACGTCCACCGGACCCTGGTCCACTACGTGTTGCCTGCCGTGGTCCTCGTCTTGATGGCATACGTTGTCTGGCGGCGGCGCCAGGGTAATCAGCCGGCGTGACCTGCCGCTTCCTGGTTTCGGGCATGGTCCAGGGTGTGGGCTTCCGTTGGTTCGTGGCTCGGCATGCTCGGGCATTGAATCTCACCGGCTTCGCCCGCAATCTCCCGGACGGCAGGGTCGAGGTGCTCGTGAGTGGGGGCGAGGCGCCCGCAATTGCCCGGCTGGAGGGACTGCTGCGTACGGGTCCGGCCCACGCTCAGGTGGATCGGGTCGAGCGCCAGGATGATGTAGTCGAATCTGATCCTCTCAGGAGCTTCGATATCCGATGACCACACTGAGCCCCCTTGCCCGTCACGTGCTGGATACCCTGCGCCCGATTCCCAACTATCCCAAGCCCGGGATCGTCTTCCAGGACATCACTCCCGTACTGGCTGATGGACACCTGCTGCGCACAGTGATTGGCGCTATGGCGGATCCCTTTCGCGATCTGGAGGTGACCCACGTCCTGGGCATCGAGGCGCGGGGGTTCATTCTGGGAGGGGCGGTCGCCACCGAGCTGGGCGCCGGCTTCATTCCGGCGCGGAAGCCTGGCAAGCTCCCCTGGCAGCGGGTGACGGAGACCTATGAGCTGGAGTACGGCTCCGACGCGCTCGAGGCCCACAGTGATTCCATTACAGACGCCAGCCGGGTGCTGATTGTGGACGACGTGCTGGCAACCGGCGGGACCGCACGGGCTGCGGCACAGTTGATCCGGGGCATGGGGGGCGACGTTGTGGGCTGGAGCTTCCTCTTGGAAATCGGCGGGCTAGGCGGGAGAGCTCGGCTGGAGGGCGCCGCCTGCCACGTGGTCGCGCGACGTTAGCCTCCCATCAGGAGAGAGATGGGCGGACCCTTTGAGGCTTGCCTAGGGAGGCGCAACCCCGCCATTTTTCTTTGCTTGGGTCGTGCCTGTGGTGCGAGCGATCTCAATCCGGCCCCCGTAGCTCAGATGGATAGAGCAGCAGTTTCCTAAAC
>UEXR01000541.1_pt1 | contig 25597 bp, 25 predicted proteins | sample 4301101 | NCBI WGS metagenome assembly UEXR01 (sample SAMEA4773180, study PRJEB27434) | metagenome | biome: 2259; feature: agricultural soil; material: soil | place: USA | collected 2014-09 | depth 0.25 m
AACTGTCGCTTCGTCTGGCCGAGGTGGAAGGGGCGAGCGCCTGGACTCAGGACCGGGCCCGGGAGTGGTGGGCCACGCACCGGCTGGCGCTGCCCTAAGGACGGACGACCGACACGGGCTCGGGCCTGAGGCCTGCAGCCGATGCGGCAGTCGTCAGGCCGCTCTCCGGAGATCGTGAATGCCTCAATGGGGTCGGCTGGCACTGTTCAGTCTGAGCGTCGGCGTACCTGCGTGCAGCGAGCCGGCCACCCTGATGGGCAACCCCTGCCAGGCCGGGGTCATGGCAACGGTCAGCCAGACCACGCCTCCGGAATTTCGCTGGACCCCTGCCTGTGACGTTGGCACGATCTACGTTACGACGGAAGCCGGCGAGCCCATGTGGCAGCTGAGTAGCGAGCCTCAGCCGATTTCACGCCCACTAACCAGATCCACAGCGGCGTAGTCTATGGTGTGTTACCGCCTCAAACACAGGCGGCTATAGAGGCGAAGGCCTTGATGCCCGGCCAGAGGTATCGGGTGAACCTGATTGTGACTGACAGCCACGGAAACGACACCCCGGTTGGCGCGGTCACATTCAGCCTCCCAATGGAGTGAGCGGCCTAACCAGCAACTGCAGCTGAGGCCGGACCGGCGCTGGGTGCCGCGCCGGCGCAGCGCGGGCGTTAGCCCGACGCACCAAGATCGTCCCGCGGAGGCCCCATGCTTTACATGGTCATCGAGAGGTTCCGTGGTGGGGATCCAGTACCGGTCTATCGCCGCTTCCAAGAACGCGGCCGACTAGCCCCTGACGGGCTTCGATACGTGGCGAGTTGGGTGACCACCGATCTCGAGTGCTGCTATCAGGTCATGGAATGCGAGGAGCAGGACCTGCTGGAGACGTGGATGGCTCAGTGGCGCGATCTGGTGGAGTTCGAGATCATTCCGGTGCGCACCTCAGCGGCAACGGTCGCGCTGCTTGCACCCAAGCTCTGAGCCCCGCGCGGCTTAACTAGCAAATGCAGCTGACAGGCCAGTACGTGTTGCGGTCGGTTCCGTCGTAGCTCGCCCATGGCAAGTTGCGGAGCAAGAACTTGTGCGGTGTTGAGTTGAGGGGCTGCAGCTGATGGGCGTTTCGTTAGGCGGCAATGAAACTTCGGGACTCCCCGGCGCGTAGCACATTGCGCTGGCCCGGGGTCGGTCTTGATGCCGGTACACCCACTCGCAACCGCCAGCGAGATGACCTTGCGGTTGGCAGCTACCCGCACGCGAGGGACATGACATGACTCGCACCACCAGCGCAAGGATCGCCGGCTTTACCTTCCTCTTCTACATCGCGGTCGCCTTCCCTAGCCTGGTGCTGATGCAACGGGCGACCAGCGCCGCAGGGACTGCCGCGCAGCTCGCGCGCATCACCGAGCACGCGTCAGACGTACAGCTTGCCATCTTGCTTACGCTGCTCAGCAGCTTCTCGGCCATAGTGCTGGCCGTGACGCTGTATGGGATCACCCGCGACGTCAACCAGGAGCTCGCGGTGGCGACCTTCGCCTTTCGCCTCGGCGAAGGCGTTCTCGGTGCGATCGGCATCCCGATGACCCAGGGCCTACTGTGGCTCGCGACGGTGAGAGCCGGGGCGGGCGCTCCGGACGTCGCGACAGCGAACACGCTCGGCGCGTTCCTACTGATGCCAGCCCAGAGCACCATGGTCGGAGCGCCCTTCTTCGCCGTGGGGAGTACGATCTTCTCGTATCTGCTGCTGCGCGGACGGCTGGTCCCCGTCCCACTCGCGTGGCTCGGGGTGCTCGCGTCGGCCCTGGTCGTGGTGGGCTCGCCCCTGCAGCTCGCCGGATTCCTCGATGGTCCGATCACCACGTACATGTGGCTCCCGGCGCTCGCGTTCGAAGTCCCACTCGGGCTGTGGCTGCTCATCAAAGGTGTCGCCACGCCCGCGCACTCTACCGCGAACGCCTCGCAGGGTTCGGAGATGGCGGTAACCGCCGCAGCTGGTCCCGTGTAATTAGTGCCGCCTGACAAGCGCATGCAGCTGGCGGGCGATTCAGATCTAAGAAACGTGAGATAGTGTGCGGTTGAGGAGTCGCCGGAGCTGATACGGTCCGTTAGGCTGCAGACCGGTCTCCTGAGCCTGCGATGAACATCGATCTTGCGTTGCAGATTTGACGGCAGGGTCTAGAGTCTCTTAGCTTGTCATCTCAAGCCCCGGTCATGCCCCACCCTCATCCCGCTCACCCCATGTTTCGACTGCTCGGCCTCGCGCTTGCCGGCCTCGGGGCATGTAGCGGTGCCCATACTGCGATCAGTACGGCTGAGCCACGGACTTCTGGGTCGGCGACTGCGCCCCCTCTTCCGCTGGGCGAGCAAAGTCCCGAGCTGCTCGCCGCATGGCGTCGTAGCGATGCCGACTGGGCCAAATGGAAGGATCCTGCGGCGAGGCACGTGCGGTTTGTTGCCCTGCCTGGTCATGCAAACGGGGCCGTTCGTCTCGAAGTCGTCGACTGGGGTGGTGACGGGCCGGCCCTCGTGCTCCTCCCGGGTCTCGGTGAATCCGGGCACGTCTATAACGACCTTGCTCCCCGCCTAACGGATCAATTCCGCGTCATCGCCCTCACCCGTCGGGGCCATGGAGCTTCAAGCCGCGCGGACACGTCGACCTACGTTTTGGATACGCTTGCCGCGGACATCGCCGCGGTCATGGACAGCCTACACCTAAGGCGAGCTTCCCTCATCGGTCACTCCATAGCAGGCGCAGAGATCACGCGCTTCGCCGCACGGTTCCCAACGCGGGTGGACAAGCTCGTTTACCTCGACGCCTCGCACGATTTTGGGGGAATCGACAGCATCTTGGGCGCTAACCCTGCCTGGCCACCGGAATTCACATCACCATCCGGGACGCGGCAGGATACGGTGAATGCGGCACGACGTTGGTCGAAACGGTACCGGTTCGGCTACTGGTCGGATGCGCTGGAGTCGGGCGTTCTCCGGAGCCCGGACTCGGACCCAGCAGCCGACCGCTGTGTGTTAAGGGACGCGATACTGCACCCAAAGGAGTACCCTGCTATCCAGGCTCCGGCCCTCGCGATCACCGCGCGCTATACGATGCAGAACTGGTTCTTCTACCTGGACCCGATGGCCGACAGCGTGAAGTGGAAAGGGGCGGAACACTGGCTTACGCAGGTCGTGCGGCCCTGGATGGACGCTGGTCACCAGAGGTTTCGACGTGAAATGCGGAGGAATCGCACGATCGAATTTGAGGCCGATCACCACCTCTTCAACTCGCACCCTGATCGAACCCTACGGGAGATCCGGGGGTTTCTGTTGTCAGGTGGTGACGCTCGCTGAACGCTCCGCAACCCCATCATAGATCAGAGACTCGCGCGGTTGAGCGCTGTATCTGGGGCCATGCGGGAAACAAGCGCATGCAGCTGACGGCGCTACAGCTCAAGGGAAGGTTGGATAGTGTCTAACCGGCCAAGTCGCCGCAGCTGATGCGCCAGTCGCTAGGCCGACGCCACCCATCACGCAGCAATCGGAAAAGAAGGCTTAGACCTCGGCATGGCTAGCGTCTGGATACCAAAGGATCCCGCTTACGAGGCGCGGGTGCGCGAGAGCTTCCGTCGCCAGACCCACATGGCCACGCTCGGGGCCACGATCGTCTTCATCGCACCAGGTGAGGTGCACCTCGCGCTCCCATTTGCCCCGCAGTTCTGTCAACAGAACGGCTTTCTGCACGCGGGAGTCGTCGCCAGCATCGCGGACTCCGCCAACGGCTATGCCGCCTACACCCTGGCCCCGCCCGAGACCGATGTCTTGGCGGTGGAGTTCAAGATCAATCTGCTGGCACCGGCCCAAGGTGAGAGGTTTCTGGCCTGCGGTCATGTTCTCCGACCCGGTCGCACGTTGACCGTCTGCCAAGCCCAGGTGTTCACGACCGGGGCCACCGAGCGGATCCTGATCGCCACCATGCTCTCGACACTCATCGTGCGGCCGACGGAGAGAGGCGGGGCGGGCGGCAGTCCATAGATTTGTGTGGGCGCGATCCGGAGCGCCTGCAGCTGATTTGCGGTCCGTCAGACAGCGGCTGTTGCCACACCTGGAGGTCAGATGCGCCAGCTCCTTTATCGAGTTGCCGCGAGCGTTGACGGGTACATCGCCGGGCCCCGCGGCGAGGTGGATTGGATCGTCCACGATTCCGCGGTGGACTTCGCGAAGGTCTACGAGTCTGTCGACACCGTGCTCCTGGGGCGGCGCACCTATGAGCTCACCCGCCAACCGGGCGCGCCCCCGTGGCCGCAGGGCTGGCAAATCTATGTCTTCTCACGCACGCTGCCGCCGGAGGAACACCCCGGCGTGACGGTCGTGAGGGCCGATGCCGGCGCACGCGTCGCTGCACTCCGCGCTGCGCCCGGCCGGGAAATCTGGCTCTTTGGTGGTGGAAGTCTCTTCCGGAGCCTGCTTGGGGCCAAGCAGGTGGACCTCGTAGAGGTGCTCCTCATACCGGTCCTGCTCGGGGGCGGCATCCCACTTCTGGAGACAGGAGCACCACTGACACGGCTCGCCCTCGAGCACGTGCAGAGGTATCCCAGCGGGCTACTCGGCTTACGGTACCGGATCCCCGACGCCGCCGCTGTCTAGCCCGCAAAATGCAGCCGACAGGCCGGAGCGGGCCGGGGTTCCCAGCGGGCGCCAGCGTCCTCTGGGCCAGACAGCGGAAGCGTCGATTTGTGCGGCGAAGCTGATCGCCTGCAGCTGATTTGCAGTTCTTTAGGCACAAGAGGCACAAGCGGTGGAGTCAATCGCTTCCCCAGCTGAGTTGCATGGCGAGGCCAACTGCTGCCAACGCCACAAACGGAAGAGCCCCAAGAATCATCCCGGGGCCCTCCAGGTTCCCGAGCCGAACCGAATCGATTACGGTAAGCGACAGGCTGACACGGCACGAGTCGCAGTGGAGTGGGCGATGGTACGGGATGCCGCTCAGGGAATCCCTGACTTGGCGCACGCCATGCCAGACGTCTACGTGATCGTAGTGCCACACTTGAACCTGCTGCCGAGGGCCGAAGCGCCGAGACTGGATTGGTTCGGCGCGATGCCAGCCGCCGAGTCCCCCGGCGCAGGCGGTCAGAAGACCAATGAGGCCGACGGCGCTGAGCGTGCCTAGAGAGAACGACACTGGCGGGCAGATGGCACGGGGGCGCTCCATGATGAGTGTGCCCAGCCTACTCCACCAGCGTGACCGCACTGTGACCTAGCCTCCCGGCGGGGCGCTGCCAGGAGGCTTCCGGATGAGAGGCACAGGCCGGGGCTGTACGGCGCAATAAAGGGAGTACTGATGGCTACCCAACAAGCGATTGACGAGGCCGACATTCGGCGGCAAATCGACCAGTTGGCGAACGCGATTCGTGCCATGGACCTCGAGAGTCTGAAATCGATTTACGCTCCGGACATCGTGTCATTCGACATCGACCCACCGCTGCAGCACGTGGGAGCTGAGGCAAAATGGAAAAACTGGGTACGCGTGTTCACGATATACCAGCCTCCGCTCGGCTACCAGATTCGCAACCTCACGATCACCGTGGGCGATGACGTGGCATTCGGGCACAGCCTCGCTCGGATCAGCGGCACGTTGAAGAACCGGAACGGGAGCGATTACTGGGTTCGGTGGACGACCTGCTTTCGCAAGATCGACGGCAACTGGCTCATCGCGCACGATCAGATCTCGGTGCCGGTCGACTTCGAGAGTGGCAGAGCGTTGCTGGATCTCGAGCCTTGATCGTTCCCTGCGACTTGCGCGTGCTGTAGCACGTAGATTTGTGCCGGGCTACCACGATCGCCCCCAGCTGATGCGCAAGACGTTAGACAGCAAACAACTGAGGTGCCTGGTCTCAATGGAGTTCCCGGTTAAGGAATCCATCATGGACTTCGACGCCAACGTCAAGCAGACCGTCTACCGGCACTTTGCGAGCACCGGTACAGCGCCGACGCCGGATCAGCTAGCCGTTCAGTTAGCATGCTCGGCCGATGATGTCCGCGCGGCCTTCCTCCGATTGCAGCGGAATCGCGTCCTGCTTCTCGACCCGGATAGCGAGACTATCCGCATGGCCCCACCCTTCTCAGCGGTTGCGACGCCTCATCGAGTCGAGGTGGGCCGGCAACTGTACTTCGCCAACTGCGCCTGGGACGCACTCGGCATTCCCGCCGCTTTACACCAAGAGGCGTTGGTGCACTCGAGTTGCGGCCAGTCAGGGACGCCTCTCCGCCTGCAGGTCGGGGTCGAGGGGCCGGAGCCCAGCCCGTGGCTCTTTCACTGCCAAGTCCCCGCGGCGCGCTGGTGGGTGGACCTGGTCTTCACCTGAAGCACCATGCTCTTCTTCCGGTCGGAAGACCTGGTGAGGGCCTGGTGCCAGGCGCGCGGGATTGAGCCGCGACCGCTCGTCACGATGGCACAGCTGTGGGAACTCGCGGTCGCCTGGTACGCCACTCGCCTTTCGCCGGAGGCCCACCGACCGGACCCCGCCGAGATGCATCAAATCTTCGCGCAGGTCGGGTTGAACGATCCGTTCTGGGACCCTCAGGCCGACGTGTTCGGCTAGGGTTCGCGGCCCAACCCGCGCATGAAAGTCGTTATGCGGCAACAGAGTGAGAAGAGATGGCCAGAGTCCCGGCGAGGCTGGTCGAGCCAGCGCTGAGCGGGTGCGCTGACCCTCTGGCGGCCGACCTTCTTGCGCGCCTTCGGGCGCCGGGAGGGGACGCGGCCCCGGCAACGGCGACGCGGCCCTTCTCCCGCCGGGCCGCGCTGCAGATCTATGGCCGGAAGGCCGCCAAGGGAGACCGGCCGATCGTTCGCACGGAGGGCTATCCGGAGCTCCTGGCCGCGCTTGCTGCTGTGCCTGAGGGAGAGGTCATCGTGCATGGACTCCGGTTCGTTGACACGGTGTACCTTGTCCTCACCGACGCCGCGCGGACCGAATGCCTGGGCATCCTCCGCAAGCGGCGCCTGCTCTGACGGTCTCGAGGCGCCAGTCGGCGGTGATTGAGAGTCACTAGCGCCGCAGCTGATTCGCCGTCGTTAGACGGCTTCGAGAAGGAGGTGTCTCGATGGCTTCGATAACCGCTTCGGCGCCCCAGTTCCTGGTCGAGAAGCTGAACGACTCATTGATCTTCTACGAGCAGCGCCTCGGCTTCGCCCGCGACTTCGTTTACCAAGACTTCTACGCGAGCGTGTCCCGCGATCGCGCAGTCATCCACCTGAAGTGCGCGCCGAAGCTCGAGGCGGAGCGCGCCCACCGCAGGTCGGGAGAGCACCTCGATGCGTATCTGGCCGTATCGGGGGTCCGGCAGTTACACGAGGAGTTCGTCGGCCGTGGAGCACCCATCATCAAACCGCTCGAGCAGAGGCCCTGGGGCACGCGTGATTTCTACGTCGAGGATCCGGATGGCTATATCCTGTGTTTCTCGGAGGCCGTTTCAACATGAGCGCGTTGAGTTTTTCAAGCATGAGAGGTCTCACTCTCTGTTTCGCGGTTACGCCTTTGGCCGCGCTCCCGCTTCGGGGGCAAGAACTCGATCCCGCAGAGGTCCGGGTGACCCTGGATTCCGGCCTCCGGATTTCGCAGAAGGTCGCGGCCACCGCCTTTCCAGAGCTGTCGGAGTACGTGCTCTACTCAGTTACGCCGCGAGTGCTCAAAGCGGATCCAGGCGGACTCCACTGGCAGGTGCAGTGGCAAGCGCGGGCCTTTCCACACCGGCAGTGGCTGATCGTCCGGGTCTATATGAAGGATGGTCACACGATGACGGAACGGCTGGATGAGCCGCAGGCGCCGAGTTCGGACCAGGCTTCTCCGGCGCATGAGCACGGGGATAGCGCAAGGTGAACAGTCCAGGAGGTTCGTTAGCAGACGATGGAGACCAGAATGCGTCGCTTCGAGATCGAAGAACCGTCTTCCGCCGACGTCGAGTTCCTCGAAGATCGACTATACGAGTTCAATGCCGGCGCGACGGGTATCCGCGACGGCCGCACTCTCGGCGTCTTTCTGCGAGATGAATCCAAGAACATCATGGCAGGTGCCGCCGGCCACACCTGGGGAGAAACCTGCGAGCTGCGTCAGGTCTGGGTGGCGGCGTCCGCTCGAGGGTGCGGGCTCGGCCGTCGTCTGATCGCTGAGGCCGAGGCGGAAGCGGTGCGACGTGGCTGCCGGCAGCTCGTTCTCACGACGCACAGTTTCCAGGCACCCGAGTTCTATCGGAAGCTCGGCTTCGAGGTGGTTTCAGAGCTCCCCGATTATCCCCGTGGGTATTCTCACCTGATGCTCCGCAAGCGCCTCCGACCGTGCGGGAGCGGCCAATGAGCGAGGCACCACAATCCAACGATCGGGCCCTCGCGGGGCTTCGGATTGCCGTTGGCGCTCTATTTCTCATCTTCGGCGAGTACAAAGTCTTCGGGAGGGAGTTCGTGTTCGGCGGCGGCTTTGAGGGCTGGATCCGGCGATTTCTGACTGAGGGAGCGCCTATCCCTTCATGGTGCCGATTCTGCGGGATTTCGTGCTGCCGCATGCACGCTCGATTGCCTTGCTGGTTGCCTATGGGGAGCTCGCCATCGGGATCTCCCTGGTCGCGGGGCTTGCGGTGAGAGCCGCGAGCGTCTGCGGACTGGTCTACATGCTCGCCTTGATGTTCTCAGCGAACTACCCGGGCGCGGACGCCGTTTTCTGGCACTACTTCGGTGCGGCGTTGGAGCATCTCGTGCTGGCCCTGTGCTTCATCGCCTTCCTGGTTGGCGCGCCTGAACGGGTGTGGTCGGTCGCGGGAGTGTGGCGGCGACGTCGGCACTAACGAGGTGGCGTCCTCGCAGCCTGCCAGCTGCCGCCTAGTGCCCGATAGAGCTCCACCGCCGAGGACAGTTGCAGCAGTTGAGCCTGGCTCAGCGCCAGCTCGGCATCGAACAGTCCCCGCTGGGCGTCGAGCACCTCGACGTAACTGGCAACTCCGGTGCGGTAGCGCAGCTCGGCGAGCTGAAGCGCCCGGCGCAGCGCCGACGCCTGGGTCTCCTGCGCGGTCACCTGGTCGCGTGAGGTTCGCACCGCCACCAGCGCATCGCTCGCCTCGCGCAGGGCCGTGAGCACGGTTTGCTCATACTCTCCCCGCGACTGCTCGGCGCGAGCGCGGGCTGCGCGGGACTCGTTGATCAGCCTACCGCCAGTAAAGAGCGGAATCGAAACCCCTCCCTGGAGCTGGTAGATCTCCCCCTGGGAGGTGAAGAGTCTGTCTGTCGACGGCACCTGGGTCCCGTAATAGCCGGTGATCGAGAAGGTAGGTAACCGGGCAGCATTGGCGACGCCGACCCGCGCGGTGGCGGCAGCATAGGCCCGCTCGGCTGCCTGCACGTCGGGCCGGCGCTCCAGCAGGCGGCCCGGGATCGAGTCGGGCACCTCAAGCGCACGCACCACGTGCGCCAGGGAGCCGCCTCGGGGAATCACGGTGGGCGCCTCGCCGATGAGCAGGCTGAGCTGATGCTCCTGCTGCGACCGTAGCCGCTCGGTCTGCGCCAGCGTGTTCGCCGGCACCGCGACCTGGGCCTCGAACTGGCGGACGTCGAGCTCGGAGATGACCCCTTGCTGGAAGCGTTGTCGCGCCAAATCCAGCGTGGCCTGCCGCGAGGTCAGGGTACGCTGAGCGATAGCCCGCTCCTGGTCCAGCTCCAGGAGCTGCAGATAGCCACTCGCCACGTCGCTCACCAGCGACAGCAGGACCGCACGCTGGTTGGCTTCCTCCTCACCCAGGTCGGCTCGAGCCGCTTCGATCCCGCGGCGGATCCGGCCCCAGAAATCCAGCTCCCACGCCAGATCGCCGGTGATCTGGATGGCGTCGAACTGCTGCGGGGGAAACGCCCCGAACGCCACCTGGTTGGTGCTGGCGGACCCATTGGCGCTGATCTCGGGGAAGAGCGGACCCCGCGCCACGCCCACTTCGGCGCGGAATTCTCGAATCCGCGCGACGGCCACCTGGAGATCGCGATTCTGCCGCACCGCGGTCTCCACCAACCGAATCAGGGTCGTGTCCTTCAGCAGATCCAGCCAGGCCCGATCGGCCAGCGACTCCGGCGCGAAGGTGCGGGGGAGCGGCACCGTGTCTCCCCGCGCCAGCGTGTCGGCGCGGCGAGCAGCCTCGAGCGAATCGAAGAAGGCGCGGGCCTCGCCGGTCGTGCCACCTGCTCCAACGCGAGTCTTCTCGGGTACCACCTCGGTCGGATGATACCGGGGCCCGATGGCGCAACCAGCAACGGCGAGGGTCAGGAGAGCAGCCCGCAACGCACGCATCACTTGGTCTCCGGTGAGGCGGGAGCCGGCGCCGCCGCGCGGGCCCGGAATGGGTACCGGAAGAGCCCCCGTTCGGCGAGCCGGCGAATCACCCGGAAGAAGAGGGGAATGAAGAAGATCCCGATCGTGGTGGCGAACAGCATCCCCGCGAACACGCCGGTTCCGAGCGAGTGTCGGCTCTGCGCGCCGGCACCGCTGGCGATTACCAAAGGCGACACGCCGAAGATAAAGGCAAAGGAGGTCATCAGAATGGGCCGGAGCCGCTCGCGAGCGGCCTCCACCGCGGCTTCCCGAGTACCGGCGCCGCGCACGCGCATCTCATTGGCGAACTGGACGATCAGAATGGCATTCTTGGCCGCGAGTCCCACCACGGTGATCAACCCGATCTGAAAGTAAATGTCGCTCGGCGTGCCTCTCAGCCAGATGCCCAGCAAGGCGCCCAGGGCACCAAAAGGGACCCCCAGCAGCACGGCGAAGGGGATGGAGAAGCTCTCATACTGAGCGGCCAGCACCAGGAACACGATGATCAGGCCGAGGCCGAATACCAGGCCGGCCTGCCCGGTTGCGGCACGCTCCTGGAACGACTGCCCCGACAGTCCGATTCCCACGCCGGCTGAGGCGAACTGGGTGGCGACGAGGCTGTCGATCTCATTGAGCACTTCCCCCGAGCTACGTCCCGGCTTGGGCGTGCCGGTGAAGAGCGCCGAGCCGAAGCCGTTGAACCGCAGGAGCTGGGTGGGACCGCTGCGAAAATCGGTACGGACCAGCGAGGTCACCGGGATCATCTCGTTGTCGCGTCCCCGCACGTACAACCGCGCCAGATCCTCCGGCGTCCGACGGAACTGCGGCTGCGCCTCGGCCTGCACCCGATAGGTTCGGCCGTAGAGGTTGAAGTCGTTGATGTACAGCGTCGAGAGAAAGGTCTGCAGGGTAGCGAAGAGATCGGTGAGGTTGACGCCCCGGGCCTTGGCGGCGGCTCGATCCACGTCCACGTACAGCTGGGGGACGTTGGCCCGGAAGTTGGTGTTGAGCGCCTGCACCGCCGGCAAGGTGTTGGCCGCCTGGGTAAAGGCCTGCACCTGGCCCGCGAAGTCACGCACGTCACGTCCCGAACGGTTCTGGAAGTTCACTTCCACACCGGAGGTCGCGCCCAGACCGGGAATCTCGGGAAGGTTGAACGCGAAGCCGATCGCGTCCTTCATCCCGAACAACTTCCCGTTGATCCGCTTGGTGATATCGTCGATGGTCTGGCCCTTCCCCCGCTCGTCCCAGGGCTTCAGCAGAATGAAGATCGTAGCGCTGTTGGTTTGATTGGTTCTGGTCAGCACGTCCAGTCCCGCGAAACCAACGATGTTCACCACCGAGGGCTCCGCCCGGAGAAATCCCTCGACCCGCTTCACCACCTCCCTGGTACGCTGGAGCGAGGCGGCATCGGGGAGCTGGAGGGCGACGGCGAAATAGCCTTTGTCTTCAGTAGGGATGAACGCGGTCGGCACTCTTCGCCACAGCACGACAGCAAGCACCACCAGCACAGCGAAGACCGAGAACCAGATCCGCGGGCGTACGATGACGCGGTCCACCCCATGGGCGTAGCCATCGGTGAGCCGACGGAACCAGCGGTTGAAGGCGCCGAACAAGCCGGTGGTGTGCGCCTCATTGGACTCGCGCAGCAGAAAGGCGCACAAGGCTGGGGTGAGCGTAAGCGCAACCATCCCGGAGAGCACCACCGCGATCACCAGGGTTACCGCGAACTGCTTGAACATCTCGCCAGTAACGCCACCCAGGAACGCCACCGGCACGAAGACCGCGCAGAGCGCCAGCACGATGGCGATCAATGCGCCCGCGACCTGGCGGATGGCGCGGTCGGCCGCGACCCGTGCGGACAGCCCCTCGTTGGCCATGAGTCGTTCGGTGTTCTCGATGACCACGATCGCGTCGTCCACCACGATGCCGATCGCGAGCACCAGGGCGAACAGCGTCAGCACGTTGATGCTGAAGCCGAGCATAAGGAGCCCGAGAAAGGTTCCGATGACGCTGACCGGCACCGCCAGCATCGGGATCAGCGTGGCCCGCCAGCTCTGGAGGAAGAGGAACACCACCAGAGTCACCAGCGCCATCGCCTCCAGCAGGGTGGTGACCACTTCGTGAATGGAGGCGGTCACGAAGGGCGTGGTATCGAAGGGGATCTTCCAGTGCACACCCACCGGGAGATTCTTGGCCAACTCGCCCATGCGCTTGGCCACCGCGTCGCGGGCGGCCAGGGCGTTGGCGCCAGGACGCAAGTAGAGCAGCATCGGCGCGACCGGCGTGCCATTGAGGCGGCCGGCGAGATCGTAGTTGCGAGAGCCAAGGACAACCTTGCCGATGTCCCGGATTCGAATGATGGACCCATCCGCCTTGGCGCGAACCACGATGTCCGCGAACTGATCGGGGGTCTTGAGTCTCCCCAGCGTGGTCACCGGAATGGTGAACTCGGTGCCCGGCGGCGCCGGCTCGCGACCCAGCCGCCCGGCCGGACTGGTGGCGTTCTGCTCCCGCACTGCGGCGGCGACGTCGGCCGTGGTGACGCCCAGCTGCGCCATCCGGTCGGGATCGAGCTGGATCAGCATGGAGAACTCGAGCCCGCCGAAGGTGAGCGCGTTGCCGATGCCCGGGGTCCGCTTGATCTCGTCCTCGATGTACAGCTTCATGTAATTGGTGAGATACGCCGCATCGTATCGGGGATCATCCGAGGTCAACGCCACTACACCCAGAATGTCGGTGTTGGCCTTGAGGATGGTGATGCCGTTCTGGCGCACCGCATCGGGGAGCTGCGGCTGCGCCAGCTGGACTGCGTTCTGCACGTCCACCGCGGCCAGATCCTGGCTCCGATTCACGTCGAAGAAAATCTGCAGGCTCATCGTGCCGTCGCTGGCGTTGGCCGACGAGTAGTACAGCAGACCCTGCAAGCCGGAGAGTTGAGCCTCGATCGGCGCAGCGACCGCTTCGGCGACATCCTCCGCGGTCGCGCCGGGGTAGGTCGCCTGAACCTGAATGGCTGGCGGGGTGATCTGGGGATAGCGCGAGATCGGCAAGAGCCGGATCGCGAAGAGCCCAAGGAGAGTGATGATGACGCTTATCACCACGGCGAACACCGGCCGCCGGATGAAGAAGTAGCGCACCTCTTCGTGCGCTGGTGCGGGCGTGCTCACGGTGCTGCTCCCAACCGGCTGGTGGTTCCCTCCGCAGCCGAAGTATCTACCAAGGCGACCGGATGCACCGGACGGCCGGGGGTCGCCTTCTGGATTCCGTCTACAATTACCTGCTCACCCGGGGTGAGGCCCTTCTCGATGATCCAGAGGTTTCCGCTCCAGGGACCGGGCTGCACATCGCGGCTCACAACCGTATCGCCCTTCCCCACTACGTAGACGAATTGGCGGCCGAGCGCCTGCTGGACCGCGCGCTGGGGCACGGTGAGCGCGCTGTCACGAGTGAACCCGAGCAGTCGGACCCTCACGAACTGTCCCGGGACCAGCATACCGTCCGGATTGTGGAATCGCGCGCGGAACTCCTGGGTGCCGGTGGTCTGGTCCAGTACCGGCGCAACGAAGTCCAGCCGGCCGGCTCGGGGCAGTAGGGTGCCATCCGGCATGACGACTTGCACCTCGAGCTGGCTTCCCGGTTGGATCAGCTTACCGGACGCAGGATTCTGTTTCCATTGAAGCAGCTGCTGAACCGAGGGTCGGAAGGAGACATAAGCCGGGTCCAGCGGATCGATCGTGGTGAGTAAGTCCGAAGGCCCGGTCACCCGGTCCCCCACCTCCATCAGCGCCCGCCCTACCTTCCCCTGGATCTCCGCCCGCACGTAGGTGTCGGTCAAATCCTTCTTGGCCTCCGCCAACGCCGCCTCGGACGCTTCGTACTCGGTCCGGGCGTTGTCCACGTCCTGCTGAGCAACCGCATGCTGACCCAGCAGCGGCTCCAGCCGATCGAGGGTGCGCTTCGCGTTCTGATAGCGAGCTAGCGCGCTGCGATATGCCGCACCGGGCCGGACCTGCTCCAGGCGATAGAGCACCTGTCCCGGCTTCACCAGCGACCCCTCGGTAAACGGTCTCGCTACAATTACCCCGTCTACCCGGGCACGTACCTCGACCCGGCGGTAGGACTGCACCTCGCCGGAAAACTCGAAACTCTCCGGTACCACGCTCGGCGTCACTTGGACGACCGAGACTTCGGGCGGAGGGGGCGCCGGCGGCGGGGAAGAGTCCTTGCACCCGGCGAACAGGAGCACGGCGATCAGCGTTATCCCTGCTGCGCTTCGGACCGGGCCCCGCACACAGGTCAAGTCAGTCACGTTGTGCTTCCTTCCGGAATACGGCAGTGGAATCATCGCAGGGCAACTCGGCGAGCAGAAAGCGATCGATCATCTCGAGCACCGTACGCCACATGACCTCGCGATCCGGCATGCTGGGATCGAACCCCGAGAAGGTCGAGACCTTCTGTGCCACGCCGAGCAAGGTGTAGCTCATCGCTCGGGCAGCCAGTTCGGGATCCAGCACTCGGAATTCGCCGGTCCGCGCACCCGATTCAAGGATCCGGCCTACCAAGCCGCGCCAGCGTTCGCCAAGCTGACGGCACAGGAGCCTGCCCGATCCGGGGAACTCAGCGACTTCCACCTGAACTACCTGCATCAGCTCCAGGATTCCCGGTGTCCAGGCATGGTCCCACATCCTCCGCAGCAACTGATGGAGCAGCGGCCGCACCGGGCCGGTGCTCGAGGCCAAGAGGGCTTCCTCCTGGGCGACAAATCCCATGAAGTGGTCGGAGATGACTTCCTGGAACAGCTCGCCCTTGGACCCGAAGTAGTGGGAGACAGTCCCCGGGGAGACGCCGGCCCGCTCGGCCACGTCCGCCAGGGTCGCGCGGCGGTAGCCAAAGCGGCCGAACACCCACAACGCGCTGTCGAGGATCTCCCGCCGACGCTGCTCCGGGCGGCGCTGCCACTTGGGAACTCGGTCGCGCTCGATCGGTTCGGCAGCGGGGTTGGGGATGTCGGGGGTAACAGGCGAGTGGGACAGAGCCGGACTCCTAAGGTTGGCGACGCAGTTGCCGCAGTATTTGAATGGTCAGATAAATACTGTTCGGCGTCCAGCGCAAGCGGCTTCAGGTGACAGGTAACAGGTGACAGGTGATGAGTGCTGTGTGGCAGCGGCGGGTGCGGCCGCGGCGGGTGCGGCTGAAAAGCCAGGTGCCACGCCTCTCGCGCCGTACGCGCCATCCCCCTGTCACCTCTCACCTTTCACCGGTCACCTTGATCTGTGATCCCCGCCCTAGTGGCGGCCCTCGACAGGGGTCTAGGTTGGCGGAGAAGTCAGGGCAGGAAAACGCGGCTTGAGCTAGGCAGGTAACATGAAGCGAATACTGATCTTGGCGGCCGTTGCAGCGACGATAGCCGCTTGCCACAGGCAGAACGAGGAGCAGGCCGGTCCGGCCCCGGCGCGGGATACCACCGCCGCGGCCCGCGGCGACACGACCGCTCCGACCCATGCCATCGATACCACCCGTACCGGACCACCGGGCGAGGCCGGACGGCCGGGCAATGCCGCTATCAGCAAAGACAGCGTGCTGCCCGATACAACTCGGGTTCTCCGGGACACCACGAACGCGAATCCCCCGGCTCCGCCTCAAGACACGCTAGGACCCCGGAACACCGGACCGATCGACACCACTCACCAGAGCGGTGCGACCGAGATGCAGCCGGACACCAGCAGCAATCGCTAGCGGTACCGCTCGTTCACGCCAGCGCGGGCCCGGAATTCCGGAGCCCGCGCTTATTTCATGCGACCCAATCAGCGGCCCTGTTGTCGAAGGAACTCGAGGACCAGGCGGTTGAACCGCTCGGGCTCCTCCAGGTTGACCATATGGCCTGAGCCCTCGAGCACGACCCGCTTGGCCGAGGGGATTAGCCGGCTGAGGGTATCGACGATTCGATGGATGTCCGCAACGTCTCTGCTGCCCAGGATCAGCAGCGTGGGCGCCTGGATTTCGCCAAGGCGCCCGATCGCCGGCGGCGTCAACTCGCGCTCGCTGTAGGGCTCGACCCAGAAATGCGCGTTGCCGACCGCCAGCTGATGTAGCCGGGACGCCAGAGCCGGGTTCTCCATCGCCGGAGCCATGTAGGGACTCTTAAGCCAGAGCTCCGCAGCGCGTACGGAGTCGCGAGCTGCCACGGCACTATCGATGGGTGCGAACCAGTCGTTATCGGACCAGGACCATCCGCTAAGCCCCGGGCCGGCGAGCACCAATGACTTCACCATCGCGCCGTGCTCCAGCGCGAAATCAATTGCGATTCTCCCACCGAGCGAGAGACCTACCAGCGAGGCCCGATCGATGCCGAGGTATCGCAGCAGGGCGTACAGGTCCTCGTGCGCCGAATACGGCGACCCGGTATGCCCGGAGCGCCCGAACCCCCGCACGTCGTAGCGAATCAGTCGAAATCCGTCGGAGAAGTAGCCCCACTGGTCGTCCCACATGCGGCAATCGAGGTTGCCGCCCTCGAGCAGCACCACAACCGGCCCTGCTCCACGACTCTCGTAATACAGGTTGGTGCCGTTCACCGGGGCGATGCCGGCGGACGACGCGGCTGGGGTTGGCGCGGGAGCGCGCTGGCTCGGGCCCTGGCAGGCGACGACGGCACCGAGCACAAGGGCCAGGAAACGGCCGACGTCCGAGCCGACGCCAGACATGACGGCTACTCCGAACGGGGCCGGCCTAGCCCTACCTCGAATGGCGCTCGGACCACCAAGCGATACGAGTACTCCCACTTGGAGTGCCCCAGAGCAATGCTGTGCAGCTCGTCGAAGCGGTGGAAACGGAGCTCGGCGTCGAGCGTAATCGCCGACTCGATCTGGGTGCGCCTCGCCAACCCGTACTCCTGGTACCGGCGGTTGGAGCGGTAGTAGCTCGGGTCGGAACCTTGGGAGCTGTAGCTGTTATCTCCCTCGTCGGAGAGGAAGTCGCGTCCCCACCACTGAATGGTGAACAGCTCGACCCATCCACGGGGCGCGATGGATCCGCGGATGTAGGTACCGTGCCCGTGATCGGGGCGACCGGGCGGCGGGAACGGATCGATGTTCCCGTGGCTCAGAAGGCGAAAGAGGCTGAGCGAGCTCACCCCTACACCAGGTAGGGAGCCGCCTACCCGGGCACCCGTGGCGGCGACAATATTGTTGGTGACCGGCTCACCGGCGGAGTGAAGTTGACCGCCGTGATGAAGACCATGTCCCTGAAACTCGAAGCTCAGGTACCTGGTCGGCTGAACCCGAAACAGCAGACCGTAATCGAAAATCTCCCGGCTACTGCTGGTGTTCAGGTGTTGCCAATCGATGAAGGCTTCCCCCGCCACGACGCCCCGATCTTCCCTCCATTGCAAGCCGTACTCGACTGGACGGGTAAACTCGAGCGTGGTCACTTCCAGCGGCTCCAGATACCCGTGCCGGTTTTCGGTGACGAGAGTTCCCAGCACTCCGAGCGAGGTCGCCGTGCGGTAGCGGAAGCCCAGCAGCGGCTTCAGCTGATCGAAGAAGTCGGGCCGCCCGCTCCGGTGATCGCCGAATGCGCCCAGAATGATTTCGGTGCGAGGGCCCAGCTCAGCCGAGAGATAGGTCTGCAGCTGGGCGCCGAGGATGGTTTCGCCGGTGCGGTAGGGATTGAAGAATTCGGTGTTATCGCCGTAGAAGATCGCTCCGCTCTTCCAGGTGAAGGATTGCGCCATGGCGGGCCCAGCGACAGGCGCGAGGCACGCCACCACCAGCCACATGAACCAGATCGATCGGGTTCGGCGCATGAAGGTTCTTGCAGTATTGAGGAGCGGGTTACGACCTCGGGCTGGATAGACAAGGTAGCAAAGGAACCGGATCCGCGCGATGCTCCCATGAGGTGCAGCGGCGACCGGTTTGGAGATAGTATTCCGGGAACCTCAGGAAATGAGGTGCTGTTCTCCATGGGACCTGAACCGGAGACCCCCGCCTGCGCCCTGGCTCACTTCCGCTCGCGCTCGCCATTGCTCTGTGGCCGGTTCCCGCCGCCGCCCAACTCGAGCTTCAGGGATTTCTCGGATCGTCGGTGAGTATCCCGACCCCGCTCTCGATCACCCAGGCCGGCCAGCCCGACATCCACTTCACCGCGCACTGGTCCACCCGGACGTTCCAGGACACCTGGTACTATGCCGGCCGGCTCGGCTTCTGGAAGGGCAACCGTGGCTGGTTCCTCGATTTCACCCACCACAAGCTCTATCTGGAGAACCCGCCTCCAGAGGTACAACGCTTCCGCATCACCAACGGCATGAACATGTTCACGGTGAGCCGGGCATTTCGCCGGGGACACTTCTCGTACGCGTTCGGCGCGGGTCCAGTGATCACGTACCCGCGAAACACCATCCGAGGCGAACAACTGGACGAGACTCGCGGGTTCCTGAATGGCTATTATCTCTCCGGCGGCAATCTGATGGCCATAGCCACCCGCCGCTTCCCCCTGGGCTTGGGTGCGTTTCTCAGTCTGGATGGGCGGGCGTCATTCTCATATGTGCGGGTGCCGGTGGTCGATGGGCACGCGTCCGTGCCCAATTTCGCGCTGCACTTTCATGCCGGATTAGGGTTCTCGACCGAGGCAATCCAGTGAGGAGCGGCGGGGAAGTGAGCTGATGGTGGACCACCAGGAAGATCTGATCGTCCATAAGGCGACCCGAGAGTTCCGATGATGGAACCGAAGCTCACGAAGGACTCCGACAGCCTTTGATCTCCGCAGGCAGAGCACTGCGGTGGTCAACGGCACACCCAGTGAAGTTCGATGCTCATACCATCTCAGTTTCTGTTCTTGCGCTCTTCGTGATCTTCGTGCCTTCGTGGTAAAGGGCAGAGACGCTAGGGTGAAAATGCGCGGGAGCTCAACTCCGTGACCTCCCGATCGTGAAGTGAAACGTCGCCCCCTGCCCCACCGTGCCTTCCGCCCAGACCTTCCCGCCATGGCGATGAATGATCCGCTGCACCGTTGCGAGACCGATGCCGGTGCCGGGGAATTCGCTGTTGAGGTGTAACCGCTGGAAAGGGCCGAAGAGGCGCTCGACGTAGGTCATGTCGAACCCCGCCCCGTTGTCGCGAACGAAGTAGGTGGGTTCGCCTGCAATGTTGGTCACCCCGAACTCGATTCGAGCGCTGGGCAGCTTGCTGGTGAACTTCCAGGCGTTTTCCAACAGGTTATGCAGGGCGATCCGGATGAGCTGCGCGTCTCCGGTCGCGATCACCCCCGGCCGAATCTTGACCTCGACCGGCCGCCCCGGTTCCGCTTCCTTGAATCGATCCAGGATCATGGCTGCGATCGCACTCAGATCCAGCTCCTGGTCCCGCAGCTCCGCGCGGGTGAGTCGCGAAAGATGGAGCACGTCGTCGATCAGCTGCGACATCTGCTGGCTGGCTTCCCGAATCCGGTCGAGAAATCGTATACCGTTGGCGTCGAGCTTGTCGGGCTGACTTTCGGTCACCGCTCGGGCAAAGCTCTCGATTCGGCGGAGCGGCGCCCGGAGATCGTGGGATACTGCGTAGCTGAAGCTCTCCAGCTCCCGGTTCTTGTGCTCCAGATCTCGTACCAGGTCCGCTCGGACAGCCGCCAGATCACGGGCTTGCTGCTCGCTCTCCTGGAGCAGCCGGGCCTGGCGCCGAAGCAACTCGGTCTTCTTGGCCAGCTCCACAAATACCGCGACCTTGGAGCGCACGAATTCCGGGACCACCGGCTTGACCAGATAGTCCACCGCGCCGACGGCGTAGCCTCGCACCGTCTGGGTCTCGCTCTTTTCGGCTGCTGTGAGGAAGATGATCGGGGTATGCCTGGACTTGTCCCGCTCGTGAATCAAGGTCGCGGTCTCGAACCCATCCATTTCGGGCATCTTCACATCCAACAGGATGACCGCGAACTCGTGGGTGAGAAGCCACTTGAGCGCTTCCCGACCGGACTCCGCCTTGATCAGGTTTTGGCCCAGCCCCTGGAGCATGGCCTCCAGTGCCAGCAGGTTGGCCGGCTGGTCGTCCACCAGGAGGATGTTGACCCGATTGTCTTCGGGATCACTCCGGGGCGGGGGCGCCGCCAGCGAGGGCGCGGCCTCATCCACCACCTGCGAGATCTCCGGATTCACCGGTACAACCATACCCGCAGCAGTGAGAGGAGCTGCTCCATTTCAACCGGCTTGGCGATGTAGTCTGAAGCGCCGGCCTCGATGCACTTCTCCCGGTCGCCCTTCATCGCCTTGGCGGTTACGGCAATGATGGGCAGGTGCCGGAAGCGCGGGTTCTCGCGGATGGCGCGCATGGTCTCATAGCCATCCATCTCGGGCATCATGACGTCCATCAGCACGGCGTCGATCTCGGGCGCCTCCTGCAGCTGAGCGATGCCCTCCCGTCCGCTCTCGGCATAGAGCACCCGCATCTCGCTCCGCTCCAGGAACGTGGTAAGCGCGAAGATATTGCGCACATCGTCGTCGACGATGAGGACCGTGCGGCCACTGAGCGTCGGGTCGGTCCGGTGCAATTGCTCCAGCATCCGCCGCTTGGGCTCCGGCAACTTGTCGGTCACCCGGTGAAGAAACAGCGCCGTTTCATCCAGCAGTCGCTCGGGCGAGCGGGCATCCTTGATGACCACCGACTCCGCCAACCGTCGAAGCTCGGCTTCCTCCCGCTGGCTCAGATGCTTCCCGGTGTACACGATGGTGGGCAACTTGCGCAGCCCGATCTCACTCCTGACTCGGGTGATCAGCTGGAAGCCGGTCATGTCCGGGAGTCCGAGGTCGAGCACCATGCAGTCGAACCGACCGGCCTGCAGGGCTTCGAGGGCCTGGGCCCCGGTTCCTACCGTCGTGGTCCGAACGTCGCCATCGCCCACCAACTCGACGATGCTGTCCCGGGCGCTCGGGTCGTCCTCCACCACCAGCAGCTCCTTCACCGGGCGATCGATGAACTCGTGCAGCGTGGTCAGGGCCTCCGAGAGCGACTCCTTGCTGGCCGGCTTGGTCAGGAAATCGATCGCCCCGAGGCGCAGACCCCGCTGCCAGTTCTCTTCGACTGAAATGATGTGGACCGGAATGTGCCGGGTGGCCGGGTCGTGCTTGAGCCGATCCAGGATGGTCCAGCCATCCGCATCCGGCAGCCGAAGATCCAGGGTGACTGCCGTCGGCTGATACTCCCGCGCCAAGGCCAGGGCCCGGTCGGCTCGATGAGCCACCAGCCCCTTGAATCCACGATCGCGCGCCAGATCGAGCAGGATCTGGGCGAAGTTGGGATCGTCCTCCGCGATGAGGAGAATGCGGTCGCCATCCTCGATGATGCTGCGATCATCGTTGATCGCGCGCTCCACCACCGGGGCGAGAACCACGCGGGAGCTCGCGGTCGGAACCAGCTTCACCGTCTCGGCACCTGCCACCGCTGCCGCTCCGTCGCCCTCTCCTTCGGTGGGGGCCGGGACCGGCTGGATGGGATAGATGAGCGGCAGATAGAGGGTGAAGGTGCTGCCTTCACCCGGCGCGCTCTCGATCCGAATCTCCCCGCCGAGGAGCCGGGTGATCTGCCGGCTGATCGAGAGCCCGAGACCGGTGCCGCCATACTTGCGGCCGGTTCCGGTGTCGCCCTGCTGGAACGCCTCGAAGATGACCCCGTGCTTCTCCCGAGGGATCCCGATCCCGGTGTCGCTGACCGAGAATGCGACCACCGCATTGGCCGCGTTCAGAACCTCCTGCTCCGGGTTCCACCCGCTGGTGGCGATGCTGGCCCGGAGGGAGACCGATCCCCGTTCGGTAAACTTGAACGCGTTGGAGAGCAGGTTCTTGAGCACCTGCTGCAGCCGCTTGTTGTCGGTCTGCATGGCGGGAGGCAGTCCCGGCTCCAGCATCACCTCGAAGCTCAGCTCCTTGAGGTCGGCAACCTGGCGGAAGGTGCTCTCGACGAACTTGCGGATCTCACCGAACGGCACAGTGGTGACATCTACGGCCATGGTGCCGGACTCGATCTTGGAGAGATCGAGGATGTCGTTGATCAGGTCCAACAAGTCGGACCCGGAGCTGTGGATGGTCTGCGCGAACCCCACCTGCTTCTGCGTGAGATTGCCCTCGGCATTCTCAGTGAGGATCTGCGACAGGATCAGCAGGCTGTTGAGCGGCGTCCGTAGCTCATGCGACATGTTGGCCAAGAACTCGGACTTGTACTTGGAGATGAGGGCCAGCTGCTCGGCCTTCTCCTCCAGCGCCACGCGGGACTGCTCCACCTCCTTGTTCTTGAGTTCCACCTCGGTCTTCTGGGTCGAGAGGAGCTGGGCCTTCTCCTCCAGCTCGGCGTTGGTCTTCTGCAGCTCATCCTGCTGCTTCTTGAGCAGCTCCTCCGACTTCTGCAGCGAGCGGGTCTGCTGTTCCAACCGCTTGTTGGTCTCGGTGAGGGCTTCCTGCTGCGCCTGGAGGCTCTCGGTCAGCGCCTGAGATTGCTTGAGCAGCTCCTCGGTCCGCATGTTCGCCGCGATGGTGTTGAGCACGATGCCAATGCTCTCGGCGAGCTGCTCCAGGAAGGTCAGCCGGATCTCGTCGAATTCGTCGAAGGTGGCGAGCTCCAGCACCGCCCGGGTCTCTCCCTCGAAGAGCACCGGCAGCACCACGATGCTGCGAGGCAGCGACTCGCCGAGGCCTGAGCTGATCGGCACGTAGTCGGGCGGTACCCTGGTGATGAGCAGCATCCGCCGGTCCACCGCGCACTGCCCAACCAGTCCCTGCCCCATCCGGAAATCGCTGGAGACCTCGGTTCGGTTCTTGGAGGCGTAGCTCGCCAACAGCTTGAGTCGGGACTCCTCCCCGGAGCTGTCGACCACGTAGAACACCCCGTGGTGAGCGGTGACCAGCGGGGCGAGGTCCGAGAGGATGAGCTGGGAGACGGCGGCGAGGTCCCGCTGTCCCTGCAGCGTCCGGCTGAACTTGGCCAGGTTGGTCTTGAGCCAGTCCTGTTCCATGTTCTTCCGCGTGGTGTCGCGGAGGTTCCGGATCATCTCGTTGATGTTGTCCTTGAGCTCGGCCACCTCGCCCTGGGCCTCGACCGCGATCGACCGGGTCAGGTCACCCTTGGTCACCGCGGTCGCCACATCGGCGATGGCGCGCACCTGGGTGGTGAGGTTGGCCGCGAGCTGATTCACGTTGGCCGTGAGGTCGCGCCAGATGCCGGCGGCGCCAGGCACCCGCGCCTGGCCGCCCAGCTTGCCCTCGACGCCCACTTCACGGGCCACGTTGGTCACCTGGTCGGCGAAGGTCGCGAGCGTGTTGGTCATGCCGTTGATGGTATCGGCGAGAGTTGCGATCTCGCCCTTCACCTCTACCCGCAGCTCCTGCTTGAGGTCGCCGTTGGCCACGGCGGTAACGATCTTGGCGATGCCGCGGACCTGAGAGGTGAGGTTGCTCGCCATCCAGTTCACGTTGTCGGTAAGGTCCTTCCACACACCGGCAACGCCTACCACTTGGGCCTGGCCGCCCAGCTTGCCTTCGGTACCGACCTCGCGGGCCACGCGAGTGACTTCGGAGGCGAAGGAGTTGAGCTGGTCCACCATGGTGTTCACGGTGTTCTTGAGCTCCAGGATCTCGCCCTGCACGTCCACCGTGATCTTCTTGTTCAGCTCACCACGCGCCACTGCCGTCGTCACGTCGGCGATGTTGCGGACCTGAGTAGTGAGGTTGCTGGCCATGGAGTTGACGCTGTCGGTCAAGTCCTTCCAGGTGCCGCCGACGCCTTTCACGTAGGCCTGGCCACCCAGCTTGCCCTCGGTACCCACCTCACGGGCCACGCGGGTCACTTCGGAGGCGAAGGAGTTGAGTTGGTCCACCATGGTATTGATGGTGTTCTTGAGCTCGAGGATCTCACCGCGTACGTCCACCGTGATCTTCTTGTTCAGCTCGCCACGCGCGACCGCCGTGGTTACCTCCGCGATGTTGCGCACCTGGGCCGTCAGGTTGCTCGCCATCGAGTTCACGTTGTCGGTGAGATCTTTCCAGACGCCTGCCACGCCGGTCACCTGTGCCTGACCGCCCAGCTTCCCTTCGGTACCGACCTCGCGGGCCACGCGGGTCACCTCCGACGCGAAGGAGTTGAGCTGGTCCACCATGGTATTGATGGTGTTCTTGAGCTCCAGGATCTCTCCCTTCACATCCACGGTGATCTTCCTGTCCAGCTCGCCTCGGGCCACGGCGGTGGTGACCTCGGCGATGTTGCGCACCTGTGAGGTCAGATTGCCGGCCATCGAGTTCACGTTGTCGGTGAGGTCCTTCCAGGTCCCGCCCACACCGCGCACCTGTGCCTGGCCGCCCAGCTTCCCTTCGGTGCCCACCTCGCGGGCCACGCGGGTGACCTCCGACGCGAACGAGTTGAGCTGATCCACCATGGTGTTGATGGTGTTCTTGAGCTCCAGGATTTCGCCTTTGACGTCTACAGTGATCTTCTTGGAGAGGTCGCCGGTGGCGACGGCCGTGGTCACGTCGGCGATGTTGCGGACCTGTGCCGTGAGGTTACCCGCCATGCTGTTCACACTGTCGGTCAGGTCCTTCCAGGTCCCGCCCACACCGGTCACCCGCGCCTGGCCGCCCAGCTTGCCTTCGGTGCCGACCTCGCGAGCGACGCGGGTCACCTCGGAGGCGAACGAGCTCAACTGATCCACCATGGTGTTGATGGTGTTCTTGAGCTCGAGGATCTCGCCCTGTACGTCCACCGTGATCTTCTTGGACAGGTCGCCATTCGCCACCGCGGTCGTCACGTCGGCGATGTTGCGCACCTGGGCGGTCAAGTTGCTCGCCATCCAGTTCACGTTGTCGGTCAGGTCCTTCCAGGTGCCGCCCACGCCGGTCACCCGGGCCTGGCCGCCCAGCTTCCCTTCGGTACCCACTTCGCGGGCGACACGGGTCACCTCCGAGGCGAAGGAGCTCAACTGGTCCACCATGGTATTGATGGTGTTCTTGAGCTCCAGGATTTCGCCTTTGACGTCGACGGTGATCTTCTTGGAGAGGTCGCCGGTGGCGACGGCCGTGGTGACATCGGCGATGTTGCGGACCTGCGCAGTCAGGTTGCTGGCCATCGAGTTGACGTTCTCGGTGAGGTCCTTCCAGGTACCGCCCACCCCCCGTACCTGTGCCTGGCCACCCAGCTTGCCCTCGGTGCCCACCTCGCGGGCCACGCGGGTCACTTCCGAGGCGAAGGAGTTGAGCTGGTCCACCATGGTGTTGATGGTGTTCTTGAGCTCCAGGATCTCGCCCT
>UEXR01000707.1_pt1 | contig 25489 bp, 27 predicted proteins | sample 4301101 | NCBI WGS metagenome assembly UEXR01 (sample SAMEA4773180, study PRJEB27434) | metagenome | biome: 2259; feature: agricultural soil; material: soil | place: USA | collected 2014-09 | depth 0.25 m
ACCTCGTTATCTTTACCGCCGATCACGGCAACGATCCGACCACACCTTCGACCGATCACTCGCGTGAGGTAGTGCCGCTGCTCGTCTTTGGACCTCACGTGCGTGCGGTGGATCTGGGTCGGCGACCCACCTTCGCCGATATCGGCCAGACCGTGGCCGACTTCCTCGGCGTTCCGGCTCTGCCGGCCGGCACTTCGTTTCTCCCCGAGGTTTGGAGTGACTGATAAGCTGATCGATGCCGCGCGTGCTGCCCAGCTGCGGGCGTACGCACCCTATTCCAACTTCCATGTCGGGGCCGCCTTGGAAAGCGAGGACGGCACCATCTACACCGGCTGCAACGTGGAGAACGCATCCTACGGGCTCACCATCTGCGCCGAACGCGCCGCCATCTGCGCGGCCGTAGCGGCCGGGGCCAGAAAGTTCCGCCGGGCAGTCGTGGTGTCCGACGTGCATCCTCCGGCCGCTCCCTGCGGGGCCTGTCGCCAGGTCCTGGCCGAGTTCGCTCGGGATCTGCGCATCGATGGTGTCGGACCAGCGGGGACAGTGAGCTGGACCATCGCAGAACTGCTTCCGGCCGCGTTTGGCAAAGAGCAGCTCTCGTGAGCTGCGGGTCGCGCTGGAGCCGCACGTGGCGTGGCGTGGGAGGCGCCGGCCTGGTCTTGCTCGCCGTCGCAATGGCCTCCTGTCAGGAACAGCTGACCTCACCGGCCGACTGTCCCGCGCTCTGTCCTGGAGGGCAGCAGCCGGTGCTGGACACGACGTTGCTCGCGCAGCCCGCGCTCGACAGCAGCTTTACCGGGTACGTGGGGCGCGGCGGTGGCAAAGCGCTCCTGGTGTCGAACGGTCTGCCGGCGTCGGAAGATCGAGCGGTCTATGTCTTCGCATCCCGCTCCGACTCGGTCTCGGTGCGCGACACCGTTCGAGCCTACGCCATCGATTCGGTACAGCTTTCCTTCAGCCTCGTGGCTCGGGACACCCTGGTCACCGGTCTCAAAGTGTTCGTCTTTCGCCTTCCGCCGACCGTCGACAGCACCACTACGTTCACGGATGTCACCGCTCAAATGGTGCCCGCGACTCTGATCGACAGTATCCTGGTGCCGGACTCGGTGCACACCGGTGTAATTCGAACCCTGCTCAGCGGCCCCGCCCTGGATCGGGTCGCCATTCCCTTGGGCACCGGTGGCGTGCTCGCCGTGGGCCTCGCGATCGCGGCCAACAGCCCGACCGGGATCCGGGTAGGCTCCACCGCGGGGAGCAACGGAGCCACCTTCGTCACGTTTGCTACTGTCGATATTCCCGATACGACTTCGACCATCAAGCATCAATCGCTCAGCCGATCGACCTCGCTCAATACGTTCGTGACCCAGACACCGTTGGTACCGGATCCCAATCTGCTCACGGTGGGAGGAGAACCCTCGTCACGGGCGCTGATTCGGTTCGACCTGCCGCCGGTGCTGAAGGACTCCGCTACGCTGGTACGGGGCACGCTCGAGCTCACGCCGGTAACACCTATCCTGGGACTCCCCAATGATCCTGCGGCTATCGTTGCTCGCGCGGTGCTGGCCGATCTCGGAGCAAAGTCACCAGTGTCCGGTGATTCCATCCCCAACACGCTCGCGGTACCCCAGGTGGACACCGTCCGGATCGAGGTCACCAGGCTGATTCAGGCGTGGCAGGACACCAATCCGCGTCCACCCGCGATATTCCTATCCCTCCAACCGGAAGCGGCTTCATTCAGCCGGGCGGTGTTCTATTCAACTCGGACGGCGGATTCGACGGTTCATCCCCGGTTGCGGGTCACCTACGTGCGCGCTTTCCCGTTCGAGAACCCATAGTGCGCAGAGTCCTTCTTTTGCTCCTGCTTGTCGCCTGGCCAGCGGTCGGCACAGCCCAATCTTCTCAATTCGGGGTTCGGGGACTCGGCTATCCCGGGAGATGGCTCTCGGTGCACGCCATGGGATCGGCCGGGGCATTTGGGTTGTTCGACGGTGAGTCGAGCGCCAATCCAGCATCCTTGGGAAGTATCACGGCCCTGAATGCGGTATTCACCGGAGTGCAGGACTACCGGCACGTGGAGAACCCGGCCGGCACGGCCTCGCTTCGGGAAACACGCTTCCCCCAAGTGGGCGTGTCCGGCCCGATCAAGCCGCTTCCAGTAGTCGTGGGGCTGAGCTTCTCGAACTACACCAGTCGCGACTTCACGCTGGCGGCCATCGACACGCTGGATCTGCGGGGAGCGCTGGTGCAGGCGAACGATACCCTCTCCTCGCGCGGAGGACTCAGCGACCTCCGGATTGCAGGCGCGTACCGACTGCATGAGCAGTGGACGTTCGGCGGAGCCTTTCATGTGCTGACCGGGACCAATCGCTTGGAATCGCACCGTTCGTTCGGCGACAGCAGCTATCTGTCCACCTCCCAGAAGGCGGAAATCTCGTATGCCGGCATTGGCGCCTCGATCGGAGCGGTGGGGCAGTTTGGCCCCTCCTTCGGGATCGCATTCATGGCGCGGTCGGATGGGCACCTGAACCTGGATCGCGATTCCACTCGAGTCGCCCGGATTGACCTGCCCTACACGTTCGGGTTCGGGATTCGGGTTCGCCCCGTTCCCAAGCTCGACCTGGGAAGCCAGGTGATGTACCGCACCTGGTCTGCCGCCAACAGTGATCTGCTGGAGCAGGGCGGAACCGGCTCGGACAACACCATTGAGGTCGCCTTCGGGGGTGAGTTTACCGGCGACCTCAAGCGCCCATATCACCGAGTGCTCCGTTTTGGCGGTCGCTATGCCAAGCTGCCGTTTCTGCTGGCTCCCGGAGGCCAACCCAGTGAGTTCGCCCTCTCGATCGGCACCGGCTTTCGCTTCGCCCAACAACGAGCCGGGATCGATTTGAGCCTGGAACACGCCTGGCGTCACGTGGGCGACGCTCGGGAGCGGACGCTTCTGGTGGGGATTGGTGTGAGTCTGCGACCTTAGCGCAGCGCCCCGCCTTGTCTTCCGCCCATTCTCCCGCCCATCTTTGCCTCCATGCCCAAACGCGTCTACATCGAGACCTACGGCTGCCAGATGAACGTGGCCGATTCCGAGCTCATGTTCGGGTTCCTTGGCCGCCTGGGCTACGAGCGGGCCGATGCGCCGGATGAAGCCGAGGTCATGCTGGTCAACACCTGCGCGGTCCGGGACAACGCCGAACAGCGGGTGATCGGACGCATGGGAGAGCTGCAGCGCCACAAGCGAGCCGGCGATGTGCTCGGCGTGGTGGGTTGCATGGCACAGCGGCTAGGGGCTGCGTTGCTGCAACAGGCGCCTCGGGTCGACTTGGTGGTTGGCCCGGATGGCTATCGCAATCTCCCGCACCTGATCGCCTTGGCGGCCTCCGGGCAGCGTCTCAGTGACACCGAATTCCGTTCGTGGGAACATTACGAGGACGTTCCCGCGGTGCGGGAAAAGGGTCCCACCGCTTTCGTAACGGTACAGCGGGGCTGCGATTATCGGTGCACCTTCTGCATCGTTCCGCAAACCCGGGGTCCGGAGCGGAGTCGGCGTCTTGCCGACGTGGTTCGCGAGGTCGAGATGCTCGCGAGCCAAGGTACGTCCGAGGTCACCCTGCTGGGCCAGACCGTCAACAGCTATCACGACGGTGAGCACGATTTCGCCAACCTTCTTCGAGCAGTGGGCGCGGTGGATGGAATTCGGAGGCTCCGGTTCACCAGTCCCTATCCCACCGATTTCACTCCCCAGGTCATCGAAGCGATGGCTGCGACTCCTGCCGTCTGCGAGCACGTGCACTTGCCGGTGCAAAGCGGCTCCAATGCGGTGCTGCGACGCATGCTGCGACGCTACACTCGGGAGCGCTACCTCGAGGTTATGGCCCAGCTCCGCGCGGCCATTCCCGAGATCACATTCTCCACCGACATCATCGTCGGCTTTCCGGGTGAAACCGAGGCGCAGTTCGAGGAGACCCTGAGACTCCTTACCGATGCCGATTTCGATGACGCGTATACGTTCAAGTATTCCCTCCGGGATGGAACCCCTGCGGTTCGGCTCAAGGATCCAGTGCCCGACGAGGTGGCGTCGGAGCGGCTGGAGCAACTCATCGAGCTGGTCCGAACCACCGCGCGACGGAAAAACCTCGCTCGGGTTGGACAGGAACACGAAGCTCTGGTGGAACGTCCTGCGAAACGGGGAGACCTCATGCTGGCTCGCACCCGCACCAATCTGCTGGTCCTGCTCGATCTTCCGGTATCCAGTGTGGGTCAGTATCACCGTGTGCGGCTCACCGGGACCACTGGCTCGACCTTCACCGGCGCGGTGGTCGCGCCTGCGCTGGCGGTCGTGTGATTCGCAATCTCGCGGAAGACCATGTAGCGTCGGCCTACGAGGCGTTGCGTTCCCATTTCCCCGAGTTCTGCGGCTGCGAGCTGTGCCGGGACGATGCCCTGGTGTTCACCCTCAATCGGATCCCGCCCCGCTACGTCGCCTCGCGGACCGGCTCCGCGGTCACCGAACTCAATCTGGAAAAGGAGCAGAACCGCGCCGCGATCGAGGTCGCGATGATGGAGGCGCTTCGCAAAATCACCCTGGCGCCTCGCTGTGGAGGCAAGGGGAAGAATCAGACCGCATAGCGGCGGCCCACTCTTGAGGTGGCGGCCAGCCATTCTCCTCACCATGGCGTACGGGGCCGGTCTCGCGACCGGCCTCTTGCGTATTGGGGGACCGCTCAGCGTCGCAGGGGTGGCGCTCGCGGCCACGCTAATCGGGCGGCCTCTGGCCACTTTCCTCGGCGCTGGCGCGCTACTCGGGAGGGTGAGCGGGGAGATTGCCTGGGCAGCCGAAGCCCAGCGCTGCAGCGCCAGGCTGCCGACCGGCCGACTCCAGCTTCGGGTCCAGCTTCTCGAGCCGGTCGATTCCGCTGGTGGACAGGTTCCGGTCCACCCCCTGCAAGCCGGCTGTGCTGGGCCGATTCCAGGCCGCTGGCCCGCGGGAGAGGCAGCGCCCGCGGGGACCGAGGCTCGTGTCCTCGGTCGATGGATCCCCCGGCCAGGTCCTGGAGGTCGGCCCGGAGGAATGCTGGTGGTCACCCAAGTGTCTGACCCGGTGAAGCAGTCCGGGATACTGAGCGGTATCAGGACCGGGTTGTTTCTCTCCAGCCGTCGCTTATATGGGTCTCGCGCGCCGATGGTTGACGCGCTGGTGCTGGGACGCAGGGGGGGAATTGCTCCCGAGCTGCAGAACCGGTTTGCCCAGTCCGGCTTGGTGCACCTCCTTTCGATCTCCGGTTTTCACGTCGGACTCATCTCTACCTGGGTTTACCTGCTCGGGCGTTCGCTTCGTTTGACCCGCCCAAGGGCCTTGGTGGTCGCTGCGCTGGCCAGCACTGGCTACGTCGCCTTTCTTGGCTGGCCAGCGCCGGCCACCCGAGCAGCCGCGCTGGCGCTGGTGCTCGCGCGCTGCCATCTCCGGCAGCGGCGGGTTCAGGCCAATGCGCTTCTCTCTGCCACCTGCCTCGGCGTGCTCCTGGTAGACCCCTGGGCAGTGCTCGATCTCGGTGGCTGGCTCTCAGCGGCCGCACTCTGGGGGGCTACCAGGTTCAGCGGATGGACCGATCGGCGGTTCGGGGAAAGTTTCTGGTGGCGGACCCTGGCTTCCTCCTTTGGGGCAACCATCGCGACTGCTCCGATTACGGCCTACGCCCTTGGTACTGTCGCGCTGGCGGGGCTGGTTCTCAACTTTGTGGCGATCCCCCTCGCCGCGCTGGCGGTCCCCGGTGTGGTCCTGAGTTTGCTTCTGGACCCAGTGCTCCCGGGAGCTGCTCAGGCGCTGGCCGGGGGCTCCGGCCTCGCACTGCACTCTCTGGAGCTCGCGGCCAGCGCGGGTGCAGCAATTCCGAGCGGTCATTTTCTGATAGAGTCCGGCAGCATACAGGCGGCGGCCCCCTGGCTCGCGGCTCTCCTCGCTGCGACATGGATCTTCAGCCTTCGCAATACGCTGGCCGAAGTCGGCAGGCGCGCCGGCTGGGCTGTGACGCTCACGCTTTGGCTCACCTTCTTACCGACTCTGGTTCCCGGCTCTGGTAACGGCGCTCGAGATGTTACGTTACATTTTCTCGATGTCGGCCAAGGCGATGGCGCAGTGGTTCGCACGCCCGGTGGTCACTGGGTCCTGATCGACGCTGGGCCGATCGGGGAACGAAATGACGCGGGTCGACGGGTCGTGGCTCCGTTCCTCGCCCGACAGGGTGCTCGAGCACTCACCGCAGTGATTGTGTCACACGCTCATGCCGATCATCTGGGTGGTGTACCATCGGTTCTAGCGCGGCTGCGGGCGGGCGAGGTAGTCGAACCGGGCCGTCTTGCTCCCGATCCAGCGTACACGCGCTTTCTCACCCGGCTCGACAGCGCTCGGATACCCTGGCATCCTGGTAGGGCCGGCGAGCGCTTCGTTCTCGATGGAGTCAGCTTTACTGTCCTACATCCCAGCGGCACCTGGGAGGGATGGGGCGAGGACCTGAACGAAGACTCGCTCGTACTGCTGGTCGAATACGGCGCATTTCAGGCATTGTTTGCCGGTGACGCGGGGCTTCGGGCCGAGGCCGAGATGCGGGGCCGGTTGCCGCGAGTCGATCTGCTCAAGGTTGGGCATCATGGCAGCCGCGGCAGCACCGGCGACGAGTGGCTCGATTCTTTGACCCCTCGCGTCGGGATCATTTCAGTCGGTCGCAATGACTATGGCCATCCCGCACCGGAGACCCTCCGGCGACTGGCTGCGCACGGCGTGGAGGTTCGCCGAACCGACCAGGACGGGACCATCACGGTCTTCTCCGATGGCAGGCAGATGACGGTCCGATCGACCCGAGCCACGAGTACCTATGACGTCCGCTGAGTTCCGGAGAACGGGGGCTTCGTGCAAACCTCAGTAACCACGATCGAGCGGTTCATCCTGGATCAAGAGGATCGCTACCCGGAGGCGACGGGGGAGCTGTCCAACCTTCTGTACGACATCGCGCTGGCGACCAAGATCATCGCGGCGGCGATTCGGCGCGCCGGTCTGGTCAACATCCTCGGTGCTGCTGGAAATCGAAATGTGCAGGGGGAAGACCAGCAGAAGCTGGACGTTCTGGCCAATGAGATCATCAAGAACAGTCTCAAGCACACCGGACGGGTCTGCGTCATGGGCTCGGAGGAAGACGACGACATTGTTCCCGTACCCCCGGAATACGGTGTCGGCAAGTACGCGGTGCTGTTCGACCCGTTGGACGGTTCCTCCAACATCGATGTCAATGCTGCGGTCGGCACCATCTTCAGCATCTATCGCCGGATCACGATGGAAGGTCGGGGGAAAGCCGTAGATGTTCTGCAGCCCGGCTGCAAGCAGGTGGCGGCCGGCTACGTGATGTACGGCTCGAGCACCATGTTGGTCTACACCACCGGGCAAGGCGTCCACGGCTTCACCCTGGACCCGACGATCGGTGAGTTCCTGCTTTCCCATCCGCAGATCATCACGCCGCGCGTTGGTACGTATTACAGTGTCAACGAGAGCAATTTCGGCCGGTGGGACAAGGCCATGCAGCTTGCGGTACGGGGCCTCAAGGGTGACGCGCCGGACGGGATGAAGCCAAAGAACAGCAGGTACATCGGCTCGCTGGTCGCGGACTTTCATCGGAACCTGATTTCTGGCGGCATTTTCCTCTATCCGGCGGACACCCGAAACCCCAACGGCAAGCTCCGCCTGCTGTACGAGGCGAGCCCGATGGCGTTCATCGCCGAACAGGCCGAGGGTTCCGCCACCGATGGGCTCAATCGCATTCTCGACATCGTCCCCCAAGCTCTCCATCAGCGCACCCCGCTGGTCATCGGCTCCCGCGAAGATGTCGGATTCGTTGCCGACGCTCTCCGGCGGGCTGTCAGTCCTAGCAGCGATCCAGTCTCCCAGCCGGTGCCGTGAAGAAGCTGTACTACCCCGAGGACTGGACCGGCGATCCGGCCCATGATCTCGGCCTCCCCGGGCAGTTCCCCTTCACCCGCGGAGTGTACCCCGACATGTACACCCGCCGGTTGTGGACCATGCGGCAGTACGCCGGCTTCGGAACCGCGGAAGAGACCAACCAGCGGTTCCGGCAGCTGCTGGCTGCGGGGCAGATGGGACTTTCGACCGCGTTCGACCTTCCCACCCAGATGGGCTACGACTCCGACCATCCGATGGCCCATGGCGAGGTGGGTCGCGTGGGGGTCGCGATTGATACCGTGGAAGACTTGGCGGACCTCTTCCGCGAGATTCCACTCGATAAGGTCTCCACCTCGATGACCATCAACGCGACTGCTGCCATTTTGCTCGCGATGTATGTGGTTGTGGGAGAAGAGCAGGGAGTGCACCGCTCCAAGCTGACCGGCACGGTACAGAATGACGTGCTCAAGGAGTATATCGCGCGGGGCACCTACATCTATCCTGCCGAGCCGTCGCTTCGCCTGGTAGCGGACATCTTCCGCTTCGTCGCCGAGCAGGAGATGAGCTTTAATCCGATTTCCATCAGCGGCTACCACATCCGCGAGGCGGGGGCCACCGCGGCCCAGGAGGTCGGGTTTACGCTGGCGAATGCAGTCGAATACGTCCGGGTGGCGACGCAAGCCGGACTCGAGGTAGACAGCTTCGGCCCGCGGCTCTCCTTCTTTTTCGCCAGCCACAACGATCTGCTCGAGGAGGCGGCCAAGTTTCGGGCGGCCCGGCGGCTCTGGGCTCGGCTGGTTCGCGAGCGATTCGGCGCCGGGGATGCCACTGCCCGGCTACGGTTTCATACCCAGACCGGAGGCGTCACCCTCCAAGCTCAGCAGCCACTCAACAACGTGGTTCGGGTGACGCTGCAGGCTCTGGCGGCGGTCCTCGGCGGAACCCAGTCCCTGCACACCAATGCCTACGATGAGGCGTTGGCGCTCCCCACTACTGAATCGGCCACCCTGGCACTCCGAACCCAGCAGATCATCGGCTTCGAGAGCGGGGTGGCGCAGGTGATCGATCCCCTCGCCGGCAGCTACTACGTCGAGAGTATGACCGACCGGATCGAGACCGAGGCACGGGCGCTCATCGAGCAGGTTGACCAGCTCGGTGGGGCGGCCCGCGCGATCGAGCGGGGCTTCTTTCAGGAGGCTATCGGCCAAAGCGCCTATGAGATCCAGAAGGCGCTGGACGCAGGAGAGCGCGTTGTCGTGGGAGTGAACCGATTCACGGATGATTCGCCTCCACCCAAGATCGAGACGCCCGATTTTTCGGCGCTGGAGAGCCGGCAGCGCGCGCGTCTGATCGAGACCAAGCGTCGGCGCGACTCGGCAGCGGTGGAGCGCGCGCTGGCCTCGGTCCGGTCGGCGGCCGCGGGCACCGAGCCACTCGTGCCGCTTATCGTCGAGGCCGTGCGGGTGCGAGCGACGCTGGGCGAAATCAGCGATGCCTTGCGGGAAGTCTGGGGACTCTACCGGCCGGCATGAAAATATCCCGCTTCGGGCGCGGCTGAGTCGCCTCAGCTCTTACGAGCCTTCAAGTTGTTGTGATGATTCACCACGAAGGCACGAAGGGCACGTGGCCTTCGTGCCTTCGTGATCAAGAAGCACAGCACTCAAGCACGACTTGAGTACCCCGCCCGGAGCAGCTAAGCTTATCAGCTGGCTTCGTTTAACCCTTAGCGAGCGTCCATGCCGACCTACGAGTATCAGTGCCCTGAAGGTCACGTTTTTGAGAAGTTCCAGAAGATGACCGACAAGCCGCGCGCCAGGTGTCCGGTGTGCGGCAAGATGGCCACGCGGAAGATCTCGGGCGGCGCCGGGTTGGTGTTCAAGGGAAGCGGGTTTTACATCACCGACTACGGCAAGGACGGCAAGGGTCCCCGCAAGACCGAGGGCGAGAGCAAACCGGCAGCCGATTCCGCCTCCGAGAAGAAACCCGAAGCCGGGACCAAGTCCGAGAAGCCTGCCTCCAAAAAGGACGCCCCAGCCAAGCCTGCCCCCAGCGGGGGCGAGGGGAAGGCCGCCGGCGAGTGAGCGATGCGCTTCGCGCCGAGCTCACGCGGGTAGCTTCCCGTCTCGGCGCCGACGGCGTCGAGTTCGTGCTCGAGCGTCCCCGCGATGCCGGACACGGCGACCTCGCGACCAACCTCGCCATGGTGCTCGCCAAGCGTGAGCGGGCCAACCCTCGCAAGACCGCTGAGCGAGTGCTTCAGGAGCTTCGGCTTTCCCCGGAGCTGGTTGAGCGGACCGAGATCGCGGGCCCAGGGTTCATCAATTTCTGGCTGGCTCAGGACCAGCTCGCGACCGACCACCAGCGGATTCTGGAAGCAGGACCGAGGTACGGCCGCTCGACTACGGGTGCCGGGCTTCGGGTCAACGTGGAGTTCGTTTCCGCCAACCCCACTGGTCCACTCCATGTGGGTCACGGTCGTGGTGCCGCCTTGGGCGACGCGATTGCGGCGTTGCTGGAGTGGACGGGACACGCCGTTACCCGCGAGTTCTACATCAATGACGCCGGAGTCCAGATTGACCGGTTGGCCCAGAGCCTCTGGGCTCGGGTGCGTGAGCTGGCTGGACATCCGTTGAAGATCCCCGAGGGCGGCTACCACGGCGAGTACCTCAAAGACAACGCCCGGGAAGTGCTCGCCCGTGAGGGCCAGAGCGTTGCCGAGCTGCCGGACGAGGAAGGCATTCGTCGCTGCCGCGCGCTGATTCTCCGCATTCAGCGGGCCGAGCAGGATCGCGATCTCGCGGAGTTTGGCGTGCGCTTCGATGTGCTGTCCTCGGAGCAGGCGATCTACGACTCGGGCCAGGTGGAACGTGCCATCCAGCTTCTGCACGAGCGGGGCCTCACCTTCGAGGCCGAGGGCGCGCTTTGGCTTCGCACGACCGCATTCGGCGATGATAAGGATCGGGTACTCCGGAAGAGCGACGGCAGTCTCACCTATTTGGTTCCCGACATCGCCTACCATATCGACAAACACGATCGCGGCTTCGATCGGGTCATTGACGTCTGGGGCGCCGACCATCACGGCTACATCCCCCGGATGCGGGCGGTGCTCGCGGCCCTGGGCTATGCCCCGGAGTTCTTTGACGTCGCTCTGGTACAGCTGGTGAAGGTGGTGCGCGGAGGGGAAGAGGTGAAGATGTCGAAGCGGAGCGGCGATTTCGTCACCCTGCGTGACCTCTATGAAGAAGTGGGCGTGGACGCGGCCCGCTATTTCTTTCTGATGCGCAAGGGCGCGAGCCCGCTCGATTTCGACGTGGACCTTGCCAAGCGTCAGACCGATGAGAATCCGGTGTTTTACGTCCAGATGGCGCACGCCCGGCTGAGTGGGATCTTTCGGACCGGGGAGCGCGCGCCGGACAGCGTCATCGGAAAATTGGATCTTCAGGCGTTACCCGCGCCCCAGGACGCTGAGCTGCTCAAGAAGCTGGTCACCTTCTCCGAAATCGTCGAGAAGGCCGCGCGCGAGCGGGAGCCGCACCGGATCACGGTGTACCTGCACGAGCTCGCGACCGTGGTGCACGCATGGTATCACCATACTCGCGCCGTCGGCGCGCCCGAGGGAGCCGCTACCGAACAGGCCCGGCTACTGCTCGCCCGCGCCGCCCGGATCGTCCTCGCCAACGGGCTGACGATGCTGGGCATCACCGCCCCAGATCGGATGTGAGCGATGAGTCTCCTGGTTGTCGGCAGCATCGCGTTGGACTCGATCTTCACCCCCTTCGGCGAGACCGCCGACACCTTGGGGGGGTCCGCCGTGTATTTCAGTGTGGCGGGGTCGCTCCTGCATCCGGTGCAGGTGGTCGGGGTCATCGGAAACGACTATCCCCGCGCCGAGTTGGAACGCCTGGCGAGTCGCGGTATCGACTGGTCGGGCGTGGAGCAGGCGGATGGAGAAAGCTTTCGCTGGAAAGGCAAGTACTCCTACGATCTGCAGAGTCGGGAGACATTGGAGACCCGGCTGGGCGTATTTGCGGACTTTCAGCCCAAATTGCCGGCGGCGTTCCGCTCGGCTCAGTTCCTCTTCTTGGGCAACATCGATCCCGAGCTCCAGCTTGGAGTGCTGACCCAGGTCCAGCGCCCCACGCTCGTGGTCTGTGATACCATGAACTACTGGATCCAGCGCAAGAAGACGGCGCTTCTCGACCTGCTTCGACTGGTGGATGTGCTGATGGTAAACGACAGTGAGGCTCGGGAGCTGAGCGGCGACTGGAACATCCATCGCGCTGGGCGTTGGATCCTCAAACAGGGCCCCAAACGGGTGGTCATCAAACAGGGAGAGCACGGCGCGCTGCTCATCGAGCCGACTCGTACCTTCTACGTCCCGGCCTTTCCGCTCGAGACCGTCTTCGATCCGACCGGTGCGGGCGACGCGTTCGCCGGCGGTTTCATGGCCTACCTGGCGCGTGCCAACGCGGTCACCGAAGACAACGTCCGCCGGGCGATGGTCTACGGTGCCGCCATGGGCTCCTACGCCGTGGAGCAGTTCGGCATCCGGGGATTTGAGCAGGTGACTCGCTCTGACGTCGAGTTCCGGGTACGCGCTTTCCAGGATCTCACCCACGTAAGCCTCGCGGAAGCCCTCGCATGAGCTCTGAGACATCCCGGTACGCCGCTGCCGGGGTGGACCTGGCCGCGGCCGATGAAGCCAAGGCCAGGATCGGGATTGCCGTAGCGGGGACACGTACTGCCCTCTCCGTAGGACAGGTCGGCGTCTTCGGAGGGATGATCCGAATCCCCGAGGGAATGCGTCGGCCTACGCTGGTGTTGAGCACCGACGGGGTCGGCACCAAAGTTCTCCTGGCCCTCGAAGCCCGCCGATTCGACACCGTCGGCGAGGATCTCGTCAATCACAGCGTGAATGACATCCTGGTTCACGGGGCCGCTCCAATCGCGTTCATGGATTACATCGCTGGCGACCGGCTGTCTTTGGAACAGATTGCAGGAATCGTAGATGGCATCGCTCGGGGCTGCCGGGCACACAGCATGGCGCTCGCCGGTGGCGAGACGGCACAAATGCCCGGGCTGTATCACCCTGGGACCTTCGACCTTGCCGGTACGATTGTCGGGGTCGTGGAGGAAGATCGGGCGCTGCACGGCGACCGGATCGTGCCGGGGGATCTCCTTCTCGCGTATGCCTCGACCGGCCTCCACACGAACGGCTATACCCTCGCCCGACGTATCGTTTTCGATCGCCTCGGGTTGCACATTGGAGACCGGCTGGACGACACCGGGAAGACGGTCGAGGACGCGCTGCTCGCGATTCATCGGAGCTACTATCGAGCCGTCACGCCGATCCTCGACCGAGTCCACGGTCTGGCGCACATCACCGGTGGTGGGATTGCTGGAAACCTGGTGCGAATATTGCCCTCCGGGTGCGAGGCGGTGGTGGATCCAAGCTCTTGGACACCTCCGCCACTCTTCACAACACTGCAGCGGGCGGGACAGATCTCGACCGAGGAAATGCGCGACGTCTTCAACCTCGGCGTGGGGCTGATCGCCGTGCTGCCCCCCGACGCCGTGTCCGCGGTGCAGGCCGCCGCTACGGCCGACGGGGTCGCCACCTGGATCATGGGTGAGATCCGCCGAGGCAATCGAATCGTGCGGTTCGTCCGGCCCTGAGGGAGATCTCCGATGCGCGCCGCTCCTCGCTCCTTCGCATGCCTTGCTGCTGTCTGGATCACGCTCACTACGATGGCCCGCGCGCAAGCGAGCGAGTGCTCGGCTTACTCAGGCAGCGCCGGACGAGTCTGCAGCGCAGCCATCGATGGTACTCGGGCCCTTCATCCGATTGCCGGGTTGCTCGTGAGCGGAGGCAATCCAGTGCTCGGCACGGCGAACACCCAGGGTGGGCTGGGGCACTTCTCGGTGACCGCTCGAGCCAACGCGGCGCATGTGGTGCTGCCGGACGTCAACTATGACGGCAGCACCAGCACCGTCCCCGCGAGTGACAAGACTTTCGCGCCCACGCCACTGGTAGAGGTCGCTGCGGGTATCTACGGTGGCATGCCGTCGGGAATACTCGCGATCGACTTCCTGGGCTCGGCCCAACTGCTGCCTACCGATCAGATCGATCATCTCACGGTCGAGTCCGGCGCCCGGCGAATCGGGGACATCGCACTCGGTCTCGGCTACGGCGCGAGACTTGGCCTGCTCCGCGAGAACGGGCCTCTGCCGGCGGTGGCTGTCAGCATCATGCGGCGGGACCTTCCGCAGCTCGCCTACGGCGATCTCGCTGAGGGGGACCAGTACAACTACGCGGTCAATCTCCACGCCACCAACCTCCGGGTGGTCGCGAGCAAGCAGCTCATGATCTTTGATGTTGCCGCGGGCGTCGGCTGGGATAAGTACACTGGAGATGCCTCGGTCCAGTTTCGCGATCCGGTCACCTCATTAGTTCAGCCCAAAATACCCTTTGATCTCAATCAGTCCCGAGTCCTGGGGTTTCTGGATGCCGGCATCAACCTGTCAGCGGTGACGCTTCTGGGCGAAGTCGGCTATCAGGGTGCGAAGGATCAGAAGCTCTCCACCGACTTCGAAGATTTCGATACCACCAAGGGGAAGTTCTTCGCGAGCTTCGGCCTGCGAGTGGGCTTCTAGCGGAGTGGACGAGCGGGAGGCAATGGCCCGCGCGCTCGATCTCGCCTGGCGAGGGTGGGGTCGGGTCCAGCCTAACCCGCTCGTGGGCGCAGTGGTCCTTTCCGGTGGTCAGGCTGTAGCCGAAGGGTGGCACGCAGAATATGGTGAGGCGCATGCCGAAGCCTTGGCCCTGGCTTCCGCCGGTGACCGCGGGCGGGGCGGCACTCTCGTCGTCACCCTCGAGCCGTGCGCTCACCAGGGAAAGCAGGCGCCCTGTGTCGATGTGATCCTGAGCGCCGGGATTGCCCGGGTCGTAGCGGGTCTCTCCGACCCTAATCCCATCGCGGCGGGTGGAGCGGCACGCCTTCGATCTGCTGGGGTCGGGGTCGCGATGGGGCTCCTGGCCGATGCCGCAGCGGCTCAGAACGCCATCTTTCTGCATCGGATCCGCAGCCATACTCGCCCGTTCGTCGCGCTCAAGCTTGCCACCAGCCTCGATGGCTACATCGCCGACTCCTCGGGGCGCTCCCGCTGGATCTCAGGCGCGGACGCCCGCGAGTACGTGCACTGGCTGCGAGCCGGATTCGATGCCATCGCCGTAGGCGGGCGAACCGCACGAGCCGATGATCCCTCACTGACCGTTCGTGGCAGCGTCCAGCCCAGGGTAAACCCTCGTCGGGTCGTTTTCAGCACCACGGCCGACCTGCCAAACAGCGCCACTCTTGTCCGCACCGCTAGAGAGATCCCTACTCTCGTGATTGCCCCTTCGGGGGCGCCGCCTGCAAACGTGCGGAGGCTGGAGGCCGAAGGCGTATCGGTGATCACCGCCGTGAGTCTCGAGGCCGCGTTGACGTCGCTGCGACAAATGGGAGTCGACTCGCTTCTGGTGGAAGGTGGAGGCCATTTGGCTGGTGCCCTACTCGCTGGAGGGCTGGTTGACCGGTATTACTGGATTCAGAGCCCGATCTGGCTGGGGCAGGGCAGCGTTCGGGCAATCGAAGGGTTGCCGGGAATTCCACTGGAGCAGGTCAGGCCTTGGCGGGTCGTGGAGCGGAGATCATTGGGATCCGACAGTCTGATCGTCTTGGATCGGAAGGCATGTTTACCGGAATCGTGACCGCAGTTGGAACGGTTTCCGCCGTGCGGCGGGCTGAAGACGGCCTGAAGCTCACCATCTCCTGTCCTTACGAGGGCCTCGTGGTCGGCGAAAGTATCGCGGTGGACGGGGCATGCCTCACCGTGCAGGAGGTCGTCCCAGCGGGGTTCACCAGTCACGTGATTCAGACTTCGCTCGAGCGCACTCGCCTGGGCGAGTACCGGGAGGGCACCCGGGTCAATCTCGAGCGGGCTCTGCGCGCGGGCGATCGACTAGGTGGGCATCTGGTTCAGGGTCATGTGGACGGGGTTGGAAAGGTCGAGCGCGTGGAGCAGCACGGCGATGCCCGTTTGCTCGACCTCCGCGTCCCGCCCGAAGTGGCCGGGGTGACGGTGCCGCTCGGCTCGGTGACGGTGGATGGTGTTAGCCTCACGGTGAACGCTTTGCCGTCTCCCGGAATAATTCAGATCTCCCTGATCCCGTTTACTTTACAGCATACCACGTTGGGGGACCGCCATACCGGCGACACGGTGCATCTCGAGGCGGATACGATTGGGAAGTACGTGAAGGGGCTGTTGGAAAGCCGTGAGAAGTGACAGGTGAGACGTGAGACGTAAGACCTTCATGCCTAACCTGTTACCTGTCACCTTTCACCTGTCACCTCTCACGTTTCACTCGCGGGATCTATGACCACCTTCGGTACCATCGAGCAGGCCATCGACGACCTGCGGAATGGCAAGATCGTCATCGTGGCCGATGATGAGGACCGCGAGAACGAGGGCGACTTCGTCTGCGCGGCGGAGCTGGTCACGCCTGAGACGATCAATTTCATGACCCTGCACGGGCGGGGTCTGATCTGCCTGGCGTTGACCGGTGAGCGCTGCGACCAGCTCGGGCTTCCCCAGATGGCCGAGCGGAACACCGAAGAGTTCTCCACCGCTTTCACCGTGAGCGTCGATGCCGAGCGGAGGTTCGGAGTAACTACTGGCATTTCTGCCAGCGACCGGTCAACTACCATTCACGTCGCCATCAATCCGGCGACCGTTCCGCAGGACCTTCGCCGGCCCGGTCACATATTCCCCCTTCGTGCCCGGCCAGGCGGTGTGCTCCAGCGGGTGGGGCAGACCGAAGCGAGCGTGGATCTGGCTCGACTCGCCGGCCTCATTCCCGCCGGCGTGATCTGCGAGATCCTGAACCCGGACGGCTCGATGGCCCGCCGCCCCGAGCTCCAGGAGATCGCGAGACAGCACAAGCTGACCTTCATCACCGTTGCCCAGTTGGTGGCCCACCGGCTCCAGACCGAGCAGCTGGTCCACCGGGTGGCCGAGGCCCGCATTCCCACCGAGTTCGGCGAGTTTACCATCATCGGGTATCAAAATGACGTGGATCGCGCCGAGCACATCGCCCTGGTGCACGGTGAGATCGCGGGTCAACCCAATATTCTGGTGCGCATGCATTCCAAGTGCCTCACCGGCGACGTATTCGGCTCTCAGCGCTGTGACTGTGGGTTTCAGCTGCATCGCGCGATGGAGCTGATCGCGAGGGAAGGGCGGGGCGCCGTTGTCTACCTCGACCAGGAAGGGCGGGGCATTGGGCTGCTCAACAAGCTCAGGGCCTACGCCCTGCAGGATGCCGGGGCAGATACCGTCCAAGCCAACGAGCGGCTGGGATTCGCTCCCGACCTCCGGAATTACGGCATCGGCGCGCAGATCCTCCGGGACCTGGGACTCTCCTCCATTCGGGTGATGACCAACAATCCTCGCAAGCTGGTGGGTCTGGAAGGCTATGGGCTGCAGATCGTGGAGCGGGTGCCGCTGATCGCCGACCCCGGCCACGACAATCAGAGCTATTTGCAGGTCAAGCGCGACAAGCTCGGCCATCTTCTCGCCCACTGATCCGTGTCCACCTTTGCTCCTCGGCTCAGGGGACGCGGGCGCGTGGCGATTCTCGTGAGCCGCTATAACGAAGTGATCACCAGCAAGCTGCTCGAGGGCGCGCTGGCATGCTGTGTCGAGGCGGGAGTCGCTGCCGACCAGGTGGACGTCGTCTGGCTGCCTGGCGCGTTCGAGCTGAGCGCGGGCGCGGCTGCCGCCGCCGAAACCGGTCGGTACTCCTGTCTGGTTGCGCTCGGTGCGGTCATTCGGGGTGAGACTCCTCACTTCGAGTATGTCGCCGGCGAGGCCGCCCGCGGCCTCAATGCCGTGGCGGTTCGCCATGCGCTCCCGATCGGCTTCGGGGTGCTCACCGTGGACACCTTTCAGCAGGCACTGGACCGGGCTGGTGGCAGCGCGGGCAATAAGGGACACGAGGCCGCCGCCGCCGCGCTGCAGGCGGCCGACGTGATTGCCCAATTGCGGGACCAGCGTGCTCCGGCTTGAGACCAAGGGTCGCGCCCGCGCGCTTCAACTGCTTTATGCCTGGGAGATCCAAGGGGGGCCGCCGATGCCGGAGATCGTGAGAGGGCTCTCCCGTCTCACCGGTCCCGAGCCGCAGATTCTGGACCGCGCCGAAGCCCTCGCCGCAGCCGTGGTCGCCGAGCTCCCGACTCTGGATGCCGAAGCCGCCCGAGCCTCGGAGCACTGGCGGATGGACCGTATGGCGGTCGTCGAGCGCAATATCCTCCGGCTCGGGATTCACGAGCTACAGCAAGGTGAGGTGCCGCCTAAGGTGGCGATCGACGAAGCCGTGAGGTTGGCGCACTGGTTCGGCGGCTTGCGTGCGCCGGGATTCGTGAACGGGGTGCTGGACGGTATTGCCCGTACCCTGGGCCGCTTGTGATCCCGGGGCTCGGCGCACGATGAACATCCTGCTCGTCAATTGGCAGGACCGGGAGAATCCTCATGCCGGCGGCGCCGAGATCCATCTCTTCGAGATCTTCGGCCGGCTGGCTGCGGCCGGGCACCGGGTTCGCCTGGTTTGCTCCGGCTGGAAAGGAGCGGTCAGTCGGACAAGCATCGATGGCATCGAGGTATATCGGACCGGCGACCGAAATACCTTCGCCCTGCTGGGCCGAGGTGCAGTACACCGGGCCCTCCGGGCCGAGCGATCTGACGTGCTGGTGGAGGATATCAACAAGCTGCCTCTGTTCCTGGCGTTGGGAACCGATCTTCCCTTTTACGCCATCGTTCCTCACCTGTTCGGCGCGACGGCATTCCAGGAGGCGCCCTGGCCGATGGCCGCCACCGTATGGCTGGCCGAGCGGCCGCTGGCCAAGGCCTATCGTCGGGCCGCCTTCCACGCCATCAGCGAGAGTACCCGAGATGACCTCGTTGCCCGAGGTGTGCCGGCGGAGCGCGTGCGGGTGATTCATCCCGGCGTAGATAGCACGCACTACTCGCCCGACCCGGCCGGACGCCGTGCGGCATCGCCTCGATTCTTGTACGTTGGAAGGCTCAAGCGTTATAAAGGAATAGGGCTCGCTCTTAAGGCCCTGGCGCGGGCCCGCCGTACCCGTCCAGACCTGCAGCTCGATATTGCGGGTACCGGCGATCATCGCGCCGAGCTCGAGAGACTTGCAGCGGAGCTTGATCTCGGTAGCGCTGTGACGTTTCATGGGTTCGTGACCGAGGCGCAGAAGATGGCGTTGCTGCGTCAGACATGGGCCAACCTGTTTCCCTCGCCCAAGGAGGGGTGGGGCATCACCATCGTCGAGGCCGCTGCCTGCGGCACGCCCTCCCTCGCCTCGGATAGTCCTGGCCTGCGGGATTCGGTCAAGCACGGCGAGACCGGCTTTCTGGTCCCCCACGGGGACGTCGACGCGCTGGCGGGACGGATGGTGGAATTGGCGGGGTCACCCCAGCTGGTGGCCCGGCTTGGTTGTGCGGCACGGTGCTTTGCGGAGAGCCTGACGTGGGAGCGTGCCGCTGAGGCCACGGCGGACCATCTCCAGGACCTCATATCGGGCCCGGCCTGAGGCCGGACCAGGAGGAATGATCATGCAGACGACGATCACCGCCCGCCATTGCGAGATTTCCGCCACGCTTCGAGAGCGTGCGGTTGCGGTCGTCGAGCGCCTGGGAGGCATAGCTCAGCGGCCCATGGAGACCACGGTGGTGTTCGATACCGATGGCATCCAGCACACCGCAGAGCTCCGACTGCATGTTGCGCGAGGCGAGGTGCTGATCGCCAAGGGAGAGGCTGCGGATCACCGGACCGCCCTGGATCGCGCAGAAGAGAAGCTCCGTCGCCAATTGGAGCGCGCCGCGGCCAGGCCGCGGCGCTCCCGTCCATCGGAGGCCGAGCCGCTCTGATGCTCCGCCTGCGCGATTTCCTCTCCCGCCGGGGCGACCCGCTCCAGCTCGAGCCCCTTACCGGCGACCTCGGGCTGGACCGCCAGCTGGCCGATGCGGAGGTCGCGAGCCCGGGGCTGGCGCTCGCCGGCTACACTGGACGCTTCGCGCCCAACCGACTGCATGTCTTCGGCGAAACCGAAATCACCTATCTACGCTCGCTTTCGCCGGAGCAACGGCAGCAGTCGCTAGCCAATTTTTTCAGCTTCGACCTGCCCTGCATCTTCGTCACCAAGGGGCAGGAGATTCCCGCCGAGCTGCTGGAGCTGGCCCGCAACCACAGCGTTCCGCTGCTACGCACCAAACTCAAGACCGCCGAGTTCTACCGCCGCGTCAAGCCTATCGTGGAAGAGGCGTTCGCGCCGCGGACCACGCTCCACGGATCCCTGGCCGACGTGTATGGTGTGGGCCTGCTGTTCGTGGGCCGATCCGGGATCGGGAAGAGCGAATGCGTGTTGGACCTGGTCGAGCGAGGACATCGCCTGGTGGCCGATGACGTCGTGCAGGTAACCCGCCGGGGAAACGACGTGCTCATCGGCCGGGGGCACGAGCTGGCAGCGCATCACATGGAGATTCGCGGCATCGGCCTGATCGACATCCCGGCCCTGTTCGGCGTGCGATCGGTTCGGCAGCAGAAGCGAATCGAGGTGGTGGTCCAGCTGGAAGACTGGGAAACCACCAAGGACACCGACCGTACCGGTCTCACCAGAGAGGAAACCATGATCCTCGATGTGCCGGTGCCGAGGGTGTGCGTCCCGCTCAATCCTGGCAAGAACATCACCGTGATCTCGGAAGTTGTCGCGATGATGCACCTGCTGCGGTACTCGGGTGTCGATGTAGCGGCGGCCTTCAACGCTCGATTGATCAAGCGGATGAAGGAGCAACGCGGGGTGAAGGAGTACCTTCAGGAAGATTATGAGTGAGCCATTGCAGGGTGTGGTGGTCTGTCACGCCAAGCTCGCCCGGGCTCTGATCGAGGCGACCGAATCGATCAGCGGCGTAACCGGCGTGCTGACTCCGGTGTCCAACGCCGATTGTGATCGGGGCTCTCTGGAACAGCGGGTCCTCGAGGCGGTGGACGGCCGACCGACGGTGGTGTTCGTGGATATGCCGAGTGGTTCCTGTCTCTTCGCCGTGCTTAATCGTCTCCGCACGGCCCCTGGCGTGAAAGTGGTGACCGGTGTGAACCTGGCCATGCTGGTGGACTTCGTCTTTCACCGCTCCCTGTCGCCCGAAGAGGCGGCTGCTCGAGCGGCGACGGCGGGCGAACGGGCGATTCGGGTCCCCTGATGGCCATTGTCCTCTGCCGGGTGGATGACCGGCTACTCCACGGCCAGGTCGTGCTGGGGTGGGGACAGCCGCTGGGCATCGACCAGATCATCCTGGTGGACGATCAGGTATCGGCCAGCGAATGGGAGCAGGATCTCTACCGGATGTCGGTCACCCCGAACATCGAAGTTCGCTTCGCCAGCGTGGCCGAGGCCACTGCCCACCTGGCAGAATGGCAGGGTAACGGGCGGCGTGGGCTGTTGCTGACCGGTGACGTAGACACCATGGTCGCGCTTTACGCCGCCGATCCGGTCACGGTGCACCACATCAATCTGGGAGGGATCCACCACCGCGCCGGCCGGCGGGAGCGACTCCCCTATCTGTATCTGACTGACGAGGAGCTGCGAAGCCTGGAGGCCCTCGAGGCGAAGGGGGCCGATATCACCGCCCAGGATCTCCCCACCACTCCACCGGTCAGCCTCCGCGCCCTCGGATGAGCGAGCTTCCGCTTCCCGCGATCCTGCTGCTCATCGTCTGGGGCACGGCGGTGGCGGTCGACCTCGTGAGCGTGCCTCAGGTGATGATCGCGCGGCCGGTTGTGGCCGGCGCGGTCGCGGGAGTGCTGACCGGTGATCTGGAGGCGGGGCTCCGAGTCGGCATTCTCTTCGAGCTCTTCGCGCTGGATGTGCTCCCCATAGGAGCGGTGCGCTATCCCGACTACGGCCCCGCGACTGTGGCGGCGACCACATTGGCGGCGGGGGCTCCCTGGGAGCTCGGGCTCGGTATCAGCGCGGGGCTGGGGTTGCTGCTGGCCGCACTCGGCGGATGGAGCCTGACGATGGTCCGTCGCTCGAACGCACGCGCGATCCAACGTCACGCGGCGGCGCTCGCCGCAGGCGAGAGCAGTGCCATCCGGCGGCTGCAATACGGCGGGATCTTGCGGGACGGGGCTCGCGGTGCGGCGCTGACGACACTGGGATTGGTGCTGGCCTGGAGCATCGCCCAGTTCGTGCACCTCGATCGGCGCACGGCGGTCGGTCTCACCCTGGTCGCCATCGGTTCAGCGCTCTCCGCCATCATCAGTGGCGCGCTGCGCAGCGCGGGGCGTAGAACCCGGCTCAAGTGGATGCTGGTCGGCCTGGGCGCCGGCGCCCTGCTGGTGGTACTCCGATGACCGGCAAGTGGCGGGCCCTGCTGCGGCTGTTTGCGGTGCAAGGCACCTGGAACTATGAGCGCATGCTCGGCGTCGGCATGGGCTACGCGGCCGAGCCGCTGCTGGAGGATCTCAAGACAGTCGATCCCGTCCGCCACGGCGAGGCCGTCGTGCGCTCCAGCGAGTTCTTCAACTGCAACCCGAACCTCGCCGGGTTGGCGCTTGGTGCCACCGCCCGGGCCGAGTACGAGGCGGTGCCAGGCTCGCAGATCGCTCGGCTCCGGACAGCACTGTGCAGCCCACTGGGAGCTCTGGGCGATCAGCTCTTCTGGGCCGGCCTGTTGCCGGCATTGCTTGGTGCGTTGCTCGCAGCGGCAGTGCTCGGCGGCGGCTGGTGGGCGATCGCGGGATTTCTGATCGCTTACAACGGGGTGCGACTGGCCACCGGGATTTGGTCACTGCGAACCGGCTTGGAAGCGGGCATGCGGGTCGGGAGTGCCATCTCCACTTCCTGGGTCCCGCGGGCAGTGGCGTGGGTGAGCCCGGTCGCGGGATTCACCATCGGCCTCGCTATTCCGGTCGTCGCGGCGTGGTATCTCAGCGACTTCGGTGCGGTCGGCGCAATCGGCGCCCTCGCGGTTGCGGCGACAGGTGCCGCGGTCACTCGATGGTTCGGACCGGCGCTCACGTCGGTCCAGTTCGCCTTGCTCGCCATGGCGCTCCTGCTCTTCTTCCGATGGGTGGGTCTGTGATCGAGCGAGAGGCGACCATCGTGAATCAGGATGGCCTGCACGCCCGGCCGGCCGCGCGGATCGTGCGACTGGCGAATACGTTCGAGGCCGAAATCGAGCTCAGTAAGGACGGGGTGGAAGTGAACGGTAAGAGTATCATGGGGGTGATGATGCTGGCGGCAGAGTGCGGCAGCTCCATCACCATCCGGGCCAACGGGCCGGATGCGGAGCAGGCGGTCGAGGCGCTGGCGGCGCTGGTCGCCGAAGGCTTCGGAGAGCAGTAGCGTGTCGCAGACGCTGCGGGGAATCGGTGTCTCGCCTGGCGTCGTTTGTGCGCCGGCGTTGATGGTGCGCTTTGACATTCCCGACGTGCCGGACCGGGCGGTCCGTCCCGATCAGGTCGAGGCGGAAGTGCAGCGTCTGCATGACGCGGTGGAATACGTCGTGGGCCAGCTCCGCGAGCTGGGCGAGCGGGTGCTCAAGCGTGCGGGGCCGGAGGAGTCGCGCATCTTCGACGCCCAGATTCTCATGGCCCAGGATCAGGATTTCCTCGCCTCGGTCGAGACCTTGATCCGGAACAACCAGCTCAGTGCCGAGACCGCCTACGAGTTCAAGGCGCTCGAGCTGCGGAATCTCTGGTCCGGCGCCGCGCGACTGCGTGAGCGGCTCGCCGACCTCAATGCCATCCAGCTCCGCATGCTGAATCTGCTCTTGGGACGGGAGGTCGACGAGCTCTGGTCCATTCCCCAGGATGAGCATGTCATCGTCGTCACCCACGAGCTCTCCCCCGGCCTCACCGTGCAGCTGGATCGTGAGCACGTCGTCGGCCTGGTGAGCGAGGAAGGGACCCGCACGGCTCACGCGGCGATCCTGGCCCACTCGCTGGGCATTCCGGCCGTCATGGGGGCGAGTGGCGCGCTGGCGCAGATTCCCAACGGCGCGACGCTGTTATTGGATGGCCAAAGCGGAATGATCGTGCTCGACCCCACCACCGCCGAGCTGGAAGACGCCAAGACCCAGGTGAGCCGGCGGCATCGGCTCGAATTCCAGCTCGAGGGGACTCTCACCCAACCTGCGGTGACTCCCTCGGGACGTCCGATCGTTCTGATGGGCAACGTGGACCTGCCAGAGGAGATCGAGCCGGCGGTCCGGATGGGTGCCCAAGGCGTAGGGCTGCTGCGCACCGAATTTCTGCTGACCGGGCGGGCGAGCCTGCCCACCGAGGACGAGCAGACGGCATACTTTCGCCGAGTCGCACTCGCATTTCCGGATTCCACAGTGGTGATCCGCTCCTTCGATCTCGGGGGAGACAAGTTTCCGGCGACGTTCAAAGCCCCGGTCGAGGCGAATCCCTTCCTGGGCTGGCGTTCCATACGGGTGTGCCTGGATGAGCCGGAGGTGTTCCGTCCCCAAATCCGGGCGGTGCTACGAGCGGCTGTCGATCGCGACATCCAGCTGATGCTGCCGCTGGTCACGCTGGTGGAGGAGGTCCTGGAAGCTCGCGGCATCATGCTCGAGGAGGCCGAAAGCCTCGCGCGTGCGGGAGTGCGCGCGGCACCCTCGGTGCCGGTGGGAGTCATGATCGAGACCCCGGCCGCGGCTCTCATGGCCGACCGCCTCGCCGAAGTGAGTGCCTTCTTCAGCGTCGGGACCAACGATCTGACGCAGTACACCCTGGCAGTGGATCGGGGCAATGCCAGGCTGGCTGACCGCTTCACCCCGCATCATCCCTCGATCGTCCGGCAGTTGCAGCGGGTTATCGACGTGGGAAATGAGGCTGGCCTGCCGGTGAGCGTCTGCGGCGAGATGGCCTCCGAGCCGCTCAGCGCCGTGCTGCTTCTGGGCATGGGATATGACCGACTCAGCGTGTCCCCCCCGGCGCTCCCCTTGGTCAAATGGGTCGTGCGCACGGTTCCCGAGGAGGCCGCTCAGCGGGCGGCTCGAGCGGCGCTCGCGGCCTCGAGCGCCGCTGAGGTCTCCTCGGTGCTCCGGGAAGCGGTGGGGGAGTTCCTCGACGTCCGCCTGCTCGACCCCCATTCGTTGTTGCCCGGCCGCGGCCGGGTGGCTACCTTGCCCCCCGGCAAGGCAAGGCTGTAGCCGACCTTAACTCCTTCCAGACGGAACCCCAGCCATGGCCGCTTCCAAGCGACATGTCTTCACCTCCGAGTCGGTCACGGAGGGCCATCCGGACAAGGTGGCCGACCAGATTTCCGACGCCGTCCTGGACGCGATCCTGGCCAACGATCCGGCGGCGCGGGTGGCGTGCGAAACCCTGGTTACCACTGGAATGGCGGTCGTGGCCGGTGAGATCACCACCCGCACCTACGTGCACATCCCCGACCTGGTCCGGGAAACGGTGAAGTCGATCGGCTACACCGA